>Ga0102924_1000002_pt1 | contig 322895 bp, 269 predicted proteins | sample PaiPotPPM11metaG_FD_80116 | JGI IMG/M metagenome (GOLD analysis project Ga0102924, IMG submission 80116) | Iron sulfur acid spring bacterial and archeal communities from Banff, Canada, to study Microbial Dark Matter (Phase II) - Paint Pots PPM... ...
AGCGGTAGCGGTAGCGGTAGCTAAAGAAAGGTGACTCGCGGCAGGCCCTTAAAGTGAGTGTCTGAAGTGACCAGCTCCGCTGCGCGTTTCTCCGCTGTCGCGTAGATCAGCGCATCAGCCATCGGCAGCTCGTGTTGAATGCTAATGACGACAGCGGCGAGAGCGATCTCTTGATCCACCGGGACGACTGTGCGGCGCAGGGCTTCCGAAACAAAATGGTCTGCGATTGTTTTCGGCTGACGCTGTAGGAGAATCTTGCGAACTTCATATAAAACGATTGCCGGAACCAGGATGGGCCGTCCGCCCTCGAGATAAGGAGCGAAAAGGTCAGCCTTCGACTCCGACGTGATGTATTCGAGCCAGCCCGACGAATCGACAAGGACGGGATCAGAGGCGCTCGGAGTGGTCACGGTAACTGTCCTTCCATTTCATGCCCTGCGCCACACCGCGAAGTTCTTTGATCGAGCGAGGCGGATGAAGACGGATGGTACCATCTAAAATGTAGATATAGAGCTCCTGACCGGGTATAAGCTTGAGGTCTTCACGGACCCTTTTGGGGATGACAACTTGGAACTTGGGTGAAACCTTAACGGTGTCCATCAGCCAACGGCCTCCCAAGTAATTGTATCGATATTGATACTCGTATGTCAAATGACGTATCGATAGTCGTCGTAATACGAACTGCTGATCGACCGAAATGGGGCAATAAAGGTGCAAAATGGCGAGATTTAAGAGGTTTCTTGCGCGGAGGCGAGGACAGCGGGGCGGGGCCATCGGCGACGAAAAGCTGAGCGTCGAAGTAGGCGAACGCACCCCGGGATAAGTGGCGTTAGGATTTTTTGGCGCGCGCGGCCTCGAGGGCTTCCCAGACGGATTCGGGAAGCATGAGCAGGTCGTTGAACTCGCCAGCGCCGCGCAGCCATTGGCCGCCGTCTATAACCACGCACTCGCCATTAATGTATTCCGACATGTCGCTCAGGAGAAAAGCGGCGAGGTTGGCCAGTTCCTCGTGGCGGCCGAAGCGCTTCATGGGGTGCTTGTCCTTGGCGTGATCTTCAAATTGTTTCGAGGGCATCAGGCGCGACCATGCGCCTTCGGTGGGGAAAGGCCCCGGGGCGATGGCGTTCAGCCGGATGTGATACTTGGCCCACTCGACGGCCAGGGATCTGGTCATGGCAAGCACGCCAGCCTTGGCACACGCCGAGGGCACGACGAATCCGGAACCGCTGTTGGCGGCGGCGTAGGTAGTTACGATGTTCAGGACGTTGCCGCCGAGCTTCTGCGAAATCCAGCGCTTGGCGAAGGCCTGGGTGCAATGAAAGGAGCCGTTGAGCACGATGCTTACGACAGTGTTGAAGGCGTTGGGAGAAAGTTTTTCCGTGCGCGCGATGAAATTTCCCGCCGCGTTGTTGACGACGGTGTCGATGCGGTCAAACTGCTGCTCGGCTTTCTCCGCGGCGGCTTCGACGGCGCCGTAGTCGCGCACATCGCAGGTGGTGAAGGCGGCCGAGCCTCCCGCGCGGTGAATTTCCGAGCAAACTTCCTTCAACGGCTCTTCGCGGCGGCCCACGAGGTACATGCGAGCGCCAAGCTCTGCAAAGCGCAAGGCCATGGAACGGCCCAAGCCGGTTCCTCCACCCGTGAGGAAGATCGCCCGTCCTTTCAGAGTGTCCTGTTGAAACACATGCCACCGCCTTTTGAGTATGTTTTCCGGATCGGGGCAGTCCGGAAAAACAATTCTAGTGCATTAATCTCCCAGCGCGGCGAAATTTGCATAACTTCGGGATGAATATCGAACCTAGTACCGTGCTGAGGGACAGCAAAGACCGCCTGTGTTTTTGAGGGCAAATTTTATCGGCACGAGCGAGCCTAATTCGACTTCATCACCGCTGGAATCGGCCGGCCCAAGACCTTTGCATATTCCGCGGCGAAGAGCGGACTATCGGGAAATTCTTCAGTCAATTCATGCAAGAGCTTCTGGGCCAAAGCATCCTGTTTTTCGCGCCGCGCGGCCAGTGCCAGAAGGACTTTCGCAAAGGGCTCGAGGTAGCGGCCTTTCTCAGCCGTTTTTCCGACAAGCTCCATGCCAAGTTTCTTATCGCCATGAATACCGCCAAACCACAGAAGCGCCCGAAAGCCGCTGGAGAGGCAGCCGATGATGTAATCCGCCGAGCCCGGGGCGACCCAAGCATCATTTGCATCGGGGCGCTCCGCCAGGAGCAGCTTGGCGTGTTCGTTGGCTTCCTTCATTCTCTTAAGGCCATCGACATGTTTTTTTTCAAGGATACTGTCAGCGTTGGATTCCATGCCCGCGGCCAGAGTCAAAGAAAAGAGCCCAGCCGCATCATGCTTGTCCTTCGAGAGACGCTCGTTGGAGAGCTTGCGGGCCTGCTCCAACTCAGCGCGGAAGTCTTTCATGCGCTCGTGATCGGGCTTGCCCTCGATTCCCCGCAGGAATTTTTTGTCATCCAGGAAGAAGTCGCTGGTCAGAACGCCTTGCCGGTAGAATTCCTCGAAAAGATAGCTCGCGGCCATGGCCACAAAACCGAATGGATCGGCGGGATGCTCGGAAGTCCACGCGGAGAACTTCTCCCGCGCTTCGGGGTACTTCTGCACATAAAGCAAACGAAAACCTTCCTGCAGCTCGGGCACCTCGGTGAACGCGGAATCGCTGCCATCCGTGGATGTTTGCGCGCGGGAGATGGGGGAGACGAGCAAAACAAACAGAGCAAGAGTAAGAATCCGCCAGGAAATGGTCTTTCGTATTTTCAGAAAACACCCGGCAAGAACCTCGGCTTGCTTGCCATCGTGGCGCGATACTCCGGATTGGCCAATAGCACGCGCTCTTCCGTGGAGAGGCGCATCGAGAGCACGACGATGTGCGCGAGCGAACCGACGACGGCGGTAATCCATGCCGTGTGGATCAGGGGCAGCGCCAGCATTTCGGCAAAAACCGCGGCATAGTTTGGATGGCGAACGTACCGAAATGGCCCTGAGGAAATGACGCCGAGGCTCGTCGAATCCATCACCTGGACGTTCCAATGATTTCCCAGGGTGCGGATCACCCACCAGCGCAGGACATTCGCCGCGAGAAAGATCGCAAACATTATCGCGGCGAGAATGGGGATGAACGGGCGGCGAAGGAGGACAACTTCCAACGCGGCGCCGATGAGCACCGCGGTATGAAGCACGACCATCCAGCGAAATCTGGGTTCGTCTACCTTTGCGGCGCCGCGCGCGATCATCTCTTGCTGATGCCGGCGCGAAATCTGCAGCTCGACAATGCGGAGCAGAGCCACGGCCACGAGCAGGCCGAGAAACGCGATGACGCTTAGGTCCATTGCAGCAGGAGAAATTCCGCGCTGAATCCCGGGCCAAAGGCGGCCGCCAGCGCATATTCGCCCGGCTTGAGGGGCCGTTTTTCCAGCCACTCCTGCAAAATAAAGAGAATGGTGGCGCTGGAAAGGTTCCCGACATTGCCGAGAATGTCCCAGGAAGGCTGCGTGTCACATTTGCAGAGTCCCAATTCTTTTTCGACATTGCCCAGCAAGCGCGCGCCGCCAGGATGCAGAATCCATCCTTTTATGTCTTCCTGTTTGCGGCCTTGACGTTCGAGGAATCCATCCACGAGTCCGCGAATTTTTGCGCCGATCATTTCGGGTACGTCTTTCGATAACAAAATGTGGAAGCCCGAATCGCGCAAATCAAAGCCCATGGCATCCAGGGAATCGGGAAACGTGTAGGTTTCTGAAACGAGGATCCTGGGGCCTTTCTGCTCTCTTCCCGTCACCAGGACCGCGGCAGCGCCGTCGCCAAAGAGAATCGAGGAGATCAAATTTGCCTGCGAGATATCTTTACGTTGAAACGTGAGTGAAGGCAGCTCCACGGAGATGATCAGCACATTTCCGCCGGGGTGGGCCTTCAAGTAATCCGCCGCGCGGCCCAGGGCCATCGCTCCGGCCGCACAGCCGAGTTCCGTGAAGGGCATGCGGCGCACATTCGAGCGGAAGCCCATGAGATTTATTAGATGCGCGTCCAGGGAAGGAATCATGAAACCGGTGCAGGAGACGGTGATGATGAGATCCACTTCATCGGGGCGCAAGCCGGCTCGGCGCAGACATTCTTCCGCCGCCTCCCGGCCGAGTTTCACCGCGTGCTCGATGTATTCCTGATTGGTCTTGGAAAGCGGACGAGGCTCGACGGTATACTCGATGGGGAAAATCGAGTAGCGCTTGTGCACCTGAGCGTTGTCCGCGATAGACATCAACGCTTCGAGGCGGCGGTCCGGAATGTCGAACACGCGCCTCATGTAATACTTCACCTCGTCACGAGTCATCGTGTACGGCGGCAAAGCGGTGGCCGTTGCGGCTATCGTGCAGTGCGAGTTTGAGGCCCCATTCGAGGGTCCAATGTTCACGAATTCCACCTGTCTAATCAGTCTGAAAGCTCCGCCTGAAAGCACGACCAGTTTGCTAAGCCATTTTGTCGCAACGGTTCAGCAGCGGACTGTACATGAGCGCTAGACTTTACAACATTCCCCGCGCGGGGAACAGTTTGAATTGGGCCACCACGCCCACCCGCGGGGTCCAGCGCCGTTCACTCCCAATTTATCCTTGTGTAGCGCCTTTGTAAAACCCTCATCTTGATTTGGGGTATGCTTTTGCGCATCATGAAAACTTCCAAGAATTTCCGCATCCAATGGCTGCCGGCACTCCCCCTTCTTTCCGGCTTGGTTCTTTCTTGCTTCGCTGCTGTTTTCCTCCTCGCGGCGAAGGCCTCGGGGCCAGAGCAAGCGCCGCCCCTGCTGGTGATGATCTCCGTGGATGGCATGCGGCCGGACTACATCACGGAGGCCGACGCGCACGGCGCGAAAGTGCCAAACCTTCGGCGCTTCATGAAAGAGGGAACCTACGCCGAAGGCGTGGTGGGAGTCGTGCCAACAGTGACCTATCCGAGCCACACGACGCTGGTCACGGGCGTGTGGCCGGCGAAGCACGGAATTTTCGCCAACACTACTTTTGATCCGCTACAAAAAAACCAGGGAGGCTGGTATTGGTACACGGAAGACATTCGCGTGCCTACGCTGTGGGATGTTGCCGCCGCGGCGGGGCGTACGACCGCGAGTATTCAATGGCCCGTCACGGTTGGGGCGCACATCACCTGGGACATTCCGGAGTTCTGGCGCGCCGGCACGCCGGATGATGCCAAGCTGCTGCGGGCCGTTTCAACCCCGGATTTGTTGCAAGAAGCGCGTGTGGACCTCGGCGAATACCGCGGAGGATTTGACATCTCGGCGGAAGGGGACGCTAATCGCGGGCAGTACACGGAATGGATTCTCGAAAAGAAGCATCCCGCGTTTTTGACGCTTCATCTCAGCGCACTCGATCACATCGAACACCAGACCGGGCCATTCAGTCCGGAGGACATCGCCGTGCTCGAAAATATCGACGCCACGATCGGGAAAATCCGCGCGACGGCGGAGAGGCTTGCTCCGGGCCGGGCGTACATCGCCGTCGTTTCCGACCACGGATTCGTTCGAACGGACACGCAATTGAACTTGTTCCCCTTGTTTCGTGAAGCGAAGCTGATCACCGTGAATGAAAAGGGGAAGATCACGGATTGGAAGGCGATACCCTGGGTGACTGGCGGTTCCGCGGCGATCGTGCTGAAAGATCCCAACGACACCGCGACGCTTTCGCAGGTGCGCGAGCTTCTTGCCAAGGTCGCGAGCGATCGCGCAAACGGCGTCGATCGCATCCTCGACGCGGAGGAGCTTCACAAGCGCGGCGGCTATCCCCCGGCATCGTTTTTTGTCGGCCTCAAGCCCGGATGGAAGACGGGAACTGGCCTCGATGGCCCCGTTCTATCGAAAATTAAAGCCGGCGGCACTCACGGAGCGCTGCCGGACTTGCCCGAGCTGCACGCATCGTTTTTTCTGGTTGGCCCGGGCGTTCCCGCGGGCCAGTCGTTGGGCTTGATCGATATGCGCGACGTGGCGCCTACGCTGGCACACCTTGTAGGACTATCTCTGCCGTCTGCGGACGGCAAAATTCTTTTGCCTTAGTTTGCGTGCGTTGCACGGCCCGAAAACGCGGCTTCACCTAACGCAGGCCGACGAGCCCTTTTACGGAATCGATGAGTTTTGCGGAGTCGTAGCCGACGCCGTCTTTGAAAACGAGCTCGACTTTCTCGATGTCCTTGATGTTGGCCGACGGGTCGCCTTGCAGCACGACGATGTCGGCCGCTTTGCCCACCGCAAGCGTGCCGATTTTATCCAACTCGCCGAGAAATTCGGCCCCATTGGACGTTGCGATGTGAATGGCTTCCACAGGCGTGAAGCCCGCTTCAACGAGCAATTCGACTTCGCGCTGGTCTCCGAAACCGGCGATCACGCCGCCGTATCCGGTCGGATCGAGGCCTGCCAGCAGCAGTCCGCCCTGCTTTACAAAATCGTGTTCAAAATCCATTTCCTTTTTGAAGATGGCGCGCGCATCGGAAGTCGCCGCGTTGTCCGAAATTCGCGCGCGCGTCGTCAGATAAGCAATGCGCGCTTCAGGCGTCATGGCGTCCAGCACGCGGCCGTCCAGCGGGGCACGTCCCGGCACGGACGTTTCGAACACTGGAAGCGTGGAAGTGACCGCGACATGGTGGGCCACCAGATCGTGAATCATGTCCTGCATGGGTTTGCTGGCGATGTCGACGGAGAGCAGCGCTTTTGCGGCGGCTCGCGGGTTGGGGCAGACGCCCGGCTTTTTGTCTGCGAGAAATTCGGTGTCCACTTCGATGCCGTGCTCGAGGTCGTCGATGCCAAGCGCGGCTGCTTCGCGAAAACCAATCGAGCAGAGATGGCCGGTTACTTTGATGCCATGCGCATGCGCGGCTTTGATGGCGGCGGCCAGCTCGTCCGGCGTGATATTCATGTACGCCTTGAAAGAAGTGGCGCCTTGCGCGATCCAGAATTCGACCATCTGCCGCGCATCTTCGGCGTCTCTGAGCTGATGCATCTGCAAGGCGAATGCGCCTTGTCCTTCGAGATAAGGACCAGTCGCGTGGATTTTCGGGCCGGCGATTTTTCCTGCGTCGATCGCCTGCTTTAGCTGAAGATCCGTGTAGGGTTCGAGGCTGCCTGTCGTGCGAATCGAAGTGACGCCGCCCGCGAGATAGAGGCGCGGGAAACTTGATAGGTGCTCGGGATACACCGGCGGCGGGCCGCCAGGTGCGGGGTAGAACATGTGGTCGTGCATGCCAACGAGTCCGGGAATTACGGTGCGGCCCGAGAGATCAAGCACTTTGGCGCCGTCAGGAATCTTTGCCGTTGCGGCATCGCCGAGCGCGGCAATTTTTCCGTCCACGATAACTATCGTTTGGTCCGCACGAGGAGCGGCGCCGGTGCCGTCCACCACGCGCACGTGCGCCAGCGCGAGGACGGCCGCGTCTTCCTTCACGAAGGCGGTTACGGCGGGCGAAAGCTTGGGCTTCGCCTGGCACCAGGAGAGAGACGGCAAGAGCAAGAAACACAGACCGAACAGAAGAATTCTTCGCATCGAACTACCTCGCATACCTGAAATGTTGTCGCGCGTTGCAGTGTATTCACAGCACCGCAGCAACACAAGGGGTAGGCCACAATCGTTCGTGCAAGGTCTCGCCCGCTGGTTTGTGATAGATTTTCGGCCGAAGCGGTAGAGGTGAGAGATGATCCAGTTCTTCAAAAAACTTTTCGGCGTGACGCTTACGGTCGTCATGTTCGTGACCGTGCCTTGTGCTGGTCAGCAATCGCCTCCCGCCACTTCAGAAGGCGACCACGTCATTCACAATTTCCAATTCCATTCCGGCGAGTCGTTGCCGGAATTGCGGCTGCATTACACTACACTCGGAAAACCGGTTCGCGACGCAGCGGGGCGCACTACCAATGCCGTGCTCATCCTTCACGGCACGGGCGGCACCGGGCATCAATTCCTCCAGCCGCAATTTGCCGGCGTGCTTTTTGGTCCGGGCCAGCTTCTCGATGCGTCGCGCTATTACATTATTCTTCCCGACGGCATCGGCCACGGCAAATCGTCCAAGCCCAGCGACGGCATGCATGCGCACTTCCCGCAGTACGACTACGACGATATGGTCACCGCGCATTACCGCCTTGTGAGCGAAGGGCTGGGCGTCAATCATCTTCGGCTGGTCATGGGCACTTCGATGGGCTGCATGCATTCTTTCATGTGGGGCGAGGCATATCCCGATTTCATGGACGCGCTGATGCCGCTGGCGTGCGTGCCGGTGCAGATCGCCGGACGCAACCGCATCTGGCGCAAGATGATAATGGATGCAATCCGCGAAGACCCGGAATGGAAGGGCGGCGAATACAAAGAAGAACCCAAGCAAGCGCTGCGGACGGCGCTGGATTTTCTGTTGATGGCGGGAAGCGCGCCGATTTCCATGCAGAAAGCGCTGCCGACGCGCGATGATGCCGACAAATTTCTTGACGACTTTTTCCGCGCGCGATTCAGTTCGCTGGACGCGAATGATCTTTTGTATCAAGTGAACGCGTCGCGCGACTACGATCCCTCGCAGCAGCTCGGCAAAATCAAGGCGCCGGTGATGTTCGTCAATTCCGGCGATGACTTCATTAATCCGCCGGAGCTGGGTATCGCCGAGCGGGAAATCAAGAAAGTGAAAAATGGGAAGTTCGTCTTGATACCCGCCAGCGAGCATACGCACGGCCACAGTACGCACACCTGGGCGGAGTTTTGGAAGCAGTATCTGGCGGAGTTGTTGGAGATGTCAGGCCACTAGAAGGCGCGCGAGAGAAATTGTCAGCGCGTGGCTTCGTGGCTGGCGCGAATCTCTTGCCAGCGCCGCGGGCGCTTGTTGGCTTGCAGAACTTTTTTTCGAAGGCGAATCGATTTCGGCGTGATTTCGACGAATTCGTCGTCGGCGATAAATTCAATCGCCTGCTCGAGGCTGAGTTCGCGGTGCGGAATCAGCCGGATGGCCTCATCCGCGCTGGAGGAACGCATGTTCGTCTGTTTCTTTTCCTTGGTGACATTCACTTCCATGTCTTGCTCGCGCGAATTTTCTCCGATGACCATTCCTTCATAGACTTCCACGGCGGGGCCGATGAATAGTTCGCCGCGTTCTTGAAGGTTCCACAGCGCGAAAGCCGTCGATGGTCCGGAACGGTCCGCGACGAGCGCGCCCGTGGGGCGCAGCGCCATCTCGCCCGCGTAGTCCGTCCAGCCGTCGAAAATAGAGTGAATCAGCGCCGTGCCGCGCGTGTCCGTCAGCAATTGGCTGCGCAGGCCGATCAGCCCGCGCGAAGGAATCTTGAAGTCCATGCGCACGCGGCCGGAGTTGTGATTGCTCATCTTGAGCATTTCGCCGCGGCGGCTGCCCAATGTTTCGAGAATGATGCCGATAAAACTTTCGGGGACGTCGATGACCAGGCGCTCGAGCGGCTCAACCTTCCGGCCATTTTCCGTGCGCACGACGATTTCCGGCTTGCCGACCATGAGCTCGAAGCCTTCGCGCCGCATGGTTTCGATCAGGATGGCAAGCTGCAGTTCGCCGCGGCCCAGCACGCGGAAGGATTCCGGGGTGTCCGTATCTTCCACGCGAATCGAAACATTTGTGAGCAACTCTTTCTGCAGGCGGTCGCGCAGGTCGCGTGAGGTCAGATAGCTACCTTCTTTTCCGGAAAGAGGGCTGCTGTTTACCGTAAAAATCATGGCGAGAGTGGGCTCGTCGATTAGCAACGGTTCGAGGGGAGCCGGCGCAGCAAGATCCGTGATGCTTTCGCCGATCTGAATTCCTTCCACGCCGGCGATGGCCACAAGATCGCCCGCGGCAACTGCTTCCGCTTCATCGCGCTCCAGTCCGCGAAACGTGTAGAGCTTGGTGATCCGCGTGGACAAAAGCTTTCCATCCAGCTTGCTGATGCCGACGTCCTCGCCGCGCCTCAGCGTGCCGTTAAAAACGCGGCCAATCGCGATGCGGCCGAGAAAATCGCTGTAGTCGAGATTCATCACCTGAATTTGCAGCACGCCATCCGGATCGCCGGGCGGCGCAGGAATGCTTTTCACGATGGTTTCAAACAAGGGAAGCAGGTCCTTCGAGCTATCCCCAAGCTGCCGGTGCGCCACGCCATCGCGCGCATTGGTGTAAACCACCGGGAAATCGAGCTGGTCTTCGGTGGCGTCCAGGTCGATAAAGAGGTCGTAGATTTCATCGAGGACTTCTTTTGTGCGTGCATCGGTGCGGTCGATCTTGTTCAGCACAATCACGGGCGGGAGCTTAGCCGCAAGCGCTTTCTGAAGAACATAGCGCGTTTGCGGCAGCGGCCCTTCGCTAGCGTCGACCAGCAACACAACGCCGTCCACCATGCGCAGCGCGCGTTCGACTTCGCCGCCAAAATCGCTGTGGCCGGGCGTGTCGACAATGTTGATTTTCGTGTCGTGGAAAAAAAGTGCGGTGTTTTTCGCGAGGATGGTGATCCCGCGCTCGCGTTCGAGGTCGTTGGAATCCATCACGCGCTCGACGAGCGCTTCGTTGGCGCGGAAAATTCCGCTCTGGCGCAGCATGGCGTCGACCAGGGTCGTTTTGCCGTGGTCTACGTGCGCGATAATGGCGATATTGCGAATATTTTGGCTCATGATTTCTGCGTCGGTCTATGGACTGCCATCGGCAATCTCTTTAAAGACAAAAATAGCTGCTGAAACAACCAGCAGCCCGGACGATTCTCCTTTGTTCTCAGGTGCGGTCGAGCAACCTATAGTTTAGCAGAGCGGCATCGCGTGGGACAGCCATTCTTGGCTGATTGCTGCCTCTGCCAACTGACCGAGAGCCAGACAGACAGGAATATCTGTCCCACTTTAATTTTCGTGTACTATCCTCATCCGGGCTCTGCCATCAGGCCCTGCGGTGGAGTTGTTTGGGGGAATTGTGATGCGATTCGCGCGTTTGCTGTGGAAAGGCAGAATCTACCTTTGGGTTGTGGTCATTGTGCTGCTCTTCTTGGCGATGGGCCGCGCACAGGCGCCGACTCCCCCGGACTATTCGCCGCTCTTCGATAAAACCGACGTGATGATCACCGCGCGCGATGGCGTCAAACTGCACACGGAGATCTACACGCCGAAAAATTCCACCGCGCCGCTGCCTATCGTCATGGAACGGACGCCCTACGGACTGCACGACGATGATAAAGGCTACAGCCTCATCCTCACCCGCTATGCCGAGATGATTCCCGACGGCTACATCTTTGTCTTCCAGGATATTCGCGGGCGTTATGGTTCTGAAGGAACCTTTGTGATGCAACGGCCGGTGCGCGATCCGAAGGATGCAAAGGCGATCGATGAAGGCACGGATACCTACGACACCATCGACTGGCTGGTGAAAAACGTCCCGCACAACAACAGCCGCGTCGGCCTTGTGGGCATCTCATACGGCGGCTGGCTTACGGTCATGGGAATGCTCGACCCGCATCCCGCGCTCAAAGCCGTTTCCGAGCAGGCTTCGCCCGCGGACATGTTTCTCGGCGACGATTTTCATCACAACGGCGCGTTCCGGCTCAGCTACGCCTTCGAATATTCGACCATGATGGAAACGGGGAAAACGAATTTTGCTTTTCAGTTCGACCTCTTCGACACCTATGAATGGTATTTGCGCCTCGGCGCGCTATCCAATGCCAACAAGAAGTACATCCATGGGACTCTGCCCACCTGGAATAATTTTGTCGCCCATCCGAATTACGATGCTTTCTGGAAACAGGAAGGCATGCCCTACATCCTGACGAAACCAAGAGTGCCGAATCTCAATGTGGCGGGCTGGTGGGACCAGGAAGATTTTTACGGGCCGATGAAGATCTACGAACTCCTCGAAAAAAATGACCCGGATCACTTGAATTATCTCGTGGCCGGCCCCTGGAATCACGGCGGGTGGGGCCGCAGCTTGGGCGACTCCCTCGGACCCATTTCGTTTGGCAGCAACACCGGTCTCTATTTTCGCCAAAAAATTGAAGCGCCCTGGTTCGCCTACTGGCTCAAGAACAAAGGCAACTTGCCGCTTAAAGAGGCGCTGCTTTTTCAAACCGGCAGCGACAAGTGGGTGCAATTTGATTCCTGGCCTCCGCACGATGCGGCGGCACGCGAGTTGTACTTCCACGAGGACGGCAAGCTTTCATTCGAGCCGCCGAAGCCCGCAGCGACCCGGGCTTTTGATAGTTACGTTAGCGATCCGGCGCATCCCGTGCCCTATCGCCATCGCCCGATTGATATGACCTACCCGACCGATCATCCCGGCGGATGGTTCACCTGGCTGGTGCAGGACCAGCGCTTCGTGGACAATCGTCCGGACGTTCTAACTTGGCAGACGGACGAACTCACCGAAGACACGACCCTAGCTGGGCAAGTGACCGCGAAGCTTTTTGCATCCACCACGGGAAGCGACTCCGACTGGATTGTGAAGCTGATCGACGTTTATCCGCAAAAATATACGGACGACTGGAAACTCTCCGGCTACGAGTTGATGATTGCAGATGAAGTGTTCCGCGGGCGCTTCCGCAAGTCGTTCGAAAAACCGGAACCGATCACGCCCGACGCAATCACTCCTTTCACGATTGATCTCCATACCGCGAATCACGTTTTCAAGAAAGGCCATCGCATCATGGTGCAAGTTCAAAGCACATGGTTCCCCATCATCGACCGCAATCCGCAGAAATTTGTCCCCAACATTTTTGAAGCGAAGGAATCCGACTTCCAGAAAGCCACTCAGCGCATCTATCGTTCGAACGAGTTTCCTTCGGGAGTCGTACTGTCGATCTTGCCGGCAACGGCGGGAAACTAGCGATTCTTCATCCATGAACGTGATTCTTGCGAGGAATGGCCTTCCTCCTGGGAATGGCGCGCGGAATTTCTTGTGATATTCTCAGTCTCGCTTAAGAAATCGTGATCACTCGGGTCACTCCAAAGGGAGTTTTCCATGCGTTCCATCCGCAAAACAGCCAGCGCCTCCGTTTTCCTTGTCGTGGCCGGGCTTATGTTCGTGCCGCATTTTGGAGCCGCTCCACAACGCCAACGGCCGGATTTTGCAGCGCTCTTCGACAAAACGGAAGTGATGATTCCCATGCGCGACGGCGCGAAGCTGCACACGGAGTTCTACACGCCGAAAAATGCCACGGAACCATTGCCAATTCTGCTGGGACGGACTCCTTACGGCATCTCCAGCCCAGACAAAGTCATCAGCAACATGATTTATCGTTACGCCGATATGGTTCCCGATGGCTATATCTTCGTGTTTCAGGATATTCGCGGGCGCTACGGCTCCGAAGGGAAGTTCGTCATGCTTCACCCGCTCCATGACCCGAGTGACCCCAAGGGTGTGGACGAAAGCACGGACACTTACGACACGATCGACTGGCTCGTAAAAAATGTCCCGAACAACAATGGCCGTGTCGGCCTCGACGGAATTTCTTATGACGGCTTTCTCGTCACCATGGGCATGATCAACCCGCATCCCGCGCTTAAGGCTGCCTCGGAACAGGCCTGCATGGGCGACACGTGGCTGGGCGACGATTTCTTCCACAATGGCGCTTTTCGCTTGAGCTACGCCTTTGAATACATCGCGCTTCTGGAATCCTCGAACGAGAACTTCAGTTTTTCCTTTGACCGCTTCGACGTTTACGATTTTTACCTCCGGCTAGGCGCGCTCTCGAACGCAAACACAAAATATTTTCATGGAAAATTGCCGACTTGGAACGAATTTGTCGCTCACGCAAGTTACGATGATTTTTGGAAGCGCCACGCCGTCGCTTACGGGTTGAAGCAGCCCACCGTTCCCAATCTCAACGTCGCCGGCTGGTGGGACCAGGAGGATTTTTACGGCCCGATGTCGACTTACGCGCGCCTTGAAAAATCCGATTCAAAACATCTCAATTATCTCGTTGCAGGACCGTGGAATCACGGCGGCTGGGGCCACGGCCCGGGCAAGTCGCTTGGCGAAATTCCTTTTGGCAGCGACACCTCTGTCTATTTCCGCCAAAACATTGAGGCGCCCTGGTTTGCCTATTGGCTCAAAGGCAAAGGCGCCCTGCCGCTCAAGGAAGCGCTGCTCTTCCAAACCGGCAGCGACAATTGGGTTCAATTTGATTCCTGGCCTCCACGCCAAGCGCAAACCCGCAACCTTTATTTTCGTGAGGACGGAAAACTCTCTTTCGACGCTCCGCAAACGGTTTCTGCCGATGCTTCGGACAGCTACGTCAGTGATCCCGCGCATCCCGTGCCGTATCGCCATCGCCCCATCGACATGACCTATCCCGAGGATCATCCCGGCAGTTGGTACACCTGGCTGGTGCAGGACCAGCGCTTCGTCGACGACCGCTCCGATGTTTTGACGTGGCAAACCGACGAATTAACGGCGGACGTGACGCTCGCCGGCCAGGTCACCGCCAAGCTCTTCGCTTCCACAACTGGCAGCGACAGCGATTGGATCGTCAAGCTGATCGATGTTTACCCGCAGAAATATCCGGAGGACTGGAAACTCTCAGGCTACGAGCTGATGATTTCCGATGAAATTTTCCGCGGCCGGTATCGCAATTCCTTCGAGAAGCCAGAGCCGCTTAAGCCGGGCGAAGTGGCGCCGTTCACGATCGATCTCCACACCGCGGATCACGTTTTCAAGAAAGGCCACCGCATCATGGTCCAGGTGCAGAGCACCTGGTTCCCGCTCTACGACCGCAACCCGCAGAAGTTCGTGCCCAATATTTTCGATGCGAAAGAATCCGACTACCGGAAGGCCACGCAGCGCATTTATCGCTCGAAGCGATTCCCTTCGAGCGTCGAAATCATGGTCTTGCCGCAAACCGCAGAAAGAGCGGCAAAGTAGACGCCCGCGGGACGCCACCAACTGAGGGAAGTCACAGCATCCAGCTCGCGGGCAGTGCTCATATTTGAGCTGGCTGAAAAGCTGCCGAGCGACGGTCACTGCTGTTTTTGCGGCACCGCTGTTTCTCCGGCATGAAACTCCGTCCACGGACCTGCTTTCATATCGTGCAAATAAGGTGTCTGCCAGGCGTACTCTGGATGCGCCGCGAGAAAAGGTTTGGCAAGAAAATCTTCTCCGCAGGGATGCCCGGCCCGCGCCATCAGCTTCATTTCTTTCGTCATGCTCGAATCCGTTGCCTTGCCTTGCACGGCCCCGCCGGGAAAATACGGCGCCCATCCCCACACATCCACGCCGCGCGGCGAGGAATCCACGTGCCCGCAAAGCGTCCGCTCGTTCGTTTCTCGGCGCTGATGATAACTGTCGACATGATCGCCGAGCATTTTTTCCGCAAGATCCACGTCGATCTTGCCTTTGTTTTCCTTTAGCAATTGCTCCCAGCGCACGCGCCGCGCATTCGGCGATGTCTCCAGATCATTCGGCTTGAACTCCGGCGCATCTTCTCGGAGCACTTTCGGGTCGCGCGCCCAATTCGAGCCTGCGAACGCGCCGTCCTTCGTGCGCCACAGTTTGTAAGCCTTTAGCCCGAGCTCCAGCTGCGCGATCTCGCCGGTTTTGCTGTCGCCCAGCAGCCAGTCGTTGGCGTATCCGCCGTTGTTTCCGTCGAGCATGATTTTCGTGTACTCGTCGATCGAGCCCGCATACTGCAGCGCCTTCCGCGCGCGCACGAATTCCGCCTTCCCGTTGGGATCCCATCCTTCGAACTGCGTGATGGTCGTCTCCGTGACCATCAGACCGTCGCTGTTGATTCCGAAGTCGTCGTCGCTCGCGATCACTCCCGGAAATCCATCCATCAGAATCCGGTGGCCTGTTTTCGGCACGATGTCGAAGACGATGCGCCAGCGCTCCCCGTTCGCGTAGTTCGTCCAATTATTGTGGGCCATGACGATCTTCCCGTCTTTCGTCCAGCTTCCCGTGACCACAAAGGCGCTGCAATTCCCCGGACTTTTCAAATCCGGAGCGTGCGCCGTTTTCTGCTGTTTGTTGTACCAGGGCACGTAGTAATCCGGCAGCTCTTCAAACGCGTTCATCGCCACGATGTCGTCCACGTCCAGCTTCGAGTTTGTCCGCGCGCGCAAGCCATCGACGATTCCCTGCAGCTCCTGCTGATACTCCTCGTCGATCTTGGGCCACAGCATTTCGCGCGCGGCCTTGCGGAAGAACGCCCAGTCGCGCTGCGTCTCATGCATCATCCCGGCGCTTACCGCCGCGAAGCCGTCCTCAATCTCCGGCGCCAGCAAATAACCGTGCTGAAAACCAATCGCGGCAGGATTGCCTTCCAGATGTACGTAGATCCAGCCGCCGTCTTCGAAGCGCTGCGCACCCGCAAGCCTTGGATCGTTCGCGCCTGTTGGTTCTTGCCCTGCCGCGATGCTTTCGTAAGAAGCGCTTTTGCCAGCCGTGACATCCGCTCCGCTGCCGCCCAGCCACCACAGCGCGGCTCCTCCCAGCAGGATCGCGAGGATCGCCGCTGTCCGCCTCGTCGAATTCGCTCTAGCTTCCGTTTCCATCGAGCCTCCTATTTGGCTGCGGCGCCGCGGCGCGTGAAAATCATGCCCAGCGTGCGCCCCGCATCCAGCTTGAATCCGCTGATCGCCCGGTTCGAATCTCTCTCAAAGTGAATTTTTATCCGCGATTTGCTCAGCGTAAATTCATCCGTGGTCGTAGCTCCAAACGCCTCGGGACGAAGGGTGCTGGTGTGAAGAAATCCGCCGCCATCCAGCATGGCCACAATCTTCAGTTTGTCATCCACAATTCCCAGGCGGTAGGTCACACCCAATTCGCTGCTCCAGTAATCGCCCGTGTAGGATATAAGTTGTTCCGCTGTCACCGGTATTTCTTTCTTCTCGGATGTTTCACGCTCGTGCTCCGCGTCTTTTTTTTCTTCCTTCGGCTTCATCATGCTGCTCAAATAAACGTCGGCGACTTGGCGCGCGCGCCGCGAAGGATTTGCATCTCCCCGGTTGCACAAGCACGCCACGGAAAAGTGCTGCTCCGGAAAACGCAAAAGCTCCGCCCGGTACCCGCCCCAGGCGCCGCCGTGGGTCACGGTGTGCAGCCCGCGGTAATCCGCAATAAACAGTCCTTTCGCATAATCGAGCACTTTGCCGCTGTTCAGCTTGCCCCGCTCCTGCAGCTCTGCCAGGAAATCCTGCCCGCCGACTTGTCCGCTGTAAAAATTCTCATCCCATTTCAGCAAATCTTCGACCGAAGTGTGCACCGCGCCGTCGCCCGTCTGCTCGAAATAGGAAACATCCAGCTTGTATCCGTCCATGATTTCTTTTGGATCGTAGGCCATCGCGCGATCGGGAATCAGCGCCGTGTGATCGTCGCGGTACTGTGTATGGGTCATGCCCAGCGGATTGAATATGTTCTCCGCCGCGAATTCGCGAAGCGTCTTGCCGCTAACGCGTTTCACGATAATGGACAGCAAAAAAAATCCCGTGTTGCTGTAGAGCCAGTCGCTCCCCGGCGCGAAGTTCAGCGCCTTCTGCCGAGTGATGAATTGCAGCGCATCTTCGTCCGTCGTCACGCTGTCCATGTTGATGCCCGCAAGATCCATCAGCGTCAAGTAATCGCGCAGCCCGCTGGTGTGATTCAGAAGATGGAGAACGGTGATTTTTTGCCCGTAGTCCGGCAGCTCGGGAATATATTTCCGCACGTCGTCGTTGACGGAAAGCTTCCCCTGCTTTTCTAGCAGGAGAATGCTCGCCGCCGTAAATTGCTTCGAGGTCGAGCCTATGTCGAAGACGGATTCCGGCGTAATCGGCACATCTTCTTCGATATTCGCGAGGCCATAGCCTTTGGTGTAGCTGACCCTGCCATTTCTGTACACCGCAACCGCGCATCCCGGCGATCCCGGTTTTGTGTAGTCCGCAAAAACTTCGTCCACAGCCGCCGCAGTCTTGTCCTGTGCGCTGCTCGCCCGCGGAGCGCTGCACGTGCCTAACATCAACGCACACGCAGCGATGCCGCTCCCCGCTCTCCGCAAGACGCTCATGCAATGGCCTCCCTCGCCGTTTCCCGCGCGCCGAGTCTATCTTCTTCGCACCCGCGCTTCAATCCTTCGCGAACTTCTCGTGTAAACTTGGCATCGCAAATGCTCACAGCCATCACGCGCGCTGTCAGTCCCGCCATCGTAAATTGCGAACTAAGCTTCATTCCGCGCCAGCCAATCGATCTCCAAATCGCTCGCGCGCAACATCGCGCCTATGAGCATCTTCTCGAAAAACTCGGCGCTCGTGTTGTTTCTTTCCCCGCGGAGCCGAATCTCCCAGATTCCATGTTCGTCGAGGATCCCGCTGTCGTTCTCGATGAGCTCGCCGTCATTTTTCCGCTCGGCACGGAGTCGCGCCGCCCGGAAGCCGCTTCGCTAGCGCAAGCCCTTTCCAAATTTCGCAAAATTAAGCGCGTCACGCTGCCTGGCACGCTCGAGGGCGGCGACATTTTGTGCGTCGATAGAAAGCTATTCGTCGGCCTTACCAAGCGCAGTAATGCCGAAGGCATCCGCCAGCTCGCTGCGATCCTCGCGCCGCACCATTATGAAGTCATCGCCGTCCCCGTGACCGGGTGCCTGCATCTCAAGTCCGCCGTAACCTGCCTGTGCCGCAATACGCTTCTCGCCAACCGCTCGTGGTTCGATGCAGCGCCGTTTTCCGGTTACGACTGGATAGACGTCGATCCCGCCGAACCGCACGCTGCCAACGCCTTGGCCCTTGGACAAACAATTATTTTCCCCGCTTCCTTCCCTTGCACACGCGCGCGCATCGAAGCCCGCGGCTTCCACGTCACGCCGCTCGACATCTCCGAACTCCAAAAAGCCGAGTCCGGCCTCACCTGCTCCAGCCTGATCTTTGAAGCTTAGTTCCGTAATATCCAAGATTTGCACCATCTAGCCTCTCTATAAAAGAAAACGGCCACCCCGAATTCTCGGAGCGGCCGTTTAGCTGAGATGGTTCTTAGGTTAGAGGTGCGACTCCTTAGTTCGTCAGCTCCGTCACGCTGCGCGCCACAAACACCGGCTGGCTGCTGATGGGATCCTTCAGCACCACGCCGATAACGCGTAAGGGATTCGTCGGATTGCTCGTCAGGTCCTGCAGACTCGTCAGCCCGCCGCCAAACTTCGTAAATGGCGTCACGTAAACGGTCACGGGTCCGTTGAACAACACGCCCACCAGCCCATTCGAATTGAACTGGAAGGTTCTGGCGAGGACATTCACACTATTTGCCACCAGCGTGCCCGTGTGTCCTTCATGCCGCAGCACCACGCGCTTCACGGTAACGGCGCCATTCGCGAATGGGCCGCCGATGGTCACGCGCTGCCCCGGAACAAGAAGGGCCGCGTTGAAGAAAATATTGCTGAACCGCGGATTGACGAACACGTTGTGCATCCAGTAGACGAAATATTTTTCGTTGTCGGTCAAGTCGATCGTTGAGATTTGTCCGGAATTGAAACCCGTGCTTGCCGGCAAGACGCCGCGCACGTACAGATCGAAATCCTGCGCGGTATTCACTGGCGGGTTCACGTAAGTGATCAGGCCTCCCGCATAGAATTTGTCTTGCGAGAGGATTGCCACCTCATCCGCAAGGAAGGTCCCCGAAGTACGGTCCAGCGTCCCGGAAATCGATACGATCGACGTACTGCTGAGGTCATTGATGGTATCCTCGCCTTCCCATTCTGTCTGATCGTTTACATTCACCGTGAATGCACGCCCGTGCGGCCCCTGAATCGTGAAGGAATTTCCGCCTGCATTGATAGTCGTCACCCCGGCGATGAATTCATCGATATACGCGTCCGCGTCGCTGGGCGTGATCGCTTTTACATTCAACGTCGGGTTCACGACCCCCGTGATCTGGCCGTTCATATCGACAGGCAGCGACTTCCGGATATCGAACTCGAAGCCCAACCCGATAACGTCGCCTGCGTCTACGACCAGCGGGCTGCTCAGGCTGATCGTCACCGTCGATGTCGAAAGCACGGCCGGCGGTGTAGTTGTCGCCGTCAGCGAGCTGATCATCGGCCGAGTCGGCGGATTTGTCTGTGGATTCGTCACATTGAGGTAGTCGATTTCCGGGTTCGCCAATGTGACAATCACCGTGTCGTACGTTCCTGCCGGAATGGTGTTCAGATCTAAGAGCGTATGGAGTCCGTTCAGCTTGGCAAAATCTACTGTCTGGGGACCGGTGGTCACCGTTACGGGAGTGCCCATGCCCTCCGCAACGCTGATGCCTGAAATCACCACTTTGAACGAAATGACACTCGGCAGAGGTGCGTCGCTGCCGGATACAAATATGGTCGCCGACTGCGGCTGCACGGTCTGCGGGGTTGTGCTTCCTGTCCCACATCCCACAGCGAGTGCGATCAGCGCGAGCGCACATACTCCACTTAACCACTTCCTTGCATTCATGATTTTCTTTCCTTTCGAGCTTGAATACCCCGGAGGCGCACCTTGCGCCCACCGACCCTTGTTGCGACTAACACATCGCCAGAAATAAAGTCGCCAGATCTAAACAATTGAATCTAAATGCGTTAGCGAACTAACGGGAAAACTTCATCAATCCCTCTCATTTTGGAGTTGGTCACAAACTACCCGTCCGGGTAGCGTCCGAGCGCCCCTCTCAGCCTTTTTAGGAATCTTCCCTTTGCCGTCCTTTTCTCTTGTGTTATTCTTTCTTCCGGTATGATTTCCATCGCGACGAAGCGAATTACCACGACGTCGTCTATGTCGACTACCTCGACTAAGGCGAAGTCCACTATTTTCGCTTCCGGCGCGTGGAGAAACAGCTAGCAAGCTAGAAAAAGTTTCCAACCCACCGCCTGAAGCGAATCTGGCGGTGGGTTTCTTCTTTTAACCCCCCGCCAAAGGCGCTCCAGCAGAAACCAGGAGCGGACGTCATGAGTTCCGAACACGTGCAGGAAGAAGTGCCCGCGGAAAGCGGCTTAGTTGACCGCTTCGCGGTCACCAATGAAAAAGACCGCTTCGCGGTCACCAACGACGAAGTTGCGGAGAGCCCTCACCAATCCGTAGTCGCTTTGAAGTTCGGCGGCAGTTCTCTGCTTGGTGCCGAGCGTATGCTGCACGCCGCCGGCCTAGTCCGCGCGGCTGCCATCTCCTCGAACGTCATCGTCGTTGTCTCGGCGATGAAGGGCGTCACCGATCGGCTTCTCTCCATTTCGCGCTTGCTCGCCGAAGGCAAGCTTTCCCAAGCTCGCAACGAGACCGAAAGCGTCGTTCATCTCCACTTCGATGTGCTGCAGGATCTTCAGCTTGACGAAGAGAAACAGGATCGTGTCCGCCGCAGCTTTCAGCTCCTCGGCCGGGATCTTCTCCACGAAGTGCCTCAGGAGGGCCGCGTCGCTGTCACCGCGGAACTCGCCGATCGCCTCGCCTCCTTTGGAGAACGTTTCAGCGCGCGTCTCTTCGCCGCCGCTCTCGAAAAATCCGGCGTTGCCGCCGTTCCCGTTTCTTCCTCCGACTTCGTCCTCACCTGCGACACCTTTCGCGACGCCAAGCCTCATCTCGAGGAGACCAAAGAACGCGGCCGCGGCATTCTCCTTCCGCTTCTCGAGGATGGCCTTGTCCCCGTCGTCACCGGCTTTATCGGCGCGACTCCCGACGGCCGCATCACCACGCTCGGCCGCAATAGCTCCGATTTTTCCGGAGCCATCATTGCTCACGTTGTGGACGCCGAAGAACTCGTCATCTGGACCGATGTGGACGGCCTCTTTACTGACAATCCACACCTCACCGCCGAGGCCAAACTTCTCCACGACTTAAGCTATGATGAAGCGCACGCCCTGGCAGCCAGCGGCGCCAAGGTTCTTCATCCAAACGTACTGCCGCTCGCTGCGGAAACGGAAATGACCATCTGGATTCGCAACACCTTCAAGCCGCACGTTCGAGGAACTCGCATCGGCCTGCCTCAAAATGCAAGTAGCCGCGCGCAGTTCGGAGGTGCGGCATGAGCCCGCATTCTTCGGAGAATGGCGTTAAGAGCGGTATGGCGCAGCAAGCGGAAAGTTCTCTGCCCGGCGGCGCCGAAAAAAAATGGCGTGCGGGCGTTTTGGGTGCGACAGGTCTCGTGGGCCAGCGGCTCGTAAAACTTCTCGCGGGTCATCCCTGGTTCGAGCTGACGGAAGTTGCCGCTTCCGAACGTTCTTCCGGCAAGAACTACTCTGAAGCCGTGCGCTGGCACCTCGATGGGCCTATCCCGGAAGCCGCTCGTAGCCTCGCCGTTAAAAGTCTCGATCCCAGCCTCGACTGCGATTTCGTTTTTTCCGCGCTCGATTCGAGCGTCGCCGGCAGCGCCGAGGAGAACTTTGCCCGCGCCGGATATCCCGTCGTCAGCAACTCGAAGAATCACCGCATGGATCCTGACGTTCCGCTGCTCATCCCCGAAGTCAACGCCTCGCATCTCGAGGCCATCCACACCCAGCAGAAAATTCGCGGTTACGACGGCGGCTTCATCGTCACCAACCCGAATTGCTCAACGGCCGGCTTGGTCCTCGTCCTGAAGCCGCTGGCGGACGCCTTCGGCCTCGAAAAAATCTTTGTCGTCACGTTGCAGGCCGTCTCCGGCGCAGGCTATCCAGGTGTCGCCTCGATGGACATTCACGCCAACGTCATTCCGTTTATCAGCGGCGAAGAAGAAAAAATGGAGTCCGAACCGCAGAAGCTTCTCGGCAAATGGGACGGCGCCCGCTTCATCGACGCTGGCCTGGGCCTCAGCGCCCACTGCAATCGCGTTTCGGTTCTCGAAGGTCACCTCGAGTGCATTTCCGTCAGCCTCAAAAAAATTGCTTGCCTTAAAGAAGTCCGCGAGGCGTTGCGCAATTTTGAAGTCAGCGCCGAACTCGCCTCACTTCCGTCCGCCATCCGTCATCCTGTGGTCGTCCTGGATGGCGACGATCGCCCGCAACCCCGCCGCGACGTTCACGCCGGGAACGGCATGGCTGCTGTAGTCGGCCGCGTCCGCGAATGCCCCCTCCTGGACATAAAACTCACCCTGCTCTCTCACAACCTCGTTCGCGGAGCCGCCGGCGCCGCTCTCCTCAACGCCGAACTCTTGGCCGCTCGCGGCTTCCTCAACCGCCGCGTTCAAACCGAAGGCGAGAAACAGCTTCCCGTGCCGGTCACTCAATAAATTAGTTCGTGATCTCGAGTTGGACATTTCTTCCTGAGGCGTGTTTCTTCAACAGTTCTGTCATCTGCCCGCCCCAGCTCGGCAAAATCTCGACACCGCCAAACGAAATGATGATCGCAATGATCTGCCTCGTCGCCCCCGTCACCATCGTTCGCTCCGAATCGCTCGTCGGACTCCCATGCGGCCCTACCGCATCGCAAAACACCGGCAATCCTTCCAAATTCAAATCGTATTTCCCGATTCCCTTATAAGTCTCTCCCGCGCGTCCCGCTCGAAACACAATATCGCCCTGCACGTGTGCCAGGTCATAAAGTCCCACTGGTAAACTGCTTTCCACGCTCACATAATTAATCACGTCCACCACATTGTTGATCCGCGGCAATCCCTTTCCCGCGATCACCCGCCGCAAGAGCGCCTCTGCCGATCCGCGATATCTCGCCGGGTCCTTTCCCAGCGCCTTGTACGCTGCCCGAGTGGCCATAATCGCCGCCGACTCCAGCACCGCCTTCGGCTCCGCCAGCTTCAAAATTTTCTCTTCGCAAACACGCAGCTCGTGGTCCAGTCCCTCCGGCGTCGCGCCCGCTTCCACGTCCGCCGTCACGCACGCCAACGCCACCTGCGGACATTTGGCCTTCAACTCCGCATCCATCGTAACGGTCATCATCACATCCGTCTCTGCTCAATCCCCTTCAGGGGAGTTTTTCGGAGTCCGATTCAACTTGGATTCGCTGGAAGTTCCGCGCGGATTCGTTTTGGTCGAAGAATGGTAGGCCCGTGCGGACTCGAACCGCAGACCTCGTCCGTGTCAAGGACGCGCTCTAACCAACTGAGCTACGGGCCTATTCCTGGGATATTTTAGCATGAGTGTCACTACTTACGGGCCTTCCATCCGGCATCTCTTTTTCTCATCAACCCCTCGTCCACCAGCCTTGTGCCCCCATCAGCAACTCCAGATGCAAAAAGACATCTCACCCGAATAACTTATAGTCTAATGAATGCAGGCCCAGACAAATCAGGTGAGGTATGCGGTTCGCTCGTCTACTTATTTTCGGATTGCTCTGTCTCACCGTCCTCGCGTCGCTCGAAACTCGCGCGGCGGACTCAGCCGTCTGCTCTGGCCTTGTCGTGGACGAAAATAATGTCCCGGTCGCCTCCGCCCAAATAAAACTCGAAGACTCCGCCGGCCACATCTACCGCGCAGAAACCGACGGCGCAGGCCGCTTCACTCTCCGAAATCTCCCCGCAGGCGATTACAAACTAGAAGCCCGCAAGGAAGGCTACTTCCTCATCGCCGGTCGCGCCCTCACTCTTCAATCCGGCCCCAACGAGACCACCTTCACCCTGAACCACGCAGAAGAAGTTCACCAGCAAGTCCAAGTCACCGCGCCCGCCAATCAAATCGATCCCCAGGATACCGCCCAGCGCAACACGCTCACAGGCCGCGACATTCTAAACATTCCCGTGCCCAGCCCGCATGTCCTCGCGCAAAGTCTTGTCGCTCTCCCGGAAATCACCCAGGATAATCAGAACAATCTGCACATCGCAGGTGCCCGCTCGGGAGAAACGCAATATCTCCTCGACGGCTTCGAAATCGGCGATCCCGTCAACGGCCAGCTCACCTCTCGCTTCAATGTGGACGCCACGCGCGCCGCCGAAGTCCAAACCAGCGGCTTCGGCGCGGGCTACGCTCATTCCGGCGCAAATATCCTCAGCCTCGAAACTCCCGATGGCGATGACAAATGGCGCTTCGGCACCACCAATCCCGCGCCCGGCATCAACTTTCAAGAGGGCCTCCATCTGGGCGACTGGTATCCTCGCTTTACCTTCTCCGGACCCATCAAGCGCGGCCGCTTTTGGTTTTCCGATTCGGTCAGCCTTCAACACGTCTTTGCCGTCGTTAAGCAACAGCCCTCCGGCGCCAATACTTGGCAAGAATGGGCGGGAGACAATCTCCTCCGTCTGCAATACAACATCACCCCCAAGCACATTCTCCACGCCAGCTTCCTCTATAACCGCGCCCACGACACAAACGCCGGCCTCGACGCTCTCGATCCCGTCTCCACCACCGTCACCGGCGAGCAGCAGCGCTACTTCGCCTCCCTAAAAGACCAGATCTGGCTGCACGACACGCTTTTCGAACTCGGCGTCGCCGCCGATGACGGCACCCTCGCTTTCATCCCCCAAGGCACGCAACCCGACGTCCTCCTCGTCAACGGCTCGACCGGCAATTATTTCCAGCGTCTCCACCAGCGCGGCCGCCGCTTGCAAGCTGTTGCTCAGGTGATCGCTGCATCGCGCCACTGGCATGGCACTCATCAACTCGCAGCTGGCGCAAACGTCGCCGGCCTCACCTATTCCCTCTCCGCCCAGCGCGGCGAAATCCAGGCGCTACAAGCGGTAGCCACTGACGCAACGTCCTGTACCTCAGCGCTCCAACCCGGCTGCTTGGTGCGCCAAACTACCTTTTCCGGCCCCGCGAATCCGCATCTCTCCAACACCCAGGCCGGCGCCTACGCGCAGGACACCTGGTCGATCTCGAAGTATCTCGTCGTGCAGGCAGGCTTGCGCACAGACTGGGATCGCTTCACGCAAAGCGCCATGGCCGGCCCGCGCCTCTCCGCCAACGTACTTCCCTTTGGTGACGACACCTCAAAAATTTCGCTCGGCTGGGGCATCTACAACGCCCCGCTCAATCTCGCTCTCATCGGCCAGGCCTTCGACCAGCAGCAAATCGACACGTTCTACAACTCCACCGGCAACATCGTTGCTCCAAGCCCCGTCGTAAGCCAGTTCCTCCTGCCCACAAACGGCCTGCAACAACCCCGCTTCACCACCACCAGCGCCGGCTGGCAGCAGAAATTCGCCCACAACACCCTCCTCACTCTTAACCTTCTCGCCCGCAACGGTTCTCACGGCTTCGTCTACGTCGATCAGCAACCCGCCCAGCCCGGCGGCATCTTTCTCTTGCAGAGTACCCGCAAGGACCGCTATCGCTCCGCCACCTTCTCCCTCCGCCACGTTTTTTCCGAGGAAATGGAAGTCTATGGCGCCTACACGCGCTCCCTCGCCCACTCCAACGAACTCCTCAACCCCGCCCTCGGCTCCATCTTCTACGTCGCGCAGCAATCCGGCCCCGTCGCCTGGGACGCTCCCAATCGCCTCCTCACCTGGGGCTGGGCCCCCACTCACATCTGGGGCATAGAACTGAGCTATTTTTTCGAGTACCGCACTGGCTATCCCTTCAGCATCATCAATCTCCAGCAGCAGCTCGTCGGCCTGCCAAACTCCTCGCGCTTCCCCGCCTACGCCAACCTGAATATCGGCCTCGAGAAAAAATTCGGCTTCCGCGGCTATCTCTGGGGCGTCCGCCTCGAAGTGGTGAACGTCCTCAACCGCCAAAATCCCGACACGGTGGTCAACAATATCGACGCCCCCAATTTCGGCACCTTCGCCGGCGGCCAGGGCCGCGCATTCACCCTCCGCGCCCGCTTCATCGGCCGAAAATAACCGACGTAACCTCGCCGGCTTAAACCCAACTTCTCGGCAATCAAGAAGGATTATTCGTGTCGCAGCGCGATCATGGGATCGACGCGCATGGCCCGCCGCGCCGGAATGTAGCACGCTCCCACCGCCACAAACAGCAGCAGCATGGCCACGCCGGCAAACGTCAGTGGGTCATGCGCGCTGACGCCGAAAAGCTGATTGGCCATCAACCGCGTCAGTCCTAGGGCCGCGCCGATGCCAATCGCCACACCGATCAGCGCCATCCTTGCTCCCTGCCCGATCACCAGCCGCAACACATCGCCGCTTTGCGCGCCCAACGCCACGCGCACTCCGATTTCGTGCGTGCGCTGGCCCGCCAGATACGAAATTACGCCGTAGATTCCCACGCACGCAAGCGCCAACGCGAGCGCCGCGAACACGCCGAGAAGAATCATCGAGAGTCTTCGCGCGGCAAACGAATTCGAGACCACCTCATCCATTGTTTGGACGTTGTACACCACTTCGCGCGGATCGATTTCCCCGATCGCCCGGCGCACCGAACCCATGACCGCCGTCGGGTCGCCTTCGGTCCGCAGCACCACCGCCACCGCATCCGCCGCCAGCGGCATCAGCTTCTCCGGAAGCTGCATGAACGGATAATCGAACTGCGCCTCGATCGCCGATTTCGCATCCGCGTCCAGTCCCCACTGCTTCACGTGCCCGACCACCCCGACGATTTCCGCCTGTACGCTAAAGCCCTCGATATGGATGTGTTTGCCCACGGGATTCTCATCCGGGAAATACGTTCGTGCGAAAACGTCATCGATATCCACCACCACCGGCGCGTGTTCGTCGTCCTTCGCCGTGATGAACCGCCCACGCTCCAGCGTGACTCCCATGGCTCGCTGGAAGCCGGCCTCCACGAGATAAAACATGGCCTGCGGCATCTCCTGGAAGTTGGCGGGCTTTGCATGGCCCTCGATCCAGAAAGGCAAGGACGAATTATGGATCATCGGCCGCGAGCCAAGCGTTACGGAAACGGCTTGCACGCCCGGAATATTTTGCATCTTCTCGTCGAACTGGCGCAGCCGCGCGCGCGTTTCGGCGGAGTTGGTCGTCGGGCCCGCCGGCAAAGACAAACTAAACGTAATCGCGTGGCTGGGATTGAAGCCCGGATTCACCCGCCAAAGCGCCTCGAGGCTGCGCACCATCAGTCCCGCGCCGGCCAGCAAAATCAAAGCCAGCGCTACTTCGACCGCCACGAACACTCCTTGCAGCCGGTGCCGCGCGCCGCTCACTCCGCGCCCGCTCTCCTTCAGTATCTCTTGCAGATCCACGCGCGAGGTTTTCAGCGCGGGCGCCAACCCAAAAATAACTCCCGCAAACAAAGAGATCGCCAGCGTAAAAAGCAGCACGTGCGAGTCCAGCGAAACCTCGCTCGCTCGCGGCAAGGCGCCAGGCAAAGTTCCGAGCACCGCTTTGGTGCCCCAAAAAGCCAGCAAAAGTCCCAGCCCTCCGCCCGCGCCCGCCAGCAAAATGCTTTCTGTAAGTAGCTGGCGAATCACGCGTACCTGGCTCGCGCCCAGCGATGCGCGAATCGCAAACTCTCTCGAGCGGCCCATCGCCCGCGCCAGCAGCAGATTGGCTACATTCGCGCACGCAATCAACAGCAAGAATCCAACCGCCGCCACCAGCACGATGAGGAATGGCTGCACATTCCCGACGATGTCTTCCTTCATTGCCACCAGACTGATGCCCACGGCTTTGTCGGCTTCCGGGTAGGCCGCGGCGAGATTTTGCGCGATCCCGTCCATATCCGCTTTTGCCTGCGAAAGCGTCACGCCCGGCTTCAGCCGCCCCACCGCGTGCGCGCTAACGTCCACGCGCCTGTCGCGAAAATTTACATCCGTCCACTGGCCGATGAGCGTATAGACATCGCGATCCTGGCCATAAAAAGTGAAGCCTGCCGGAATCACGCCCGCGATCGTGTAAGACGCGCCATTCAGGAGCATCGGTTTTCCGATGATTTCCAGCGATGACCCAAATTTCCGCTTCCAGAATCCTCCGCCCAGAATCACCACCGGCGCCGCCCCCGCCAGATCGTCTTCGGCTCGGAAGCTGCGCCCAAGAACCGGCCTTACGCCCAGCGTCGAAAAAAAGTCCGCCGAAATCATGTAACCGCTCAGCCGTTCCGCTTCGCCCGTCCCGATGTAGTTGTAATCCTGGTTGCGGTATATCGCCATCGACGAAAACGTTTTTGTTCCCCGCTGCCAATCCTGGAAATTTGGATAGTTGATGGGCGCGTGATCGAATCCCGGCGTCCTTCCATAAATCGCCACGAGCTGCCCGGCCTGCGGGTAAGCCAGCGGACTAAGCAGCACCCCGTTCACCACCGAAAATAGCGCCGTATTCGCACCAATCCCCAACGCCAACGTCACTATCGCAATCGCCGCAAATCCCGGCGCCTTCCCCAGCATCCGCACCCCATACCGCAAATCCTGCCAAAGCGTCTCCATTCCGCCTCCCGCCCCAGCCCAATCCGCAATCCGCGCCAATCCTACTCCAAGAAACATCTGTCGCTCCACCTCATCCTCGCACCCCAGTTATCCTCGCAAACCCCCCAGTCGAACGCTCCCCCTGTTTTGTTATCATCCGTCCGTGCCCCTGTCCTGGAACGAAATCCGGCCGGTGGAGCGCCTTCAACCCATTTAGCCCGCCCTATGTGCCGCATCCCTTTGGTGTTACGTTCACCAAAGGGTGCACGTTCTGACTCTTCCCCGCATCTCCGCGATCTTTGCTTTTTCGTTCGCTTTTTCCTTCGCTTTTTCCTTGACTAAAAGAGATTCCCAGCGTATAGTACTCCTTAAGTAATATTGGGCCTCATGCCCAGGAACGCCAATCTCCTGATTGGCGTTTTTGCTTTGGGTAGTAGCACAGACACTCCTGTCTGTGCGATTTTTCACTTCCCGAGTCCGAACGGACGCAAATCCCGGGAAACCCCAACGCCCGTCGATCATGATCAGACAAACCGCTTAGAATCAATGCCCACAGAACCTCCCGCACCCATTGATTCGATCCGGCTTACAGAAGTGCTAAGTCCTTTACATGCAACGCTTACGAAAAAACGGGGGGGGTGGGTCGGGCACAAAAGGACAGCCTTCAGTCTGTCGCCCCTTCACCCCCCAGCAAGACGTCAACAAGCAAGCCGAGGCTCGAAATGTGAGGTGAAGCCTCCCTCTTCTCTGGTCTGCGGGCACAGGCCATCAGTCGGGGCGCACGGATCACGTCCTCTCCGTGCCCGGCGCCTGCCCCGACCGGGACGGGGTCCTAAAATTCGCATCCAGCATCTCCGCCCAACTGGACCCAGAGGGCGATTAGCCGCGCATCTTGCGGAACACGGCTTCCGAGGTTTTGCCCTCGGCTGTTAGCTGTCAGCTGAGAGCTGTCGGCTCTTAACTTCCTCCCCCAACATTTCTTTTGCGCCCCGCCGCGTCGGTGGTAGGCTTCACAACTAGAAGCGTGGAGGGTCGAAGTGAGCCTAGCCGCTCCCCCGGAGCATCTTCATTCTCTCTCAGGCTTGGAAGGCCGCCGCAGTACCCGCATCGACCGCACCGTTCCTCTCGTCGTTCTCGGACAAACCAGAACCGGCCTCTCCTTCCAGGAAAAAACCTCCACCGTGAGCTTCAATCTTCACGGCTGCCGCTATCCCTCGCGCCATGAATATCCCGTCGGCGCCTCCGTAGGCCTTCGCGTCCTCCAGCCCGATGGCGAGACCATCTCGCCCGTCATTCGTGCCTTCGTGAGGTCCGTCCATCCTCCCGCCAGCCCGCGCGAACTTTTCCAGGTCGGCGTCGAGCTGGAATCCCCCGCGAATATCTGGAATGTTACGCCGCCGCCGTCGGATTGGCATCGCTTGCTGGGAGGCAGCACCTCCTCCGCCGCTATGGCAACGGCCGTGGCGCCCGCGCTGGAACCATCCGCGCCGCCTGTCGTCTCTGCTGCCTTTCCGCCTGCTCCCGCGCCAAGCTCGGGCACAGCGGAAGCAAGGGCCAGCCAGGTAACAGCGTTTCCCTCGCCGTCTTCCGCCGCGGAACCGGCGAACGAAGCCTCACCCACCAGGCCGGAGCGCGTGGCCATCACCATCGACCAGCTGGTTGCCGCCATGCAAGGAAAATTGCAGGTCGCCGCCGAAAAAGTCGTTCAGAACGTCCTCGCCACTCATCTCGATGAAGCCATCAACGATGCCCTAGCGCGGATCGAAGGCGTCCGCGAACGAAATCTTCAGCAATTGCATGAATTTTCCGAGCAGCGCTTTGAATCGCTGATGCGCGATTCCCGCGAAGAAATTCTAGGCCACCTCGAATCGCGCCTCGGAGAAGTTCAGAGCCATTGGGAAGAACAGCAGAACGCTTATCACACACAGGCAGAAGAAATCGCTCAGCGCCTCGAAAAACTTGCCGCCGATACCCAGCGCAATCTCGCCGAGACACAGAAATTCATAGAAAAAGCCGCTCACGAAATCGAGCCACAAACGCGCGGCCGCTTGGACGAATCTCTCGGCCAAGCCACCGAACAATTTGAGGCCGCCGCGGACCGCATTTCTGATCGCCAGCTCGTTCGCGTAATGGAATCCACGCGCATGGTTACCCGGGAAGCCGCCGCGCAGCTTGACGCCCGCGTCGCGGAATCCCGCGCGCTACTGCACAGCGCTTCGGGAAGCACTCTCGAAGAGTTCCGCCGTCAGGCGGAAGTCCAGGTCGATCTGGCCATTTCCGAAACCACCGAGCGCGTCAGGTCCGCACTTTCGGCTCTCGACGCGGAAAATCGCGTCGCGTGCGAGACTCGACGCCGCACCATGATCGACGACGTCACCCGCACCACCGAACAATCCACCGAGCAATTCCGCTCCGGCATCAAAGCCTTTCTCTATTCCTGCCTGGTGGCCGCCGTCGGCGCCGTCGATGAACATGCAAAAACCACTCTCGACGGCCTGGTCAAAGATCCCAGCAGCTCTCCTCGCGCCATCGACGACATAAAAATCATTCCACCCGACGACGAAAAGCCCAACTAATAGACGGTCTGGTTTGGAGAGTTCGCCCGATGGCGAACCCCGCTGTCTCGGTCGACTCAGTGTCTTAGTGAATTTAGAATGTTTGGAAAATGACTCAGTTCGTTGGCGTGCCTAGCCCAAACTCGCGATGCGCCGTGATCAATGCCGTCTTCATGGCTTTTTCTTCCACCACGAACGAAATGTTTGACTCCGATGATCCCTGCGCGATCGCAATCAGGTTCACGTTTTCGCGGCCCAGCGCGTTAAAGGTTCTCCCCGCAACTCCGGGAGTCCCGCGCATGTTTTCGCCCACCACCGCAACGATCGCAATATTGGTATCAACCGTGATGTGCTCGACCTTCTCGTGTGCCAGATCCTGCGCAAACTCTTTTCGCAGCGCCTCCACCGTGCGCTGCGCGTCCCCCGCGGAAACTATGAAACAAATATCGTTCTGCGAAGACGATTGCGAAATCAGCAAAACATTCGCACGCAATTCCGCCGTCGTCGAAAATGTCCTGCCCACCACGTCCGGCAATCCCACAATCCCCGGCCCGCCCACGCTGATCAACGCCACGTCTTGGATCGCCGTCAGCGCTTTCACGCCGCCGCCGGTTCTCAGCCCTTCGGGCGTGATCAGCGTCCCCGGGCGTTCCGGCGCAAAGCTGTTGCGTATCCACACGGGAATCGCCGCCTGCATCACGGGATTCAGTGTTTTCGGATGCAGCACTTTCGCTCCAAAAAAGGCCAGCTCGGCAGCCTCGCGGTAAGAGATCACCGGAATCGTTCGCGCTTCCGGAACCAGCCGCGGGTCCGCTGTCAGCACGCCGTCGACGTCCGTCCAGATAATCACCTCATCCGCGTCCAAAGCCGCTCCCAGGATCGTCGCCGAATAATCAGACCCGCCCCGCCCCAGCGTGGTCAATCTTCCTTCCGTTGTCGCGGCAATGAAACCTGTCACGACCGGCACGATTCCCTGGTCCACCATCGGCCGCAAACGCGCCTCGCATTTTTCCCGCGTCCGGCCCATCAAGGGTTCCGCGCCTCCGTGAAACGCGTCCGTAACGATCACGCGCGTCGCATCCACGGCCTCGCTCTGCAAGCCGAGAGCCCTCACCGCTCCCGCCACCAGTGGCGCAGACAGCCGTTCCCCCAAACCCGAGATCGCATCCAGCGTTCGCGGCGTCAGCTCGCGCAGCAGCGCCGTCCCTTCAAACAGCCGGCGTCCCTCTTCAAAGACTTCCTCTATCACCTCTTCGATGGCTCTTCGCGCATTCGCATCCTGGACCAAGCTCCCCAGCGCCTCTTCATGCTGCTTCCGCAGCGCCTCTAGAACGGCCGTCCCTGGCTCATTCTCTCCGGCTTCCACCCGCTTCGCCGCTTCGATCAGCCGGTTCGTCACTCCGCTCATCGCGGAAACGACCGCAACGCAAGCTCCTCCCCGCGCTCCCTGCGCGATGATCTGCGCGGTCCTCGCCATGCACGCCGCATCGCCCACGGACGTCCCGCCAAATTTCATTACCTGCAATCGCGCTTTCATCTCTATATGCTAGTCTCTCGAATGGGTTGAGCTGCCGCAAGCCTTCTCGAAGAGCCGCGGCAAGCGAGGCGGATTAAGGCGTCTCCCAATCGAGAGCGTAGATTTCCTGGATACTGGCGTCGCGGACAAATAGCGGAGTTTCGTCCGGGCCAAGGCCGCTCCAGTTTCCAAAGGCTCCTCCGGCGGCCTGAAACCCTTTCAGGCTGAAGAGGCGCTCCAGTTTGCCGTCGGTGATTCGAACGCGGAAGTAGCCCTCTTGATTGTCGAGAATTCCGTCAAAATACAAATAGCGCCCGTCTCGCGACCAGGTCGGATAAGCCACAAAAATGTTGGCGAGCATAATCCATTTCTGGGTCGTGATATCAAAAAGCATGAGCTTGAGCGAATCCAATGGAATCGCCGCGATATAGCGTCCATCCGGGGACCAGCGGGGAGAATACAGGCCATCCGATTCCGGGAGCTTCGAGATGTTCCGCGTTTTCAGATCGAGGACATAGACGGCTGACCCCTGATTGTTAAGCGAGTTCTCTCCAAAAACCAGCGACTTGCCGTCAGGCGACCAGTTGGGATCCGCCGAGTTGGTTCCAGTTCGATAGATCAGTTCCGGAGCGCCTCCCTCAGCGGGAATCAAAAAGAGTTGCCAGGGTTCGCCGGGCGGATGACCGAAGAAGGCGATCTGCTTTCCGTCTGGAGACCATCGAGGCAAATAGGCGAGCATAGGCGGGAAAACAAGTTGAAGCTTTTGGGTTCCGTCCACCTTACTCCGCCACATAGTGCCATCAGTGGCGTCATTGTAGGCGACCCACTGTCCATCATGAGAGAAGTCGAGGCCCATCGCAGAAATTCCTGAAAGATAAGGCGCGAATTGTCCTGACTTGGCATCGTAGTGCACCAATTCGCCCCGGGGCTGCCAGCCCTGGACGAAAAGTTTCTTGCCATCACGGCTCGGGACGGGATTGCCGGTATTCATCGGCCCGGTTGTCAACTGCACCGGCTCCTGAGGAGTCGAGCGGAAAAGACCACCATTTTCTTTGATAGCCCAAAGATTTGCGGTCTCGTCGCGCCGTGCCTGGAAAACGAAATATGTGCCGTCAGGCGTCCATTTGCCACAACATTCGTTAGGGGTGCTGCTCCAGCCGGGAAGCAGAGGATGAAGATTGCCGCCGCCTGCGGAAGCTTGCCAGATGGTGCGGTTATTCGTCTTGGGGTCGTTCACCGTAAACCGTAAAATCGATCCGTCCGGCGACCAGCGCAGATCGCTGGAGGTTCCAGCCGTGGCCAGGAGGCGGTGCGGGTCGCTGCCATTGCTCTTCGCCAGGAATATTTCGTTGCCTTTGCAAAAGGCGATTCTCTGTCCGTCCGGAGACCACGCACCAGCGTGACTCTCGAGGTCGCCCAAACGGCGAGGCGAACCGCCGAGCACAGGGACGCTCCATAGAGGGCCGTCAAGAGACGTTCCTCGGGCCGTATTCATCAAAAGCACGGAATTGTCCGGGGAGATATCGAACACGTTGGAGAAGCCGGTGTCCTCCAAAGAAGTCGGTATGGGAAAAGTCTCGCCACCGGTGACGGAGGTCTGCGAAAGCCGCGATTGGCCTTCGATAAAGTAGAGCCGGGAACCGTCCGTGACTACGCCTGATTTCGGCCGATTGGTGTTCGTGAGTTGAACAGTTCGCAGAATGCGCGGCGGCGCGACCGGACGTGTCAGAACGAACCCAAGAATTGCCGCGAGGGCGAGGAGAGCGCCGCCCGCCACTACTCCCCAGGTCCGCCAGCGGTGAGCTGCGCGGGTTCCTGGAATCATCTCGGCATCGCCGGACACAGCAGAGGTCGTACCCGAGCGGCCAGAATCCAAATCGCGCTTCAACCTCTTCAGGTCGGCCCGAAGTTCGGCGGCTGTTTGGTAACGCAGGCCGAGATCTTTTTCGAGTGCCTTCGCGAAAATATTTTCGAGAGCGGCGGGCAACTTCGAATTCAACATCCTGGCGGGAGTTGCCGAGGCATTTAGTATCCCGTCAAAGATCAGACCCACCGCCAAGCCGCCAAACGGAACCTTGCCAGTGGCCATTTCATAAAGCACCACGCCCAGCGAAAATAAATCCGTACGCGCGTCCAGCTCTTCGCCCCGCGCTTGTTCCGGGGACATGTACGCGACTGTACCCAGGGAACTTCCGGGGCTGGTGATGAGGGCGTCCTCCAGGACGTGCCTGTGTGTGAGCATCGACGATTCGCCCACGGATTCTGACGGTGGTTGCCGGTAGGTTGCGAACTTCGCCAGCCCGAAGTCCAGGATCTTCGCCGGCCCGGCATCGACCAGGAAAATGTTTGCCGGCTTGATGTCTCTGTGGACGATGCCCTTGGCGTGCGCGGATTCCAGGCCGTCGGCGATCTGAATGCCGATATCGAGAAGTTCGTCTACCTCTATGGATTTCCTGGCGATGCGGCGTTTCAGGGTCTGGCCTTCCAGCAGCTCCATGGCAATAAATGGGCGCCCCGCAAATTCTTCGATGTCGTAAATCGTACAGATGTTCGGATGATTCAGGGAGGATGCCGCGCGCGCTTCGCGCCGGAATCGTTCAATCGCCTGTGGATCTTGGGAAATGTCTTCGGGAAGAAATTTCAACGCGACGTTGCGGCCCAGACGCGTGTCCTCGGCTTTATAGACAACGCCCATGCCTCCGCCGCCAATTTTTTCCAGAACGGTGTAGTGAGAAATCGCGCGCCCAATAATGGAAGAAGTGTCCGCCACTCGCTCTGGAGTTTACCGCAGCCCTTCACGCAGGCCAACTGCTCAGTAGCGGAGTTTCTGGACAAAGTGTTCATTGGTATGCGGGCTCTGAAGTCAAACTTTGAGAAAGAGTGCGATGCGACCGCTAGTAATCAGGGAGTGCGATGTGGTCAGCCAGATCGCGGCCGACCGCAAGATCAGCAATCCACCGGACAGACAGGAGCTGGAAAATCTTATTGCGCAGGAAGAACGAGAACTTTGATTTCGGCGCAAAGGAACCTGCAAAACACAATGCAGCTTTCTGCTTTCGGAGCACGAACGGCCCGAACAAATCCTGGTACTTCTTAAAAGCATCCGCTTAGTTGCCGTTAGCGCGGTGGAGCGCGCCAGCCAGGTTATATGCCGCAACCATCGCCAACTCCGAACCTTGCCCGGCAAGCAGCGACACGCACGAAGCCGCATAGGCCACGGACGTCCCGCCGAATTTCATCACCTGCAATCGCGCTTTCATGTCTGTCCGCCTTCCTTCCTTCTACGATTGCTTTGAAATTTCGCATGTGAGTTTACCTTGAGAATCCGATGACTTCGCAATTTTGGACAAACCGAGGGACGCTGCTGTCCGTTATGCGCGTCTTTTGGGTTGACATCTTACCTGAGCAGAGGCATGCTGAGGTTATATGTCTACCCAAGAAGCCAAAAACCGGCTGGAACTGCTGCAAGGTACCTTGGACCTGCTGATTCTGCGCACGTTGATCTTTGGATCGCAGCACGGGCAAGGAATCGCGCGCGCGATTCAACAAACGTCCGAAGAGGAGCTGCTGGTGGAGCACGGGGCGCTCTATCCGGCGCTGCAGCGGCTGGAAGAGCGGGGATGGATCTCAGCCAAATGGGGAATTTCAGCAAACAATCGGAAGGCGCGGTTTTACTCGCTGACCTCGGCCGGCCGCAAACAACTTGTGAGAGAAACGACGAAGTGGAAGCGGCTGGCGGCGGCCATCGGGCGGATTCTGGGATCTGAGGCGAAAAGGAGCTAAGCCCATGTTCCGACGCAAACGGAAAGCGAACGATTTCAGCGCGGAAATCGAAGCGCACATCCAGCTCGAGACGGAGCGCTTGCGGGAACAGGGGTTAAGCGAGGACGAGGCGCGAGTCGCTGCGCGGCGGGCTTTCGGCAGCGTGACGCGAGCCGAGGAACGATTCTACGACTCCCGCCGCTGGCTCTGGTGGGACCACCTGCGGCAGGACATTCGCTTCGGCCTGCGCATGCTGCGCAAATCTCCAGGCTTCACTGCGGTGTCCGTTTTGTCCCTGGCCTTGGGAATCGGCGCGACGATTGCAATTTTTTCCGTGATTTATGCGCTGGCGCTCAGGTCGTTGCCCGTGCGGCAGCCGGAGCAGTTAGTCGAAATTGCCCGCGGTGATGGTTTCAATGGACACTCCTATGCCGAGTGGAAGGAATTTCAAAACCAACAGGACATCTTTTCCGGCGTTCTCTCTTATAACTACTTCGATGGCAATTTCGAAATCACCAACTCGACGGAAAAAGAGGAAGTATCCGGCTTGTATGTTTCTGGGGATTACTTCCCAACCCTTGGCGTGTCAGCTGTTTTAGGCAGGGTCCTGCAATCTTCGGATGATCATCCTGGTGCCCCACCCGTGTGCGTGATTGGTTACGGACTGTGGCGGCGGTGGTATGGCCAATCAAGCGATGTACTCGGCCGGGCGATCCGCGTAAATGGAAACGAATTCCAAATCGTTGGAGTGGTTCCTAGGTCTTTTTTCGGGGTGGATATCGGCAACATGCCTGAGATCTTCATGCCCCTCGAGGCGGAAAGAACGTTCAGAGACTATCACATCATGTACGGACGTCAGTCGCCGTCGCTGGATTCGCACGCTACGATACTGAGCTTCGCCGGCCGGCTAAAGCCGGGAGTCAGCGTGAGCCAAGCCAACTCCGGATTGCGAGTTCTAAGTCCAGAAATATACAGAGCCCTAGCGCCAAAATCTAACGAAAGTAGTAGGCGATCGGTTATGCGTGCAGCTCTTTTGGCGCGTCCCATGCCTAACGGCACCACGGATAGCTGGCTGCAAGAAATGGACGTGGTGCTGCTTTTGATGGCTATGGCCGTAGTCGCCCTAGTCATCGTTTGCGCGAATTTAGGCAATCTACTGCTCGCGCGAGCCGCAAAGCGGCGGAGCGAAATCGCCACTCGTCTTGCCGTGGGCGCGACGCGGTGGCGCTTGGTGCGGCAACTGCTGACGGAGAGTGCTGTCTTATCGGTGGCCGGCGCCGCGACGGGCCTCATCATCGCGCGTTGGGCGACTCAAGCGCTGCTGTGGGCGCTTTCTTTTCCAGGCGATCCGATCTCACTGGATTTGTCATGGGATGCGAAGCTGGCTGCCTTTGCGGTGAGCATCACTTTGGCGTGCGCTCTTCTCTTTGGGTTAACTCCCGCGGTCGAAGCAACTCATATTTCGATTTATTCGGCTATGAACAACGGCGTGACGACTGGAAAGCACAGAAACCGGTTCATGAATTCTGGGCTTGTTGTGGTGCAGGTTGCTTTATCCGTCGCACTGCTTGCCAGCGCGGGCTTGCTGGTACGCACACTGCAGGCGCTCTTGGCACAGGATCCGGGCTATGACCCCAAAGGCGTCCTGGTGGCTCATGCGAGTTGGCAAGGCGCCGACGAAAGCCCCCAGCGCGAGGCAATCGTTGGCAAGGAAATACTGACGGAATTTCGTTCTCTGCCTGGCGTCATGTCCGCGTCATGGGGTCGACTGTTTTCCAGGATGACGCTTTCACATCTGGTTGTTTCTGGGGCAAAAGGATCTGAGCGACGGCTTGGCTCCTATCTCATCTTTGTTTCTCCTGACTTTTTCAGGACCAGGCGCACTCCGCTACTGGCGGGCCGGGACTTTAATGACGGCGACACCAACACGTCACTTCCTGTAGCTGTATTTAGCGAAGACCTGGCGAAAAAACTTTTTGGAGGAGTGAATCCCGTCGGACTGAGATTTCGTGAAAACGATGGGGATGATAATGGGCAAGACTACCCCGTCGAGGTCGTTGGGATCGCCAGAGACCAGCAATATCGGCGGCCCAGTGACGCGCCCCTTCCGATCTTATACAGGCCGGTTGCACAATGCGGGGGTTCGTGTTCGGGGATGGGCAGCTACGAAATTCGAGCTGCAGGTGCATTTGCCGAAACTGCCAAACGCTTGGAGAATGCGGCCGCGGCTATTGATCCTCATATCGCCTTGAAATGCGACCCGCTCAGCGACGCGATCAGCTACTCTGTCCACCGAAATCGCGCCATGGCGTTGATTGCGACGACGTTCGGTTTGTTCGTCGGGTTGCTGGCGATGATCGGCGTTTATGGTGTGATATCCCACGCGGCAGTGGAAAGAACACGCGAAATCGGGATTCGGATGGCCTTGGGCGCGAAACAAGGCGATGTGTTCCGCATGTTACTTGGCGAAATGATGCGAGTGGTGTGCATAGGCATAGCATTTGGCTTGGCCGCTGGTGTTGCGGTCGCGCAGATGATTCGCGAAACAATCTGGGGGGTAAAGCCAACTGATCCGCTAAGCTTGGGTTTTGCGATTTGCTTGATGCTTCTGATAGCTGGAATCGCAGCGTTTCTCCCGGCGCGGCGGGCGATGCGGGTCGATCCCATGGTGGCGTTGAGGCATGAATAGATTGTCGAGCTTTTTGGACCGCCCATTGAACCCGCAGCGTTTATTGGGAGTTGAAGGGGCCGACAATTCGCCATGCGAGACGTTAGATCCAGGCTCGAGAATCGTTACGCAATCTTGCGATGTCCTTGGTCGGCGCACTCCCGAAGAAGTGGCTGTACTCTCTACTGAACTGCGAAGCGCTTAAATAGCCCACGCGCTGACCTGCAGTACCCGCATCCATCATCGCGGACAACATGAGACGCCTCGCCTCTTGAAGACGCAGCACCTTTTGATAGTGCAACGGACTCATCGAAGTGACGGACTTAAAGTGCCCGTGGAACGAGGAGACACTCATGTGCACGAGCTCAGCCAACTCTTCGACTTTCATGGGTTGGGAGAAATTGGCGCGTAGCCAGGAAATCGCCTTTTCGACGCGGTGCACGCTGGACTCGGCAAAGCCCATTTGAGCCACGCGAACACCAATGGAGCTGCGGAGCAGCCGAATCAAAATCTCATCCACCACGAGTGGGGCGAGCAGTTCAGCGTCTCCGGGCTGCGCCAGACACTGCATTAATCTCGTTGCAGCGTTCAGGACGCTCAAGTCGAGCGGTGCGACGTAAACGGCGCTCCTCTCTTGAACGGGAGGCACACCGCGGGGAAACACCTTCAAAACCAGCTCGGCAATTTTGTGCGGATCGAGGTCCAGCTTAAAGGAAAGGTAAGGTTTGGAATGGCTCGCTTGCGTGACTTGGGCAGCAACGGGCAGAGCAACGGAGAACACAATCATGCGCGACGCGTCGTACTCGTAGACCTCCTGTCCGACGATGACGCTCTTCGCGCCTTGTGCGATGATGCACAACGAGGGCAACCGCAGGGCATGCACACACTCGCCGTTGATCCGTGAAAAGCGACTCGCGTGCAGACCAGGGACGCGCAGCTTAAAACTGCCGTCGTGCGGGGCATAAGCAGCAATCAGGCGCGCCAACTGAGCCGTGTCTGGTTCGTTTGGGCTCGCAAGCTTGTTTGCCTGCCGAAAAGATACCGTTTTGCCGATGATGCTCACGCCTTCGAGGATACCTCTTTTGGAATCATGATGGCGCACCTGGTATCTGGGCGAGGACGGCAACGTCGAGCTTTGAATAAAGCTTCACGCCGCTGTCCCCATACTTGGCGCGGAATTTCTCGATGACGGACGACACCTGTGCGGCGTCACGGACAGGAACAACCGTTAATTCAGCCTCCGCGCCGCCCGCTTTGATCCGAATCGATGGCTTCTCGAGAACGTTCTTGTACCACTGTGTATCTGACCCGCGCGCCGGCAACAGGTACAGCTTCTTGTCATCCGCGACGAACCAGATTGGGATGGAGATGGTACGTCCTGACTTCCTGCCGGTCACACTGATGTTAATTTCGCGAGATCGGGAAAGGCGGTCTCTTAGAGCATCATTGCGCGCTGCCTTATTGCTCATCCAAATGTCCTTTATTTCCGGGCGTGGTATTGTTCGTCGCTGACCTGTTCCATCCAGTCGACGACCTTCCCGTTGAGCTTTTCCTGAATGGCAATGTGCGTCATCGCCGTGGTTGCTGTGGCGCCATGCCAGTGCTTCTCGCCGGGCGCGAACCAAACCACATCACCGGGCCGAATCTCCTTGATCGGGCCTCCCCAATGCTGTGCCCAGCCGCAACCGGCGGTGACGATGAGAGTCTGACCGAGCGGATGCGTGTGCCATGCAGTCCGCGCCCCGGGCTCAAACGTGACGCTGGCACCTTGAACGAATGCCGGATCGGGTGCCTGAAATAGCGGATCGATCCGTACGGTGCCAGTGAACCACTCTGACGGACCCTTGGCGGAAGGTTGCGAGCCAATTTTCTTGATCTCCATATCTTGAACCTCACTCGACGTGCTAATCGCTCAGAGTCCGGTCATGCGCTGCAGGTGTTCGGGATAGCGTTCCCCTTGCACTTTGATCTTTGAGGCAGCGCTTTCGATGTCCCGGAGATCGCCGGACGTAAGTTCGACTGCGATTGCTCCGATGTTCTCTTCCAGGCGATGAAGCTTTGTCGTGCCCGGGATAGGAACAATCCACGGTTTCTGGGCAAGCAGCCACGCGAGCGCGATCTGAGCAGGGGTCGCCTTCTTTCGTTTCCCGATCTCGTCAAGTAGATCGACCAGAGCCTGATTTGCTTTCCGGGCCTCTGGCGTAAAGCGCGGGAGGGTGTTGCGGAAGTCTGATTTGTCGAGCGTAGTGGTTTCGTTCATCTTTCCCGTGAGGAAGCCCTTGCCGAGAGGGCTGTAGGGAACGAAGCCGATTCCAAGTTCCTCGAGCGTCGGCAACACTTCCGCCTCAGGGCCTCTCGTCCACAACGAGTATTCGCTCTGAACTGCTGTGACAGGCTGGACGGCGTGAGCGCGACGAATGGTTTTTGCTCCGGCTTCCGAAAGGCCGAAGTGCTTCACCTTGCCTTCCCGAATCAGGTCCTTCACCGCTCCCGCCACGTCTTCGATCGGCACGTTAGGGTCAACACGGTGTTGATAGAAGAGATCGATGGCATCGATCCTGAGCCGCTTGAGCGAGGACTCCGCGACTTGCTTAATGCGCTCCGGCCTGCTGTTGAGACCCTGCCAACCTGGACTTCCGTCGGGATTGAGATTGAAACCGAACTTGGTGGCGATCACCACCTGACCGCGCAGCGGAGATAACGCCTCACCAAGCAGCTCCTCGTTTGTGTACGGGCCATATACCTCTGCCGTATCGAAGAACGTGATGCCGCGTTCCACGGCTGCCCGGAGAAGAGTGATCATCTCCTGCTTGTCTGCGGGCGGGCCGTACGAAAAGCTCATTCCCATGCAGCCCAATCCGAGAGCCGAAACTTCCAAGTTGCTATTTCCAAGTTTGCGTTTCTGCATTGTTTCCCCTCAAGAGATGATGAACGGTAAAGGTCGAATCGCGTCGTGTCCTCAGCGATAATCTCAAAATGCCAGGATCAACGATCAGTAGTTTAGTCTGCTTACGCTACGGGCGTTTGCCTATTCCGCCAGAGTATTTGCCCGATCCTCCGAAACTCCTGTGCGATTGGATGCAAACCAATAACTGAGGAACTAGCTTCCGGTGAGCCCGCACAGAAAACCGGACAAGTGGTGCATCAATATCCGAGTTCAGAAACGGGGCCGAGGAAGCGGAGGCTCCCAAATGCGGGCGCAAACTGTACAGGTACTCGTCTGTGCCTATTGTTGAGCCTCTGCCAACCCGGGTGCTATTCTGGCTTATATGGCGGATCGCGCTATCTCCCCGCCCGAAGCAACTCCCGCCGCGCCGCTCGAACACTCCCGGCGCCAGCTCGAAGCCTTGCTCGAAGTGGCGGAATCCATTGCCCAGCATCGCGACCTCGCGGCTCTTTTCCACGATCTGGCAGAACGTCTTCATAGCGTCGTTGATTTTGATTTTCTCACGCTCGTGCTTCATGACCCCGTGCGCAAGGTCATGCGCCTGCACATTCTCGAGACGCGGCTTCCTACTCCCGTCAAGACCGGCAGCGAGACGCCGATCGAAGGCCATCCTTCCGGCTGGGTCTGGCAATCGCAGCGGCCCTTTGTCGTCAGCGATACGGAAGAGGATCACCGCTTTCCCGATTTCCTGCAGCGACTTCGCGAGGTGGGTGTTCGCTCTTTGGCGATGGTACCTCTCACCACCGCGCAACGGAGGCTGGGCGCCATGGGTTTCGGCCGCCTCGTTCCTCAAGGCATCACCGACACCGAAGTTCAATTTATGCAACGCGCTGCCAGCCAGGTAGCCGTGGCCGTCGATAACGCGCTCAATTTCGAAACCTCGCAGGCTTACCAAAGTCAGCTGGCCCGCGAGCGCGATCGCCTCCAGGTCCTTCTTGAGGTCAACAACGTTCTCGTTTCCAGCCGCGAGCTCCCTGAACTTTTTCGCGGCATCGTCACTTCTCTCGAAAGAGTCATTCATCATGACTACACCAGTCTTGCCCTTCTCGAGGCCGGCTCCGGGCTATTGAAAATTCACGCGCTCGATTTTTCCGGCCGTCCCGGCCTCTTCAACCAGGAAATCACCGTCCCTCTCGACACCAGTCCATCTGGCCTTTGCTTCACCTCCGGTCAGCCGCTTCTCGCGCGCGGCGCCGAGATCGATCGTTTCTCGAATGAAATCATTCGCGGGCTTCGCGCCGAAGGCGTGCAAACCATCTGCTGCGTTCCGCTGATCACTCGGGGCCGCACTTTCGGAACGCTGAATCTCGCCAGCCGCCGCGAGGACGCTTTCTCCCCTCAGGACCTCGATCTGCTTCAGCAAGTCGCCGCGCAAATCGCCATTGCCGTCGAAAACGCTCTGGCCTTCAAACAAATTGACGCGCTGAAGGACAAGCTGGCCGAAGAAAAGCTTTATCTCGAGGAAGAAATTCGGAGCGAGTTCAATTTCGAGGAAATCGTCGGCGAAAGCCCCGTGCTGAAGCGCGCCCTCGCCCAGGTCGAACTCGTGGCTCCCGCCGGCACCGCCGTTCTCGTCACCGGGGAAACCGGCACCGGCAAGGAGCTCATCGCCCGGGCCATTCACAATCTCAGCCCGCGGCGCGAGCGCACGTTCGTCAAGATCAATTGCGCCGCCATTCCCAGCGGCCTTCTCGAATCCGAGCTATTTGGCCACGAGCGCGGCGCTTTCACCGGCGCCATCACCCAAAAAATCGGACGCTTTGAACTCGCCGACCGCGGCACTCTTTTTCTCGATGAAGTCGGCGACCTCCCGCTCGAGTTGCAACCCAAGCTCCTCCGGGTTCTCCAAGAGCAGGAGTTCGAACGCCTGGGCAGCAATCACACGCAGCGGGTCGACGTCCGCGTCGTGGCCGCCACCAACGGCGATCTCGCCAAGCTCGTCGCCGAACGCGCCTTCCGCGGCGACCTCTTTTACCGACTGAACGTTTTTCCCATTCAAATCCCGGCGCTTCGCGAGCGCCGCGAAGACGTTCCCTTGCTCGTCCGTTACTTCGTCCAAAAATTCAGCCGCCGCCTCAATAAAACGGTGGCGTACATTCCCGCCGGCGCCATGGACGAGCTCGCAAATTACTCCTGGCCCGGCAACATTCGCGAACTTGAAAATTTCATCGAGCGCGCCGTGCTGCTTTCTCCCGGCAAAGAACTGCGCGTCCCTGTCGGCGAACTAAAATCAAACGAAGCTGCAAACCTTGCGGGAAATTCCACAGAAGGCGCAAACGCCTCATCGTCCTTTACCTCCCTAGCCTCTTCCACCTCCTCTATGTCCACTCTCGAAGAAGCCGAGCGGCAGCACATTCTCCGCGCACTTCGTCAAACCGGATGGCGCATCGCCGGCCCCAAAGGCGCCGCCGCGCTCCTCGACATAAAGCGCACCACGCTCCAGGCCCGCCTGCGCAAACTCGGGATCCGCCGCCCGGTCTAGCGCAGCTTCGCCGCACGTTTCCTAGCGCCGCTCACAAATTGTTTTTGGAATTTTGCGGTTCGCGCTCGCGGCCTCTATTCAAACTCGAGCACCACGATCTCGGGATTGGTTCCCAGGCGGAGCGGCGGGCCCCACGTTCCCGCTCCGCTCGAAGTAAACACCTGCATTTTCCCGATGCGGCTTAAGCCGTACACAAACTGCCGGTAAATCCGCCGCGCCATCCAGCTCCACGGAATAAATTGCCCGACGTGCGTGTGCCCGGATAACTGCAGCGAAACGCCGGCTGCCTCGGCGACTTCCGGATGATCGGGCGCATGCGTCAACAAAACGCTCGCGCGCTGGCGATCCACGCCGATGCCCTCGAGCACCGACGCAAAGTGGCTGTCCTGCGTGGCATGGCGGTACGGCACGCCGATAATCTGCAAGCCGTCGGCTTCTACCTTTTCGTTGCTGAGCACGCGCACTCCGGCCGCCTCGACCGCGCGCAGATATTTGCTGTCGTCCCCAAATTGTTCGTGGTTCCCCGCGACAAAATACACGCCATGCGGCGCTGTTAGCGCGCTCAAAGGCTCCGCTGCTCGCTTCGCGTCAATGGCCGTGCCGTCGTACAAATCGCCGGCGATAAAAATGGCGTCCGGTTCTTCCTTCAAAATCTTCGCCACCATGCGCCGCAAAAAGCTGCCGTTTCTCACGTGTCCCAGATGCAGGTCGCTGATCAGCGCCGCTCTGCGTCCGCGCCACGCTTCCGGCAGATTCGCCAGGCGCACCGTGATTCGCGTGATGCGCGTCCAGCTTGCGTTGAACACGCCGTAGACGCCCGCGGCCAGCGCGGCGCTGAACAGCGCTACCACGATAAGGTGGAAATTCACAGCGAGCCCCGCTAGCCGGGAGATTCCGAAAACGAGCCAGGAACCTACCGCCGCGAGAAAGAGGAAACTCAGCAAACCCAGCCAAACCGCCGCAGCCCGGTAAATTAAGCGCAGCGTTGCGCCCGTATAACGAAACGCCAGCAGCGAAGCGGCGAGAAAACTAACCGACAAGACGCCGAGAGTCAGTTTGAGCCACAACGGCCCGGCCAGTTCGTTTCCACCCGGCGAAAACACCCAAGTCTCATAAAGAAAAAAATGCGTCAGAAATAGAATGGACTGAATCACCAAAATAAAGCCGAGTAATCCCGTTCGTATCTTCATAGGAAATTAGATTCCCCAACCCGCCATTAGTATTCATCGTGATGGAGCTTATCCCGCAGCTCCCCTGCCTCCGTCCGAAGTCCCATGCAGCGCAGTGCGGAATCAGCGGAGCCCGTCGGTTTTGTCTATTGCACGTCGGAACTGCGCACCATGCGTTTTTTTAATCGATTGTGTAGACGCCGGGCTTTAGTCCGGCTCTTCAGTTAGAATTCATGGCATGGACCGGCATCTTTTCATCGAGCAAATGCGCCCACGCCGCGCGGCCCGGCATCTTCTAGGCTTGCTCCTTCGCTTGTCATTCCTAGTCTTGGCACACCTCGCGCTAAATGGCGCACCGTGCGACGCACAACAATCTGGCCCGTCCGTGGACATTCAAGTCCACGCTGACCAACCGGACGGAGCGCTCCGGCCTATCTGGCAGTATTTTGGCTATGACGAACCGAACTATACCTATGCTCCCAACGGCAAAAAACTTCTGGGCGAACTCGCTGCGCTCAGTCCCGTTCCCGTCCACGTGCGTGTCCATAACCTGCTGACCACCGGCGACGGGTCGGCATCGCTGAAGTGGGGCTCGACTAATGTTTACACGGAGGACGCCCGGGGAAATCCGGTCTATAGCTGGACGATTCTCGACCGCATCTTCGACACGTACCGTGCGCACGGAATCAAGCCGCTGGTGGAAGTGGGCTTCATGCCGGAAGCGCTCTCGACGCATCCCGAGCCGTATCGACATCAATTTCCTCAAGGTTCGATTTTCACCGGCTGGGCTTATCCGCCGAAGGACTATCAAAAATGGGCGGACGTCGTATTTCACTTTGCCGCTCACCTCCGTGACCGCTATGGCGAAGCAGAAACCACAACTTGGCTTTGGGAAATCTGGAATGAGCCGGACATCGACTATTGGAAAGGAACTCCGGAAGAATATTTCAAGCTCTACGATTTTGCCGCCGCCGCGATTCTGCGAGCTTTGCCGGGCGCTTCCGTCGGTGGGCCGGACACGACCGGTCCCGCTTCTCCCAAAGCCGCCGAGTTTTTGCGGAAATTCCTTGAGCACTGCGCGCATGAGCGTAATTTCGCCGGGGACAAAATCGGCTCGCCTCTGGCTTTCATCAGCTTTCATCCGAAAGGAGCGACGGAGTGGCGCGAGGATCACGTACAAATGGGCGTCGCGCGACAGTTGGCTTCCATTGAACAAGGTTTCAAAATCGTGGCGTCTTTTCCCGAATGGCACAACACGCCCATAATTCTTGGAGAATCTGACCCCGAAGGCTGCGCCGCTTGTACCGCGCGGACCAATCCGCAGAATGCGTATCGCAACGGCGCGCAATACGCTTCCTACACGGCGGAAGTGTTGAATACGATCTACGAATTAACCCGGCGCGAACAAATTAATTTTGGCGGCGCGGTCACGTGGGCCTTCGAATTCGAAGGTCAGCCATTTTTTGAAGGATTTCGCGACCTGGCCACCAACGGCCTGGACAAGCCGGTGTTAAATGCATTTCGAATGCTAGGACTGCTCGGCACGGAGCGCTTGAAGTCTTCGAGTTCCGCGGCGCTTCCCGCCGAGGAAGTGCTGCGCACCGGAGTCCGCGGCCAGCCGGACATCAACGCCATCGCCACGCGCAAGGATCACGAAATCGACATTCTAATCTGGAATTATCACGACGCTGACTTGAGCGTTGATGCGGCGAAGATGGAATTGTTCGTCGATGGTCTGCCTGGAAACGTCAGCCGTGCGCTGCTCGAACACTATCGGATCGATGCTGATCACAGCAATGCGTTCACGGCGTGGAAGGAAATGGGATCGCCGCAAGCGCCCTCCCCGCATCAATACGAGCAACTGGAGAGCGCCGGCCAATTGCAGCTTCTGGAGTCGCCTTCGTTTCTAGCGATTGAGCGCGGCACGGCGCGCTTGCGATTTACCTTGCCGCGCCAAGGTCTTTCGCTCATCCGCATCGGCTGGCAATAGCTGGAGGCTCGCCCGCGATTGGCTATTCGTTGTTTGAAGTTTAGCGACTTTTGGATTCGCTCAGAGCGAGCACGGCGTAAGCCGTCGCAGCATCTTTCATGAAACGCGCGGTGTCCGGGCTCAGGTGATGCTCCTCGTTGTTGTTTAAAGAGTAGGCCAGCCAGAAGCCTTCCGCGCGGTTCTGGTTAGACGTCAGCCACGCGAGCCCGCGTTTCAATTGCGCATTTTCCCGGGACATCGCGGCCTGTTGCAGCGCGAAGGTAATCAGACCCGTCGCATACCCATCGCTCAGCGCTTCCTGCGGCGTACCATCATGTCGCTTCCAGTCCCCAGCCATCGAAGTCAGGCTCCAACCTCCGTCCGGCTGCTGCTTGCCGAGTAATTCCTTGATGATAGCCTTTTGGCGATCCGGCTCGAGCAGTCCAGGCAGCTTCGCGGAAGCCCACAACAACACAGCACGATTGTTCAAGGTTTGCGCCGCGTACTCGCGGTTCAAGTATTCGCGCAGCAGCTTCAAATTATTCTGGATTTCCGGTCTCGCGCGGTAATTCTCAGGAGCTGTTCCGACCGCGACGGCGGCGAGCGCCGCTCCGTAGTAGTCCGAGTCGTCCGCTTCCCACGGCTCATTCTTGAACCTCAGCCAGCGCCATGCGCCCTTGTCATCTCCCGAAGTCTGCTGCTCGGCCCACATGTTCTCGAATGCCGCGCGCGTGTCGTCACTGAGACGCCCGCGCTGTGCGCCTTTGCTTGCATTATTGCTTGCGTCGTTGCTCGCATTATTGCTAGCTAAGATCAGCGCATTCAGAACCGATTCCGTCCCGCGAGACTCGACCGACTTATACACGCCGCGATCCGCGTCGTTGTAAAACGGCGCCACTTCCTTCCAAAGCCGCACACGCTTCGTCACGTTGTTCAGCAGTCTGCGTTCGTTCGCTGACGGCCCCTGTTCCGACATCGCCCCACGAAGCATTGGCCGCGACATCGCGTAAGGCACCGCAGTGTGGCACGACACACAAAACGTTTTGTGATCGCGCGCCGCCTTTGGCCACTCCATCCACCAGCCTGCTCGCTGATCCAGGTAAGCCGCCGCAGCCTTTCGATCCCACGAGTTCGCCGCGCGCGTGTCCGGCAGGTCGCGATGAGCTTCTGAAGCCTTCGCATCCCCGGAATTTTCCGTTCCAGTTTCCGTTTGCCAGCCGACTGCAACGATCCCCGTCACGAGAAACGCCGCTAGGCCTATCATTCTCCGCATGGACGCATCCTGTCTCGCTCTCCCATTCGAGAACGACAGCAACTTCCGCCGCGCTATCTTACATATAGCCTCGGCGCATGACCCTTGCGATTTTTGCACGCCCCGCGATTATTCCGCAGTTGGATAGTGCATATACATGGACTGAATTCCCACGCGCCCGGGGCCGGTGAACCGATTGACGATCAAATTGAATCCGCCGAATATCCCGCTGGTAATCCGGTCCATCACCGTTTCCATCCGAACGGTGGGACCTTTATAGAGCCAGCCGCCGGGTTCGATATCGATGATCTCGCCAGGTCCCAACACTTTTTCAAACACATTCCCATAGCCATGTAGCCACAGGATGCCGTCGCCCGCGTGGCTGTGGAACTTGTCGATAAAAAAACCAGTTCCGCCGAAAAGCATGTTCGCCGCGCCGCGCACTCGTTCGAAGCTGTAGTCGATGCTGTCCGTCGCCGCCAGGAATTGGTGCTCGCGAACGTGCAATTCCAGTCCCTGCGGCAGATGAATCGGAACAATGTGTCCGGCTCCGTCGCGGCTGAAGGCGATCATCCCAGCCCCTCGCGCTTCGGTCACAAACACCTGCATCCCCGCCATCATTCGCTTCAGCGCGCCTTTCATCGGCTTCATGCCGATTTGCACGGTCGGGTGCTTCCACAGCAGGATGTGATGCTCGAAGTAGACGGGCCTCGCGGACACATCGACGGTGAGCACCGGCACGAGCTCGCCATCAATGTGATAGGTCACGCCGCCGAACGTTTCCGCTGCGGTGCTGGTTGGCAAGAGCTGCGGTAGTCCGCTCATCTGCGTAGTCTCCTGAACAATCTTTTTCTTAGGCGCGGTGCGTCGCGTTCTGGCGACCGAATAATACCACGTCGCTATTTCCCTGTTCGCCTGCTCTTGGTAACACGAAATTCTCTCCGTCATATAGCCTGGCGCGGCGCCGGACGCCCTCCTATCACACTGTCAGTACTGGTATCGCCGCTTGGCGGCCATCGACGTTGTATAGTTCCAGTCAAACGGTCTTTCCGCTCTATCGACAAACCAAAAAAGAGCGCACACTACTTGTGGGAGAAATCAAATGCTCGCAGTAGCAGGTGTCTGGAAGAAAAAACGCGACGACTTGAAAGCCAAGCGCAATTCGCTTTTCGAAAAATACGCAAGGCACTCCGAGGATTTTCATCTCGCTCTGGAAATCAAAAAGCTCGACGATGAAATCGCCGATTGCACCCACCACGTAGAACAGGAACGCCGTTCCGAGCGCTCCGCCGCGCCCGCCAAGAAACTTCAGCCAGCCTCCAAGTAAGAAAACTAAAATAGCGACGCGAAGCGGCCCACGTCACATCTGTTCGGCAAGTTAATCGCCCCTTTGCACGCGAATCCTCCTCGACAACGCCTACCGGTTCTTGGAGCTGAGCGCAAGGGCTTGAAAATGAAAAGAACGTTCTTAGATTTCTCAAACGCCATCAAAGTGAATACAATGTAATCAGAAGTAGTCCAGAGAAATCGATGGCGTCCCAAAAAATTGTTACCCTGCGCCTGGATGGCGGGCTGACCGGCAAGCTGGACAAACTCGCGAGGGCCACACGGCGCTCGCGCTCTTTTCTGGCAGCGGAAGCCATCCGCGACTACGTGGCCCTGAACAGTTGGCAGATTGAAGAGATTCACAAGGGACTGGCCGAAGCGAATCGAGGGGAGTTTGCGACGGAGAGCGAAATGAAGCGCGTGGCGAAGAAGTGGGCTCGCCGTGCGCGTTAGGTGGCTGCGCGTCGCGCTAGCCGACCTCGAAGCAGAAGCGGACTACATCGCGGAGGACAACCCAGCCGCGGCAGAGCGTGTCGTCCAGAGGATTTTTCGCGCCGTCGATCTGCTGAGCAAGATTCCGGCAATGGGCCAGCCGGGCCGGGTTCCGGGCACGCGCGAGCTGGTCGGCGGCGACACACCCTACATCGCTCCCTATCGAGTTCGTGCGGATGCCGTCGAAATCCTTCGCGTATTTCGTGCCGCCCGAAATTGGCCAAAAAAGTTGTAAACCACAGGAAGCGGATGGTAGCCGCCTGGACAGAAAGACTTGTCCACAACTGACGAGTCACGAGTTTCCGGTCACGAGTCACCCTTCGTATCAGCCACTTGGCGCGCGCCGCTCATTGTGTTCTTCTATTAAGGACGTCATGCGACTAACGCTTTCATCACTTTGTGCTAAGCGGCCCGCCCTTCGCTGGCTTATTGCTTCGTTGCTCCTTTCATTCGCACCTGCCTTCGCCGGCGCACAAGCTCTGGCGCAACAAGACGCCGACCCTGTCATCCGCTTCGTCCGCAATCCCGATCCTGCGCCCGATTTCAAACTCACCGCGCTCGACGGCAAACCCATTACTCTCGCCGCCCTCCAAGGCAAAGTTGTCTTTCTGAATTTCTGGGCCACCTGGTGCGGACCTTGCCGCGCCGAGATTCCCGACCTCGTCGCTTTGCAAGAGCAGTACAAAGGCCGCCTGCAAATCATCGGCCTCAACGTAGACGACGATGACGCCGCCGAGGTTCAGAAGTACGTAGCGGAAACCGGCATCAACTATCCCGTGGCCATGGCTTCCGATGACGTCCGCAAGGAATACGGCGGCATCCCCGCCTTGCCTACTTCGTTCGTCTTGGATACAGAAGGCCGCGTCGTTCAAAAGCATGTCGGACTCTGGGATCCCGCGGTTTATGAAACGGAAATTCGCGCCCTCCTCGATCTCCCCATCAAGGCCAAGGTCGAAACGTTCGACGACACGGGCGAAGTCTTTCTGAAACACGCCGACCGCGCCACCGAGCTTCCCGGCGTCAACCTCTCGAAACTCACGCCCGAGCAAAAGAAAATGGCCCTGCACCGTTTTAACGCCGACACTTGTACCTGCGGCTGCAAATACACTCTGGCGCAATGCCGTATCTGGGATTCCGCTTGCGCCGTCAGCAAAGCCGCGACGGAAAAAATCATCGCGAAAATTTCCGCCGTTCCGCAGCAGCCATCAGCGGCTCCAACAGCGCCAGGGACATCTGCAAGCCCGGGCGTCGTTTCGCCTTCTGCGCCTACGCCTGGTGCAAAGCCTTCTCCTTCCACGCAACCGGTATCATCCTCGCCAGTTAAAACACCCGCGACAGCTGCGCCTCCGCAGCCCGGAAAACAACAGTGATTTCGGCCGCACAATTCTCTAGAAAAAATGCGGGTTAATTTCGCGGCACTCCAATTTCACCGTTGCCCGCGCTCGCTCCAGCCCTCATACTCTTTTAGCGCGTGATGCCCGCTCTCTCGAAAATTATATTCTTCATCGCTCTCGTCCTTTCCTTCACCGGGATTCTTTCTCCTCCGGTGGCGCTTACCGTCGGAATTATTTTTGGCCTGAGCTTCACGCATCCTTACGCCGCGGCCGCACGGACATCCGCGAGAATACTTCTCCAGGTATGCGTCGTTGCGCTCGGCTTTGGAATGAATCTGCACGAAGTGCTGAAAGCCGGCCGCAGCGGCTTCGTTTACACCGCGATGGGAATTTCGTTTGCAATTCTGATGGGCCTGGCGCTCGGCAGGATTCTGCGAGTTCGCGGAAATTCGTCGTTTCTGATCACTGCGGGCACGGCCATCTGCGGCGGCAGCGCCATCGCGGCGATCGGCCCCATACTTCATGCCGATGACGAAGAGATGGCGGTTTCGCTCGGCACGGTTTTTATTTTAAATTCCGTGGCGCTTCTTCTTTTTCCGCCGATTGGCGGCTTGCTTCATCTTTCGCAATCGCAGTTCGGCCTCTGGGCCGCGCTGGCGATTCATGACACAAGTTCCGTCGTGGGAGCCGCCGCGAAGTACGGCCAGGAAGCGCTCATCGTCGGCACCACGGTAAAATTGGCGCGCGCGCTGTGGATCGCCCCGCTGGCGTTAGCCGTAGCGGCGATCAAACATAACAAATCTAAAATTCCCGGCGAATCCAAGGTTCGCAGCGCATCGAAAATTCAACTTCCGTGGTTCATTTTGTTTTTTTGCCTCGCCGCGATTCTCAACACCTACGTTCCGGCGATCACTTATTTCTCGCACTCGATCTTCGCCTTCGGCCGTCTGGGGCTGACGGCCACTTTGTTTCTCATTGGCACGGGCATTTCGCGGGCCACGTTGAAGGAAGTCGGATGGCGTCCGCTGCTGCAAGGCATAATTCTCTGGTTCGCCGTGGGAGTCACTTCGCTGTATTTCATTCGCGCAGGAATGATTGCGATGTAAAACTTCTCCAATCATTCGCGCGATTTGCTGCGCCTCGCGCGAATGTCCTCGCGCCACGCGGGCTTCCGCACTTCATGCGAGTTTCCGCGAACGGAGAACTCGCGAGCAAACGCAGATGCCCATCCAGGAATTTCCCACGAGAGCGCGAAGATTTATTTTTGGAGCAGATCCATCACGGCGGAGGTCATGGCTTTGACGCCGGTATGAATGGCGGGGCCGGGCACGGGAGCGAATTCGCTGGAGTGCGGGCCGGGCAGTCGTGTGCCCTTCTCCATCGCGGCTTTTAGTTTTGCCGCGTCGGCGGCGCCGAGCCAGAACATGCAGATGGACGGCTTGGGATCGGCGAGCGCGAAAAGACTGAAGTCTTCGCTGGCCATGATGGGCTCGCCCGCGAGCACATTGTCTTTTCCGAGAGCGCGCTCGAGCGAAGCGCCGACGCGGCGCGAAAGTGCCGGATCGTTAATGGTGGCGGGAACGTGGTCCTCCTCGACTTGGATGATGGGCGCGCGCTCGGAGGGAACGCCCGCCGCGGCGGCGACGCCGTTCGTGATTCTGGCGATGTCCGCGAGGACCTTTTCGCGCTGCTCGGGATTCATGGTTCGAACGGTGAGCTGCAAGCGGGCTTCATCGGGAATGATGTTGTTCTTGGTGCCAGCGTGGAAGGAGCCGACGGTGACGACGGTAGGAAGCTGAGGATCCATTTCGCGGCTGACAATGGTTTGCAGCATCACTACTATTTCCGAGGCGATGACGATGGGATCTTTTGTCACTTGCGGGGCGGCGCCATGCCCGCCATAGCCGCGTACCGTGATGTCTACGGAATCGGCGCCGGCAAGCAGAGGCCCCGCGTGCCAGGAAACTTTTCCGGCAGGGACGGCAGAAGTGTCATGGAGCGCGAGGACGTAATCCGGCTTTGGAAATTTTTTGAAGAGCCCGGCGCGGAGCATGGCTTGCGCGCCGCCGACAGTTTCCTCGGCGGGCTGGCCGATCAAGACGACGGTACCGCTCCAGTGATCTTTGAGCTGCACGAGCATGCGGGCGGTGCCCAGAAAGACGGTCATGTGGAGATCGTGGCCGCAAGCGTGCATCACGCCGACTTCGGCGCCGCCCGCGCGTTTCACTTTTACGTGGCTCGCGTAGGGCAGACCGGTGTTTTCGACGATCGGAAGCGCATCCATATCCGTCCGAACGTAAACCACGGGGCCAGGTCCATTTTTCAGGACAGCGACGATTCCGTAGGAAATCAGACTGGGATCATCGTACTGGCCGAAATGATCGGTGACTTCGTAACCGGCTTTCCTGAGTTCCGCGGCGAGCAGCGCGGAAGTTTCTTTTTCCTGCGTGGAGAGTTCGGGGTGTTCGTGGATGTGTTTGTAAGTTGCGAGGAGCGAGTCTCCTTCCTTGTTGATGCGCTGGTCCAGATCGCTTTGGGCAAAGAGCGGCCCGGATATGAATAGAGCCGCGGAGAGAGAGAGCAGGCCGGTTCGAATAGCGGAACGCATTGTGTCACCTCGCGAAAGAAGCGGCATTCTAGCACTGCTGGCGCGTCGATAGGCCTCAGATTTCGTATTTCGTGAGACTGCGTACAGACTGAAGTCTGTGCCACGTTGCCACGGGAGGAATTGCGGGCTACACTCGCGCGGGAAATCGGCGGAGTTCAATTTCAAGAGAGATTTGAATGGAGGCTTGCCGTGAATCGTCGCGTCAGTTTCTTACTCATCGTCCTTGCTGTTGGAGGTGTTCTCACCGTGCGCGGGGCATTTTCTGAGCCTGTTGGGCACACAACGCGCAAGGTCTTCAATGCACCGGAGAAGACCGTCCAGGCACCTTACAGCGACGGGATTCTTGCGGGGAATACGTTGTATTTGGCCGGGAGAATCGGGCTGGACCCGAAGACGGGAAAGCCTCCGGCGCAGGTCGAGGATGAAATCAAGCTGATGCTGGATAGCTTGAAAGGAACGCTGGCACAGGCGGGAATGACGATGGACGACCTGGTGTACGTACAAATCGCCTGCACAGACTTGAATCTCTTCGATAAATTCAACTCCATATATAAGAGCTACTTCACGACGAAGGATTTTCCGGCGCGGGAATTCATTGGAGCGGCTGCGCTGCTGCGCGGCGGGCATTTCGAATTGCAGGCAATCGCGATTCGCCGCTAAGACGCGGGGAGCCATTTCCGCGTGCAGGGAAAACACCTGCTTGGGATGTGCGCGGCAGGCTGTATTTCGCCAGCACTCGGCCGGTTTGGCTGCTGCTTGGTTTCGCGGCCAGCTCCAACGACACCTGTCGTGTAGACGCTAATCTGTGCCGGGAGAAAACTTCCGAGCGGGCCAGCCATCGGAGCATGTGGATGCAAGAATTCTAGAGACGCTGGTAGAGCTGGAAAAGAGCGAGAGGTTGTGAGAGTGGATTCTTTCGCGGAGGCAGGGGATAGGGAACGAAGGAGTAGCGGGAGTCATCTAAGTTAGGGAACAGGTAGAGCCGTTTCAGAACTGACCATATATCAGCACTTTTCTATCGACATCCCAGTGTCATTCGCCCATATATGGTCTATATTGTTTCCGGAATCTCGCCTAGATTTACTCTAATGTACTTAAAATAAACGACTTAAATATCTGTGAAATTTAACGTCCAACGGAGGGGCTTGTGCATCTATTTGACTGCGGCAGGGTCAAGACAATGTTAAGAATTACAACCGAAAAAAAACGAGGAAAGACGATTCTCAACGTCGAGGGGCGGCTGGCCGGACAGTGGGTGGCTGCGTTGGACCAATGTTGGAGGGAGCGAACAGCCGGAGAGAAATTTAGCGTGAATTTGTGCGGTGTGAGCTTCATAGATTCCGCGGGCAAAATTCTCCTTAAGGAGATTCACCAGCAAGGCGGGAGGTTGATTGCGGAAGGGTGCCTCAACCAAGCAATTGTGGACGAGATTGCGGGCCGCGGACCGACGGAGAAAGCGGGCTGCGGGGACCGAAAGAAGGCGTCGCACATCATTTTTTACGTGGCGTTTTTCAGCTTGCTCATCACACCGGCGATTGTGCACGCGCAAGGAAGTGGGAAGAGTAGCTTGCTGCCGGGCACGACGCCGACCGGAGTGTTGCGATTGACGCTGAACCAAGCCGTGAGCTTGGCGTTGCGGCAGAATCCGACGGCACAGATTGCGATATTGACGGCGGCAGAGAGCGTCCAGGATCGCAACGTGGCGCGCGCGGCCTTGCTGCCGCAGGTAAACCTGAACGTGACAGACACCGTCGAGCGCATCAACCTGCAGGCATTTCTTGGCAAGACAATTCCGGGGTTTCCTCAACACGGCGGGCCTTTTCAAGTTTTCTCGGCAGGGCCGGGATTCAGCGCGCCGGTGTTTGATTTGACGCTGTTCCGGCGGTACCGGGCGGCGCGTGAAACGGCGAATGCGAGCCAGGCGGACAGCCTTTCGACGCGCGAGCAAGTGATTTTGCTGGTCGTGTCGCAATACATCGGGACGCTGCGGGCCGTGGCAAACGTACAAGCGTCGGAATCACGAGTGGAACTGGCGCAGGCGCTCTATGACCAAGCGGCGGACGTACAGAAGGAAGGGGTTGGGACAGGGATTGATACGCTGCGAGCCAACGTGGAGCTGCAGAACGAGAAGCAGCGGTTGCTCGAGGCGGAAGACGACCGGGACACTTCACTTTTCGGACTGAGTCGATTGCTGAATCTGGACCCGCGGCAAGCCATCGAATTGGGAGATTCGCTGAGCTTTTTCGATACGCCGCAGCCGGACGTGCAGGCGAGCATCGAGTCCGCGCTTAGCGAACGGCAGGAGTGGAAGGCGCTGCAGGAGCAGCTTAAGGCCGCGGGGCTGCAAAAAAAGGCTTCGCAGGAATCGCGGTTGCCGACGCTGAATTTCAACGGGAATTGGGCATACCTGGGAGGTTCTTCGACGACAGGCATACCGACGTACAACTACGAGGCGGCGGTGAGTGTGCCACTGTTTACCGGGGGAAGAATCCGCGCGGAAGTCGTGAAGAACGACCTGGAAATCAAGAAGTTGGAGCAGCAGGAAGATGATTTGCGAAACCAGATCGCGCTGGACGTCAAGACGGCGCTGATCAATCTGGATTCGGCGCGCAACCAGGTTCAGGTGGCGAATCTGGGAGTGCAGCTTTCGAAGGAAGAAGTGGATCAGGCGCGGGACCGCTTCAAGGCGGGTGTGGCGAACAACATCGAAGTGATTCAGGCGCAGGATTCGCTGGCGCGGGCCAACGACAACCAGATTGCGGCGCTTTACCGATTCAACCAGGCGCGCGCGGACTTTGCGCGTTCCACGGGGCAGATGGAAAAAGTTTACTCGAAGTGAGGGAAACGATGAGCGTGGAGATCGAAGTAGGGTTGGAAAACGCGGCGAAAATCCGGCCGCTCGCGGAGGAAATGCCGCTGGAGAAGGAAGCGCCGAAGGGGTTTGCGAATCCCAAGATGCAGCGGCTGGCGATTCTTGGTGGCGTGGTGCTGATCGCCGCGCTGGCGGGATTGTTCCTCTACTACCACAACCGCGAGAGCACGGACGACGCGCAGATCGATGGGCACATCACGCCGATCGCCGCGAAGATTTACGGGCGGGTTCAGGACGTTTTGGTGAAGGACAACCAAGCGGTGAAAGCCGGCCAGGAACTGGTGAAGATCGACCCGCGGGATTACCAGGCGGCAGTGGATCAAGCAAAGGCGGCGCTGGAGCTGGCGGAAAGCGAAGCGCGGTCGGCGGGCGTGGATGTTCCGCGGACTGCCGCGAACGTGGCCAGCGGGAACTCGAGCGCGGACGCGCAGTTGCTGGGAGCGCAGGCGGATGTAGCGCAGGCGCAAGCGACCTACGAACAAGCGCAAACGGCGGATGTGGCGTTAGCGCAAGCAAACGTGGACAAGAGCCGAGCCAACGCGGCGCTGGCGCAAGCGGATTTGGCGCGGTACAAGCCGCTGATGGAGAAAGGCGAGATTTCGCAACAGCAGTACGACGCGGCGAAAGCGAATGCTGACGCTACAGCAAGCGCGTTGAAAGCGGACCAGGAAAAGCTGGCGCAGGCGCAGCGCAATGTGGAAGTCATGAAAGCGCAGTTGGACGCGGCAAAGGCGCGAGTGCTGCAAGCCCAGGCTGGCGTGCAAGGAGCGCTGGCGGATAGAAAGCAGGTGGGCATGCGCACGGCGGATGCGCAAGCGAAAATCGCGAAGGTGGCCCAGGCGCGCGCGGAGCTGGATGCGGCGGAGCTGAACCTGAGTTACACGGATGTGCTTGCGCCGGTCGACGGAGTGGCGACGCACAAGCAGGTCGAGCCGGGGCAGATCGTGCAGGCCGGACAGGGATTGCTGGTGGTGGTGCCGCTGCAGGATGTGTGGGTCACGGCAAACTTTAAAGAGACGCAACTGAAAAACATGAAGCCGGGGCAGAAGGCGGAAGTGAAAGTGGACACATACGGAAAGACGTTTAGCGGCCACGTAGATTCGATTGCGGGCGCGACGGGCGGAGTATTGAGCCTGCTGCCGCCGGAAAACGCGACGGGGAATTACGTGAAAGTGGTGCAGCGAATACCCGTAAAGATCGTGCTGGACAAGGATTCTATCGGCAACACGGTGCTGCGGCCGGGAATGAACGTGGACGCGACGGTGATTACGAAGTGAGCGGAGTTGACAGTTGAGGGTCCAGAGAGGAGCTCGGAGGGCCAATTGACCCGGATGATTCAGAAATGAATCGGACGAGCGTGGAATAAAGAAAGCCGGCTGGGCAGTTATGCGTAACAAGAGGTAGCAGGTCAGCGAGCCAGAGCAAAATGCGCCATGCGGAACAGAATACTCGCCAAATTGAGGATGCCGGATGGGTCGATCAACCCGTGGGTGATCGCCCTTACGGTGACACTGGCGACGTTTATGGAAGTGCTGGACACGTCGATTGCAAACGTGGCACTGCCGCACATTTCGGGGAATTTGTCGGCGGGCGCGGACGAATCGACTTGGGTGTTGACGTCCTATCTGGTTTCGAACGCAATCGTGTTGCCGCTTTCGGGATGGTTCTCCGGGCTGATTGGACGCAAGCGATTTTACATGGCGTGCGTGGCGCTGTTCACGGTGAGTTCGTTCTTGTGCGGGCTTGCGCCGAGCCTCGGCGTGCTGGTTCTTTTCCGGATTTTGCAAGGCGCGGGCGGCGGAGGATTGCAGCCGAGCGAACAGGCCATTTTGAACGACACCTTTCCGCTGGCGAAACGCGGGATGGCGTTTGCGGTTTATGGGATAGCGGTTGTGGTGGCGCCAACAATCGGGCCGTGGCTCGGCGGCTGGATTACGGACAATTTTTCGTGGCGATGGATTTTCTACATCAACGTGCCGGTCGGAATTATTTCGCTGCTGCTGACGTCGGTGCTGATTTCGGATCCGCCGTACATGAAGCGGACGAGCATCAAGAGCGGATTCCGAATCGATTACATCGGGATTGGATTGATCAGCCTGGGGCTCGGCAGCATGCAGATTATTTTGGACAAAGGACAGCGCGACGACTGGTTCGCATCGGGATTCATACAGGTTTTCTTTGCCCTGATGCTGATCGGAATCATCGCCGGGATTATTTGGGAGCTGCGGCAGAAGGAGCCGGTCGTCGATTTGAAGATGCTGAAGGACCGGAACTTCGCGATCTCGACGCTGGCGATGTTTTTCCTCGGGTTCGTGCTGTATTCGAGCACCGTGCTGATTCCGCAGTTTTTGCAGGAAATGCTGGGGTACACGGCGGAGCTTGCGGGGATGGCGCTTTCCCCCGGGGGCTTGGTGATCATGCTGATGATGCCTGTTGTGGGATTTCTGGTGTCGAAGGTGGACACGCGAATTTTGATTACGTTTGGCTGCACGGTGTGCGCGATTGCTCTCTTTTGGATGGCCGGATGGGATTTGGGGCTCGATTACAGCCATGCGGTGCGGGCGCGGATGCTGCAAAGCTTCGGTCTGGCGTTTTTGTTCATCCCGATCAACGTGGCGGCCTTTGCGTACGTGCCAAAAGAGAAGACGAATATGGGGACGGGGATCATCAATCTGGCGCGAAACATCGGGGCCAGCGTGGGAATTGCGACGGTCACAACCATGCTGGAGCGGCGGACGCAGTTTCATCAGGCGCATTTGGTGGAGAGCGTGAACAGTTTGAATCCAGCGCTTTCGAAGATGACGAATGGCGACACCGTGCGGTTCATCTCGTATGGCTCGAGCGCTTCGCAGGCGGCGATGCAAGCGAAGGGCATGGTCTACCACCTGGTGCAGAACCAGTCCGCGATGCTGGCGTTTATCGACAATTTCAAGATGCTGGGAGTGGTATTCCTCGCCGTGATTCCGGCTTTGTTGATGATGAAGAAGCCGAGAGCGGCGGCTGGAGGGGTTCCGGTGCACTGATGGACGAAGGTCTGCATGCATTCGGCCAACGCGATTCTTGCAGCGATTTTTTGCAGTGACGTATTGCAGCGATTTTGTGCAGTAATTGGGGGAGACAATGGCAACACAAACGGCAATAACGACGCAAACGGCAGTGGCAACGCAGTTCAGCGAAGACAAGCTGATCCGCGCCGGGCAGAGGGGCGATGCGCAGGCGGTGGAAACACTATTCCGCCGTTACCAGCGGCCGCTATTTCAGACGGCGTTGCGCGTCCTCGGAAATACCGAAGATGCCGAAGATGCCTTGCAAGACGGACTTCTTTCCGCGTACCGCAATATGAAGCGGTTTGAAGGACGGTCGCAGTTTTCGACTTGGCTGACGCGCATCGTGATTAATGCGGCGCTGATGCGGCGGCGCAGCGCGAAGGCGCGGCCGTCGGTTTCGCTTGATGAGCCTCCGCGCGAGGATGAGCTGCCGATTGCCGAACGCTTCGCGGCCCAGGGACCGAACCCGGAGCAGGTGTTTGCGGGGACGGAGCTGCGGGAGATGATCAGCGAGAACCTCGATGAACTTTCGCCGCTTTTGCGCACGGCGTTTGTGCTGCGCGAAGTCGAGGGTTACTCGACGGGCGAAGCGGCGAAGAAGCTCGGCGTGACCGAAAACACGCTGAAGGCGCGGTTGTGGCGCGCGCGGCATCAACTTGCCGAGCGGCTTGGCCAGCGCCTGCGGCGGATGAAGGACGATATGACGGGCGGCGGCATGGGCGATGCGGAGTGCAGCTATTGCTGAAGAGCCGAAGTAACGACGTAAAGATGTAATCAGGTAACGAAACGATGTTGGGAGGGCCGGCGAAATCTGCTGGCCCTTTTTTTGTGTGCTTAGCATGTTCGATGTCCTTTGCAGAGTGAGTGGGGCACGTGATCCGTGACCGGCGGAGAGAAGAGATCACGCAGAGACGCCGCGACCGGGTCGGGGTAAACGCCGTGCGCAGAGGGAGGAGAAATCGGACGAAGGGGAGGGTGACGGGGTGGTTGTCGAGCCGAACATAAAGTATTATAGTATGGATAGTTACCAGTTGTCAATAGAATGGTTATTTACTGAGTAGGTGATTCGAACGGGGAGGCGCGGATTCCAAGGGGAGTGGCGGAAGTCGAGAGGTTTGAGGGAGTTGGTGGGAATGAGACGGTTTGGTGAGACTGTGGAAATGTGTGGAAAAGTCGAACACGCCCCTATGATGACCCAAACCCCAAGGGATGCGGCATCCTGCCGGGCGGCTTCTGTGGATTGATGCGCTAGAACCTTCTCAAGACCAGACGTTCTTATAAGCATCTTTAGCGAGCAGCTTGGTCCGGTTTTCGATCTCGTTACGACCCCAGTTCTTCGCCTTAAGAATTACTGGATCGACCCATACTTGGGCGTTTCTCAAGATCTCTAGCTTCTCGCTGAAGTTCTTGTTCTCCAGTTCGTTGTTCAACGTCTGGTTTATTAGGATTAGGTTCCCAATAGACGCGACGTGATCGGGCGAGAGCCCGGTGGGCTTAGGCGGGTTCTCTGGTGCGAGATGCTCAATCGTCATTTGATCCGGATCAATTGGAAGTCCGGTAGAATTCTTCTGATAGATTTTTGTGAGAATGTAACGAACTAGATTCTTCTGCTTTGTCATCTGGCTTGAATACTTCAATTCCAGAAAGTTCGGTTCGAATTCAGCATATGGTGGCTTTTTAGATGCGAGCTTCTTTTTTTTGGAAATCCAGCAGGCATTTTACCTTCGCCTGTAGGTTTCTTGCCTGGTATAGATCCCGCGCAGCCAGAGCGTAAGCAAACGATTCGGCGTTTCTCCCGCCGTGTTTTTTTAAGAGAAACCCGCCGGGCTAAAGCCCGGCACCTACGTCAAAATTAAAAGCACAAGAGGGCACGATGAATCGTGCCCCTACAACAGAAGGGCGAGAGATTAGTACCGCCAGGAGGTGGTGTCGGCGCCTTTGGGGGCGGACTTGAGCATCCATTGCTCGGAGGATTTTAGGACGCGTTGGGTGAAGGTTAGGGCGCCTTCGCGGGTGGTGGCGCCAGGGGGGCCGGTGTAGCAGTGGGGTTGGTCGACGCCATAGTCGAAGGTGGCGTCGGAGTGGGGATTTGCGGAGGATTCGAGGGCGTGCTGCATGAGGTGGACGGCGCTATCTAGATAGTAGGTGTCGGCAGTGCCTACCGTTACGTGGAGTTTGCCCTGGAGCTTGGGGCCTAGCGTTTTCCAGTTGCGTTGCAGGATGGCGGTTAGGTCGTAGTGTTCGCGCCAGTAGGCGGCTACTTCGTGATTTATGACGCCGGTGCGCTGATCCCAGATTTCGGCGGGATAGCCATTGGGGCCGGCGGGGCTGAAGACGGCTTGCCAGATGTCCCATTGTTCGCCGGAGCGGCCGTCGGTGCCGAGGACTAGCTCCCAGCGATTGGTGCCTTCGGTGGTGGCGAGGATGAGGCCGGGCGGCGTGCGCATTTCGGATTGGGCGATGCGGCCGAAGGGGCCGATGGTCCAGTAGGCGTTTTTGTCGTCGTAGATGTTGACCATCTGGTAGGCGTGAAAATCGACCGGGTCGGGGCACGCGCCCCACGCGCCGTTGAAATCATCGGGATAGAAAATTTGCGTGGCTAGAGTTTCCCATCCTCCGGTGGAGCCGCCGTAGACGGCGCGGGCCCAGCCTTGGCCGATGCCGCGGAATTGTTTTTCGATTTGAGGGATGAGTTCCCGGTTGATGGCTTCGCCGTAGGGGCCGACGTTGGCGGAATCGACGGCGTAGGAATCGTCGTAATAAGGATTGGCGTGCTGGACCAGAAGGAGCAGCATGTGGGGGAGCTTGCCGGTGGTCCAGTCCTGATAAAAATGGTATTGCGTTTGGGCGCGCTCGAGGGCGTAGCCGGTCATGGCGGGATCGGGCGGAGTGGTGCGGAAGCCGGTGAAATCGCGCGGGAAATGGCCGTGATTTACGAGGAGCGGATAGTGGGCGTTAGGATGCGAGGCCCAGCCTTCGGGGATTACCACGATGGCGCCTAGATACATCGGATGGCCCCAGAATTTGGTGAGGACCTGGCTTTGGATTTTGATGTGCTTGACCCATTCGGTGTCTTTGGGCGGGTCGATGGGCGGGACTACTTTGGTGAGATGGATCTGGATGACGGCTGCGTTTGAGGCGGCGGGATCGATGTGGATTTTTTCGGGGACGCTAAAGAAATTGCCGGGCTTGGAGTTCCAGTGTTGGCCTTCGCCTTCGTCCATGGGGAGCTTGACGGTGTGGCCGTCGGCGCGGTGGAAGGTGGTGTATTTGTTGAGGACGCCCTGGACCCAATAGTCGCCGGCGGGGATGTCGCGGAAATTGGCGGTGGGATAGCCGAGGGCGTCGTCAGCGATGATGGCGTTTTGGCCGGGGGCGAGGGCGTCGATGTCGACGCCGAAAATTTGCTGGGAGTGGACTTCTACTTCGAGGATTTGGTCGCGAGGCTCGGGGTCGTTGGCGGTGGAGATGACGACGTAGACGCGGCCGTCGAGGGGGACGGAGCTGAGTTGCGAGTCGAAAGAGATGGCGAAGCGCGGTTGCGCGGCGGAACTTTTCTCGCGCGGGGATCGCGGGGCGGCGGCGAGAATTGCGGAACAGGCAGAGAGTGCGAACAGACATGGCAGCGCGTAGAGCGCCATTTTGCGGGCGGCGCGGCGCGCGTGGCGCTGGATACTCTGTGACAATCGAGGCATGAGAATTTTCCTTGGCGAAACCGGAATCGCGTTCAGAGAGCGGGGCCATTGTAGCGGAGTGTTCGGGGAATGTCTGCGGCTGGGTCGCGAAGGAGCGCGGTGGGTGGCGACGACTTTTCGAGTGCGCGAGTGAAAAGCGAAGAGAGATTTCATCGCGCACAATAAACGTGAACGATGGGGCAGAGGTTCTCTCTGCGCGGGCCGACCACTTCGCAGGAGCGGAGTGAGAAGAAAAAGCGACGGCTTGCTCCGTTCGATATGACGGTGGACGAGAATGTGCGCCGAGGCTGGCGCGCGGAATCACAGGGTGAGGCGCGCGGTTGTCCGGGACTAAGCTGCGACGGTGGCGGTTTTCTTGGCCGATTTGCGAGTCTTTTGGAGGATTTCGCGCTCAGCGCGGACCCAGTCTTCCAAGGGGTTGCCGGGAGCGCCGTTGCGCTCGAGATAGATTTCGTAGGCGCGATGGGCGATCTTTTGCTCAGGGGAAAGTTTTTGGGCGGAAGGAGATTTGCTTTTCGCCGGTGAACCATTTCCGTTTCCGTTTGTTCTTGCCATAAGCTCCTCGTTCAGGCCGTGACCCGCGGCCTTGATTTCTGCGTTTCGAGAAATCCTGGCCGTGGGGGCCAGATCGTAAATCTAAATTCACCTCGAAGCAGAAAGAGGTGCTTCGAGAAGAGTCACTATTATTATGAGAGCGAACTGGGCAAGGAAGGCAAATGAAATTTGAATAAAGAGAATCGAATTCGGAAATGGATGGGAGGAGAGGAAACGGCACGAGAGAAGTGGGTAAGGATGGATTTGCGCACGACCGAACGAAGCGGCAAAGCGGTGGATCGTTTTGCGAGGTGGCCGCCCGGGGCTCTGGATTCGGGACGGCAATGTTGGCGCGAAGAGGGGTTGCTGGAGGGCTGGAACGCGCGATCAGGGAAACGGGAAGCTGCTTGTCGCTAGGATGCGCGGGGGGTATGCTGCGGTGCGGGCGCTTGGTTGGAAGAATGCAGGGCGCGAGATAAGGAATTTGAGCGAAGGGGGAAATGATCATGAGGCGATTGGGATTGTTGTTAGCAGCGGCGTTGATGAGCGGAGCAGTGGTGGCGGGGCAGGCGCCGGTGGCAAATCCGGTGACGACGACGGTGAAGGAACTGTTGACGCGCTATGAGAAAAATATGGTGGAGGCGGCGGACGCAATGCCGGCGGAGAAATTCAGTTTCAAGCCGACCCCGGAAATGATTACGTTCGGGCACCTGACGATGCACATCGCGATGTCGAATAACTTATTGTGTTCGAAGATTTCGGGGCAGGCGGCTCCGGAAGTGAAACTGGTGGACACGGACTCCAAGGACAAGCTGGTGGCGGCGCTGAAGGCATCGTTTGAATATTGCACCACGGCTTTGGCGGGTGTGGACGACTCGAAGCTGGGGGATTCGCTGCCCTGGTTTGGGGGCCGGCAGACGTCGCGGGCTGGAGTGCTGATCGCCCTGACCGACGATTGGTACGACCACTATAGCGCGCAGGCGATCTATTTGCGGTTGAACGGGATCCTGCCGCCGACAGCTCGGCGGGCAATGAAATAGGGACCGGCGCGAAAGCGGCTGCCCGCGGCCGAAGAAAAGCAAAAACGCAAATTTAGACTTGGAGAACGTCGCCTTCGCGGGCGACGACTTCGTAGAGAACTGGGTTGACGAAGAAGCCGAGCACGAGGCGCGAGACCAGGCCAGCGACGACGACGATGGCGAAGGGCTTTTGCGTGTCGCTGCCGACGCCGGTAGACATAGCGGCGGGGAGCAGGCCGAGGCAAGCCACGAGCGCGGTCATCATGATGGGGCGCAGGCGAAGGAGCGAGGCTTCCATCGTCGCGACGCGGATGCTCTTGCCTTCGAGGCGAAGTTTGTTGATATAGCTGACGAGGATGACGGCGGTTTCGACGGAGACGCCGAGTAGCGCGAGCAAACCGAGGATGCTGGAGACGCTAATGGGCGTGTGGGTGAGCTTGAGGGCGATGAGCGCGCCGACCGGCTCGGTCAGGACGACACCGAGAGCAATGGTGACGGGAAATTTGAAATTGCCATAGAGCGCGAAGAGAATCATGAAAATGAGCAGCAGCGCGAGCGGGCCAATGACGAGGAATTGGGCTTTGGCTTCGAGTAGTTCGCTGTATTCACCGCCCCAATCGAGACGATAGCCCTGCGGAAGAGTGACGGCTTTATTTACAGCAGCCTGGCCGGCGTTGACGATGCCTTCGAGGTCGCGGCCGTCCACGGAGAACTGAATGCCAATGTAGCGTGAATTGTTTTCGCGATAGATGAAGGAGGCGCCGCTGCGCTCCTTGATGGTGGCGAGCTCAGAAAGCGGAATCTGCTGGCCGGCGGGTGCAGGAACGAGGAGATCGCCAATGTCGCGGGCGCTCGAGCGGTACTGCGGCTCCATGCGAACCACGAGGTCGAAAAGCTTTTCACCCTGAATGACCTGGGTGGCGGCCTGTCCGCCGATGGCGGCTTGCACGACGGCTTCGACGTCAGCGACGTTGATGCCGTAGCGCGCGATTTTGGCACGGTCAGCGTCGATGATGAGGCTAGGCTGGCCGAGTTCGCGGACGACGGTGAGTTCCTTGAAGCTGGGGGTCTTGGCAAGAACATTGCGAATCTCGACGGCCTTTTTCTCGAGAACCTCGAGATCGGGGCCGAAGATTTTGACGGCGAGAGAGGACTTAAGACCGGTAAGAGCTTCGTCCACGGCATCTTCGGCGGGCTGGGTGAAATTGAAGATGACGCCAGGGTAGGCTTCGAGCCTTTTGTCGATGTCGCGGCTGAGCTCTTCCTTGGTGTGAATGGATCCAGATTTCCACGAAGCGTCGTCGTAAGGCTTCAAACCAATATAAAACTCACAATTGAAAAAACCGGTGGGATCGGTGCCATCGTCGGGGCGGCCAAGCTCCGAGCCGACGACGGTCACTTGCGGGTATTTTGAGAGAATGTCGCGGACCTGCGGAGCGAATTTGGCGGCTTCCTCGAATGAAATCGTGTAGGGCATGGTGGCGCGAACCCAGAGAGCGCCTTCATCGAGGTGCGGCAAGAATTCGCCGCCAATGAAGGGGAGTAAGAACAGAGTTGAGCCAAAGATGAGGGTGACGACAAGAACGGTTAGCGCCGGATGATTGAGGCACCACTCGAGCTGCTTGCCATAACCGCTGCGCACACGCTCGAAAATGCGATTGGGCATTTCCTTTACGCCGTTCTTGAACCAGTAAGAGGCGAGGACGGGGACCAGGGTGAGCGTAAGGACGAGGGCGCCGACAAGCGCGAAGGCCATGGTGTCGGCCATGGGATGGAAGAGTTTTCCTGCCGGACCGGTGAGCGCATAAATAGGGAGATAACCGGCGATGATGACAGCGACGGAATAAAAGATGGGGCGGTCGACATCGCGAGCGGCGGCGAGGATCACATCGTTCAGTTTGTATTCCTGCCCGTGGCGGAGGCTGAGCTCGCGATAGATATTTTCGACCATGACGATGGTGCCGTCGATGATGATGCCGAAGTCGATAGCGCCGATGGAGAGGAGGTTGGCGGCCTCGCCGGTGGCGTGGAGGAAAATGAAGGCGAAGAGAAGGGCGAGAGGAACGGTGAGAGCGGTAATGACGGCAGCGCGCAAGCTGACCAGGAAAAAAATCAGGACGATGAGAACGAGTGCCATGCCGCGCAAAAGATTCCATTCGACGGTGTCGGTGGTGACGCGGACGAGATCGCTGCGGTCATAGAAGGGGCGGACTTTGACGTCGGGCGGGAGAACATCGCGGTTCAGCTCGACGGTTTTTTTCTCGACGCCTCGGAGGACGTTTTGCGTCTGTTCGCCGCGGCGCATGAGGATGACGCCTTCGACAGCGTCGTTGTTGATTTTCGATTTGTCCTGGAAACCGAAAATACCGAGGCGAGGCGCGTTGCCGATGACGACGCGGCCGATATCTTTCACGCGTATGGGCACGCCGTTGCCGCTACCCACGACGATTTCGCCGATGTCGTCCGTATTCTTAACGAGGCCGAGGCCCCGGACGTAGTAAAACTGGCCGCCCTGGGAATAAAAGCCGCCGCCGGTGTTGGCGTTGTTAGCGGTAAGAGCGTTGAGCACTTGCACGACGGGAAGGTGGTAGTTGTAAAGCTTAACGGGGTCGAGAAGGACGTGATACTCCATGGTAGGTCCGCCGAACCCGGAGTCATCGGCAACGCCGGGGACGCTCCGATAGGCGCGCCCGATGATCCAGGCCTCGATGGTATGCAATTCCGTAGGGGAGCGGTCGGGGCTTTCGATGACGTAGCGGTAGACGAGACCGCTGGGGCTGAAGAGTGGAGCCATGCTGGGCGTAACGCCCGAGGGAAGGGTGGCGTCGCTAAGGCGCTCAAAAACGACGTTACGAGCGAAGTACGGGTCCGTACTTTCATCGAACGTGAGTCTGACGTCCGAAAGGCCATAAAGAGAGATGGAACGCATCACCTTGAGGTTCGGTGTGCCGTTCATGGCGAGCTCGAGGGGAAGAGTGGTGAGGCGCTCGACTTCTTCGGCGGCGTGGCCAGGCCACTGCGTGATGAGTTCGACCATGGGCGGAGAAAGGTCCGGATAGGCGTCGACGGGCATGCGGCGGAAGGATTCCGCGCCGGCGATGATAATCAAAAGCGTGATCATGATGACAAGGAAGCGCTGGCGCAGGGCGAATTGGACAATGTGATGGATCATCATGATTTCTTTCGGCCGCGTCTCACTTTAATGCTCCAAAGAATTCTTGAACTGCAGGAAGAGGCTGCCGTCGCCAACGATATGTTCGCCTTCCTTGAGGCCGCCGGTAATCTGCGTGCGGCCTGCGTGGCTGTCGCCGAGCTGAACCAAGCGGCGCGCGAACTCGTTTTGTTTCGTGGAGGACTGAACGTAGACGAAGGGCTGGTTTTCCGTATCGCGCAGGACAGCAGCGTCCGGAACGGTCACAGCATTGGCGATGGCGCCGACATTGACGGACGCAATGACGTACATATCTTTCTTCAGTTTCTTACCGGGATTTTCCGTGATAATACGCGCCTGGAGGGTGCGCGTGTTGGGATCGAGCGCGGAGGCGATGTAAGAAATTTTTCCGTGAAATGCGCCGGGATAAGCGTCAGTGGTGATTTCCACGCTATCGCCGAGGTGCACGTAGGCGACATCACCTTGGTAGACATTGACGAGCACCCAGACAGTTTTCATGTCCGAGATGGTAAAGACCTGTGTGACGCTGGCTTGGAGCAATTGGCCGGGCCCGACGAGGCGCTCGACAATTTCTCCGCCAACGGGAGCGAGCACGGGAATTTGAGAAGTGGCCTTCGCCGAATTCTTCGCGAGGGATTCGGGATCGTTGACGCCGAGATCTCGGAGAGCGTCTTCGCTGGATTGGAGATCGGCGTGGGCCTGGTTGCGGGTGGATTCGGCTTGTTGAAAGTCAGCCTCGGCAATAGCGCCGTGAGAAAAGAGGTCCTGCGCACGAGTGTAGAACTTGTCTGCGAGGAGAGAAGCAGTGCGGGCTTTGAGGAAGGCGGAGCGCGCCGCGGAGTAGTCCGGGCTGTTGACGGTGAGAAGCGGCTGGCCAGCGCGGACGGTTTCGCCGGGAGTGGCGAGGAGTTCATGGACGGGCCCGCCGATGGCGGAGAAGACCGGCGTGGTCATGAAGGCGTTGTAGGCAACGGAACCAGTGAGGCGCAGAATGCGGGGGAGAGCAGATTTTTCTGCGGTTACCACCTGAACGTGTGCCATCTGGTCCTGAGGAACGGAGAACAGCGCGGCGGTATCCGCTTTCGACTCGCTCGACGAGTAGGAAGTCATCTTGGACGCGGATTCATCGGGACCCGCACCGCAGCCGGCGAGCAAGACAAAAACAGAAGCGGCGGCCAGAGCGACGGCTGGAAAAATCCAGACCCGAAACCTTGTCTTGAAACTCATGGTTTTGAAATTCATGGCAGATTCCTCGTTCCTACGGCCTGGCGCATCTGTTCGAGCGCGGTCATATAGCTGGCGAGCGCCTGACGGTAGGCAAGCTGGTTCGCGCGGTAGGTGCGTTCCGAATCGAGAAAATCGAGCAAGCTGGCGGCGCCTTTTCTGTAGGCGTACTCGGTGATGTCGCGAGATTTCTGCGCCTGGTCAAGGTACCCACTGCGGTAAAGCTGAATGATTTGATCATTAGAGTGCAATGCCTGGAAGGCGTCGACGACGTCGGTGAAAACCTGCTGGGCGGCTTCGCTTTGCAATTCCTGAAATTGGGTGATGGCGTAACGGGTGCGAGCGATTTCGCCCTGGTTGCGGTCGAAGATGGGGAGCTCGATATTGAAAAAGAGCGCTCCGGTGTTGATGCCCGCAGTGTGAGTGTAGTTAAAACTGGCGTTCAAGTCGCGCTTGCCGTTGGCCTCGGCGAGGGACTCCTGGCTATGCGCCGCGGTTACGCTCAACTGCGCAGCCAGAAGATCGGGGCGGGAGCGAAGCGCCAAGGCTTTCAAATCGTCGAGACCCGCGTGAACCGGCTGGTAGTCGAGAGCGCCCGCGACGTCGTAATTGTCGGGAACGGATTCGAACCCGAGAAACTGGCGAAGAACGGTAAGTGCCTGGACTTTGGCGAGTCTGGCCGTGAAAACGTCGCTCTGGAATTGCAGCAGTTGCAACTTGATTTTGAGCAGGTCGCCTTCGCTCATGTCGCCGGCTTTAAAGCGGGACTCACTGATTTCAACGGTCTTCTGAAAGCTATCGTAGTTCTGCTGAGCGAGCTCGAGGGTGGATTGCGCGAGCAACACGGCAATGAACTGCTGGGAGAGGTTAAAGGTGAGTTGGCGCTCGTTGTCCGTCACTTGAGCACGCGTGACGGCGGTCTGAGCTTTCGCAGCCTGCAAGCGGTGCTGGCGCTTTCTGCCGCGTTCGAAGAGATATCCGATACCGGCGTCGAACTGCGCCTGGTTCTCCAAGTAGGTGGCGGTGAACTGACTAGGATTGAAGAGCGGAAAAAATTGCGAATCCCAGGACAAGACGGGATTGGGGCGGAGATTGGCGGTGATTTCCTGGGCCTGATTTTGAAGGATGGTCGACTGCGCAGCGAGCAGCGCGTGATTGTGCTGCAAAGCGAGGCGAATCGCTTCATCGAGAGTAATGCGCGTGGGAGGAGGCTGAGTGGTGTCGGCGCGTGGCGGTGCCGGCGCAGCCTGGGCGGAAGATGCAGGCGGAGCAGCCGGGGGATTCTGCTGGGCGAGCATGCAGACAGGAAAAGCTAAAAGCGCCGTGGCTGATACCATTCCTTTCCTCATGTTGGTACTCCTCTACAGTCCCGTGAGACAGGGACAAATCGATGCAGTTAGGGTGGAAGGGACGAAACGGAGAAACCGGAGAGAACTACAGAACTGGAGGAGCGCGAGAAGAGGTTGTGCGGGGGAGATCTACAGAGGGAGAAAGAATCGCGGCGAAAAGTTCAAGCCGGTCTACGACGGGAACGATGGCCAAGTGCAGCGTCTGAGTGGTAACAGCGGAGCCTGCCGTGGAGCAAAGTTGACAGGGATGCGAGCCGCTGGTCCCGGAATTCAAATCGGCACAAAAGTGGAATTGCGCCGCGAGGAAGATCATTCCGAGCAGCAGGGCACAAAGCCGTAACCTATTCAGGTTGACGAACATCTCTTCTTTACTAAGACGAAGCTTAGGCTGGAATGGTTGCGGGGTCAAGCAACGCACGCGGAGAGGGTGCAACTTTATGCATCAAGGGCTCCAGCTTGGGCGCCTAAGGTGTTACGCTAACAGGGGAAGCATCGTGCAAGTGGACAACGCTATTTTGGGACGGAGGATCGCGCGCCGGGCGCTGACGGTATTGGCGTGCGCCGGTCTGCTGTATTTCGCGGCGGGCGGCAGCCTGCTCCACCAACATACGAATGGCCCCGAAACCACTTGCCACATTTGCCAGTCGCTGCACGTGCCGGTGCTGGCCGCGGCTGCGCTTGAGCTCGTCGCCGCTCCCGAACTGATCGCCCGATTTTCTTCGCTCCCGCAACATGCTGCGCCGAGTAATACCTTTTCTTTGCACCGCGCTTCTCGAGCGCCTCCGACAGCATAAATCCCATCTCCTGCTAGTGAATCGCCCAAACATGTGCTGAGCCCTCTCTGGGCCAGCGCGACCGCCGTATTCCAAGCGGTCCCTATCCACAGGAGAGCAAGAACCCGCAAAGGGATGGAGAAAAAATGTCAAAGCGTTTGGGGAGTTACTCAATTTTGGCGCTGGTGCTGGTGTTTTCGGCGGCAGCGGCACGAGGGCAGTCGGGCAGTTCAGGCTCGGTTGAGGGCGTGGTAAAGGATCCGTCGGGGAGCGCAGTGGCGGACGCCAAGGTCGAAATGTCGCATTCGGTAAGCGGATTTCATCGCGAGGCAATCACGGGAGCGGACGGAGGTTTCAAGTTCACAAACGTACCGTTCAACCCGTACCACTTAGTTGTCACTGCCGCTCAATTTGAATCGTACACACAAGATGTGGATGTGCGGTCGACGGTTCCGGTCACGTTACAGATCGAGTTGAAGATCGGCGCGGCCTCGATGAGCGTGACGGTCACGGAAAATGGCGGGGATCTGATAGAGACTCAGTCGACGTTTCACACGGACGTGGACCGCGCGCTGTTCGACACGCTTCCACTGGAAAGCGTTTCTTCCTCGGTGAGTTCGCTCGTTACGCTCACGTCGCCCGGAGTTGCGGCGGATTCGAACGGGCTTTTTCACGGACTCGGTGACCACGCGTCCAACTCGTTTTCCGTGGACGGTCAGCCCATCACCGATCAGCAAAGCAAAGTGTTCTCGAACCAGATTCCTTCCGATTCGATCCAATCCATGGAAGTGATCTCCGGAGCGCCGCCGGCGGAATTTGGAGGAAAGACGAGTCTGGTGATAGTGGTGACCACGCGGTCGGGCATGGGAGTTCATCCGGCTCATGGCCAAGTGACAGCCTCGTACGGCTCTTTTGGGACTGTGAACGGCGGGTTTGACTTGGCTTATGGCGGCAACAACTGGGGCAACTACATTTCCGCCAACGGTTTGAACACCGCCAGGTTTCTCGATGGACCAGAGATCGGCGTCATGCACGACCGTGGCAATGAGGAAAATCTCTTCGACCGTGTCGACTACAAGGCTTCGTCAGCGGACACCATCAGTATCAATTTGGGGTACAGCCGGTCTTGGTTCCAGACGCCGAATTCGTATGACGCGCAGAATGGGACGGGTTGGACTTTCAACTCTGCAGACCCAACGTGCCCAGCTGGACAAACTGCTTCCTGCGGGGGGCTTGGGCCAAACGGACTGCCCGTAGGGCCCCAAGATCAGCGTTCGAAGATCGGAACGTTCAACATTGCGCCATCGTGGACGCGTCTGGTTAACACCAACACAGTCTTCACGCTAGGTGGTTTTGTGCGGCAGGATCAATACAACTACTACCCGAGTGGCAACCCATTCGCCGATCAGACACCCGATCTGCAACTGGAGACCATTCGACAGCACCGCACATTGACGAATGCCGGGGTCCGCGCAAGTTTGTCCTACGTGAAGGGAATGAACAACGTGAAAATGGGTGTCACTTACGAGCACACATTCCTCACGGAAAACGACAAATTCGGCATCGTCAATCCTGTCGTGAACGCGGTTTGTTTGAATGCTGATGGAAGTCTCGATACGAACCCGACCATAACTGACCCTGCGACTTGCGGCGGGGCAAACAATTCTGGGGGCTCGCTGAATCCCACGTTTACACCTCTTCTCGGCTGTTACGACTTGACTCGAACGGCGCCGCTGCCGCTATCCGACGGCTGCCCTACGGGCCAAACCAACAGCGGAATGTTCCCCTTTAATGGCCACACGGACATCAAGGAAACGGCGCTGTACGCCCAGGACGCAATTACGATAAAGGACTGGAGCCTAAACCTCGGACTGCGCGCTGATCTATACAATGGCATCGCCACGGCCAAGCAACTGGAACCACGGGTGGGCATTGCTTACAAGATCAAGCCCACGAGCACCGTTCTACGCCTCTCGTATGCCCGCACGATGGAGACTCCGTTCAACGAAAACCTCATCCTTGCCAGCACTGGCTGCAATAACCCCGTGATTTTCGACCTGCAGCAGTCGGTACCCGGTGGTCAGTGCGTTTCATCGACGGTGCCACCGCTGAGTCCTGGCCATCGGAATGAGTTCCACGCTGGACTTGAACAAGCCTTCAAAAAGTATCTCGTCGTGGATGCCGAGTACATCTGGAAGTACACCCACGAGGCGTTCGACTTCAGCGTGTTGGGCAACACCCCGATCACTTATCCCATCGAGTGGGCCAGTTCGAAAATCCCCGGCTACGCCATCCGCGCTTCCGTTCCGGACTTCCACGGTTTTACGGCCTTTGTGGTGATGTCCAGCGTAGCGGCGCGTTTCTTTACTCCGCAGGTCAGCGGCATTGGTGCCACACCCGGTGGAAGCCATGTATTTCGCATCGACCATGACGAAAAATTCAACCAGACCACCCATTTGCAATATCAGCCCTGGAAGCGCGGGCCATGGGTCGGTTTCAACTGGCGCTACGATAGCGGCGGTGTGGCCGGTCCCGTGCCTTGCTTCGGAGGCCAAGCTTGCGCAAACGGGCCGGGCGGTGGTGGCCCCAACGAACTCATAGATGTATCTGGACTGACGCCCGATCAACAGTTTCAGGCAGGACTCTTCTGCGGGAGCGTGTTTGCCACCCCCACGACCCCTATTAGTTCGACGTCCGGCACGAACCTCTGTCCCGCATCCATTTACGGTTCCAAGTACGTGACAGTTCCCGCGCCCGGCACCGAAAATAACGATCACAACCCGCCGCGCGTGGCACCGCGCAATTTGTTCGACGTAACCGTGGGCGAAGACGACCTCTTCCATGGCGACCGCTACAAGTGGAGCCTGCGGCTCACGGCCATTAACGTGACAAACAAAGTGGCCCTTTACAACTTCCTGTCTACGTTCAGCGGAACGCATTACGTGACACCGCGTGCGTTGACGGCTGAGCTGGGCTTTCATTTCTAGATGGATAGGAGCGGGCAGCTTACAGGTTTGACGCGAGAAATCTTGACGGCCAAGCTGATGACGGGGAACACCGAAACCGGGAAGAGCGGAGGATTCCATGGGAATCCCCTCGGTAAAAGCGAAAAGTCTGAGCGGAAATACGCCGGCATCCGGGAATGGCGGACGGAGCTTTCCATCTCGCGGCTCTTCCGTACCAGCATAAAAGTACAAACAGCTTTTGATCGTTGCTTCAGCCAGTTCGGCATGACGGCGCAGGAGGCGGCAGTGCTCGTGCACTGCGCGGAACAAGGAGAGACTTCCGCAGGAAAGCTCGCCAAGGCCATGGGAAGAGACAAAGCTAAGATTACGCGCTTCGTTGGCCGGCTCGAGGCGAGCGGCTTTCTTACGCGTAAGAATGATCCTCACGATCAGCGGCTTCGGGTCATCAAGGCGACGACCAGAGGACGGCGTTTCGCCCCGGATCTGAAGAATAGGTTCGAGGAAGTTCGCAACCAATTTTTCCAGGGAATTCTGAACGTGGACATCGACAAGCTTGAGGCACTGCTCGCTCAATTGCACGCCAACGCGGAACGCCTTTGCGAGAGAAAATCGCTCAAGGATGTGCTGAACTCGTAGCGCGGATGGCGCGCCAGGATGAGAATTTCCTCCAGAAACATGCTGTGCCGCATTGGGAAATTGACAAATGGACATCCGTGTTGTGAAAGCGCGCGCTACGGATGACGATGCAGGACGTGGACGGCGATATCCGGCCAGAATTCGCGGAAGATGTTGGTCGCGGAGTCGCGCAGGATGGCGTAGCCGTACTTGGATCCGATGCCGCGGAAAGTGCGAGTCTGGCTGGGATAGTAGGCAAGGGAGATGCCTTGGGCGATGCCACGGCCGAGCAACTCGGAGACATTCATGGTGTTGCGACCGTCGTAGTTAGGAGTGACGAAGACACGCGTCGCCGAATAAAAGAACCTCTTCCAAATACGGCCGTGGCCCATGGTGAAGTAACGTTCGTCCTCGTGGAAAATAGTGGGCAGAGCAAATACGACGAGGTAATCTCCGTCCGTCTTGTCGACGAAACCGCGCCAATAATACCTCCCGAAGCCAGCGACACCTTTGCCGAGTGGCGGATGCGTGTCGGTCCCTTCCGCCATGGCGGACGTCAAGCCCGTAAAGATGAAGGACGAGTAGTCAAACGTGTTCTCGGTGGTGATTATGAAGGCTTGTTTGGCAGTCGGTGGCGGCGGGATGGCATCGGCGCTCACGGCACGAAAATTTGGCATGACACCCATGATTCGTTTGGGTTGCCCCGGCGGGGAAGATGCTGCTTGGTCTTGGGGGGCGGGCTTGGATTGATCGGTGGTCGCGGGAGTCCCCGGTGTGCCGGAGGTTGCCGGAGGAGGGTTCTGCTGTTGAGTCTGCACATTGAAGAAGGCGCTGCACCGGGAATATCGGAGTGACGCCGTACGGAAGCTGTCTTCTTGTGCCGATGCGCGTGCAGGAGAACACAGGAGGCCAAGGGGCAGAAGAAATCCGCCAAGAATGGCTTTGGTGACCGGGGATGGGTAAGCCGACGTGTTGGTATTGGTCATCTGCTGGAATATAGATGCTGACTCCTAACCTCGATTTTGTCTAGCGAACGAAGTGGATGAGTTGTGGTGGCGTGCTTAAATGCCGCCGGGAGTCTAGCGCTCAGGATTCGGTCAGATTTGATTAGGTGATGCGGACGGGGCGCGAAATGCAATGGGAACGCTGCATAGCTTTGAACGGGCATCCTGCTAGAATAGGAATCGGAGCGGTCCTTCGAAGCAGGTGAGGGAGCGAAAGCTGTTTGAACCAATGACGAATCTCTGAGGAGCCGCGGATAGACAGCCTGTGTGCACGGCCTGTCCCGCTGGAACGTCTTTGTCGCTGAATTTCATCACTGGAAGCAGGCGGATCGAGACGGGCGAGCGGGGCAGGAAAGCCTAACGGTTGGCTCGTGGCGCCCACCTAATTCAGAGGTTCACGGCCTAGCTCCCCACGGCCGAGCAGTCCGCTCCGTTTTTGCATCAAAAAGCCCAGTGACTGTGCAACAGCTCTCTCGTTTTTCAGACCAAGCCAGGGGTGAAAGTGACTGGTGATTGGTGACTAGTGACTGGTCTCGAAGAACCTGAGGCCGCCTACGCTAGCAGCAACCACGAGTCCTGCCAAAAGCATGCGTGTACTTTTCATTGGAGACATTGTGGGGTCGCCGGGGAGGCAGATTGTCCGCGATCGGCTGGCGGATATCGTCGCGCAGAGGCAAATCGATCTGGTGATCGCCAACGGCGAAAATTCCGCTTCGGGATTCGGAATTACGCCGCGGCTGGCGGACGAGCTGCTGCAAATGGGGATCGACGTCCTTACGGGCGGGAACCATAGTTGGGACCGGAAGGAAATAACAGAATATCTGCCGCATCAGCCGCGGCTATTGCGGCCAGCAAACTTTCCGGAAGGGAACGTGGGCAGCGGGCTTTACGCTGGTACGGCGAAAAATGGCGTGAAGTACGGCGTGCTGAATCTGCAGGGGCGCGTTTTTATGACGCCAATCGACGATCCGTTTCGAAAGGCCGACAGCGAGCTGGCCAAGCTGCCCGAGGACGTGGGCTTTGTTCTCGTCGACATGCACGCGGAGACGACCAGCGAGAAGCTGGCGATGGGCTGGTATCTCGACGGACGCGTGACCGCCATTGTCGGAACGCACACGCATGTGGCGACCGCGGATGAGCACGTGCTGCCCGGCGGGACGGCGTTTATCACAGACGTGGGCATGAGCGGGCCGCACGGCGGTGTGATTGGGATGGACCGCGACGGCATAATCAAGAAATTCCTCAATGGATTGCCGGCGCGGTTTGAGGTCGCCTCCGGCGATGTACAAATGAATTGCGTGTTAATTGAAACGGATGATGAAGCACCGCGCAACGCGGCCGGCCGGCTTCGAGCGCGGTCGATCGAGCGCCTGCGTTTCAAGATTGACTGATCGGCGCACGAAATGCTCTGAAGCGGGCAACCAGTATCCTGCCGTCGTACTCTGATGACTCAGGACAAAGGGGTTGGGAATAACGTGAGAATTCTTGCGGGATTGTGTCTGCTGGCGAGTTTTGCGGGGTGCGCGTTTGGGCAGTATGACGGGGATCTCACGGCCACGAAACGGATATTCCCGGGCGTTGGGCCGGGCTTGCGGGCCGTCAAGCGCGGAGTGGACGGAAATTATTATGTTTTGGCCTCGCCGGGATCTTCGGCTTCCGTGTTCGATCCAGCAGGAAAACTGATCAGAAGAGTTCCAGCGTATGGAGACAGCAAAGAGCCCAGCCCTCAGTCACCTCAATTAGCGGCCATCACCTTCGGCGAGGACCTGGATGTGGACGTCCAAGGAACCGTGTACGTGGCGGACCGCGGCGCCAACGCCATCAAGATCTGGGACACCAAAGGAAATGCGCGCATGTTCAAGATCGATGCGCCAGTATCCGTCGCGTCGCTGCCGGATGGGGAAGTTGCCGTGGCAACCATGCGCGAACAGCACCTCGTCATCGTGTTCGACAAGACGGGGCGCGACGTGCGCGAGTTTGGCGATCCCGAGCCGATATCCGATCGCCCGGAGTTGAACCGCTTTCTGAATATCGGAATGCTGGTGACGGACGGCGGAGGCCATCTCTACTATGCATTTCCTTATCTGCCGGAGGCGACCGTGCGGCAGTACGACCGCTATGGGTACGGTGGGCAGGACATTCAGTACACGGGAGTGGACGCATGGCCGGCCGCGCAAGCTACGCGCAAGGAGATTGCAAGGCAGGAGCAGCGCGGGGAACCTCCGGTCTTCAAGCGCATCCTTACGGCCGTTGGGGTGGAGCGATCCAGCGGGGAAGTCTGGATGGCGCTGGGCGACAAGCTGCTGCATTTTGACAAGGATGGAAACCGGCGGGCGACCTACCTGATCTACACGCCCGAAGGGGCGCGGTTGGAAGCGAACACCATTCTCATCGACAAAGATCATTTGATCATCGGAAGCGACCCGCTAGGCATCTACGAATTCGTCAGGCCTGATAAAAAAACTCCATAAAAGACAAATTTTCCTCAGGGGGATTTGGACCGATCCTGTGCAAACTTGCGCGGCGGCGGGAAGATTATGCGAAGATTTCCGCAGAAATTGGCGGTACACGAGGGAGTTGCACAATAACAGTGCTTGTGGAAAAGCTGTGTATGGCATGTGGACCCCGGTGAATCTCTTCGCACACTTTTCGCTTGCCCCAATCGGTCCAATCGGCGACAATCCCGCGCTGTCTGATAGCGGCGGTACGAGGGGCCGACAATTCCAGAAGGGCCGCGCGCGGGGCGACACGGGGAAACAAAACGCTCCGGCACGGGCACGAATCCCGAAGCCTGAAGAAAGAATCGAATGGGCCCGCTTTCCACAGGTTATTCACATCTGTGGAAATGATAGGGAGAGATTTTCTCTTGCGATGACTACTCCGACGAATTCCTGGGATCGTTTTCTAGAGCGCGTGAAGTCCCGGGTCAGCATCAACACGTATACGACCTGGTTTCAACCCACGCGGCTGAATCGAGCCGAGGGTGAAAACCTGTTTGTGCAGATCCCCAGCACTGTTTTCCGGCAGGTCCTGACGCGGACCTACGGCGAAATCGTCAAAGCGGTGTTCCACGAGCTTGGGACCCCCAATGTGAAAGTGCAATACGTGTGTACGGAGGAAGAACCCGTGCCCGCCGCTCCCGCAGCATCCGGCGTGAAGCAAGCCAAGCTCGACTTTGAAAGCAGTGATCACCAGTTGAATTTGCGCTACAGCTTTGATTCGTTTGTGGTTGGCAAGTCCAATGAGTTTGCGCACGCGGCGGCGCGCGCCGTGGCCGAGCAGCCGTCGAAGGCCTATAACCCTCTGTTTCTATATGGCGGAGTAGGGATGGGCAAGACGCACTTGATGCATGCCATCGGGCACACCATAAAAAAACGGAACCCCGCCATGCGGCTGAGCTACGTGAGCGCGGAGAAATTCACCATCGAGGTGATCAATTCGCTGCGCTTCGACCGCATGACCAGCTTTCGCGACCGCTTCCATACCGTGGACGTGCTGCTCGTGGACGACATCCAGTTTATCGCGGGGAAAGAACGGACCCAGGAAGAGTTCTTTCACACTTTCAATGCGCTATACGAACAGCAGAAGCAGATTGTGATTTCCTCCGATTGCCTGCCGAAAGAGATTAATTCGATCGAGGAGAGGCTGCGTTCGAGGTTTGAATGGGGATTGATTGCGGACATCCAGCCGCCGGATTTGGAAACCAAGATTGCGATTCTCCAGAAAAAAGCGGAGAACGACCGGTTTAGCTTGCCGGACGAAGTGGCGGAGTACATCGCGCGGGCCATCAAGTCCAACGTGCGCGAGTTGGAAGGCGCATTGACGAGGCTGATGGCTTATGCGTCCTTGACGGGCGCGACGATTTCCCTGGCGACGGCACAGCAAGTTCTGCGCAACATTATCGCGTCGCAGGAAAAGCGCGTCACCATCGACTTGATTCAGAAGCGCGTGAGCGAGCATTTCAACATGCGCGAGCAAGATTTGAAGGTTCGCAGCAACACGCGGGCGATCGCTTTCCCCCGTCAGGTGGCGATGTACATCGTGAAGCAACTCACGACGGCGTCTCTGCCGGAGATTGGCCGGCAATTCGGCGGCAAGCACCACACTACGGTGCTGCACTCGATCAACAAGATCGAGGAGATGCGGCGTTTGGACAAGGACTTGAACCGGACGATTACGCGTTTAATGGACACCCTGCAATAGAGTCGGCGCTTCCACCCAAGATTTTTCCCTGACTTTTGGACTGTATTTGTGTTCGTGTAGACATCCACTTGCCGCAACTTCGGCGCGACGAACATTTGGGTTTTATTCGTGGAGTATCTCGAATCCTATTTGTTCAAAGACAAGGCCGGTCGTGCTTTCGCCGTAGGAATATCCTTCCAGGTGATGTGCGTAGCCCTCCTTTAGCCAGAGAATAAATCCCATGCCCTGCTTCAGCCCATCGACTCTTGCTGCCGGACCCGTTCTGAGACGTTCGCCCCTGATGGCTGGATGGGAGATCCGGTCCGCGGAAAAATCGGTGTAAAAACCAGCGCCGGTGTTCTCACGGCAGAGAACAGTTGCAGTAGAAAGTTGAGCCTCAAGCACAGGGTGATCTGCCGAATGCAGTCCACAGATCGCGCGAAGCACGGCTTGTTCAAGTTGGGTATAACTTAATTCGACGGATGGCATACGTTGCATGATAGCCCGAGGGAGAGTTTGTGTGCGGATTTTTCAAAGTGACCTGCTATCCAAAGAAGCTGTGGATTGATATTGGAGAAGATGCGGAAATTCTGTTGAGTACGGTGGAAGAAACTTTGCATTGTGACGCGTGGCAAGGACGCGACAGTTTGTTTTCACCGTTTCCCACAACTCGCCACTTGGAAGAAGGGATGCCAGACCACTGTGACAAAAGCACTTGCCGAGCTTTCCACAGTTCCACAGCGCTCATCACAACAACAAGCTTTATAGACTTCGAAATTTAGGAACTGCCTTGTTGCTGTGGTTGTGATGTTGTGAAAAAACACTCGCTCCACCGTGAATTCCTGAATCGGGATGATCCACATTCCCACGCATTTCCACAGGATTTGCCAGTGCAGTAGGCTTTATACTTTGCGAAAAAGCGAGTACAGTACGACAGCGGTGGAAGAGCGGCGAGGAGCCCCAATGAGCGCACCAGGAACCGCACGCGAGGAACATCAAGCGATGGAATTTAGCGTTACAAAATCGGCGCTGTTGAACGAACTAAGTACGACGCAAGGCGTGGTCGAGCGCAAGACGACGATTCCCATTCTCTCGAATTTGCTGGTTGAGGCCAAGGGCAGCCAGTTAACTATTACGGCGACAGATCTGGAGCTTAGTGTCCGCACGTCCTGCGAAGCAAAGATTAAGAAAGAGGGCGCGGGGACTATCCCTGCAAAAAAACTGCTAGAGCTCGTGCGCCTGCTGCCCGAGGGCGAGATCAAGGTCAAGCTTCTCGAAAATCATTGGGTCGAAATCGTAAGCGATCGAAAGAAGTACAAGCTCGTGGGGATGGCAAAGGAGAATTTTCCAGCGTTGCCCGCGATGCCGCACACGCTCGTAAAAATACCCGCGGCGATTATGGAGAGTCTCATCGCTAAAACGAAGTTTGCGATCTCCATGGAAGAGTCGCGGTATACGCTGAACGGCGGGCTGCTAATCTTGAAGCCGGATACTCTAGCGATGGTGGCCACCGACGGCCACCGTCTGGCGCTCGCAGAAACGGACCAGAAGCTCGCGGGCTTGAATGGCGAAGTGAAGGTTCTCATTCCCAAGAAAGCGATGGACGAAGTGGAAAAGCTAGCGAGCGCGGCCGGCTCCGATGCGTCTATCGAGTTTGCCAAGGACGAGAGCCATCTATTTTTTCAGGTTGGTCACCGGCTTTTGATTTCGCGGATCCTTACGGGCCAATTTCCAAACTACGAAGCAGTACTCCCGCGCGACAACAACAAAACCGTGGTGCTGGAGCGCGCGGAGCTTAGCGATGCGGTCCGGCGCGTTTCGCAACTCGCCGATCAGCGCTCGCACGCCGTAAAGCTGGCCGTTTCGAAAGAAGGCGTGGAAATTTCCGCTTCGAGTCCGGAATACGGCGAAGCCAAGGAAAACATCGAAAAAGATTACCAAGGCGATGCGATCAGCATCGGTTTCAATTCCTCGTACATGCTCGATTTTCTTGCTGCTGCCGCCGATGGCCCAATAAGCATTGAGTTGAAGGACGAACAGTCCGCCGGCCAGATGCGCCCGCTGGCTGACGAGTCTTACCGCTACCGCTACATCATCATGCCCATGCGCATTTGAGCCTGTGCCTCAGGGACCGCAAGCGGTACGCATTCCGGCGACTCTTTTACCAATAACTTATATATGGTTTGATTTAACTTAAAGAATAATATATGCTGCGAGGTGCCGTTTTTGAGGTTCCATACTGGAACCTCAAACCTGGGTTCGACGCAAATGTCTTCGCAGAACGCCATTGTTCCAACTGCCCTAATTAGTCAGAAAGTCTTTTTTGTACGCGATACTCGGGTAATGCTGGATGTCGATCTCGCACGGCTCTATGGTGTTGCGACAAAAAACCTGAACAAAGCCGTGAAGCGAAACGCAAGCCGGTTTCCTTCCGATTTCATGTTCCAACTCTCACCCAAGGAACTGCACAGTTTGGCGTTCCAGTCTGGAACCTCAAAACCAGGGCGAGGAGGTCGTCGCTATGCTCCTTATGCTTTCACGGAGCAAGGCGTAGCGATGCTTTCCAGCGTGCTCCGCAGTTCGCGCGCCGTTCAGGTAAACGTCGCGATCATGCGAACCTTCGTTCGGCTTCGCGAAATGCTCACAACGCACGAAGAGTTGCGCCGAAAAATTGACGCAATGGAAAAGCGGTACGATGCGAGATTTCAGGCCGTTTTTGAGACTATTCGCCGGATCCTGGAAACACCCATTCCAGCGAAAAAACCGTTTGGATTTCACGCCAGGCAAGAGCTCCCTGCGAAGTCTGCCAAGCCTGCAAAGGCAAGTCTAAATAGCACAAAATAAATACTTTACAGAACACGCGTGACCTCTTCTGGCCTTGAGAAACGGCGACAGATCGGGTACACTTTGTTGGCTGTCGATTCGTTGTTCGGTAACCTCCCAATCGGCACGTCGGCCAAGTAAATTCGGCCCTGCTATTTAGCTCTGCGCCAGGAGCTATTGAGCCGGAAGCTTGGAGTTAAGAAGTCTTCGCCACGTCTCGCTGCGCGAGACGGGATGGAGCAGGAACCCTACGAGTTCTGGATTTGCTCAATGAATCCGGAATCAAAGGGTAAGGCGACGTACGGAGCATTCCGCGAGCACGCCTTTCCTCGCTTCACAAAAGATGGAGCAAAGTTTTTGAGCGCTGAGGCTCACCGCATTGCTCGGGGTCCGTCTTTGCGCGGGTTGAGTTTCGTCAGGAGCGTACATGGGCGATAAAGAAGCGGTGACTGGAAAAGCTCCGGGTCATCAGTACGACGCGAAGTCAATCAAAGTTCTCGGCGGTCTCGAAGCGGTACGTCTGCGGCCTGCGATGTACATCGGCTCGACCGGAGAGATGGGCCTCCACCATCTGGTGTGGGAAGTTGTAGATAACTCCGTCGACGAGGCTATGGCTGGGTTCGCGGACGAAATCAACGTCACCGTGCACGCGGATGATTCGGTCACGGTGATCGATAACGGTCGCGGCATCCCCGTGGACATGCATGCCACGGAAAAACGTCCTGCGGCGGAAGTGGTGCTCACGGTGCTGCACGCCGGCGGAAAATTCGATAGCGACACCTACAAAGTTTCCGGCGGTTTGCACGGCGTCGGTGTTTCCGTCGTCAATGCGCTCTCAGACCGGCTCGAACTTGAAATCTCTCGCGATGGCGCCGTGTGGGAACAGTCCTACGAAAAAGGCAAGCCGACCACGAAGCTGAAGCAGACGGGCAAAACGCGAAAGACCGGCACGACGGTTACATTTCATCCCGACCCGACCATCTTTGACAAGACGACCTTCAGCTTTGACACACTCTCGCAACGGTTGCGCGAACTCGCTTTCTTGAACAAAGGGCTGAAAATCACGCTCACGGATGAACGCACAGAGAAGTCGGCGGAATTCCGCTTTACGGGCGGTATCGGCGAGTTCGTCAAACATCTGAACCGTGGCAAAGCCATGCTGCACGATTCCCCGATCTACATCGAAGGGAAGCGCGGCACCGTCGAGATAGAAATCGCGCTGCAATATAACGACACCTACGGCGAGAACGTTTTCGCGTTCGCGAACACCATCAACACCGTGGATGGTGGCACGCATCTTTCCGGTTTTCGTTCCGCGCTGACGCGCACGATCAACAATTTCGCATCGTCAGCCGGAATGCTGAAAGAGCAAAAAGATGAAGTGACCATCACGGGCGACGACGTTCGCGAAGGCCTCGTGGCGGTTGTCTCCGTACGTCTGCCGCAGCCGCAATTTGAAGGACAGACCAAGGGCAAGCTGAACAGCGATATCAAGGGCGACGTCGAGCAACTCGTCAACGAAAAACTTGGCGAATGGTTTGACAAGCATTCCACGGTGGCCCGCCGCATCATTTCCAAGTGCATCGATGCGGCCCGCGCCCGCGAGGCGGCGCGCAAAGCCCGCGAGCTGACTCGGCGCAAATCCGCGATGGATTCCAGCGGCCTGCCCGGGAAACTCGCGGATTGCCAGGAGCGCGATCCCTCGCGCTGCGAGCTGTTCGTGGTCGAGGGCGAATCCGCCGGCGGCTCGGCGAAAATGGGCCGCGACCGCAAATACCAGGCCATCCTGCCGCTCAAGGGCAAGATCCTCAACGTTGAAAAAGCGCGCTACGACAAAATGCTGGGACATGAAGAAATTCGCGCCATCATTACCGCGCTTGGCACCGGCATCGGCAAAGATGACTTCGATGCGGGTAAGCTGCGCTATCACAAAGTGATTCTCATGACCGACGCGGACGTCGACGGTTCGCATATTCGCACGTTACTTTTGACGTTTTTCTTCCGCCATATGAAGGAACTGATCGATCGTGGACACATTTACATCGCGCAGCCGCCGCTGTACCGCGTGAAGCGCGGCAAAACTGAAAAATATATCCGCGATGAACGCGAGTTCGCGCACGAGCTGATGAAGCGCGCCACCGAAGATCACGTCGTGAAAGCGAAAGAAGGCGTATCCCTCGAAGGCGCGGGCCTGACGAAGTTTCTTCTCAATGTGCAGGAGTACGAAGCCGCGGCGGCGAAACTGGGCCGGCGTTTGCGCGAGCAAGGCCTGGTCGAATTGCTCGCGGAGAGCGGCCTCGAAAAAAAGACGGACTTCGAGGACAAAAAAGCGCTCGAAAAGCTCCTGAAGGAAATCGATAAAGCCAAGCTCAAGCTCGAAGGCAAAGTGGCTTTCGATGAAGAGCACAGCCTCTACGAAATCCAATTCGGCCTTCCACACAACCAAAAAGTGAATTGGGCGCTGGCTTCGACCGCGGATTACAAACGTCTGCGCGGGCTGGCCAAACAGATTGAGGAGTACAACAAACCGCCATTCACCGTGGCGCGCAACGGCGACAAAATAACCAAAGAAAATGTTCACGACGTCCTCAACTACGTTGTTGAAGATGCCAAAAAAGATTTCACCATCACGCGATTCAAGGGCCTGGGAGAAATGAACGCCGAGCAGTTGTGGGACACCACCATGAATGCGGACACGAGAACTCTGCTCCAGGTAAAGCTCGAAGACGCCGTAGCCGCCGAAGATATTTTCTCCACGCTGATGGGTGAAAACGTCGAAGCTCGGCGCAAGTTCATCGAAGAAAATGCGCTCGAAGTCGTGAATCTGGATATTTAGCTTGGAGACTTCTATGGAGAAACTGCATTGGCCATCTGTCGCCGATAACTTGCGGCGGTCAGGGGAAGACTGGGAGAACGAGGCATTATTCTCAGCGCCCCTGCACGGATTCTGTTTCTACGCGACTTCGTACAAAGAAGCCGCAGATTCTGTTGTTGAAGCAGTGGAGTCCGGCGATGCGAAGCCTGATTTGGTTTGCTACGCGGTCTTCTATCTATACCACCACTTCTTGGAACTGATGCTCAAAGGGATCATCTTGTTGCAGTGCCAGCATGAAGGGACTGAGAGACCGTACCGCAAGACTGAACACAACATCGATACGCTTTGGGCTCTATGCCGACAGGTTCTTGAAGAGGTTTTTCCTGAAGGCGAAAAATCAGAGACAGATGCTGTCGAGCGGTGCATTAAGCAGTTCGCATCGGTAGATCGATCGGGAGAGTTAGGGCGCTATCCCGTAACTCAATATGGGAACCTGAGTTTCCAGAAGACCGTGCAGCTAAATCTTCGGAACTTGCGTGAGATGATGACTCGCCTCAACGGATTCCTGTCGGCAAGTTACGATGCCCTTGACGAACTCAATTCACACGTTCCAACCGACGGGTACTGAAGACCAGTGGTCTACCAAGTGGGTTGGACGACGCTGCCGGGGCTGCGTGGATTGAGTTGCAGCGAATTTCGCGCGATGCCGACAGAAACTCCGGACAACGAACGCGGCGTGGCGATCGAGTTGGCGAGCGATGTTGAGCGTGACGATTTGTTAAAGCAGCTTGAAGAATACTTCGGGCCACGGCGGTTTGCGAACGCGGCGGACGCGTTCGATTCGGTGAAAGCTTACGTGCTGGAGTACGCAGCAAACCGGTAGGTGTCAATTGTAGGGGCACGATATATCGTGCCCCTACAACGCAGAAATTAAGCCACAGCGAGGGGAAATGGCGGACGAGACAAACAAGTCGATACTGCTGCCGGTTGATATCGAAGCCGAGATGAAGAAGTCCTATCTCGACTACGCGATGAGCGTGATCATCGCGCGCGCGCTGCCGGACGTTCGCGACGGTCTGAAGCCCGTGCAACGCCGCATCCTCGTGGCCATGAACGACCTCGGCCTCGCCTCGAACCGCGGCTATCGCAAATGCGCCAAGATCTGCGGAGACACTTCCGGCAACTACCACCCGCACGGCGAAGCTGTCATCTATCCCGCGCTGGTGCGCCTCGCGCAGGACTTCAACATGCGCTACCCGCTGATCGACGGCCAGGGAAATTTCGGCTCCGTCGATGGCGATCCGCCGGCGGCCATGCGGTACACGGAAGCGCGCCTGGCAAAGATCAGCGAAGATATTCTCGCCGACCTCGAAAAAGAAACCGTCGATTTCGTTCCCAACTTTGACCAGACCCGCGAAGAGCCGTTCGTCCTGCCTTCGCGAATCCCGAATCTTTTGGTGAACGGCGCCAGCGGCATCGCCGTCGGCATGGCCACGAACATCCCGCCGCACAATCTGCGCGAGATCGTGGAAGCCGCCGTGATTCTGCTCGACAAGCCGGACACGCCGCTCAGAGAAATCATGAAGATCGTGCCCGGGCCGGATTTTCCGACCGGCGCGTACATCGCCGGCCTCGAAGGCATCGAAGCCGCCTACAAAACGGGCCGCGGCAGCTTCATGATGCGCGCCAAAGCCGCCATCGAGGAAGTCGGCAAAGACCGCGAAAATATCGTGGTCACTGAAATTCCGTATCAGGTCAACAAATCGAGGCTGATCGAACGCATCGCCGAACTGGTGCAGACCAAGAAAATCGAAGGCATCGCCGACGTACGCGACGAATCCTCGCGCGAAGGCATGCGCATCGTCATCGAAATCAAGCGCGGCGAAGAATCGCAGCTCATCCTCAACAATCTTTTCAAGCACACCCAGATGCAGGAATCGTTCGGCATGATCCTGCTCGCCATCGTGGGCGGCCAGCCGCGCGAATTGGGCCTGATTCCGCTGATCAAGTTGTTTCTCGAGCACCGCCGCGACGTCGTAATACGCCGCACGCGTTATGAACTGCGCAAAGCCGAAGAGCGCGAGCACATCCTCGTCGGTTATCAAGTTGCGCTCGATCATCTGGACGCCGTCATCCGCATCATTCGTGGTTCCTCGAGCCGCGCCGAAGCCAAGCAAAACTTGCTCAACTATTTTTCCGAGCAAGACGTCACGATCACGGAAAACGGAAAATCCAGGAAGCTAGAGGGCGTCAAGCTGGATGGCAGGAAGTACCGGGTAGCCGCTCTAGAAGGCGAAATTACACGGTCGGTCTCCGATGGACTGACGGCGATTCAAGTGGACGCCATTCTCGAGCTGCAACTTCACCGCCTCACGCAGCTCTCCGTCGACGAAATCATCAAGGAATTAAAGTCCATCCGCGAGCAGATTGCCGAGCTTAAGGAAATTCTCTCGAGCGAAAAGAAGCTGAAGCAAGTCATCACTGGAGAGCTGCGCGAAGTCCAAAAGGCTTACGGCGACGACCGGCGCACGCAGATCGTCGACAAGGTCGACGAGATCAAACTCGAAGACCTGATCGCCGATACGGACATGCTGATCACCGTGAGCCACGCGGGCTACATCAAGCGCACCGCGGCGGACACTTACCGGCATCAATCGCGCGGCGGCAAGGGCCGCATCGGCGCGCGCACGAAGGAAGAGGATTTCGTCGAGCATATGTTCATTGCCTCGGCGCATAGTTACATTTTGCTCTTTACATCAAAGGGCCGCGTGTACTGGCTCAAGGTGTACGAACTGCCGGAAGCCGCGGCCGCCACACGGGGCAAGGCGATTTCCAGCCTCGTGAAATTCCAGGAGGACGAAAAGCTGACCGCGCTGGTTGCAGCGCAGAATCTTGAGGAAGAGGGCCGCTTCGTGTTTATGGCCACAAAGAGCGGCACGGTAAAGAAATCGACGCTGACCGAATTTTCCAATCCGCGCTCGACGGGGATTATTGCCATCAACCTCGATGGCAATGACGAACTCATCGGCGCAAAACTCACCGACGGAAAGAAAATGATCTTTCTTGCCAGCCATGAAGGCCAGGCAATCTTGTTCCGCGAGACGGAAGTCCGCCCGATGGGACGCAACGCCGGCGGCGTGAACGGGATGGACCTCGACAAAGACGACTACGTCGTCAGCATGGATGCAGTCCAGCCAGATTTCGAGATCATCGCCAAGGAACACAAAGTCACAACGCAAAATCTCGAGGAACTCGAAAACGAGCAGATCAAGGACTCGCTGGTAACGCTGATGCTCACCGTTGCGGAAAAGGGCTTCGGCAAGCGCACGCCGCTTGCGGAATACCGCATCACCTCGCGCGGCGGCAAGGGCGTCGTGAACATGAAGACCACGGACCGCAACGGCTTCGTTGTGGCTACGCTGCAGGTAACGGAAGAGTCCGACGTCATGATTATCACGCACGACGGAAAAGTGATTCGAGTTCACTCGAACGAAATTCGCGAAGCGGGCCGCTCTACTCAGGGAGTGCGCCTCCTGCGCCTCGAAGATGGCGACTCCGTCGCGGCCGCCGCCGTCCTACAGGAAGAACAGGAAGAAGAAAAGAAGTAGCCGGGCATCGCGATCTTAGTGGTGCGCCCCGACCCGGTCGGGGCGCACCTACAACTCCAATAGTTAGTGTTAGAATTCTTTCCCTTATGAAAATCACGCGGCGTTTGTTTGTAATCACACTCATTTTGTCCGCGCCATTGTTTTTGTCTTCTCCGGCGCAGACGAAGGAAAAGCCCGCTTCGAAAGGCCAGTACGTCGCGTACGTCGGAACGTACACCACAAAAACCAAGAGCAAAGGGATCTACGCATATCGGTTTGACCCAGCGAAGGGCCAGCTCACATCCATCGGCGTTGCGGCGGAAACAGTGGATCCTTCATTTCTAGCCGTGCACCCCAGCGGCAAGTATCTCTACGCGGTGAATGAGATCGGCAATTTCAATGGAGAAGTGAGCGGCGCGCTGAGCGCTTTTGCCGTCGATGCCAAGACCGGTTCGCTCAAATTTCTGAATCAGGTGCCCACGCGCGGCGCGGGTCCTTGCTACGTTTCACTCGACAAGACCGGCGCTTACGTCCTCGTAGCAAATTACGATAGCGGCAGCATCGCCTCGTTTCCCGTTCACGGTGACGGGAGTCTCGGCACTGCCAGCGGTTTCGTTCAGCATTCCGGCACCGGCCCGAACAAGGAACGCCAGGAAGGTCCGCACGCCCATTGGATCGGCACATCGCCCGACAATCGTTTCGCCCTCGCCGTCGATTTGGGGCTCGATCAAGTGATCGTCTATGGCTTCGATGCCAGCAAAGGGATCTTTACGCCGATGCTTTCCGGTTTTGCGAAGGTGAAACCTGGTTCCGGCCCACGGCATTTAGCTTTTCATCCGAACGGAAAATTCGCTTACGTGATCAGCGAAATGGCTTCCACGGTGACAGTATTCTCCTATCGCCCAAAGAACGGCGCTTTCTCAACGCTGCAAACCATATCGACGCTGCCAACGGACTATTCGGGCCCGAAGGAAGGCGCCGAGATTGCCGTGCATCCATCGGGGAAATTTCTTTACGCTTCAAACCGCGGTCACGACAGCATTGCCATTTTCGCGATCGATCCAAAAAAAGGAACGCTCCGATCACTTGGGCAAGTATTGACGGGCGGCAAAACGCCACGCCATTTCGCCATCGATCCCACGGGCGCGTACCTGCTCGCCGAAAATCAAGAATCGAACAACGTCGTCGTTTTCCACATCGATCCCGCAACGGGCAGTTTGACGCCGACGGGTCAGGCGATCGAGGTGCCTTCGCCGGTGTGCATAACATTTGTCGCCGTGCCGTAGCTCCTGCGTTACAATCCGCCTTCCACTTTGTACGTTCGGGGGAACCAAATGATTCGTAACGGAAAAGCGCGCGTGAACATCCTGCGGAGTCTTGCCTTCCTGTTCCTTCTTTCCCTGGCGGGGTCCGCGGCTCTCGGCGACGGCGAAACTGCGCCCGCTCGCGATCCCAAGCAGCCCGTGGACGAGGCCTACACGGCGAAAATCCACAAGTACACCACGGAGCCGTTTTTCACGTCGCCACTCGTGGATTATTTGCCCGCTTCGAAGAATGTTCCAACGCCCGAGGCCGTTCTTGGCGACGTGGCCGGAGCGCCGGGAATCCTGCCGTATGCGGAAGACGTCTACAAATACATGCGCCTGCTTGAAAAAGCCAGCCCCCGCGTGAGGGTCTTCTCCATCGGCAAGACGGAAGAAGGCCGAGAGATGATCGCCGTAGCCATCTCTTCGCCCGAAAATTTAAAAAATCTGGAAGCAGACCGCGCGCGGCTGGCAAAGCTCGCCGATCCTCGCACAATAAAACTTGATGACGCGGAAGCGGACAAGATCGTCGCGCAAGCCGTGCCCGTGTACTACATCACCGGCACAATCCATTCGCCCGAAACTGGCGCTCCGACGGCGTTGATGGAGCTGGCTTACCGCCTGGCCGTCGACGAAAGCCCGTACATCCGCGAAATTCGCGACGGCATGATTACGCTGATCACCCCAGTCGTCGAGGTCGACGGCCGCGACCGTATGGTGGACATTTACCACTGGCATCTTTCCCATCCCAAGGATTTTTATCCGCCGCTGATTTACTGGGGCAAGTACGTGGCCCACGACAACAACCGCGACGCCATGGGCATGACCCTCAAGCTCACCGAAAACGTGCTCAACACGTACGTCGGCTGGAAGGCCCAGGTGCTCCACGACCTGCACGAATCCGTGCCCTATCTTTACGACAACACCGCTGGCGACGGCCCTTTCAACGCCTGGGTCGATCCCATTCTCACCGACGAATGGGAAATGATTGGCTGGCGCAACGTCTCCGACATGACCAAGTTCGGCATGCCCGGCGTTTTCACGCACGGAGTTTTTGATACGTGGTCGCCGGGCTATCTGATGTTTATCGCCGCGATGCACAACGGCATCAGCCGCCTCTACGAGACGTTTGGCAACGGCGGCGCGGACACGCTCGAACGCACGCTCGACCAAGAAGAGTATTCGCGCACCTGGTACCGGCAAAATCCCCCGCTCCCCAAGGTCCTTTGGTCGCAGCGCGACAACAACAACTATGAAGAGACCGGTTTGCTCACCTCGCTGCATTATTTCAACGAAAACAAGCGGCTCTTCCTGAAGAATTTCTATCTCAAAGCGAAACGATCCGTCATGAAGCCCAGCGAGGAAGGTCCCGCCGCGTATGTTTTGCCCGCGGACGATCCGCGATTGGACTCGCAAGCGGAGTTGCTGCGCGTCCTGCAAAAGCAGAAGGTGGAAATTTCGCGCGCCACGGCGGCGTTCACGGTCACGCTGCCTGCAAAAAAGTCCGCGAAACCGAAAGAGGATGCGAAAGAAAAGCAAAAGGAGGCGGCCCCGACTCCCACGACGCGCGAATTTCCCGCGGGCAGCTACATCATCCGCATGGACCAGCCCTACTCGCGCATCGCCGACGCGCTCCTCGATCACCAATATTGGAGCCCGGACGATCCGCAAAAAACGCCGTACGACGATACCGGGTGGACATTCGGCGAACTGTTCGGCGTGCAAGTGACGCGCGTCACCGATCCGAAAGTCCTCGATGCTCCGATGGAACGCGTGAAAGAAATTCATCCGCCCGCAGGCGTGAGCGGAGAGGGCACGATCTTTGCGATCAATAACAACGCCGAGCCGTCACTGGCCACACTGCGCTACAAACTGCGTGACGCTTCCATCGAAGCCGCCGAGGAGCCGTTCGAAAGCGCAGGTAAGAAGTTCAGCCGCGGATCCTTTCTTCTTAGAAACGTCACGCGCGCACAGCTTAATGACGCCGTTTCCAGCCTCGGCTTGGAAGCGGTTTCGGTCTCCGCGATGCCCTCCGTCAAGACGCATACGGTGCGCGCCGCGCGCGTAGCGCTAGTCCACACCTGGCTGAGCACGCAGGCGGAAGGCTGGTGGCGCATCGGGCTTGATAATCTCGGGATCCCCTACGACTACATCAGCACGCAGACTGTCGCCAAGATCAGCGACCTCAACGCCAAGTACGACGTCATTCTGTTTCCGCCTGTCGGTTTTTTCGCAGGCCCGACACTCATCATTAACGGTCTGCCAAGCGCATGGGGCAATCCGCTCCCCTGGAAAAACACGCCCGAAACGCCGAACCTCGTCGGCAAGAACGATTCGACCGATGATATGCGTCCCGGCCTTGGCTGGGACGGCGTGGAACATCTCCAATCCTTCGTGGAAAAGGGCGGAGTGCTCCTGACCGCGACGGACACCTCGCGTTTTGTGCTTTCCATTGGGCTTGCCGATGGCGTCAGCGCCGGCAACGGCCAGCACATGAAGATTGTCGGCTCCGTCGTCGGCACCCGGCTAGTCGATGGCGCAAGCCCCATCGCCTATGGCTACGACGAAAAGCTCTCCGCCTATTGTGACAACGGGCCAATTTTCTCTCTCAGTAGCATCGCAGGTGCCCGCGGCTTCCGCCGCTTGGGCGGCCAGATGCACACGCGTCCCACAGGCCGCGGCACCTTGGACGATCCTGACTTCACGGTTGGCCGCCCCAGCACCGAAGTTCCCGAGGAGCCGAAGTCCGAAATCTGGGAAACGCCGCCGGTCACGGACGAGCAGTTGCACAACAATTTTCGCGTGATTCCTCCTGCGGACCGCGCGCGCGTCATCTTTCGTTACGCGGACACCAAGGATTTGCTCATCTCGGGACTCGTGGAAGGCGGCGATGAAATCGCTCAGCATCCCGCGGTCGTGGACGTGCCCACCGGCAACGGCCACGTCGTCCTTTTTTCCATCAACCCGGTCTACCGCGGCGAAACGCGTGGCACCTACTCCCTCGTTCTCAACTCCATCCTAAATTTTGACAATCTCAACGCCGGCCGCAAACTCGCCGAAAAATAATCCAGAACTCCCACTCGCATAATTTATTGGCGCTGCCGTAATTGGGAGCGCGTAGGTGCCGCAGCACTCCTTGCAGACAAGCAAATGTCACAGATTTGTCTCCGTTTTCTCGCCGTTCTTCTTGACAATCGGATACTTCTCCCTTATACTCACCTCTAGTTAACATTGTGACTTGTATCTGAGCACGCCAATCTCCGGATTGGCGTTTTTTGCTTTCTGCCGGCTGCACTTGTGCGTGGGTCTTTCGTCTTCACCACCTAGGAACTAGACTGCCTCCTCTTGCTCGCGGCGTGAGCAAGTTCTTTAGAATCAGCATGTAAAGCACAGTCTGTAGGTGTTGATTATAAACGACTTACAGACAATCTAAGTCCTTTAGAAGCAATACTTACAAAAAAGTGGGGGAGGGGTAGGGTCGGCTTAAAGGATTTAAGGGACCCTATGGATGCGGCTGATTGCTCGGTTCGCTCGCCGCCGCTCGATCCAAACTTAGGGCCTCGCAACCTTATGAAGGAAGATCCCGTCCTCGATGCCTTCTAGCGAATTGGGATTTTCTAGCCCTCTTGGAGTAGAATCCCGCCCACTATGGCCAAGCGCAAAACAAAGAAAACGCCAGCACGCCGCAGCAAATCTCGGCCAGTCAAGAGCCCCAAGCTACCGAAAGACGCCGTGACGCTCATCGTGCAGCTCCGACCCCGCGAAGGGCAAGAAACGCTCCTGCAGGCCGAGCTACGCGCTCTGATAGGACCCACGCGGAAAGAAGACGGCTGCCTGGTCTATGACCTGCACCGCTCAGTGGAAGCGACGAGCGCGTTCCTGCTCCACGAAGTCTGGGCCAGCCGGGAAGCGCATTCGCGCCACACCAACACGCCGCACTTCCTCCGCTGGAACGCCCGGAAGGACGCGCTCCTCGCCTCCCGCGACCTCACCTTCTGGAAGCAGGTTGTCTAGCGACGACCGGGGCAATCAGGCGTAAGATTCGATTATTTTCCTAGTGAGCGATCGCCCGGTGAATAGGTAATCACCGCGCGTCCTGGGACACCAGTGGATAGACGCTGTAAGACATACACAAAGGGTCTTGGTCCGGACCGCCTCGAAGAAGCCTCCAGGCGATAGTAGACGTCCTTACAACGGATGATGCGTGGAGGCTCCCATCCAGGTTTGGGACGCGATGCGCTGACCGACATAACTTCGCCCGTTGCCTCTGTTGAGTAGCCCACCTCATCCGGAAGGGCTGGATGCCAAAGAAATGCCGCCCGCTGGCGAACCCAAGGAAGAAATGATGACCAACTACTTTGCGTGTCGGGGGAGCGTTCAGGGCTCGCACCTGACCCGAATCGCACCAAAACTTTGTCCAGAAGAAAAAGAGGAAGAGTCCCGAGCGCAGTTCCCGTGAACGCGGCTCCCAGAAAACGGATCGTCCCCTCTACTGCAAACAAGCCGATCAACCATGTCACTGGATGAAGGAACATCAGCGCATAAGCGGCAAAACCTTCCGTATTCGGCGGAATTCTGGCGCCGGCGTTCACCGCCGAGTAGACGGCATCCATGGCCCAGTGTGTGACCGAGTAGGAATACCAGCCTACGAAAGCGAGTATCGAAAAAAATAGTTCGATTAGACCGCTGAGACCTGCTGCAATCGGCCAGTGAACGGATGAAAACAGCCGGTGAGATTCTCGCCAGCGCCGGGGAAGCAACGAAAGCAGGGGCCCAAGTAGAAACGTCATCATTGAAGGTAGTTTCTCACGGGAAAGTGCATCCCGGAAGAATCGCAATCGAAAGCACTCAGCCTTCCGGCGGCGCGACGTAATATCCAGGCCGTGCGCGAACCTTCATGTTTTTGCGATCCACCTGTACTTTGATTTCGTGGTAGCCGAGGTCACTCCCATCCGTTGGCGCGTAGCTGATGGTGTATTGTGCGTGCAGTTCGCCGCCGATTTCGTCGATGGCTTTTTCAATGGAACGGTCCTTGTACGTCGAGATATATTCGCCGCCGGTGGCCGTCGTCGCCACTTCCAGCGGACGGTCTTTCACCTCGCCCCCGATGTGCTGCACAGCCCAGACGGCTAGCGCCAGCAGGTCGGCACCGCCGCCCTGGCTGGCGGCCTGTACCCCTGGCGTCGGAGCCACTCCGGGTGGCCCCGGCATCGAGGAAATGCCCGGCGGAGTGATTGGCTGCGGCTGCGTATCTGTTGGCTTGCCGCGCATTTCCGCGCGCGTGGTGGAAAGCCCCACGGTGTAGATCGTCACGTTCGTGAGCTGCGCCTTTCTCAGCACTTCGCCAAGCTTTGTTTCGCTGCCGATATCCTTTGCTTCGGAGACGATCAGCAGTACGCGCCGCCGCCCGGGATTCTCCGGTGTCGGCTGCGGCCGCTCGCTGAGCATCTCGACGCCCACGGCCACGGCGTCGTAAAGCTTCGACCCGGAAGTTCCCGTTTGCAGTTGCGAGACGGTGTTCTCGATCGCATCCGCGTTGGTCGTGAAATCCTGGAGCTTGTCGACAGAATCGTTGAAATTCACCACCGCGCCTTCGCCATACGGCCCCATCACCGTCTGCGTGAAAAGAATCCCTGTCTTTCGTATCTCCGGCAGAAGAGACTCGATGCGCGAACTCGTCTCGATCAAAATAACCACAGAAACAGGATCGCCTCCGAGATCGAAGTGCGAAATTTTCTGTTCGATGCCGTTATCGGTGATGTGAAAGTCTTTCGCCTCCAGATCATGCACCATGCCGCCCTTCGCGTTGCGCACCGTCACCGGCATATCCACCAGCCCCACCCCAAATTTTAGCTTGGCCTGCGCCTCCGGGGGAGTTTGCTGGACCGGCCGGCCTGGGCTTGGAGCAATCGGTCCTTCGGGAGCCTGCGCGCCCAGTGCTCCGGCTGCCGAAAGAAGAGCAGCAAGCAGCAGCGCGTGTTTCCCCGTTTTTTTCTTCATTTTGTCTCTCCGATCGAAGAGGCCCGGTTCAAGCAGTGTACTCAATTCGACGCACCCGCGCCGGAAGACGTTGCCGCGAGCGCCTGCGATTCCTACAATGATTGTTTGCATCTCTCGGAGAGAAAAACCCATGTCCGCAGGACAACTCAAGCTGAAGCCGCAGCACGCCCCAAAAGCGCCTCATGAAGACCACCGGTTTCTCGAAAGTACGCCCGCGAGGCCGCTGCGCATTCTGGCGGAGTATTTGCATCCCCTGGTGCAGCTAAAAAGAGAAGGCATTGCCGACACCATCGTTATGTTTGGCTCCGCGCGCATCGAATCTCACGAAACGGCGCAGGCGCGCGTCACACGGCTGAAAAGAGAAAACGTCAGGAAACTTTCCTCAGCGGCGCAAGCCAGACACCGCGGCGAGGTGCGCCACGCCAAGAGTCTCCTCGAAATGTCCCGTTATTACGAAGAAGCCCGGCAGCTCTCGCACAAAATTACTTCGTGGTCCCTGACGCTCGGACCAAAACCGCGCCGTTTCGTCATTTGCTCCGGCGGCGGCCCGGGCATCATGGAAGCCGCCAATCGCGGCGCCATCGAAGCCGGCGGCAAATCCATCGGCCTTTCGATCGAGCTCCCTCACGAGCAGTTCGCCAACGCCTACATCAGCCCGGAGCTCAGCTTCAATTTTCATTATTTCTTCATGCGCAAACTCTGGTTCGCGCAAATTGCCAAAGCCCTTGTCGTTTTTCCCGGCGGCTTCGGCACAATGGATGAACTTTGGGAAATGCTCACGCTGCTGCAAACAGGCAAGCTCGCCAAGCACAACATTATCCTCATATATGGCCGCAGGTATTGGGACAAAGTTCTCAACTGGAAGGCTATGGTCAACTGGGGCACGATCAACGAAGACGAGTACAAGATGCTGCAGTTCGCCGACAGCGTGGACGAAGCCTTCGACCACATCCGCGCCGGCCTCGAGAAGTACCACATGGAAGTCGATCCCTTCCTTCAGGCTTACTAGCTGCCTGCTAGCGTGCACGAATCGCAAAAAAGTGGGGCGCAAGGATCTGCGCCCCGTTGCTATTTTCAGATTTCAGAACGAGTCAATTCTTCGTGGCTGCCAATTCGTCGGAGAAGACCGCTTCAAATCGCCGCTCTTCGTCCTGATCGTGCAGCAGCACTACCGGAACCACGCGCAGCGATCGCTTGCAGGAATGGCACTGCGTCACTTCGCCCTGCAAATCCTGCAGGAAACCGTCCGTGAAGCGATAAAGCGTCCGCTCGCGCCTGGCATTTTTCTGGTCCCGTGCACCGCAGTACGGACAGACAAACTCGACTTTGTCCTGCTGCGGATCGCGGTCCAGGGCAGCCCAGCCCGTGCGGCGCACGCCAATTGTCTCGACATTACGCCCGTTCATTGGGATAACCCTCCTTCAGATCCACGTCCACAAGCATGGGATGCGCGGGATAACGTTTCCGATTCATGGAAATAAATGCCCTAGAATCAGTACGATATAACTCGGCATGGAGACCTCACTTCAGCTCGACCGCCGGCGGCTAGCTTGCCGCTCGAGAATCTTCACAAAAACGCGCTGATTTTTGCGCTAGACCTTTACACAAATTATGCACGCTCTGTTCCCGACACCGCTGCTGGCGCGCAGGAACAAACGGCGGACCCCATGCTCCGACGTTCGGGAACTTGTCGCGGGCCCCGGTGTCCAACTTTACAGAGGACGCGCGCACCTCACATCCCTGCGAGCGCGGCGCCGGTCTCCTGCGGCAGTTGAGCAACCCACAGGAAACCGGCGTCGCAAAATTCCCGTTCTTTCTCGCAGAACTTTCCTGTGGAGGTGTGTGATGCCGATCGAATCTGGACGCAGTCCCCAAAAGGATGTAGGTTCTTTTCAGAGCTGTCTCGTGGAAGGCAGCGGCGAGCAGCGCGCACGCGAACGTCGCATTCGCCGGCGCGCCTTAATTATTTCCATCGCCGCGCAAAGCGCGATCCTCACGGCCATCGTTTTATTTCCACTGTTCGGAAAACCGGAGCACATCGCATTTGCCATGACTCCGATTCCCCCGTATTTCCCTTCGCGCGTTCCGGCCGACCCGCGTACACCGCTGCCTCGGCCCAACCCACGGCCCGAACCGAGACTTTGTTCAACGTGCTACACACCGATTATTCCAGACAAAATCGCGACCACGGACAACACGCCGCCGCCGGAACCAAATCCAGGCGTCGGCGCACCCGACGGGCGGAACGGCCTGCAACCACCCTGGGGAATCGGCATCGACGACAGAAGGCGCCAGCCGGAACGTCCTGTTGACGCGCGGCCCCGAACGCCACAGCGCATTTTCAAAACGCATCTCGAGCAGGCCATGCTGATCCAGCGCGTCGAGCCCCAATATCCCGCGCTCGCCAGGCAAATCCGTCGCGAAGGCCGGGTGGAGCTGCATGCAATCATCGCCACGGACGGCACGATCAAATCGTTGCGAGTAGTAAGCGGCGACCCGCTCTTCTTGCAGTCCGCGCTTGATGCGGTCGGCCAGTGGCGCTACCATCCGACGATTCTCAACGGCCAGCCCGTGGAGATCGACACGTACATCACTGTCATTTACAACCTGCAGCATTGAGCGCCAGGCATTCTTCCCCAAGGCTTCGTTCAAAGGAGAAAGGCCGCCCATTTTTTCCAAGGCGCCCTTTTCGTTTCGAGCGCTAGTTGAAATGTGGGGCTGAATGCTCCCTAAAGTAGAGGTTCGCCCGAATGGCGTGCGATGGTTTCGCGCGTGGTGTCGCGAAGGCGGATCAATTCATGCCATGCGGAACTCTCATCGGGCTTCGTTGCATCGCTCGGCGCGCGTGGATAGATCGGTGGAGACACCGTTATGGTCACGCTGGTCGGCCTCGGCAAATACGTGCCGTCGCGCAAAAATCTTCGCGTGCCCGCCAGCGAAACCGGAATAATCGGCGCGCCCGCATCCACCGCGGCTTTGAACGCGCCGAGCTGGAACGGCCGCAGGCCTTCTTCGCTGGTGAACGTTCCTTCGGGAAAAACAAAAATCGATTCTCCTGCGCGTAGCAACTTTTCCATCTCTTCCGATTGCCGCAACCGTGATTGCGGGTCGCTGCGGTCAAACTTCGTGTGCCTCATCTGCCGCAGAAATGTTCCGATGAACGGCATTTTCCCGACCTCTATTTTGGCCACGAAGTGATATGGCACGCCGAGGCCCAGCATGAGCGTCAAAACGTCAAAATAACTCGTGTGATTTGACGCATAGACTTTCGCGCCGGGCATATCCACGTATTCTTTGCCGATCACGCGCACGCGGCAGCCAATCAGGACAAATAAAAGTTTGAGCGCCTTGGAAGTAAACCGTCCCGCTTTGCGGTAGTCGTTGATGAAATTCACAATCGTCCACGTCGGGACGATCCACAACAAAAACACGGCGCAAAAATAGAGGCCATACAAAATTTCCAAGCTTCGCCGCACGCCCGACCCTATTTCGCCGCCAGCCGTTCGCGCCGCACTGGCCGTGGCGAGCCGCGCGATTTGTACCCAGGCAGGAGCTTTGCCAGCCGCTAATTTCCCTGCGAGATAGAGTTGCTTGGTTTCCTCCCGGCGCAATTTTCCGCTCGAGGTTTTTGGAATGCTTCCCGGCGGTATGATCTCGACGCGGTCCGGCGGCAGTCCGAGCCCCTGCGAAACATGGTCCGTGACCGCCGCTGTAATCGTCGCGCGCCGCGATGCGTCGCGCTCTCGCGATTCCGCCACCACGATCAGTTTTTCGGTTCCCGTCTTTTCATCCTTCAGGCCGAACGCCACGATGCAGCCCTTGCGAATTCCTTCCGCGCGCGCCGCGAGTTCTTCGACTTCGTGCGGATAAAGATTCCTTCCGCCTTTGATGATGATGTCCTTCACGCGTCCCGTGACGTAGATTTCTCCGTCTGCACGGTACGCCCGGTCGCCGGAATTCACCCACGCATATTCGCCGTCGCTGGCCGCAGGACCCATTGGAAACAATTTTTCCGTGGCCTCCGCATTTTGATAGTAGCCGCTCGTAGCCGAAGCTCCGCGAAACCACAAAAATCCCTCCGTCCGATCGCTCACTTCGTTGCAGCGCGCGTCAACGATGCGCACTTCGTGCCGGGGAAAAGGTTTGCCGGACGAAACGAAGGCAATCGCGGTCGTATCGTCCCCGTGTGCCGGCACGGCGCGGCCCTCCGCGGTGAATACCTCGCGCTCGATTCGGTCGATCAGCGGGCCGCGATTCAGCGGCGGAACCGTCACCGCAAGCGACGCTTCCGCAAGTCCGTAGACCGGCAATTGGGCCTCGCGACGAAAACCATAGCGCGCAAAACGCTCGGCAAATCGATCCAGCGTCTCGGGATTCACCGGCTCCGCGCCATTCAACGCCGCGCGCCAATGGCTCAAGTCCAGCCCCTCGATGTCTTTGTCGGAAATCTTTCGCACGCACAATTCATACGCGAAGTTAGGCGCTGCCGAAATCGTTCCGCCATATTTTTGAAACGCTTTTAGCCAGCGCTCCGGCCGCGTGAGAAACGCCAGCGGAGACATCACCGCCAGAGGCACTCCGAAATGCAACAGCGTAAGCCATGCACCGATCAGTCCCATGTCGTGATAGAGCGGAAGCCAGCTCACGCCCACGTCACTCGGTCCCAGTTCCAGTGCTTCGCCGATCGCTCGAATGTTTGCGAGCAAATTCGCGTGCGTCAGCACTACGCCTTTTGGATCGCCCGTCGAGCCGGAAGTGTATTGCAACAGCGCGATGTCGCTAGCCTTCCGCGCTCGGCTGCCCGTGAGATGCAGCGGCAGTGCGCCGGGCGAAGGTGGCGGCGCTTTATCCGCAACGTCGATCAGCTTCTCTGCATCCGCCACTTCCGCAAGCGAATGCACGCGAGGTTTCAAAAGCCGCGCCACGGCTTCCGCTTGACGGAACGTCAGAAGCAGGCACACTCCCGCATTTCTGAGAATCGCCGATTGCCGCGCCGCATATTCCTCGATGCGGTCCGCGCGAAATGGCGGGTAGATCGGCACAGGAATCGCGCCTGCCAGCAGGATTCCCGCGTACGAAACAAAAAACGCGCGTGATGTCGGCAGCATCAGCGCCACGCGTCCGCCTGCAGGAGCGCCGCGTCTCGCCAACTCCGCTGCGCAACGCTGTGCCGCGGCGTACAGTTCCCCAAACGTCAGCGTCACGCTGCGTTCTTTGCCCTCTGTTTCTTCGGTGATAAGCAGGTGCGTACGCTCGGCGTCATGCATCGCGCGATAGCGCAGCACGTCCAGCAAAGTTTCCGATGAGAAAACGCCTTCATCCCGCGATTCACGGTGAAGTTTTTGTGTGGTGCTCGCCGCGCGCAGAGCCGAGCCCGCTTCGTCTTCATGCGGCTCCGCGCCCGGCGCCGTTCGCAGGGCCTTCGCAAGATCTTCCGGAGTATTTGCTTCCGCTACTACGCTGTCGGGCAGCCGTACGCCAAAAGCCGTCTCCAGCCGCGCAAGCAATTCCACGCGCTCCAGGCTGCCAAGTCCCAGGTCCCGGTCGAACTGCGACGTCCCGTTGAGCATCGGCAACGCTCCGCGGCTGCCCAATTCCTCGAGCAGGCTGCGAATGACCTCGAGGACGCGTTCGCGTACTTCGGAGGAGTCGAGTTGTGTTGCAGGAGTGGCCACGGGTCACACACGCGAAGGGTTATTTCGATTCAGCCTGAGGCTACCACGCGGAACTGCGGTTTGCCATTCACGCGAGCGGCTTTCTGCTCCAAGCACTACGCGCCAGGCATTGCGCGCTAAATATCACGCGCAAAGGATTACTCAGCGAGTTCTACGCGCTTTTCTTTTTGGCCTGTTCTGCGGAATACCCTCGTGGCATCAGGGTGGTTGAGAGGTCCACGCCGGAAAGATCCGCTCCGGTCAGGTCCGTCTCGCGGAGAATCGCCACGCCCATATCCGCTCCGCTGAATTTCGCGCCGTTCACGTTCGCCAGCCGCAGGTTCACGTTTCGCAGGTGGGCGCGATGAAAAATTGCATTGGAAAGGTCGCAGCGAAAAAATTCCACTCCGCTGGCTTGCGCCTCGGTAAGGTCCGCGCCAGGCAGAATTGCTTCTGTCATATCAGTGTTTCGCAGATCGGCTTTCCGAAGACTCGCCCCAGACAAATCCGCGCCAGGCAATTTGGCCTTACGCAAGTCCGAGCCCTCAAGGTTTGCTCCGCGCAGAATCGCTCCGCTCAGATTGATCCCTTGCAGATCGGCGCGAGAAAGATCCGCGCCGGCCAAATCCGCGCGCGCGCCTCCTTCCTTCCCGCGAAAAAAGAGCGCGTGAGCCTCGAGAATCTCCGTCAGCCGTTTGCCGTTGTGCTGAATACTCTTCGCTTTTCTCAATCCCATGGTCTCCGTTCCACTGCTTCTTCCAGTGCCCCATTTTACGCGCTCTTCACTGCCCTGACGAGCGCTTCCCGGCTAATCCGCAAGATGCCCCGCTCCCTCCGCCGTTTGTGGTAGTTTTTAGAATTGCCTGGTTGCCCGGAAGGTGAGCATTCCTTTGAGGTCTAGAAAGTTCCTTCTCTCCCTGCTGGCGGCTCTCCTCGTCGTTCCATCCTTCTTTTCGGCGGAGCCTTCTTCCCAGCTCGCCATCATCCACGTCACTCTCATCGATGCCACCGGCCGCGCTCCCCAGCCCGACCAGACCATTCTCATCGAGGCTGGCCGCATCGCGGCTATTGGTTCCGCGGCAAAAATCAAAGTCCCAAAGACCGCCCGCACGATCGACGCCTCCGGAAAATTCCTGCTGCCCGGCTTCTGGGACATGCACGTCCATCTCGCGGGCATAAATGCCGATCCTTCCTGGAGCAAACAGGTCCTTCTGCCGCTGCTTCTCGCCAACGGCATCACCGGAGTTCGGGACATGGGCGGCGATCTCGACGCGCTCCTCTCCTGGCAGCGCGACACTGAGTCCGGCAAACTCCTCGGCCCTCATATCGTAGCGTCCGGCCCATTCCTTGCCGCGAGTGGCAGGAAAACTCCCGAGCAGTATCCCGTCGCCAATGCCGCCGAAGCTCGCGCCGCGGTCGATGAACTCAAAAAGCGCGGCGCCAATTTCATAAAAATAATCTCGATGCCGTCGCGCGATGCGTTTTTCGCCGTCGCCGATGAATCCAGAAAGCAAAATATTCCGTTTGCCGGCCATTTGCCATTCGAAATCGGCGCCAAGGAAGCGAGCGACGCCGGCATGCGCAGCATCGAGCATCTTCTCTACAGCGCCTTTTCGCTTTCTTTTTCCTCGAAGGAAGCCGAACTCCGGCCTCGTCTCGTGCTGGCCGAAAAAAGTGGCGACTCCGCTGCTTGGGAGGAAATCGCCCACGAAGCCGACTCTACTTACAGCACGGAAAAAGCCGACGCGCTCTTCCAAACGTTGAAGAAAAACGGCACGAGGGTCACGCCCACGCTCGCATCCCTGGACATCACCTCTCATCCGGAGAACTGGAAGACCGACGATCCCTTACTCGACTTCGTCCCGCCGCCGCTTGCGAAGGAGTGGCGCAACTCCTTCAACGACGTGCAGATGAAGCAGCGGGCGGCGTGGCTGGCTCGCCAGGCATCCAACGATTGGAAGCTAACCGGCGAGTTGCATCGTGCCGGCGTGCCTCTGCTTGTTGGCTCGGACTCGCTCGATCCGTTTGTTTTTCCCGGAGATAGTTTCCACCACGAACTCACCGAGTTGGTCCGCGCGCGATTTACGCCGATGGAAGCGTTGCAGGCTGCGACTCGTGGCGCGGCGCAGTTTCTCGGCCGCGAGAAAGAATTGGGGACTGTTGAAACCGGCCACGCCGCCGATCTGGTTTTGTTAAGCGCGAATCCGGTGGAAAACATCGCCAACACTCGCCAAGTTTGGGCCGTGATTCGCGGTGGCAGCTACTATGACCGCGCCGCTCTCGACGCGCTGCTTGCTCGAGCGAAGGAGGCTGCTGCCGCCGTTCCCGAGGAGAAGCCCTAGAACCACTGTATTCGTCCGATACTTCGTAGGAGAATGCTTGTATCTTGCTGCGGAGACATGAAAACCGCCACCACATATCGCCGCCCTTGGAGCGCTCCGATCTTCTCGTGTCTTCTCCTTCTTTCGTGCATAGCTTCGGCTCTAATCGCGTCTTCCCAGGACCGCAAGATCGACAACGAAGTCGTCGCGGATCTTGCCGGAGGACGCGTCATCATTCACGTCGCACGCGATAAGATCGTCTTCGCGGCGATCGATCAACCCATCGAGACTAACTCCATTCCTCCGCGTGTCCTCAGCGTCAACGCCACCCACATTGCCGTGCTTTTGGGCGCCTCCGAATGGCGCCACAACGCCGATCCCAAGCCCGTGCGTCTGGACAGGGATTTCCCTCAAATCTCTGGAAGGGACAAGCACTACGCGGCCGATCCCGATGAAATCGCGCCCGATCTGGATACCATCGGAGTCGCCTTCCTCGAACGCCTACGGCCGCTCGTCTCCCAGCTTCAGCACAAGATCGATTTCAAGCTCGATGAGCCTATCTTTGAAGTTGTTCTAATCGGTTTTGCGCCGGATGATTACGGCCCCGAAGTTTGGACCATCGAATACCGCATTCACCAGGAAGAAGTCTCGACCAATGGCGACTTTTGGCAGACCCGCATTCTCCGCCCGCGTTTTACCCAGCTTTATCCACCGGAAAAGCACTCGCCGAAGACCCTCGTCGAAGTTCGCTATCCGGACACAATCAAGGGACCTTCCCTGCAGCAACTGATCGAAGGAAACGATCCGGACATCGATAGCTTATCGCACGGGGAACCCAAGTTCTTGAAAGTCGAGGAAGAGATCGAGCATGGCCAGGCCAATAAGGCGGTTCCGGAGGACGCTACGAATTTTCTCCGCGCCGTCCTTCCGCTCATTGCCGACAAATCCCGCTTTATCCTTGGCACCATGACCGAAAATGGCTTCGATTGGGTGGTTCCACCGGATGAGCCGGTAGAAAAAGCCAAAGCGGATAAGAACCAGCCGCCGGAAGCACCTACGTTGCGCCGCAGGCCCAATCCGTAAATCCCTCTTGAACCCTAGGTCAGCTTTTCGATTCCGTCGCCCTGCCGGATAGTTCCGCCTCTCAGCACCCGGCAAAGCATTCCGCGCCGTCCGCGGATTTCCTTTCGCAGTCCAGGGCGCAGATCATCCATCTGGCTGCAAGGAGTGCAGGCCATCGTTACTTCGAGCAGCGCCTCGCCAATCCGCAGCGATTCCCCTTCCTGGAGCCCGTTGACGTTGAGACCTTCGGTAGTGATGTTCTCCCGGATCATTCCCGGTGAGAGATCCAACGCATCCAGTGTCTCCCGGTCCACCAGCAAAACTTGACGCTTGCCTGTCGGCTGGGCATGCGCGCAGCCTTCGAACCCTAGCTCATGGACTGCGGCGACCTCTGGCAGTTGCTCCATGGGCAAGCCGCGTTTTGGCGCACGGAAGAGTCGTAACACACGTGGCATGGCCTAGTCTCCCGCGACCTTAACCTTGCCTACGTGCGCACCAATGTCTTTGCGATAGTGCATGCCATCGAAATGAATCTTTTCCGACGCCTGATAAGCCAGACTCAATGCCGTACCAAGGGAATCTGCCGCCGCAGTTATGCCCAAAACGCGGCCACCGCTGGTTATCAGAGAATCGCGCTCGCGCTTCGTTCCGGCATGAAAAACCTCAACACCAGTGTTTTTCTTTATGGCGGTTAGGCCCGCTATTTTCTTTCCCATCTCAAATTTCCCCGGATAGCCTCCCGAACTTAGCACTACGCACACACTCGCTCCCGCTTTCCATCGCAATTTCCCAGGATCGAGCCGCGTTGCCGCCACATCCACCAAGACCTCCGCCAAATCGAAATCCATTCTTGCGACGATGGCTTGTGCTTCCGGGTCGCCGAGTCGGCAATTGAACTCGAGGACTTTTGGCCCGTTCTTGGTCAACATCAAACCAACATACAAGAAGCCCTGGTAGGGAATGCCATCTCTTGCAAGACCCCTGAGCGTAGGTTCCACAATGGTGGAGATCACGGCATCGCGCAGGCCAGCGGGCAACAAGTCGTCCGAAGAATACGCGCCCATGCCACCGGTGTTGGGCCCTTGGTTGCCATCAAAGACCCGTTTATGATCCCGCGTCGGCACCAGCGGCGCATACCGCTGGCCGTCCGTCAATATAATGAAGGACAGCTCCTCGCCCTCGAGCGTCTCCTCCAGCAAGACGCGGTGCCCGCCAGGGCCCAGCTCGTTCTTCTCCATCACGCGCACGAGGAATTGCCGGGCGGCATCCGCATCGGGCGCGAGGGAAACGCCTTTGCCGGCGCACAAGCCATCGGCCTTGATCACCAGCGGCCAATTCACGCCATTCAGCGCGGCATACGAATCGCGCGCCGAGTCATACGCGCCATACATTTTGGCTGTCGGAATGTTGTGCCGTAGTAAGAACTCTTTTGAAAAAATCTTGCTGCCTTCGAGCTGCGCCGCCTTCTTGGAAGGCCCCACAATGGCCCATTTTCGCTGTGCAAAGACGTCCGAAATCCCATTCACCAGCGGCAATTCCGGTCCTACCACGGTCAAATCCGGCGCAATTTTTTCTGCCAGCGCCACAAGCGCCGTAACGTCACCCGCATCCACAGCAACGCATTCCGCATCCTCGGCGATTCCGCCGTTGCCGGGTGCGCACCAGATTTTTTCCACGCGTGCGCTCTGCTTCAGCTTCCAAACCAGCGCATGCTCGCGTCCTCCGCCCCCAATCACCAAGATCTTCATCCAAGAGTCCTCTCGAAAAATTCATCTCGAACGATAGACGCCCCACTATTTCGTGTCAACCCGCCTGCAATTTCAGTCTCGGAGTTCCACGGGCCGCCCAGGCGGCTTCCTCTTTCAAGAAAGCCAAAACCTAAAAGAGATGAACGCACTACTTATCAGGTCATCTGGCATAGTCGTTCCTACTTTCCCTTTCAAATGAAACATCCACGCGGCCTTCACGAGAGTCAACAATTGACTTAGGACAGCCACATTGCTGTTCCCGGAGTTTCCGCATTTTGGCGGTATTTATACTAACCTGTTATACTGATTATAACGGTTACTAGGAGAGGAGCTCGAGGAATTATCGCGCATTGCCCGTGTGAAAATATTTGTCGATTACCTCGATGAGAACACAGATTTTCGAATCGTGTCGCTCACGCCTGACCAACGGCTCGAATTGGAATGGTTACTCCAGAGGCCGCGTCCGACGATGCAAGCATGTGGCATCGGCCGTCAAAAATCCCGCCGGGATCAATCACCATGCACGGCGAATGGACTTCCCCCGTCACCACGCCTTTGGCCTGAATCTCGACGCGCCCTTTCGCGAAGATCACGCCGTCAAATCGCCCGGAGATCACCACGCGATTCCCTTCGATTTGACCTTCGACCTTGGCACCTTCGCCAAGCACCACAGTCTGCTCCGAGATAATATTGCCCTTCACGTTGCCGTCAATGCGGAACGTTCCCGTGAGCTGCAGCGTGCCTTCGAGCGTCACACCTTGATCGATAAATCCAGTCCACTCTTCGCTCACACCATTTTTCGAGGTGCCAGGCCACTTCCAAGCCATCACGTTTCTCCTAGAGAGACTCTCTTACTCTAACCTCCGGTGCGCGCAAGTCAACGCATCGCATGCTCGGAGTTGTCCAAAGGATACGTTGGAACGACAGGACAGGAGCGATTGTCGCAGGGGTGCAGTGCTACTTCATCAATCGATCGTAAATTCCCATCAGTTGTGCATCGTCGTAATACTCGAGCACAAGCTGCCCGGGGCGCATCTTCGTCTTTTGCCGCAGGAGGACTTTGGTTCCGAGGTGGCGCTGCAGCTCCTCGACCGCCGCGCGAATATTCGCGTCTACATGAATCTCTGCTACGGCGGTCGTTCCGCGAGAGCGCCGCGAGGCCAGCCGTTCGATTTGGCGTACTGTTAGCCCGCCGCGCGCGGCTCGCTGCGCGTAGCGCATCCGCAACGGCGAATCCGCTACAGCCAACAGCGCCCGTCCATGGCCCGCAGTCAGCTTGCCCTCTTCAATCCAGTCCTGAATCGTGGGCTCGAGCTTCAATAGCCGAATCGAGTTGGCCACGGTAGCGCGGTCTTTTCCGGTCCTCTCAGCCACCGCTTCCTGAGTTAGCTGGAACTCGTCCATCAATCTTTCAAACGCCCGCGCTGCCTCGATGGCGTTCAAATCTTCTCGCTGGATATTTTCCACCAACGTCATTTCGAGCGCCAGATCGTCCGGCACTTGCCGGACAATCGCCGAGACTTTCGTTAATCCTGCTCGCTGCGCAGCCCTCCACCGCCGCTCGCCGGCGATCAGCTGAAAGCGATTCCCGATCGGCCGTAGCACGAGAGGCTGAATGATTCCACTCGATTGAATAGACCGCGCCAATTCGTCCAGAGCCTCTTCGCGGAATCGCGTGCGCGGTTGATATGGGCTCGGCTCGATCAAATCGATGTCGATCTGATGCGGCCCGGCAAGCGCAGCTTCCCGCGCCGGTGCAGCGGCAGCAGCATTGCTGCTTGTTGCGTGAGGCTGAGCTGCAGGTGACGGCGAGGCAGGAACTTGCGGCTCAGGCTCCCGAATCAGCGCTCCGAGCCCTCTTCCCAGTGCGTTTCTCGTCATTGGCAATGACCTCCTGGGCGAGTTGCGTGTAGCCCTCCGCCCCTTTACTGTGAATGTCGTAGAAAATGATTGGTTTCCCGAAGCTCGGCGCTTCGGCAAGCCGCACGTTGCGCGGAATGACGCTTTGAAAGACCTGCGTCCCAAAAAAACTGCGCAGATCCGTCGCAACCTGCCGCGACAGTGTAGTTCGCTCGTCGTACATTGTAAGCAGGATGCCTTCGATCTCCAGGCTGGGATTCAGTGTTCGCCGGATCCTCATCAACGTGTCGAGAAGTTCGGAAACGCCTTCCAGAGCCAGATATTCACATTGAATCGGCACAAGAACCGAGCTGGCAGAAACAAGCGCGTTCAAGGTCAATAGATCGAGTGCTGGAGGGCAGTCCAGGACAATGAATTTGTAGCGGTCGCGGATCTGGTTTAACAGCGCTTGCAATTTGTATTCGCGATTTTCGGCCAAAACCAGCTCGACAGCCGCTCCGGCGAGGTTTTTGTCGGCGGGGACGACATCTAACCCATCAACTTGCGATTTTTGGACGATTTTATCGAAAGGCTCATTCAAAATCAGGCAGTGGTAGAGGGTTCTTCGAGAGGGATCCTTAGCAAATCCGATAGCAGCCGTGGCATTGGCCTGCGAATCGCAATCCACAAGTAGAGTCGATTGCTCAGAGGCAGCGAGACACGCCGCCAGGTTCACTGCGGTGGTTGTCTTTCCCACCCCGCCTTTTTGGTTTGCAACGGCGATAATCCGCGCCAACGAGCCCCCCGAGTCGCGGAAAGTTAGCAGAATTGCGCAAAGTATGCAACTTGTTTCACGTGGAACGGGCGGTCCCTCCTTTCATATTTTGCAATCACCTTTCCACATTGTACGAAATAACGCTTGGAACTGACCCATCCTAAGGAATCAGACCGAACTTTAAGCCCTGCTGTTCCACGTGGAACCTTTTCATGGGGATTGGAATTCGATTCCTTGTGCCGCGATTACGGCACCGAGCTAGGATTGTCAGCTTCATCTCAAAGTGTTCCACGTGGAACTGATCGAATAACACTCCAGTTCCATCTCTCGATCACTGAACGAGATTCACTAGATTGCTCACGTCCAAACCTGTTCCACGTGGAACGTCTGGGGCGGTCTTCAAGCCGGACGCTTCCTTGGCGATCGACATTGCCCCCAAATGCGACGTTCGCACGAAGTTGATTCTCCAAAATCGCTCTCTCTCGAAGTCCTACTGGCGGGTTCAATGCGTAGGCGTATCAGGATGGCCTATTCAGGAATTAGTGGAGTAATGTCAAAAGTCCTTATCTTTCAAGTCGTTGCGCCGACACTTGGGATTTTTCTGGTTCCTACAAGAAGATAACGGCGAAGTGAATGCGGCACGGGAATTGGTTCACGCCATTCCCAGTCCGCTCCCCGGCGGGCCTGATCCAAGTCGCGCCCCCCGATCCACAGGATAACTTGTTTAGCTGCAATACGTTCCGAAGCCGCCCAAGCCAGAAATGGCTCGAACTCCCCAACCGCCCTAGAGCACACGTAATCGAGAGGAGCCACTTCCTCCCCGAGCTCTTCATAACGACTCACAAGCACATTGGTGTTCGGAAGTTCAATGTTTCTAAGGACTTCCGCAAGAAACGTGGCCTTCTTCATATTAGACTCAATCAGAAAAGTTTGCAGTCCCGGGCGCATGATTTTCAGCGGAATTCCCGGAAATCCCGCTCCTGAGCCAACGTCGGCGAGCCGACCGTTTTCCACAGGTATGGCCACCGCCGCGTACATGCTTTCGCAAAAATGACGATATAGTATCTCCAGCGGATCCCGAATAGACGTAAGATTTATCTTTTCATTCCAGGTCAGCAAAATCTTCATATATTGTTGAATGTAAACGATTTGCTGTTCATTTACATCCAATTGAAATTCACTGGAGGCACGGCGAATCGTCTCCGCTGAAAGCACCCCCGGGCTTTGTGTTGTCATAAGAGTAACTAACTTCCTATTTGGCTGTGAATTTCCTCTTCCGCGGCCGCCTGTAGCGGCCTTAACAAGTACTTTGGACCCGCCACTCCCGCCACCGCATCCACCGCGATATGCCAAAACATCACTGGAACCATTCCATCGTATGCGATTCGCGCCGTTCCGAACACTGTGCCGATGACCAGTGTGCTCACCAGCCCACCGCGCCCTTGATAAAGGTGCGCCATCGCAAAAAGAGCAGAGGACAAAAGCACCACGCCCCAGACAGGCAATCCCGCTCGCGTCAAAGCCGCCATCGCAAATCCCCGGTACAGAAACTCCTCGCACAACCCCGCCGTCACCGCCAGTGCAAGGTAGGGAAGCAGCTCCACTGGTGATCGTGGCAGAATCCGCTCGGCCAGCGCTTGCATAAGCCCCCGCGCCTTCCCCGACGACCGTCCCATCCGCCGCAGATTGAGCCACTGGAGACCACCCAAAGTCGCTGCGCCGACTATTGCTGCAAAAAATATCCTCCCGCGCCCATGAACCACCAACCCCAATTCTTCGAGCGTCAGTCCCCGGGCCCATGCCCGCCACGCAATTACCGCGGCAGCCAGCCATTGAAATGCGATCGTCGAAAAATACAGCCCCAGCCGGTCCCGAACGCCCATATGCGGAATCGCGAGCATCTTCTTCAACCGCAGGTGTCCACGCCACGGCAAAAGCACACCGAGCACGAAAAAGATCAACCAGAAGTCCCAAGGCATCTGGCGATGAAACCACGTTCGCAATTCCGGCGCAACTTTTCGCCGTGCTCTTCTCCAAGACTCCGTGTGTGACCACCGCAATGCCTGTGGGATCGTTATAATGGTCTACGAACCATCGAGGTGAATCTTGCCGACACAAGTGAAACTCACGTCCATGGCGAAAGCAGCGGGATGCGCGGCGAAGCTGAATCCCGCGACGCTAGACGCGGTCTTGCGCAAGCTTCCGCGTCAGACAGATCCGAATGTTCTCGTTGGCTTCGACACGAACGACGACGCCGGCATCTATCTCCTCGGCGAAAACCTCGCGCTCGTGCAGACCGTCGATTTTTTCACGCCCATCGTGGACGACCCATTTCTTTTCGGACAAATCGCCGCTGCCAACTCGCTGAGCGACGTCTACGCCATGGGAGGCCGACCGGTCACATCGTTATCCATCGTCGGCTTTCCGGAAAAAGGCGACCCCGAAATTCTCGAACAAATTATTCGCGGCGGCCTCGACAAAATGAAGGAAGCCAAATGCAGTGTCATCGGCGGCCATTCGATCCGTAATGAAGACATGCTTTTCGGCTATGCAGTCACCGGCACGATCCATCCGAACCGCGTTTGGCGCAACGTGGGAGCCAAGCCCGGGGATGCTCTTCTTTTCACCAAGCCGCTCGGAACCGGAGTCATCACCACGGCCTTGAAAAAAGATCGCGCATCAGCGGAATCGCTCGCCGCAGCCGTCGCTGCGATGAGCACTCTCAACGCCGCCGCCGCCGCCGCACTCCAGGAAGTCGAAGAAAAGGCGCAACCCGCAAAGCCCATTCACGCCGTCACGGACGTCACCGGCTTTAGCCTTCTCGGCCACGCTCGCGAAATGGCTCTCGGCGACCCAGCTCATGGCCTCGAGCCAGTCTCTTTCGAATTCGATCACTCAAACTTCTCTTATTTTCCTGGCGCCGTAGAAGCGGCGCGTGAAGGCCATCTTTCCGGCGGCCTCAAAAACAATCGGGCCTTCATCGGCGAATGTGCTGCTTTCGCACCGAGCGTTCCTTCTGAATATCAGGACCTGCTCTTCGATCCGCAAACCTCCGGCGGTTTTCTTGTGGCCATCGCACCAGACCACGCGGACCCCGCCTTAGCTGCTTTCGCGCGCCACGGCGTTTCCGCGTACCGCGTCGGACGCGTCATCCCGAAAGCGTCACCATTGATTAAGGTTTCCTGAAACTGTGGATATTTCTCTCCGCATCCTTAGAAAAACAACGCAGCTCACCGGAGGACATCGTTTAGGCTAAACGAATGGACACCATCACACACGGCATCGCCGGCGCACTGATCGGCAAAGCGGTCTTCCGCGGCGAAGACATGTTCGCCGCGCGCCCCATGAATCGCGCGCGGATCATCACTTGGTCGCTCATGCTCGGCGCTATCTTTCCCGATTCGGACATGCTTCGCGAATTTTTCTCAAGTAATCCGATGCTCATCCTGACGTGGCATCGCAGCATCACGCATTCCCTCGTCTGCATGCCGTTTTTCGCTCTGGCCTTCGCCGCGCTCACGCGCTGGTTCGCCCGCTGGCGCAAATGGGACGCGCCCTCCTTCGCAGCTTTGACGGGAATTTACGCCGTTGGCATTCTCAGTCACATTTTTCTGGACCTGGCCACATCCTTCGGCACGATGATCTGGTCCCCGCTCCGGTGGTCGCGCCCGGCATGGGATCTCCTTTTCATCATAGACATCACCTTCACTGCGCTCCTCCTCTGCCCGCAACTCCTCGCCTGGGTCTATGGCCAGGCGGAAGGCCTGAAGAATCGCGCCATCATCACCTGGTCCGTGCTCGCTCTCGCCTCGCTTGGTGTCGCGGCATTATTGAAAAATGTCGTCGCGCCGATTTCTGCACAAACCGCCATCGTGGTTATCGCGTTGCTGGCGGTGTTTTTTCTCCTACCCACTCTTCGCGGCAAAGGTCTGCGCGTCCGCTACGCCACCTGGAATCGCGCCGGCCTCGCCACCGCTATTCTCTACATTGCCGCGGCCTTCGTTGCCCATCGCGTTGCTCTCGATCGCCTCGAACAGATCGTCTCGCTTTTCCACCTCAAAGGGGAATCCCTCGCCGCGCTCCCGCTTCCTCCATCCATCTGGCATTGGGATGGCCTCGTTAACACGCCGCATGGGGTTTTTGAAGTGCGCCTCGATCTCAGCGAACCAGCCTCCCCCGCAACCATCGAGCAACGCTATTACCCCGACGCTTTTCCAAATCAATATATCGACGCCGCCAAGCGCCTGCCCGAAGTGCAGACAGTTTTGTGGTTCTCACGTTTTCCGGTCGTGCGTTATCACAAGGAAGGCAAGGACGCCATCGTGGAAATTTCCGACATCCGATTTCGGCAAATGCGCAGGGATCGCCCCGCGTCCTTCACCTACCGCGTAAGAATGGACGAATCAGGCAAAGTCATTTCGCAGGGATGGGCGCGGGAATAAGCCTTCGTTTTTTTCTCAACAACTCTTTGATCGTTTGGGATCACTTCGCTTTTGCGGGATGAATTACCACTTGCCGCTCTTCGCCCATACCTACGCTTTCGGTGCGCACTCCAGCCATCTCCTTCAACGCCAGATGCACGATCCGCCGCTCGCGCGAAGACATCGGATTCAGCCGGAACGGCTGCTGCGAAGCCTGTACGCGTTCCGCCGCCACGCGCGCCGTCATGCGCAGCTCTTCAAAACGCAACGCGCGATACCCGCCGCTATCCAAATGAATTTTTTCGTGGTAGGCAGGTTCCAGCCGCAGCGCGCGAAATGCGAGGTGCTCAAACGCCTTCAGGACTTCCCCGTTGCGTTCCAGCAAAATCTCTTTATCCCGCCCATCGAGATCGGCAATCACTTCCGCGTCACCCGAAGCGTTCGTAGCGGGCGAATCCACAGCCTGCACTTTCACCTTCAAGTCCAGTCCGGACACCCGCACGATCTCTTCCAGAAACCGCCGCAGCGCCTCCGCGGCCGCTTGCCGGTCGAGTCGGCCGTCCCGGATAAGGTCCTGTCCCATGGGCCTCCGTAGAACCTTGGTCCTGCGCGCCTGCCTAACGCGGTTTTTCTAAGACTTCTTGCCCCGCGGTAACTGCTTCGCCACTGCGATCGCGGGATGGTTGCGATTCAGGTACCACTGCTGTGCGATACCCACCACGCCGCTCGTGAGAATATACACTGCGAGGCCGCTCGGGTAGGGGATAATCATGAACAGTCCCGCCATTCCGATGGGCATAATCTTCATCATCTTTTGTTGCTGCGGGTCCGTCGCCGGCATTGGCGTCATTTTCGAAGCCAGGTACATCGACACACCCATTAAAACCGGAAGGATATAGTAAGGATCTTTGGCCGAAAGGTCCGTGATCCAACCGAACCACGGCGCGTGCCTCAATTCAATCGTGCCCTGCAACGCTCGGTACAGGCCATACCAGATCGGCATCTGCAAAAGTTGCGGAATGCAGCCGCCCACGGGGTTGATTCCTTCCCGGCTGTAGACAGCCATTACCTCCTTATTCATCTCTTGTTTCTTGGGGTCGTTCATCTTGTACTTCTTGTATTTATCCTGAATCTGCTTGATTTCCGGCGCCACGCGCTGCATCTTCAGCGTTGTCTTGTAGCTAGAAATCCGCAGTGGGAAGAGCAACATATTGATGATGAGAGTGAGAACCACAATCGACCAGCCCCAGTTGGGCACATAGTTGTGAATCCACTTCAGCGCGTGAAACAGCGGGTCCGCGATGATCTCCAACCACCCAAAATTGACCAGCGCCTGCAGCGGCGGCTTCATCTGCTTCAATACGTCGTAATCTTTCGGCCCAACGTACACGCGCAGCTCTAGCGGCTTCGTCGACGTTGCCACCGCCACTTCCGAGACCGGCTCCTGCTCCTCTTTCCCATCCTTCTGAACCGTGCGCATCTCCTTCCAATACCGCGTTTCTATTGAGCCAGTCGCTGGCTCCTTGAGGGGCAGAAACGCCGCAGCAAAGTAGCGGTCTTCTATCCCCGCGTAATCCTTGCCTCCCATCCAAAGTCCGGGGCCCCACTTTTCCGGCCCTTCGAGCTTCTTGTAAGGCAGAGTGGTTAACGAACCGTTTTCGCTATAGAAGGTGTAAACCGTCTCGACCGGCGCCGGATTAGCCACCGTCAAATCGCCGAATCCTCCCAGCCACGCCAACCCGGCCTTCTGCGGCGTGCCGTTCAACTTGACGGAGGTTTCTACGCGGACCACATAAGAATGATCGAACTGAAAACTCTTTGTGACTTCGAGGTGTCCATCGCTCCAGCTAAACTGCACTTCCGCAGGCGCCTCTAGCGGATTTGCTGGAACACTTGCGACGTACCCCTGAATATCTTTCTGAGAAGCTCCAGGATGAGGAATTCCGGCCACGTACAACGCGGAATTGGCCTGCTCCTGAAGCTGGGGATCATCCAGCACCACGGCGAACGGCCATCCACCGACCTCTGCTGCCGCCTCCGGATGCACCACATCCAACACCTGTGGCGGCTTCGCATCATCCTTATATTTCTTGAGCTGCCAGCTCTTTACCACCCCGCCGCGGTTCGATATCTCCACGCGGTACAGCGCGTTTTCCACCACGATCGTGCGCTCTTGCGAGTCCGCTTTCACTGGCACGACTACCGCAGGGACAGGCGCTATGGACGTGGCCTGACCCGCGGGCATCCCGCCATTGGCGACGATCGGTGCCGCTCCACCGGCAGCTGTGGACGGCGATGTCTTCCCAGCATTTGCCGCGGCTTGTCCCGTTATTGCTGATTTGTTGGATTGTGGTACGTTCGCCGGCGGCTTTGGCGCGAAAAACTTTACCCACAGCAGAATCACCGCCATCGAAAGGATCGAGGCGACCAGGATGCGCATCTCTGAAGAAAGTTCTTTTTTCTTTTCCGGCTCGCTCACGAATGGGCCTCTCTGGGTGTGACGCCGCCTCGGCCCGCATCTTGCTCCGCCTCGCCGGTCTTTAACGCCTTAACTTCCGTTTTTTCCGGAACCGGGTCGTAACCAAACTTACGCGACAGCGGATGACACCTCAGTAGCCGCTTCAACCCCAGCCACGTCCCGTGCACAATCCCAAATCGCTCTATCGCCTGATATGCATACATGGAACATGTGGGCTCGAATCGGCACCCGCCCGGCATGTGGGCCGACAAGTACACCTTATAAATACGCAGCCCCGCCAGCGCCGCTTTCACCGCTGGCGGTGGGACAGACTTTAGTCTGTCTCCTTTTCCTTCTTCACTTCCGGGCTGAACATTCATAGCCGCACTCACACGCTCTTCATCAATCGCAGCAAATCCGCCGTCAACCCCGCAAACTCCGCCCGCCCCACGCTGCCCTTCGGATGAATCACGATGTCCCATCCCGCGGGAATCTCCATGCGATGGCAACGCACGATCTCACGCATTCGCCGCCGGATGCGATTGCGTACCACCGCACCGCCCAGCGCCTTCTTGATGCTGAAGCCGAAGCGGCTCACCGGCAATTGGTTAGCGCGAAAGAAAACTGTGAAGTGGGAACTGGATCGGCGCTTCCCGGCGCGGTACACGGCATCGAACTCGCCGCGCCGCACCAGGCGCGCCTCGCGCGGAAACTCCATGCGCCCCGGACTACTAGGGAGTAAGGCGATGGCGTCCCTTCTTGCGGCGCGCCGCCAGAACTCTGCGGCCGCCTACCGTCTTCATGCGCGCGCGGAATCCGTGCGTCTTCGCTCGGCGTCGTTTCCGCGGTTGAAATGTGCGCTTTGGCAAAGCAATCCCCCTTTAGCTGCTCGGCCACAGACTCGGTTTGCTGCGGCCGCTTCTTCCTGTAAACACAAAGCGGCCGTCAGGCCGCTCAAGCGACAGGTATCGAATTTATTAGTGTAGTCGACCCCTGCGCACAGGGTCAAGAAATGCGCGTTCGCGCCTGCGGTTGCGCCCAAAATCTCATCCGGTATCGCGGTGTAAGGCATTGAAATCTTCACCCAGCCTTCAGGTTAAGGCATAATCTCCATCCGCTTTGATGGAGGAGTCACCGCATGAGCAAATCAACCGCCCGCGTTTTCCTGACTGCTACGCTCATCTGCACAGTTAGCGTAACCGCACTTCGCGCCCAACAAGGGCCACTTACGCCGGCACAGCGAACCCAGCGCATCGAAACCGAGAAGGAACTCGAATCCGCCGCCATCATCGATCGCAAAGTCATGATGCCCATGCGCGACGGTGTTCGTCTCGCCACCGATATCTACCGCCCCAAGAACGCCACCGGCAAAGTTCCCATCATTTGGGTGCGTACTCCCTACAATTTCAATTACTGGGATGTTCGCAACGGAGTTCCTGCCGACATGACCACGATTCTCACCGCCATCAAACGCGGATACGCCTACGTCCTCCAGAACGAGCGGGGCCACTTTTTCTCCGAAGGCAACTACGACATTCTCGGCCCGCCGCGCACCGACGGCAAAGACGCGCTCGACTGGCTCTCGACTCGATCATGGTCGAATGGAAAAATCGGCACGACCGGCTGCTCCTCCACTGCCGAATATCAAATGGGCATTGCCGCCATGGGTGATCCCGTGTACGCCGCCATGAATATCCAAAGCTTCGGCGCTGGCGTCGGCCGCGTTGCACCCTATTACGAGCAGGGCAACTGGTATCGCGGCGGCGCCGTTCAGATGCTTTTCATTGCGTGGCTTTATGGCGAGCAGAACCAGATTCGTCCAATGTTCTCGAAGGACACCACGCAAGCAGACCTTATCCGCGAATCGAAGTCTTTCGATCTCGCGCAGCAACTTCCTCCCGTCGAGTGGTCGAAAGCTCTTTGGCATCTCCCCGTACAAGACATTCTGAAAGCTGTTGATGGCCCGCCCGGAATTTTTGCCGACCCCATGCCCGTCGACACCGGTGGCCGCATGATTCAGCGCACTCCCAACGATCCTGCTTGGTACAAGGGTGGCCTTTACCACGACGACATGCCGCTCAACGTTCCGGGCCTCTGGTTCATGACCTGGTACGACGTTTCGATCGGCCCCAATCTCGCTCTCTACAATCACGTCCGCAAGACTGCCAAGCCCGAATACGCTGACGAACAATGGGTGATCATCGCGCCCGTCACTCACTGCGCCTACACCCGCGCCACTGAGGACACCATTGTCGGCGAACGCAGCATGGGCGACGCCCGGTTTGACTACCAGGAAATCGTCTACAGCTTCTTCGACCGCTTCCTTAAAGGCGATAAGAGCCCGCGCCTTGACTCGCTCCCTAAGGTCACCTACTTCACCATGGGCATGAACAAGTGGCAGACCTCTGACACTTGGCCGCCCACCGGCGCCCGTCCGCTAACTTTCTATCTCACCAGTTCTGGCCATTCGAATTCCCTGAATGGCGACGGAGTTCTCTCCACCTCTCCTGCCGAAGCCGACAAGCCCGACTCCTTCACCTACGATCCCATGAATCCAGTCACCTCCTACGGCGGCAACGTCTGTTGTACCGGCGATGCCGTTCAGGGCGGCTCCTTCGACCAGCGCAAAATGGAAGCTCGCTCCGATATCCTCGTCTATACCTCCGAGCCTTTCAAGGAAGGCACCGAAGTCAGCGGCCCGATCACTCCCACGCTTTACGTCTCTTCCGACGCCAAGGACACGGACTTCACCGTCAAAGTCATCGACGTCTATCCCGATGGCCGTGCCTTCAACCTCGACGAATCCATCCAACGCATGCGCTATCGCGACGGCTACGACAAACCCCTGGTCTGGATGGAAAATGGAAAAGTCTACAAGGTCACGCTGCAACCGCTGAACACCAGCAATTATTTCGAAGCCGGCCACCAGCTCCGCATCGAAGTCTCCAGCAGCAATTTCCCACGCTTCGACCGTAATTTAAGCACCGGCGGCAACAACTACGACGAATCCGGGGGAGTCGTCGCCCACAACGCCGTCCATCATTCGAAACAATTTCCGTCGCAGATCACTGTGACCGTCGTCAAGCGCTGACCCGCTCGATCACAAGCAACGCTCGCGGCGTGGACGTTGTAGCCTGCAATTGTGCACTCGACGCCTCCTACGCGCTCTGATATAGCATTGCGATGAATCAGTGAACAAGGAGGAGTTCTCATGAAAACAGGCCGCCGCGTTTTCTCGGCGCTCTTTGTGCCCGCTCTGGCGCTTTTTCTGTCGCTCAGCTCCGTACCAGCCGCGCAACACGAAGCGCATCGCCTCTACGTTGCGGTTCCCGGCATTCGCAACTACCTGCAATACGGTGGAGTGGGCATTTTGGTCTACGACATGGACGCAGGCTACAAACTTATTAAACGCATTCCCACTTGGGACGTTCCATCAGGCCAGTCCGCAGAGAATGTAAAAGGCATCGCCGCTAGCGCGAAAAGCGGCAAACTCTACGTTAGCACCATCAAGCGCGTAGCTTGTTTCGATCTCATCACCGAAAAGAAAGTTTGGGAGAAGGAATACGATGGCGGCGCCGATCGCCTCGCCATCTCTCCGGACGGCGAACTCCTCTACGTCCCCTCGCTCGAAGGCCCTCACTGGCTCGTCGTGAATGCCCGCACCGGAGATGTCATCGCAAAAATCACTCTCGGCTCTGGCGCGCACAACACCATCTATGGGCCCGACGGCTCGCGCGTCTATCTCGCAGGCCTGCGATCGCCCCTTCTTTCCGTGGTGGACGCCAAAACCCACGCGGTGATCAACAAAATTGGACCGTTCAGCAATTCCATTCGTCCCTTCACCATCAATGGCAGCCAAACCCTTAGTTTCGTCAACGTCAACGATTTGCTCGGTTTTGAAGTGGGAAACAATACAACGGGAAAAATGTTGTACCGCGTCGAAGTGACCGGTTTTCAAAGAGGTCCCACGAAGAGGCATGGTTGCCCCAGCCACGGCATCGCTCTTACTCCCAACGAAAAGGAATTGTGGCTTGCCGACAGCGCAAACAGCAGCATTCACATCTTTGACGCCACCGTGATGCCTCCAAAGCAAAAAATGAGTATCAATCTGCGCGATCAGCCGGGATGGATTACTTTCAGCATCGACGGGCGATTCGCTTTCCCTTCCACGGGGGATGTCGTCGACAGCCACACCAAACGTATCGTCGCCGCTCTCGAAGATGAAGCAGGACGCCCTGTGCAGAGCGAAAAATTATTGGAAGTCGATTTCGCCAATGGCAAACCAGTTCGCGCGGGAGATCAGTTCGGAATTGGCCGGAAACAATAATCATGCGAGTCAGCCCGAATGCGGCCGCCGGGCGAAAAGCAATGGTGTGTTGCACTCAATGCCTTGTGGCCACGATCAGCTCAGCGATTTACCTTAAGCTAAGCTGGCGGGGAACTGGTCGCCACATCGCTCGCATCAAGATTCTTGTAACCTCTTCCCGATCCTGAACGTCCCACTGGCAAGATACGGGTGTTGGCCGAAATTTTAAGACGGATACCCGTTTCGTCGGGCCGTATGTCGGATTTTCTCTTTCCACTTCCGGACAGGGGGCTTACAATCCCTCAGTCTCCGGCTTCGGCCCGATGAGCATTTAGCCTTGATTCGCTTCTTCAAAAATCGTATCGCTCGAGGTAGTGGCGCCAGCACCTCCTTGGCTCTCGGCAGCCTCGAATTCGAATTGATGGAAATCCTTTGGTCGCGCGGACAGAGCAATGTCCGCGACGTGATTCCTCTGCTCAATCGTCCCCTCGCTTACACCACCGTGATGACCACCCTCGACCGCCTCTTCAAGAAAGGTCTCTTGGACCGGCACAAATCCGATCGCGCCTTCGTCTATTCGCCCTGTTTTTCCCGTCAGGAATGGGAACGCAGACGCGCGGTGAGTCTCGTTGCCGGTTTCTTTTCTGGCCCAAGTCATTCCCGTGAATTTCTGCTCTCTTGTTTGCTCGATGCCGTTGGCGAACACGATGCCAAGCTGCTCGACGATCTCGAAAAGAAGATTCGCAGCCGACGCAAAGAACTCTCCCGTCAGGGGCTGCCATGATTCTCCCCTATCTATTGCGGCTAGTGTGTCTCTGCTTCGCCTCATTCTTTGTTTTGAATGTCGCCGCAGGCTTACTAGTCCGCTTTTCGTCCAAGTCTGCGATCCGCTTCGCAGAATCAAAGACGCCCAGCACAGCCGCGCGTCTTCTGCTCGCTTTGCGCTTGCTTCCTTTTGCCCTCGCCGTTCTGTTTGTCGTGGGTCTTTGCGTCCCCAGTTATTTCTGGCTGGAACCCGCGGCCACCGCCGAACGTGTTGGCGTACTCTGCGTCGCGCTCGGCCTACTCGGCGCTGTAAGCTGGTTTCTCGCCATCGCCCGAGGCGCTCACGCCCTCTCCGTTTCCGTGCGTCACAATCTGCTTTGCCGGCGAGCCGGCCGGGAGACGCACATGCCAGGAGAATCCGCCCCGCTTCTCGTCGTCGAAAGCGAAGCTCCTCTTCTCGCCATGTCTGGCTTGTTTCGTCCGCGCCTGCTTATCTCGCGTGGCGTCCTCCGCGCGCTTTCCGCCGAAGAACTGGATGCCGCTTTGCGCCACGAGCACGCCCACCGCACTTCCCGCGACAACGCCAAACGCCTCCTCATTCTTCTCGCCCCAGACATTTTTCCGTTCGTCCGCCCGCTTCGAATCCTCGAACGCAGCTGGTCAAAATTCGCAGAATGGGCCGCCGATGATCAAGCCACTGCCGGAAATTCAAGCCGTGCCGTTTCCCTCGCCGCCGCGCTGCTTCAAGTCGCGCGCATGGGTTCCGGTCCGCGCCTGCCATTTCTCTCCACTTCACTTCTTGCCTGCGACCGCGATCTCTCCGCTCGTGTCGATCGCCTGCTCCACGCAACTCCTAGGACTTCGGCCCGTACTTGGCAAGCGCAGCCTCTGCTTCGAAGCGCTGGTTTTTTGCTAGCCGGCAACGTAGCGGTTTTGCTCTTCGCGCCTTCCACCCTCTCCTTAGTTCACAAGCTTCTCGAACTTCTCCTTCTTTAATTCCTCCCCGAAATCGACTCGTCACGAACGTTGCATTTATCTCGCTCTACGACTTGTGGTAGTAGTCCCTCTCCTCCGGTAGCCTATCGCTCGACATGGAAGCCCCTTCCCAATGGAAGCCCCGGAGTTTTCTCCAGCGCCTCTTGTTAGCCGTTTTCGTGTCTCTTTTCTTTCTTTTGTTCCCGTTCGAATTGCTCGCGCAAAACCCGCGCGGAGCGCTTCGCGGCACCATCCAAGACATGACCGGCGGCAGAATTTCCTCCGCAAAAATTGTCGCCCAATCTCCCGAATTCGCGTTCCAGCGCGAAGCCACCAGCGATGCCCGCGGCGAATTTCGCATCGACGCCCTCGTCCCCGGCACGTATCACGTGATTGTGAGCGCCAACGGATTTGCCCAAGCCACCGCTGAAGTCAAGGTCATCATCAGTTCCGTCCAGGAAGTCACCGTCATGTTGAAACCTCAATCGGTACGGCAGTCCATAAACGTTCAAGGCCAGCCCTCTTCCATCACCACCCAGTCAATCGACTCGGCCAGCGCCGTGCATCAGGCGGTTATCACTACGCAGGATTTGGACACTATTCCCCAGGCCGCCCGCAGCTTCGCAAATATTGCCTACCTGGCGCCGGGCACTGAGCCCGTCGAGCCCTCCGATCCCACGAAAGCTCGCATCACCGCTGTTTCCACTGGCGGGAGCTCCGGTTTGAATAACGATCTTTCCGTGGACGGCGCCGACAATTCCGACGACTGGATCGGCGGATTCCTTCAAAATTTCTCTCCGGAATCCATCCAGGAATTCGCCGTGCGCACCGCTCAGGAAGACGCGGACACTGGCCGCACTACCGCCGCCTCCGTCGTGATCACCACCAAGCACGGCACGAATCAATGGCACGGCGATGAAGCATTCTATGAACGCGCCGCTTCGCTCAACGCACGCTTCCCTATTGAAAACCCCGCTCCTAACCCTAAACAGCCATTCTCCCGTCAAAATTATGTGGGCACGCTCGGCGGCCCCATCGTTAAAGACAAGTTCTGGTTTTTCTCCTCATTCGAATACGTGCATGAGAACGCCAGCATCGCTTACAGCCCGGACAGTCAAGCTCAATTCAATTCGCTGGGGCAGCTCGCCGCTCAAGGATTGATCACCGTCAACTCGACAAACATCTCGTCCATTCCCGTTCCCACGAGTGTTCCCGTCCCGTTTCGCGATTACATGGGCTTGGTGCGCTTCGATTGGGATCAAAGCGCGCGTTCGCAATGGTTCTTTCGCGCCGCCGCCGATAGCTACACGACTCACAACGCTCTCGTGCAGCAGGCCGCACTCCCCTCCACGGGCGCAGCGACTCACAACAATTATGAGAATCTCGTCGTCAGCAACCAGTTCGCATTCAATTCGGATTGGGTAGGTTCCTTCATTTTCGGTTACAGCGGTTTGCATCTCACGCAATCGCGCAACTCCGACCTTGGCTTTGCCCTTGCCTTTCCTTTCAGTTCCACCTCAGCCACCACTTCAGGGTTCGAAACTTTCGGCGACAATCAATTCGTCACCGCCATCACGGCGTTTCCCGTCCTGCGCAATCAAGAAAAGTACCAGCTCCGCTACGACGTAAGTCACGTCTCCGGCAGGCACGCCCCGCGCTTCGGAATTAATTTCATCCACGAACCCGTCCTGAGCGGCGCGCTCACCGCGAACCCGGAAACTCTCGTCGGCTTCGTACTCAATCCCAGCAACTACGCTGCGGATCCCCAGCAATTCTCCGCTGATCTGACTGTGTGCTCGGCCGCGCCTTCGCCAAACATTACTCCTGGCACAGCTTGCACCGTAACTCCTGCCGGCAATGGTAGCTTCTCGCAAAATGTGCAGCGTCTCGGCCTCTACGCCGAGGATTCCTGGCGCCTCACGCGAAGTTTGACCGTCGACTATGGCCTGCGCTACGACACAATCTTTGGTCTTTTCATCGCTTCCGGCCGTGATCAGAGCTTCAATCCCGCGCTCGCCGGGAACGGCATCATCTCTGGGATTCCTCACGACTACCGGAAAGCTTTCGCTCCGCGCCTGGGAGTCGCATACGTCCTCGGCTCATCGGGAAACACCGTACTTCGCGGCGGTTTCGGACTCTATTACAACGATCTTGCGCAAAACGGTTGGGTGGAAGCTTTCAAAGCCGTGAACAATTTCAATATCCAGAATGCTTCGGGTTCGCCATCTTTGATCGATCCGAATTACCACACGCCCTACGCGTTGCACGCAACCGCGGGCATTCAGCACGCTTTCAATCCCAACTGGATTTTAAGCGCGGACTGGACTCTCGAAACCGGCATGCACGGCTATCGGCGCTACGATTATCCGAGTGGAATATCCGTATTTCGCAGCGACAATCGTTCCAGCTACAAGGCGCTGGCTCTGCACTTGCAGGGGAATGTCGCCAAGCGACTGAGTCTTGTCGCTAACTACACGCTCGCTTCCGCAAAAACCTGGGGCTGCGTTTTGGGCGAGCTCTTCGATTACGTCAACGGCGTGTGCGATACTTCGAACCCCTTCGGTCCTGGCGACTACGGACCATCCGGAGAGGACGTTCGCCATCGCGCCGTGCTCGCCGGAACTCTTCACACGCCCGGCGGCTTCGAGCTTACTACTTTAATTCAGGCGGAGAGCGCGCGTCCTTTCGTTATCACCACGGCGGATAACAGGGCTCGAATTTCCGTCAACGGAGTGCCGACTTCTCTCGACGAATTCCGCGGTACTCCCTATATTCAAGCCGATCTGCGCGTCAGCCGCCCGTTCACATTTCACGAGAGGTGGACTGTCTCGCCATTCATCGAATTTTTCAATCTCTTCAACCGCAACAATCCCGGCGCGAACTTCGTGACAAACGCCGCTGCGTTGCCCGTTCCGGCGGCGCAGGCGGCATCCGGCAACGTGATGGACATTTGCACCAACGCTGCGTGCACCACCACAGCCCCGGTTACACGGCTCAGCCAACTGGCGATTCCCGCCGGCGGGCTGGGCGACTTCTTCGGGCCGGGCACCACCGTCGGCATTCCCTTCGCCGCCCAAATCGGCGTGCGGCTTACGTTCTAACAACTCCAAAAACGCTGCGCATCGGGCGCGAAGGCGCTTACAAGGATTCGCGGTGGCCGAGGCCTTGAATACGCAGTTCAATCAAGTCGTCGATGGACGGATGCTTATATCCGTGCTCGCGGGATTCTTTGACGAAGCCGACATCCACGCCATGAATGCGCCTTGCCACCAGGTCATCGGCGCTCAGGTTGCGATAGCCGAGATCGTTCATGTCCTTGACGACCTGGCGCGAAACGTTATGAATTGCGAAGGCCAAGAAGTCTTCCTGTGGAAGGGACCGAGTAGCCAAGAGCTTGGGGGGGATGCAGCCCATGAGTGATGGAAACCGCGCGCAATCCTGTGATGAGAAAGGGTTGCGGCGTTTCCTACGTGACCAGAAGCATGCACAGCATTGCGGACGGCGAACAGACTGGATTGGCTCGAACGCCCATACGCTGAGTCCCCCGAGGTTTAGCGAAAGGGGATGGAGCGTCCGGAGCCGACTCAGATCTGAAGTGTAGTGCAGACTCGGCCATAGCCTGAACTGATTCCAAAAGACTTAGCCGAGCTTTACTCCATTTGGTGACGAACTTCGGCTAGTAGGAAAGAAGGCCCGATTTGTGGTCGGGCCTTCCGGTTTTCTTCCGTGAGTCGAGGCGGCTACCTTGCGGAAGCGGCGACGGCTTTGGCTCTGCCGAGTTCAGGGACGACGCCAAGCTGTTGCATGAGGCCCAAAGCGTCCCAGTTGACATAGCCTTCGAACATTTTGCCGTTCGTAAAGCGGGCAATGCTTACGCCGGTGATGTCGAATTGCTTGTTGGTTGGGGCAATTCCGTTGAGTTCGCCCTTATGGGTGCCGCGGCAAGACCAACGAGCGACTACGGTTTCGCCTTCGATAATGAGGTCCTCGACCGTGAAACGAATGTCGGGGAAGGCATTCCGGTAGAGGTTGACTCTCTTCTTCTCACTCTCGGGGCCTCGGCCAAGATCGGGCGACGAACTGTCGTGGTGAGTGTAGGTAGGCGCGAAGAGCTCGTCTGTTACTTGCACATGGCCTTTGTTCCAAACTTCTTCGAACAAACGACGGACGTTAGTTTTGTTCTGTTCAGACATGGTGATTCTCCTTTTAGAAAAACACGATCTACCTGCTCGCATGTAGCGAGTCGGGCTTGAGCGATGGGACATGAAACCGCTGGCGTCTTGGTTTACAAACCTGTACGTCGAACAGGAAGTAGGGCCCCGCACGAGGAATAAAAAGAACCTAATTGGTTCTGCCCTGATGGCGCTCGATGCGGAGCTGGTCCTTTAAAGAAACTGCGAATGGACTGAGAAGCGGGAGTTTCGCCCCAAACAGCGAAACCTCGAACTGATACTGTTCTTCGAGAGGACGTGTGTCAAGGACATTCGAAAGATTCTTTTGTGCAAAAAGAATGATAATCGGGCGGAAGAAAAGAATCGAGTGAGATTACTGCGCCGGCGGTTTGACGCGTTGGATCATTTCTAGCGCGATGCCAGTGCCAGGAGTGGATATAAATGCGGACGGACGCTCGGAGCCTTCTGTGGCGATGCAGAGTTTCCAAACATCGCCGGCGAGTTCATGGATGCAGAGGTTGGTGTTGCCTTTTTCTGGGCCGGCGTCGAAGTGCATATTGAGCTGACGCGGATTTGTGGAAGGGTCGAGCTGGAGCGCGCCTTCGTACACTTTGCCCATGCCGAGGCTGGTGAAGCGGTTTGCTTTGACCACGATGCCGGCGTTGGCGATCGTGTTGGGAGGCAGGTCTTGCGCTTCCATCGGCAGAGACTTGATAGACCAGGAGCCTTGAAGTAGCTCGATATCTTGGGGCATGTTTCCCGCAGTGGTGCGATTTTTAGAAATCGTCGCGATGGCCGCTGGATCGTAACAGCTCATGCAAATACGTGCCACGGACGCGCGGCGATGGAGAGCGTCCTCGGAAATTGCCACCGGCCTGGCCAAAGAAGGCAGAAGTCTTTGGATGGGGAGAGGGTGGTGTAGTACGCTCTCGCCGCCTGTGGGGGAGCGTAATGAATTTAAACGTGAGAAACATCTTGAGTGGAATGACCTGCGCGGCGGTTTTCTTGTTGGCGGCTCGCGCGAATGCGGCGCCTTTGCCGCAAGCCGCGGGGGGAAAATTTGAGGTGTCGTTTCCGGCGGCTGTGCGTGCAGGGGCAATCACGGGGCGCGTGTTTGTCGTGATCAGCACGAAGGACAAGCCGGAGCCGCGTTTACAAGCGGGGAGTTGGGGTGACTCGGGGCCGTTTTATGGCGTAGATGTGAATGCGCTGGCGCCGGAGCAGGCTGCGGTGATCGATGCGAGCACGCCGGGTTCGCCGGTGAGGAGCTTGCGCGAGATTCCCGCTGGTGATTATTACGTGCAGGCGATCATGAACATTTATACGAAGTTTCATCGCGCGGACGGGCACACGGTCTGGCTGCACATGGATCAGTGGGAAGGCCAGCATTTCAATCGATCGCCGGGAAATTTGTATAGCGAAGTGCAGAAGGTGCATCTGGATCCGGCGGCGGGTTATGACATCAAACTTAGTTTGACGAAAGTGATACCGCCCATTGAGGAGCCAGCCGATACGCCCTGGGTGAAGCACATCAAGATGCAGAGTGAGTTGCTGACGAAGTTTTGGGGCCACCCGATGTACATCGGCGCAATTGTGCTATTGCCGAAGGGGTATGACGAACACCCCAACGTGCGCTATCCGGCGATTTATGAGGAGGGCCATTTTAGTTTGCGGGCGCCGTTTGGATTTTCGACTGAGGAGCAGCCGATTAGCCCCGAGATGCGCGCGCGGATGGCCGACCTGAACCGCGAGTCGGGCTACGAGTTTTATCAGTCGTGGGATGCGGAGAAGTTTCCGCGAATGATCGCAGTCACTTTCCAGCACCCGACGCCGTATTACGATGATTCGTATGCGGTGAATTCGGTGAACAACGGGCCGTTCGGCGACGCGCTTGTGAAAGAGTTGATTCCTTATCTCGAAGCGCATTTCCGGATGATTGCAAAGCCTTATTCGCGAGTGTTGACGGGCGGGTCGACGGGCGGATGGGAATCGCTTGGCGTGCAGGTGTTTTATCCGGACTTTTTTGGCGGAACGTGGACGCTGTATCCCGACTCGATTGATTTTCGGCGCTATGGTTCAGTGAATGCGTATGAAGATGACAACGCGTTTTTTGAGCCGGGTCACACGTGGGTGCAAGTGCCGCGTTACATCATGCGCACGTCGGAAGGGCAGCCGGAAATTACGATACAGGCGTTCAGCCAGATGGAAAACGTTTTGGGAAGCCATAACCGCTCGGGCGAGCAGATTGAAATTTGGGATGCGGCGTATGGGCCGATTGGAGATGATGGGTATCCGAAGCCGCTGTGGGACAAGCAGACCGGCAAAATCGATCATAGCGTGGCGCTTTACATGCGCGACCACGGGTACGACCTGAGTTACAACATTCGGACGAACTGGGCCACGCTCGGTCCGAAGCTGCGAGGAAAAATTCACGTGTACGTGGGCGACATGGACAATTTCTATTTGAACTTGGCGGTGTACAAGCTTGAAGAGGCGATGAAAGAGCTGAAGAATCCACCGTGCGATTGCGATTTTCAATATGGGCGTCCGATGAAGGGTCACGGGTGGCAGCCCACTTCCACGGCGAATTTGGTGCGCTGGATGGCGGAGCACGTTGCGAAGAGTGCGGGCGGAGAGGATACGAAACAGTGGCATTACTGAGAAGGAGGAATGAAGTAATGAAGTAAAGAAGTAAAAAGCAAAGAAGAAAGGACAAAAGGCAAAAGACTAAAGACTAAAGACTAAAGATAGCGCAGAGGGCCCTGAGGTTCGCGGAGAGTGTGGCTCGGAGTGGCGACCATGCCGCGCGAATGATCGCGGGGTTCGGTACAATAGAGGAATGAGGCTGGAAGAGAAGAAAGACGGCCATGTTTGAAAACCTAACAGAGAAGCTGCAGCGAACATTTAAGAACTTGCGCGGGCAGGGGAAGCTCACGGACGAGCACCTGGACGTGGCGCTGGCGGAGATTCGCGAGGCGCTGCTCGAGGGCGACGTGAACGTGGGCGTGGCTGACGAGTTGCTGGCGAACATTCGCAAGCAGGCGCTCGGCAGCGAGGTCATGCTGCAACTCTCACCGGACCAGCAAGTGGTGAAAGTGGTTCGCGACGAGCTGTCCGCGATGCTGGGGAAACATGCCAAGCCGCTTTTCGCGTCGCGGCCGCCTTCCGTGTGGATGATTGTTGGTTTGCAAGGTTCCGGTAAGACGACCACAACGGGCAAGCTGGCGAAATGGCTGGTGCAACATGGGCACCGGCCGCTGGTTGTTTCCACGGACGTGTACCGACCTGCGGCGCGCGAGCAACTTGCGCAAGTCGCGAAGGCTGTGGGCACGGCGTTGTGGCCCGGCGCGGGGACGGACAAGCCGCTGGAGATTGTTAAAGGCGCGATCAAGGAAGCGAAACTTTCCGCGAGCGACGTGATCCTCGTGGATACGGCCGGGCGTTTGCACATCGACGACGACTTGATGAACGAATTGAGCATGCTGAAGAAAGAGCTTGTGCCGAGCGAGATTCTGTTCATTGCGGACGCGATGATCGGGCAGGACGCGGTGCGATCGGCGGGCGAGTTTCACAAGCGGCTGGGAATCACGGGCGTCATCCTCACGAAGCTGGATGGCGATGCGCGCGGCGGCGCGGCGCTTTCGATCGGGAAAGTGACCGGGGCGCCGGTGAAATTCGTGGGGCTCGGCGAAAAGTACGACGCGCTGGAAGGATTTTATCCGGAGCGGATTGTTTCGCGCGTGCTGGGCATGGGCGACATCATGTCGCTCATCGAGCGCGCGGAGCAGACGGTTGACAAAAAGGCCGCCGCGGAACTCGAGCGCAAGCTGCGCAAAGATGGGTTCACGCTGGAAGATTTCCGCGACCAGCTGAAACAGATTCGCAAGATGGGGCCGCTGGAGCAGCTCGTGGACATGCTGCCGAAGATGGGGCCGCTGCAGAATCTGCCGAAGGACGCGAAAGTCGATGAGGGCAAGCTGAAACAGGTCGAGGCGATCATCAACTCGATGACGAACCAGGAGCGGCGGGATCACAACGTCATCGATGGGAAGCGGCGGAAGAGAATCGCAAAAGGCAGCGGCACGACCGTGCAGGACGTCAACCAGGTTTTGAAGCAGTACCTGCAGATGCGGACGATGATGAAACAGTACGGTGCGATGGCTACGCGGGCGAAGATGAAGGGCTTGGGGAAACTGGCGGGATTGTCCTGACGCGTTAGTCTATTCTTTCGGCTTTAAATTCAAATAGAGGTCGGCAGTTTTTACGGCGAGCGCTTCTGGATCGAGATCGGTGCGATTGCAGAGGATGATGATCGTCAAATTGTCGGCGATGAAACGCTCGATGATGGTGCGGAAGCCCATCGTGGTTCCGGTGTGCCACATGCGGGGATGTCCCTGGTAAGGATCCAAGAACCAGCCGAAGCCGTAGGAGACGGACTTGCCGGGATGCAAGTTGTCGTCATTGGGTGCGGTTGGCCAAAGCGTGGGCGAGCCGTTGGCTAGGCTTGCAGGAACGAGCGCGGGGCTCATTTCAGCGGCGCTGAGTAGAGCGTGATTTCTCAGGGCGTCCTCCCATTTGGCGAGGTCTTCAAGATTGGAGTAGATGCCGCCATCGCCGAGCGTGGCGGAAGTGGAGCTCTGGTCGGTTCCCTTCAGGGCGCCGCCTTCATTTGAATAACCTAACGCGCGGTTCGTGACTTCATTTTTTCCTTTTTGATAGACGACGGTGTGATCCATGTGCAGCGGTACAAAGATGCGCGCGTGCAGAAACTCGCCGTAGGATTGGCCGGAAGCTTTGGCGACGATGAGGCCGAGAACGACGTAGCCGGAATTGCTGTAGGACCAGCTTGTGCCCGGAGGAAATTTTCCTTTTATTTCTTTTTTCAAGAGTGCGAGCACTTCATCATCCTGAATCTGGTGTTCGGACGACCAGAGCGGACCTTTGATTTTTTCCTGGGCGTCCATCAAATCTTCGTAGTCTGGCAGTCCACCGGTGTGATTCAGAAGATTTCGGATGGTGACGTTTTTGCCGTAGGCGGGGAAATCCGGGAATATTTCCGTAAGCGTTTGGTCATAGCGCAGCTTACTGTCGTGGACGAGCAGCATGACGGCCATGGCGGTGAATTGCTTGGTAAAAGATGCTAAGCGGAAATTGGTGTGCTGGTCGATTTTGGCGCTCGTTCGCAAATCGCGTACGCCGTATCCTTTTTCAAACAAATTGCGCCCATCCCTGCGCACGAGTACCGCCAATCCGGGCGCGTGCGGCTGCGTTACGGCAGAAAAAATCGCATCGATTTGTTTTCCCGTGGACGAAGTTGGGGCTTGCGCGCGAGTCTCGAGTGGAAGAGAAAATAGTGTGACGGCAAATAGCGTGAGCGCTAGCCGCATCGGACCTCCTCTAGACGCCCCGCAGAATAGCATTCCTGCGGCGCATTCATCTCCCTGTAACACAGGCTCGATGTTTTTCGTGGCCCCTTGCGGTCTGCAATGGCCACGGATTTTCCGCGCAAGAACATTTTCTGCGGCTGGCAGCCAGCGCTGGTAACACGCTGCAAATTCCCGCGCTCCGGGCGCAGAGCGTCGTTTATACTCCTATGACGATGAAAACACCGCCGAGTGGCGCAGCCGAAAAGGAAGTCTCGTAGGACTCGTCGAATGCAACCGTATGATCTGATCGTCATTGGCTCCGGACCAGGCGGCCAGCGCGCTGCCATCCAGGGAGCGAAGGCCGGTAAGCGCGTCGCAATGGTCGAGAAGCAAGCCGCGATCGGCGGGGCGTGCATAAACACGGGCACGATTCCGAGCAAGACGATGCGCGAAGCCGTGCTGCATCTTTCCGGTTTTTATTCGAAGACTTTCTACGGATCGAATTACAACGTAAAAGAAAACGTGACGATGGCGGACCTGAATTTCCGCGTACAGCGCGTGATCGAGAACGAAGTGGCGGTCACGCAGGACCAGCTTAAACGCAATGGCGTGGACGTCATCCACGGCTTCGGGAAGTTCATGGATGCGCACCACCTTCGCGTGGAAAACGGGAACGGTTACGCGGAACTGGAAGGGCAATACTTCGTGATCGCCACAGGCACGAAGCCGGCCATCAATCCTAAAGTGCCCATCAACGGGCGAACCATCATTAGCAGTGATCAAATTCTAACGATGCCGCAAATTCCGCGGACGCTGATCGTGGTTGGCGGCGGCGTGATCGGGGTCGAGTACGCGTGCATGTTCGCGACGCTGGGCGTGCGCGTGATTATCGTGGAGAAGCGGCCGCGGCTGCTGGAATTTGCGGATACGGAAATGGTCGAGGCGCTGACTTACCACATGCGCGATCATCGCGCCACGCTGCGGCTCAGTGAGGAAGTCGAGAGCGTGGAGGAGTTGCCGGATGGGAAGGTGGCGGCGAACCTGGTCAGCAAAAAACGGATTAATGGCGATGCGCTGCTGTATGCGGTGGGCCGGCAAGGCAACGTGGACAAGCTTGACCTGGCGGCGGCGGGCATCGAATCCGACGACCGCGGGCGCATTAAAGTCGACGCGGATTTCCGCACGTCGCAAGCGCACATTTTTGCCGTGGGCGACGTCATCGGCTTTCCGAGTCTGGCGTCGGTCTCGATGGAGCAGGGGCGCATCGCGGCGGCGCGGGCGTTCGGGCTGCAGGTGCAGACGGATCCCGAGAGCTATCCGTACGGGATTTACACCATTCCGCAGATTTCTTTTATTGGGAAGACCGAAGAGCAGCTCACGGACGCCGACGTGCCGTACGAAGTGGGGCTGGCGTATTACCGCGAAATCGCGCGGGGACAAATCACTGGCCACACCGACGGCCGCCTGAAGCTGCTATTTCATCGGGAGACTCTCGAGCTGCTCGGCGTGCATATTTTTGGCGAAGATGCTGCGGAGTTGCTGCACATCGGGCAAGCGGTGTTCAAGCTGAAGGGTAAGATCACGTACTTCATCAATACGGTGTTCAATTATCCGACGCTGGCGGAATGCTATAAGACAGCGGCGTTTAATGGGCTCAACCGGCTTGGTTGAGAGACGTAAATCTCAGCGCTTCCATTTACAAATAATTACGCCCAGCCTTGGCGGTACTCGCGGCGGAGGAAGTCGTTGGCCTGCGCGACGTTTGTGACGCGCATGTTGGCGCCGTCATAGTTGATCTTTTTTCCGGCGCGTAACGCGACGACGCCGAGGAGCATGACTTCCGTGAGGCGCGCGGCGTATTCGAACGGGCAGGAAGTTTGCGTTTTGCCTTTGGCGGCGTTGACCCAGTTCATCTCGTGGTCTTCGTTTTCGATGCGCGGGAGCTTTTGCGGCGGTTTGCCATAGGAATCGTTGAGCGACTTCGGCAGCAAGCGAGGCTTCAATCCGTAGGTGTCGTGCAGCAGCTTGCCCTTGCTGCCGATGAGCAGCGCGCCACCGCCTTTGTTGAGTTCTTCGTCGCCGAGTTCCTCGGGCTTGTCTGGCATGAGGCCGCCGTCATACCAGATCATTTTGACGGGTGGCATGGAGCCGCGGGCGGGAAATTCATAAAAGGTTTGCGTGGCGTGGGGGTAAGAGACGCCGTTGTACGGGGTCGAGACGGTCTCGATGGTTGTCGGCAAGCCAAGTTCGAGCGCCCACATGGAGTGGTCGATCAAGTGTGCGCCCATGTCTCCGATGGCACCGACGCCCCAATCCGACCAGCCACGCCAGTTAAAGGGATGGTAGATGGGGTGATATTCCACTTGCGGGCCGACGCCGAGAAAAAGATCCCAGGATAGTTTATCTGGAACCGGGTAATCGCCAGCCATAGCAGCGGCGAGACGCGCGTTGACGCCGGGACCGTTCCAGCGAAGCGTGTCGGCGGGCACTTTGAGAGGTTCGGGGCGTGGCACGCCTTGCGGCCAGAAGCCGAGAGGGCGGTTGGTCCAAATATGGACTTCGCGCACTTCACCGATCGCGCCAGCTTGAATGTATTCGACCGTGGTGCGCGCGTCGTTGAGGGAATGGCCCTGATTCCCCATCTGCGTGGCGACTTTGGTTTCCTTGGCGCGCCGCGCGAGCTGCCGGGCTTCATCAATGGACCAGGCCAGTGGCTTTTGCACGTAGACATGTTTGCCGAGCGCCATGGCGGCGAGGGCGATGTGCGCGTGCATGTGATCTGGTGTGGCGACGAGGACGGCGTCGATGTCCTTTTGGTGCTCGAGCATGTCGCGATAATCCTGATAGCGCTTAGCCTTGGGTAGATGCTCATTCTTCAGGCGGATCATTCCATCTAGGCGAGCCTTAGCTTTTACGCGATCGAATTCGACGGGAGTCTGGCCGGGCGCGGGTTGCGGATCAGGCTGGTCGAGGCGCTTTTGCAGGTTGGGGATTTCCGTGTCGAGGCGGTCGAAGCCTTTGCCGGCATAACCCCAGTCGACGTCGCAGAGGGCCACGATGTTTTGGCTGGCGAGATTGATCAGATTGGTGCGGCCCATGCCGCCCACGCCGACTCCGGCGATGTTCAGCATATCGCTGGGGGGAGCAAAGCCCCGTCCGAGGACGTGCCTTGGCACGATGGTGATTGTGGCGGCGCTTGTGGCTACGTTGGTCAGAAATTCGCGGCGTGAGACTTCTTTCTTTTCGCTCATAGCTTCTCCCATGTGTTGCGGGCATTATCGCGCTGTCAGCGGCACATTGCGATTGCTAAGTTTAGGGCTGGGTACCTGAGGGGCGGAAAGGCTCGTGAATGCTTTCTGGGAAGGTCTGGATAAGCCACCGGGGTATTGGGCCGATTTTGGGCCCACAAGAGGAAACGTTTCGATGTCCCGACTCTCCGATTGCCGCAAGCCGCCCGGACAGGTAATATAGCTGCTGGAGGCATTAGTTAGTGCTCACTATTCGTCTGGCCAGGATTGGGAAGAAGAAGAAGCCGTTTTACCGCGTCGTGGTGATCGAGAGGACGCGGCCCCGGAATGGGCGTGTTGTGGAAGCGGTGGGGACCTACGATCCGCTGAAGAAGCCCGCGGAGATCAAGCTTAACACCGAGCGCATCAAACACTGGCTCGGAGTCGGTGCGCAACCCAGTGACACCGTGCGAAGCTTCATCCGCCAACAGAAGATCGCGTAATTCCAGCTCAATTCCCATCTCTTGCGCGTCCCGGGTTAGAGCGGGGGCGCCTTTTCCACGGCCCGGCGAAGGATCGAGCCCGTGGAGGTGAAGGATGAAAGAGCTTGTCGAAGCCATTGCCAAGGCTTTGGTGGACCATCCCGAAGATGTGCAGGTCAGGCCGGTCGACGGCTCGCAGGTTACCGTCCTTGAGCTACGGGTGCATCCGGAAGACTTGGGCAAGGTGATTGGGCGGCAGGGGCGCACGGCCAAAGCCGTTCGCACGCTCCTCGGCGCCGCAGGTATGAAATTGAAGAAGCGCTACACGCTCGAGATACTCGAAGATTGAGCGGCGAAACTCAACGTTGGGTGATTGTCGCCAGGATTCTCCGGCCCCGCGGCAATAAGGGCGAAGTCGCTGCGGATCTCCTCACGGATTTTCCCGAACGGCTGACCCGATTGACGGAAGTTTTTCTTGGCGTGAGTGGCGGTGCCAAAGCGGCCGAGCCGCGCTCAACCGCCCTTAAAGCCTGCTGGCTCAGCCAGAACCACAAGGGCCAAGCTGTATTTCATTTTGAAGGATGCAATTCAATTTCGGAGGCGGAAAAGTTTCGGGGGCTGGATGTATTGCTGCCGATCGAGAAGCGAGTGGCGCTCTCCGCGGGGCAGTATTTTGTGGATGATCTGATAGGCTGTTCCGTCTTTGAAACTTTCGCGGAGCCTTCTGTTGCTTCCTCTTCGCCGTGTTCTCTGGCAGCTGCCCCATCTTTGCTCGGCGTGGTTAGAGAGGTCCAAATTGCCGGCGAGGGAGTGGCTGGGACGCCGCTTCTTGTCGTCGATACTTCCGCTGGAGAGCTGCTCATTCCGCTTGCCGAAGATATTTGCACGAGCATCAACACGGCTGCCCGGCGAATCGACGTCGTGCTTCCTGGTGGCCTCCGCGACTTAAACGAAAAGACCTGAGCTCGCGAAGGGCTCGTTTGCCGGCATTAGTGGACGTCAATGGTCGTGACGCTTAGGGCCGGCAGGGTTATGGTCATCGATGAGCCGCCTACCGCCATCGTTCCAATCGAGACGGGTACTACGGGGCGTTGCCCTTGGGATGAGGCTGCGGTGATTTGATACAAGTGAGCGGTGCCGGAGAGTGTTGCCCCGTTGATCGCCGTGATTTGCGCGGAAGTGGAACGATTGATCGCTACGAACACGGTTCGGCCCGGGGTTGTGCTGTCCGTGCTTGCGTACACGACGACATTTTGCACTTTGCTGGAAGTGGCTTGCAGCGAAGTGTCCCCGAAGCTGGCGTTGGCACCGTCAAAGCCGCGGTAGGCGCGGAAGCCGGCAAGGGCGTAGGAATAAGTTCCGTTCGGCGGCCAGAAGCTGGCCGCGAAGAGGCCTTGGCTGCCGAATATTCCGAGGTTGTCCGCTTGAGCGATGGTTCCCGCGATGTGGTTCCAGCCGCCGTTTTCGTACTCCGTGATGGAGATCTTCATGCCGGGATTTTCTGAGTTGATCTTCGCTTGCAGACGGCCGAGGAGATTGATGGGAGTGCCGCCGAGTTCCTGATAGATCCAGGGATTGCTGTTGCCAGCGTCCGCGAACGTGGGATCCCACAAAGCGCGCGGACTTTGCACGATTAACTGGACCTGCGCATCCGTGAGGGTCGTGCTCGTCAGGTCGAGAATTCGCGTTCCGTTCGAGTCGTACTCTTCCACGTACCAATGGAAATCGTAGACGTCCACAACCGGTTTTCCGTACGTCGTCGATGCCGTTTTCAACGCCTGGAGATATTTGTCCGGGAACCAGTTCGTGCCGTTGGGAGTGGCGGCCAATTCGCCTTGCCAATTGTAGATGCCTTGGAAGCCGTAATGCACCGGGCCAAAAATCACGACATTGGGAAACTGGTCCTTTAACGCCTTAGCGAGGGCGATGCTCTTGGAGATGTAGATGTCCGACTTGACGGGATTGGGGCCTTGCACTTCGAGGTGCGTGGAGTTCCATAGTTCGGGCTCGTTGTCGAGGCTGATAAAAGTAGGATTCGTGGGACCGGCGCCAAAGATTCCCATGCCCGAAAACTTTTGATTAAGCGCCCAGAGAAATTCGTCCATGTAAACGTTGGCATCGGTCGTGGCCGGCGGTGGTGTGAGCGTGAACGGAGCAATGGACGCGCTACTTTTCTTGTCGACAACAGGTCTAAAGCGCGACAGATCCGGTGGATTAGCGATGCTCACGGGGCCGCCCTCGTCCGCCGACACCAGGCCTTGAAGCTGGAATGTCACCAGGCTGGCCATATCGTTGGCTTGGTCTCCGGCGATGAAGCCTCGCACCGCTTCGGCAGGAACATTGCTGCTGCTGAGATAATTGTCATTTTCGTAGAGGTAATCGCTGCCAGCGTTCGAAGCGTTGGTGATCCAGTTGTAAGCTGTCCAGCGGTTGCCGCCATCGCGGTCGAAGGTCAGGAGCGGAGGCGCGCCGGTGATGCCGGAAAAGAAATTGATGCCGTAAATATAGGGAGAAATCCGCTTGGTTACGGAGGGATTGATCGTGATCGTCACGTCAGCGGTGGCATTAACCGGTGTAGCTGACGCCTGAGAAGAATTGGCACTCTCGCCAACGGAGTTCAGTGCGGAAACCACGTAATAGTAAGTCGTGCCATTGGTCAAGCCAGTGTCTGTCTCGCTGGTTGCGGTGGGAGCAGCGACCTGAGTGTACGGACCGCCGCTAGTTGTGCCTCGCTTGATGTGGTAACTCGTGGCACCGGTGCTTGCTGTCCAAATGAGGCTCACCTGTGCGTTCCCCGCAGTGGCTTGCAGTCCGCTTGGCGCAGCGGGCGGCAGAACTGCAGGCGTGGCGCTGGCTTCGGCAGAATTCGCGCTCTGGCCGTAGGAGTTGTACGCCGAAACGACGTAGAAGTATTTGGTTCCGTTGGTCACGCTGCTGTCGGCATAGCTCGTCACGGAAGCGGTCGCAATTTGCATGTAGGGGCCGCCGGTGGTTGTCGAGCGTTTTACGTAGTACGCCGTCGCCCCGGAGCTGACATTCCAGGTCAGATTGACCTGGGCGTTGGCGGCCGAAGCCGTCAACCCTGTCGGAGCGGACAGCGCGTTGGATCCACCGCCGCCACCCGAGTAGCCGCCGCATCCTATCTGGAGTAGTCCTAGAAGGATGGAAACAAAACAGCAGCCGATTATCTTTGTCGTGTTCCAACTGGCCATCGTGGAAGCCTCCGGGACCGGCAATCGGAGCAGTGCATGTTGTGAAATGCGCCGAAAAGACAGGCCGCTGTGGACTGAAGAACGTCCTGCTGCGAACAAGATTAATGCGGAGAGGGGGCTACCGGCAACCTGTTCAGAAGGACAGCATTAGGGCAAGGATTCCGCGGTTGAGATTGCTTGCGATGTCCGCGAAGCCCGCGCGTGGGTTAGACTGGCAACAGCGATGCGCTTCGATCTGATCACCATTTTTCCAGAATTTTTCGCCGGGCCGCTGGAGCACGGCATCTTGCGGCGAGCGCGTGAGACGGGTCTCGTCGAGATCCACATCCAGGACTTGCGAGAGTTCACCAAGGATCGCCACCGAAGCGTGGATGACCGGCCGTTTGGCGGCGGCGAGGGCATGGTGCTCAAGCCTAACCCGCTTTTCGAGGCGGTCGAAGCGCTTCTTGGCCACAGCTTGGGCAGCGCCGATCAGCCGGCTGTGCGAGATCCGAAGACGGCCATTGTATTGATGTCGGCTGCAGGGAAACTTTTCCAGCAGGAAAACGCGCGGCGGTATGCAGAACTCGATCGCATTGTTTTTCTTTGCGGGCGGTATGAGGGAGTCGACGAGCGCGTCGCTGAACACCTCTCCACCGAAGAAATCTCGGTCGGGGATTTCGTCGTCAGTGGCGGGGAGCTTCCGGCGGCGCTGGTCATCGATGCGGTGACGCGGCTACTTCCCGGCGCGCTGGGGAACGAGGCCTCTTCACAGAATGAATCTTTCAGCCGGAATCCAGCTTCGTCGCGGGATTTTTCTCCAACTTGGGCCCAGAATTCTGCGCCCCCGCAGGCGGATACGATAATTGTCGGCGCCGGAGGGAGTCACGAGTTACGGCCTACGAATCAGCTTCTGCTTGATTTTCCGCATTACACCAGGCCGGCCGATTTTCGCGGCTGGAAAGTACCCGAGGTTTTGATCGGGGGCAATCACGCGGAAGTTGCGAATTGGCGCCGCTCCGCGGCACTCGAGAAGACCCAGCGTAACCGCCCGGATTTGTTGTTGCGCTGATTTTGGCTCGCGGTATACTGAAGATTCTGTGAATGCAACGACCCATACCGATTATTCGCGCGCCACGCAGGGCATTTGCGCCTGCGGGCAGGCCTGCGCGTGTCCATGCTGCGCTTGTATGTGTATTGCTGCAAGCGGCATGGGATGTCCTTCGGTATAGCGCAAGTCTAAACCTAAAAGGAATCCAGGGCCGCTCGGAATAAGCGGCCCTTTTTTATTGTTAAATGAATGAGGAGCACGGCGCCATGAGCAACGCAGCAAGCGGAAACGGCAAGGAGTACGGCGAGGCGAAACCCATCGCCATTTACTACGAGCAGCAGCACTGGTTCCGTCCACTCTTTGAGCAACTCGACGCGCGGGGCGTGAATTGGGTGAAGGTGGACGCGCGGAATCATCAATACGATGTTGCGGCCAAGGAGCGCGAGTATTCGCTGCTCTTCAATCGCATGAGCCCTTCCGCATGGCAGCGCGGAGTCGGGCATGGGATTTTCTATACGCTTAACTATCTGTCTCATCTGGAAGAAAAAGGCGTTCGCGTGGTGAACGGCTCGCGCGCTTTCACTCACGAAATTTCCAAAGCCTTGCAGTGTACCGTCCTTGAAGCGCTGGGCTTGCAGTATCCCAAAGCGCGAGTGATCAACCATCCGTCGCAAGCGTTGAGCGCTGCCGAAGCGATCGGGTATCCGCTCATCATCAAGCCGAATATCGGGGGCAGCGGCGCGGGGATAAAGAAGTTCAATTCGTCAGACGAATTGCGCGGGGCGGTGGAAGAGAACAGCCTGTCGTTTGGCATTGACAACATCGCGCTCGTACAGGAGTTTTTCACGGCGCCCGATGGCGTGATTACGCGAGTCGAGGTTCTCGGCGGCGAATATCTTTACGCGATTCAGATTCACATTACCGGCGACACTTTCGACCTTTGCCCGGCAGACATTTGCAAAAATACAAAAGGCGAAGAGCTGACGCGTTTGGCTTGCCCGATCGATGCGCCGAAGTCGGGGCTGACGGTTGAAGCCTACGAGCCGCCACGCCAGGTGATTGATGACGTCGAGCGCATAATGGAAGTTGCCGGCATTGAAGTCGGCGGCATCGAGTACGTTATCGATGACCGCACCGGACGCCAGCTCTATTACGACATTAACGCCCTCTCGAACTTTGTTTCTGACCCGGAGCGTATGATTGGCTTCAATCCCTATGCGCGGCTGGCGGACTATCTCATCAACGAAGCGCGGATTCACGAGGCCAGCCGAGGCGAACGGCTCATCTCCACCGGGAGCATCCGATGAGATACGGCTACTGGCTCCCGGTTTTTGGCGGATGGCTGCGCAATGTCACGGACGAAAATATGGAAGCGAGCTGGCCTTACGTAAAAAAGCTCGCGCAACGCAGCGAACAAATCGGCTTCGACCTCACGCTCATCGCCGAACTAAATCTGAACGACATCAAGGGAGTCGAGGCGCCGTCATTGGATGCGTGGTCCACGGCGGCGGCCCTGGCGGCGGTTACCGAACGTCTTGAGCTGATGGTCGCAGTTCGGCCGACGTTTCATTTGCCTGCGTTGCTTGCCAAGCAGGCCGCGAACATCGATCAGATCAGCGGCGGCCGGCTTACGCTCAACGTCGTTTCGTCGTGGTGGGCGGACGAAGCGAAAAAGTACGGCGTGGGGTTTGAGCAGCATGACGACCGCTACGCGCGCACCAGCGAATGGCTCGATGTACTACACGGAGTCTGGTCGCGAGATCATTTTTCCTACGCGGGAAAGTATTACCGCGTGGAAGATAATGTTCTCGAGCCAAAGCCCGCGGCACAGCCGCATCCGACTTTATATGCCGGAGGCGAATCGCCCGCGGCAAAGGACCTCATCGCCGAGAAGTGCGACGCTTACCTGATGCATGGTGATCCGCCGGAGCGTGTGGGCGAAAAAATAGCCGATTTGCGCACCCGCCGTGCGCGGCATAATCTGCCACCGTTGAAGTTCGGCGTCGCGGGCTATGCCATCGTCCGCGAATCCGAACGGGAAGCTCAGGACGAGCTGAAGCGCATCACCGATGTTCAACAATCCGCCGCAGGTTACGCCAATTACCAGCAATGGCTTGCCGGAACGCAACTCGAGCAGCGCGTTTCACTCGAAGACTATTCCGTTTCGAATCGCGGCCTTCGCTCGGGCTTGACGGGTACGCCCGAGCAGGTCGCGGAACGCCTCGCGCAATTTGCGGCCGCCGGTGTCGACCTGGTCCTGCTCCAATTCAGCCCTCAACTCGAGGAGATGGAGCGCTTTGCCGAAAGCGTCATTCGCCGTAGCGTTTCGGCGGTTGCTCCTGCGTAACTGCGTGACGCGTCTGGGCAAGCTACGAATTAGCCCGGCATCCTATGTCTCCATTCGCCGAATGCGTTAGGTAAATTGTGATAATTTGGCTATAATTGACGTTTGCCTTTGAAGAGCTGGCCCCGCCTGAGTGGGTCTGCAGGGAATACGAACATGAATCCGGTTATAGCCAAACTCCATGAAGCGCAACTGCGCAAAGACCTCCCCGAATTTCGCCCTGGCGATACGGTTCGCGTCAATGTCCGCCTGAAGGAAGGCGAGGGTGAGAAGGAAAAGGAGCGCCTGCAGGCGTTCGAAGGGGTCGTGATCTCCAAGAAGGGCCGCGCTTCGGGCGCTACGTTTACCGTGCGGCGCGTGAGCTTCGGCGTCGGCATCGAGCGCATTTTCCCGCTGCACTCGCCCTCGATTAGCTCGATTGAAGTGGTCGGCAAGGGCAAAGTCCGCCGCGCTCGCCTTTACTACCTGCGCGATCTGCGCGGGAAGGCCGCCCGCATCAAGCGCGCTGCTCGCGAAGAAGTGGCCGCCGTTGCAACGGCCGGCGCAGACACCAAAGCGTAAGCGCAACTCTCCGTTTCGAAATACGAATCATAAAATCCGAAATATTTTCACACAAGAGCCCCGTTCAATCGGGGCTCTTTCTGCGTTCATTCGTTTCTGCGGCTCGCCCGTTAATCGACGAAGCCACTGCTTTCCTTCACTGATGCCAATCAGGGCTGCACGTTTGTCACGCCTTCCGCACCCGGCTTCGGAAAATGCTTCTCGTACCACGCGATCGACCGGTCCGTCCAGTCAATCACATGCTTCGTTTCGCGTATGCCGTGGCCTTCGCGCGGGTAGCGCACGAAGACGGCCTCCGTCCCCACGTCTTTCAGCGCGACGAAGAACTGTTCCGCTTCGGCGATGGGCACATCGTTATCGTTTTCGCCGTGCATCAGCATGGTGGGCGTATGCGCGGCAGCCACGTGCTTCAGCGCCGAGCGTTCCCACGCCACATCCATCAAATTGCCCTGGTGCAGAAATTGACCAAACTCCATCTCCTCATATTGGTTGTAGTAGGTCATGTAGTTGTAGCTGACAAGATTCGAGATGCCGGCCGTCGGAATCGCGGCTTTGAATTCGTTGGTCTGCGTGATGAGCCAGTCCGTAAGTTGTCCGCCGTAGCTGACTCCTTCAATGCCCATGCGCTCGCGATCGATCCACAGGTAGCGGCGCACCGCCGCGCTCACGCCGTACAAAACATCCTGGCCTTCGTTGCCGTCCTGATCGCCAAAGACCGCGTCGGCAAACTTCTGCCCATAGCCCGTGGACCCGCGATAATTCACGTTGAGCGTCGCCCATCCGAGCGCCGCATAGACCTGATTTCTAAAGTTGAAGCCGGGGCCGTTCTGTCCGTGCGGGCCGCCATGAATGTTGACGATGAGCGGATGTTTCGAGGTCGCGGTCATCACGAGCGGCTTGGTCAGAAACGCCTCGACTTCGAATTTGTTGTCATTGCTGACGAACGTAAAGGACTCGACTGCCGCAGTCTGCTTTCCCGCAAGAACTTCCGTGTTCAAGTCCGTGACCTTGCGCGCCGCGCCGTTACCATTCTTTATGTAAAGCTCCCCCATGTCGTGCGGGGACGTGAACGCGTAAGCCAGCGTGCCGTCCTTGCCCACGGAAAAGCCGCCGACTCCGCCTGTATCTTTGACTACATACTGCGGCGCGCCGCCGCCAATCGGCAACCGCACCAGATGATTGCTCCCGCGCTCCTGGACAGTGAAATAAACAGTGCTGCTGTCGGGCGCCCATTTCGGCGAGCCCTGACGATCGTCAATCACGCCTCCAATTTCGTGGCGATCGCCGCCGTCGGCGTTCATCATCCACACGTGCGTGTCTTCCATCGTCGTCTCGCGGTCCGTCAAGCCGCGCTTCGTGCCGCGATAGACGATGTGCTTGCCGTCCGGCGACCAGAGCGGTTCGTACTCGTTGTACTCCGTAGCGGTCAGGCGGCGGATGCTGTTGTCCGCCACGTTGAGCGAGAAAATGTCGTAATTGAAAAACTCGTCCTGATTTGGCTCGTGGTTCGATGCAAAAAGAATCTCCTTGCCGTCGGGCGACCAATCGATGGAATGCTCGTCGTAGATTCCCTGTGTCAGTTGGCGCACCTGCTTTGTGGCCACGTCCACGGCAAAAATATGTAATCGCTGATTGTCGTTGAAGCGCGTCATCCCTTCGCCCGCGTCAGGCTTGTATAAATAGCGCGTAATGACCCGGGGATCGCCGCTGGCTTCGGCAGCTCGTTCGTCCGGAGTCGAAGAAACGAACGCGATCTGCTTGCCGTCGGGCGACCAAGTGAGATCCTGGCCTTCGCCTGGCAAGGGACTGTTCGTGCCGTTCATCTTCTCAACGAGAGTCGTAATCTCCGAACCGTCAGGATGCGCCAAGAGTAATCCGTGTTTCTCTCCCACGCTGCCCTGAAAAGCCAGCCATCTTCCATCGGGCGACCAGTGCGGATTGCCCGCCACATCTTTTTCGCCGCCAATGAGGATGGATTTTTGCGTGGCCAGATCCATGATCCAAAGTTGCGGGGACGGACGGCCCGGACGATCGTACAAAATCACGGTGTAAGCAATGTGATGGCTGTCAGGTGAGAGCACAGCGTCGCCGACAACGCGGAATCGGGTAAGGTCTCTGCTCGTTAAGCCTTGCGCTCTGCTGAGCGGTGCCACCGCGATAATCGCCGCCAAACTCAAAACGCAAAAGCCGGCGCGATGCCGAGCGAAATGCGTGCGTGGATGCATAAAATTCTCCCTTAACACACTTGCGCTTCTAAATTTGCCCGGCCATCGTAGGTCCCGTGGCCTGCTTCGGTCAATGAGCCTTGTTTGAAAGTCACCGTACATGAGGTTTCTGGCCCGATTTGCAGGGAGCGGTCGCCCGGGCATGGGAATTCTTCGAATCCGCGAAACATTTTCTCCGCTGCCTCGTCGATACCGGCTTACGACCTATTGACAATCAACAGGAGCAAGCGTAGTCTCCTGTTGATCGTCAAAAGGAGAATCGCGATGGCGCAAGCGCGTGGCGAAGTGTTACAAGGCACGCTCGACCTGATCGTGCTCAAGACCCTCGAGGCCCTCGGTCCGCTGCACGGCTACGGCATCGCCGTGCGCATTCAACAAGTTTCCGCCGATCTTCTCAAACTGAACCAAGGCACTCTTTACCCGGCTCTGCTGCGCCTCGAACAACGCGGCTGGATTTCCTCGAAATGGGGCGTCTCCGACAACAATCGCAAAGCCAAGTACTACTCGCTTACACGCAGCGGGCGCAAACAACTTCTGGCGGAGACGGAAAGCTGGGAGCGCATGGCAGCGCTCATGACGCGTCTGCTGGGACGCGCCGAAGGAGCCTGACATGGAATGGCTGCGCATTTTCCGTTCACGTTTGCGCGGGCTTTTCGGCAAGCAACGCCGGGATTCAGAGCTTGCCGCAGAGCTGACCGCGCACATCGATGCGCTCACCGAAGAATACGTCCGCCGCGGCATGACCGCGAAAGAAGCGCGTTATGCTGCTCGGCGCGAATTTGGTGGCGTCGAGCAAACGAAGGAGTCCTATCGCAATCAGCGTGGGTTGCCTTTCTTCGAGACGCTAGCACAGGATTTGCGTTATGCCGTCCGCATGCTCGCAAAAAGCCCCGGGTTCACGGCGGTAACAATTCTGACGCTGGCCCTCGGTATTGGCGCGAACACTGGCCTTTTCTCCCTGGTGAACTCCGTTTTACTCGCCAACCTGCCGGTCCGCAATCCGCATGAACTCATCGTCATCAAGTACACGGACGTCCGCTCGCAGGAAGCGGAGGAAGACTTTTCTTATCCGATGTATCAGGCCATGCGTGACAGGAACAACATCTTCGCAAATGTTCTGACGCGTTCCGGCGTCAGCTTCAATGCAAGTTACGGTGGACAAAGCGAGCATGCTGCCGGGGAAATGGTTTCCGGAAATTACTTTGAGACGCTTGGCGTTCAGCCGTTTCTTGGCCGGCTGATCGGACCGGAGGACGACCGCACTCCCGGCGCCCATCCCGTCGCGGTCTTGAGTTACGGCTACTGGCAGCGGCGTTTCGGCAGCGACCCTGCGGTCATCGGCAAGGACATCATTTTGAACGACCACCCGATCCGCGTCATCGGCATCACGCCGCCGGCATTTTACGGCACGGAATTGGGGCAGAACGCGGATATTCGCGTACCCATGATGATGGCCACAGTTTTCCGTCCGGTGCCCGCCAACCGCTTGCAGAATCCACGCCACCGCTGGATCACAGTTCTAGCGCGCCGCAAGCCTGAACTCACCATCGCGCAAGCGCAAGCCTCGCTGGACATCCTCTACCATCAGATCCTCGGAGCGGAACTGCAAGAACTGGGAGCGAGTATTAATGCCCATGACAAAGAGCGCGCCCTCGCGAGCCACATTAAACTTGAGCCGGGCAATCATGGCTTTGCCCACTTGCGCGGGGAAATGGAGCGCCCGCTGCTTCTGATGTTTGGCGTCACCGGCATTGTGCTGCTGGTCGCCTGTGCGAATCTTGCTAATCTTCTCCTCGCGCGAAACGCAAAGAGAAAACAAGAAATCTTTGTTCGGCTGGCAATCGGCGCGGGCCGCGGAAGGCTCATTCGCCAATGGGTAACGGAGAGTCTGCTGCTTTCGGTTCTCGGCGGATGCGTCGGCATCGTTTTCGCCTATTGGGCCAAAACAGCTTTGCTCGGTTTTCTCCCCGAGGACTACAGCGCAAACCTGCATGCGCCCATTGATTTGCGCGTACTGGGTTTCGCATTCCTCGCATCCTTGGTAACCGGGCTGCTGTTCGGATTGGCTCCCGCCTTGCAACTTTCGCAGACCGGAGTCTCCCTCGCTCTGCGCAACGATGCTCCTTCCATCGCTTCTGGCGAACGCCTCTTCAGTTTGCGCAGCGCGCTTATTTTTCTCCAGGTGGCGCTTTCACTGCCGCTTTTAATCGGGGCGGGATTGTTTCTTCATAGCTTGCGGAATTTGCGCGGAGTGAATACCGGTTTCGTCAAAGAGAATGTTTTCTTGGCGACGCTCAATCCCTCCATGAACGGTTATCACCAGGAAAGAATCAAGTCGCTGTACGACGAACTTCTCGCCCGCGTCCGGATATTGCCAGGCGTGCGCGCCGCAAGCTTGACCACCAGCTCGGTCATCTCCGGCGGCTGGGACCAGGAGAGCGTCAGGGTCGAAGGCTACCAGCCGGGCCCCGACGAAAACATGAGCCCCAACGCCGCCATCATTTCGCCGGGCTACTTCGCCACGATGGGCATCCCCTTTGTGGAAGGCCGCGACTTCACCGAACAGGACACGGCCGCGCGCCCGAAAGTCGTCATCATCAACGAAACGATGGCCCATTATTTCTTTGGAACCAAGGATCCGCTCGGAAAGAAGATCGGCACCAGCGACGATCCGAAAACGCCGCCGGACATGGAAATCATCGGCGTCGTCAAGGATGCAAAGTACGTGCGTCTATCGGAAGCCCCGCGCCGCCACTTTTACACGTCGATGGCGCAGGAGCCGCGCCTTTTTGACATGACGCTGCAGCTGCGCACCTCTGGCGACCCGGAGAAAATCGGGGGCTTGGTTCGAGCGCAACTGCATGATCTCGATGCGGACCTGCCTCTCTATGCGACCACCACCCTGGAAATCCAGATTGACAATTCTCTCACACAAGAGAGACTGCTTACCTGGCTCACCAGCTTGTTTGGGTTGCTGGCAACTTTGCTTGCGTCGCTCGGACTTTCCGGCGTCGTGGCTTTTTCTGTCGCGCGTCGCACGCGGGAAATCGGAATCCGCATGGCGCTAGGCGCGCACCCGGGAGACATCCTGCGCAGCGTCGTGAGCCGCATGGCCATACTAGTGGCCGTGGGCATGATTGTGGGTTTGGCCGCTGCATACGGACTAAGCCGTCTGCTCGGCAGCATGTTGTTCGATGTCAGGTCTGCGGATCCACTGGCGTTCGCCGGAGCCTGTTTCCTTCTGGGCGCGGTAGCGTCCATAGCGGCGTACTTGCCGGCCCAGCGCGCCACAAAAGTCGACCCCGTCGTGGCGTTGCGCTACGAGTGACCGCAAGTAGTACCTGCCCCGTGCTAAAATCTCCGCGCAATGAGCCGTCTCTGCTCCTCCCGTTTCGAGCGAGCGGCGCGACAACTTGGCTGGATGCGCATCGCCGGTCTTGATGAAGCCGGCCGCGGCGCGCTCTTCGGTCCCGTCGTCGCCGCCGCGGTGATTCTCAATCCCAAGCGTCGCATTGTCGGCCTCGACGATTCGAAAAAACTTCCCGCCGAGCGCCGCATGGAACTCGCCGCCCGAATTCGCGAGCATGCGGTGGCATGGGCCGTCGCCGAAATCGATGCCCAGCGCATCGACGCCTGGAACATCTATCAAGCCAGCCGCCAGGCCATGACCGCCGCTCTGCAACAACTCTCGATCCAGCCGGATTATTTGCTCATCGATGCCATGCAGCTCGATGTTCTCATCGAACAGAAATCGCTCATCAAAGGCGACGCGCGCAGCGTTTCGATCGCTGCTGCCTCCATCCTCGCCAAAACGCATCGCGACGCTTGCATGGAAAAATGGGACGTCGTGTACCCGCAGTACGGCATCGCCCGTCACAAAGGTTACGCCACACCGGATCACCTTGAGGCCCTCCGTCAGCATGGTCCCTCGCCGCTTCATCGTTATTCCTTCGCGCCCGTCCGCGACGCTTCCTGCTGGGCCGCCGGAGCCACGCAAACTCCGCTACCACTTTTCTAGCGCCTCGCATAAAATCTCCGCCGGACACACCAGAGGTCAGCCTGATGCGTTGGAAATGGTTCACGCGCCGCGCGGTCATTCTTCTCGCGAGTTCTTCGGCAATTTTTTGTGTCTGGATTCTCTCCGCTCAATTCGCCGGCCATTCCGCGGAAGCCGAAGCACAGTCTGTGCTCGCCGCCACGCCGCCTATGGGTTGGAACAGTTGGGACTCCTATGGGGAAACCATAAGCGAGTCCGACATTCGAGCTAACGCCGCCTGGATGGCCGAGCACTTGAAAGCCTACGGCTGGGAATACGTCGTAGTGGATGAAGGCTGGTACGTGACGAATCACTCCGCCGAAACCAATGGCGCCGCCGCGGAATTCAGTCTCGATGCCTATGGCCGCTACGTTCCCGCCGTCAACACCATTCCTTCGGCCGAAAAAGCCGCCGGCTTCAAGCCTCTCGCTGATTATGTCCACTCTCTCGGCCTTAAATTCGGCATCCACATTTTGCGCGGCATTCCCAAAGAAGCAGTGCGCAAGAACTTGCCGATAGCGGGCAGCTCTTATCATGCAAAGGCCGCCGCGGACGTTTCCGATTCTTGTCCTTGGAATACCTACAACTTTGGCCTGAACCCAAGCTCGCCCGCCGCTCAAGCCTATTACGATTCCATCGCCCGGTTGTACGCCGGCTGGGGGGTCGACTTCCTCAAGGTCGATTGCATTTCCAGCCATCCCTATAAAGGTGACGAAATTCGCATGATCAGCCAGGCGCTTCGCAGAGTTCGCCGGCCCATCGTGCTCAGCCTCTCTCCGGGTCCGGCTCCGCTCGATAAAGCAACGGAGTTGCGCCGCTACGCGCAAATGTGGCGCATCTCCGATGATGTTTGGGATGTCTGGCGCGGCGACAAGGACTTTCCACAGGGCGTGGGAAATCAATTTGCCCGTGCCGAAAAATGGGCCCAGTTCTCCGGACCCGGACATTGGCCCGACGCGGACATGCTTCCGCTCGGCCGCCTCGAGCCCGCCGCCGGCTGGGGAAAGCCGCGCGCCACGCGCCTCACTCACGACGAGCAGCGCACCCTCCTCACTCTCTGGTCCGTCTTTCGTTCGCCGCTCATCATGGGCGGCAATCTCACCTTATGCGACGACTGGACCGAATCCGCGCTCACCAATGCGGAGCTGATCGGCGTCGATCAGCATTCCAGCGGCAACCACGTCGTGATCTCGACCGATAAAGCGGCTGTCTGGTTGGCCACTCCGGAATCCGGCGATGGCAGTTACATTGCTGTTTTCAACCTTGATGTAGCCCCGCAGTCGTTTCACTATTCCTGGAAGGATTTGGGTCTCAGGCGCAAGAAGTACAACCTTCGCGATCTTTGGGAGCACGAAGACCTAGGCTCCAAGGAATTCATTGACCTCACTCTTCCGCCTCACGCTTCCGCGATTTACTTGGCCTCCGAGCACTAGCCCGCCAGCTTGTCACGGGAAATTCTTCAAGCTGCTCAAGTAGCCGGCCATTTTATCCACGGCTCCGCTTCCGCGTGGAAGCCTTCCGCCAGGCTATCCTGCTAAAGCATCCGTGCGAAAAAGCCTCAAAGTCGCCTCTCCCCCGCTTCGCCTCGTCTTCGCCAACTAGTTTCCTAGTCCTAACGGGGATAACTGGCTGCTCACACGCGCTTCTGGGTTCGTTGACTTGCCTTTTCACTGCCTGCTAGCGTTAGCAAGTACGGCTTGTGTCTGCCTTCCCAACACTTGGGACGGAGGGATTCTCCTCCTGCAGGCGTGGGCCGCGTTTTGTCTGGGAACGCGAATGGCCTATAACAAGAGCAAATTTGTCGAATCCGCGCAAAAGCTGCTGAATCAGGGCAAGGTCCCTCAGGCCATCGCCGAATACCAGCAGATTCTCAAGTTTGAGCCCCGTGATCAGGTCACCCTCATGACCATCGGCGAGCTCTATATCCGCCAGGGCGAAACTTTTCAGGCCATCGATTATTTCGAGCGCCTCGCCCAGATTTTTGTCGGCGACGGTTTTCTTACCAAAGCCATCGCCGTTTACAAACGCATCGCCAAACTTGCCCCGGAAGAGATTCGCCCCCTCGAGAAGCTGGCCGACCTTTACGTCCAGCAAGGAGTGATGAGCGAGGCCCGCCCTCTTTTCTTGCAGCTTGCCGAAATTCATCTTAAGAACAATCGCCAGGCGGAAGCGGTTGGCCTCCTGAAAAAACTTCTTCTCGCCGAACCGGACAATCTCCGCATCCAGATTCGCCTGGCCGATCTCTATCAGGCCATGGGACAGCCCCGGGAGGCCGTCGACACCTACGTTTCCGCGGCGCAGCGTGCCCTGGCCCGCGGGGACCAGGCCGAATCCGACAAACTCGCCGACAAGGCTTTGAAGATCGATGCCAATTGCCTCGCGGCCACCATAGTGAAGGCTCGTTCCGCCTCAACGCACGGCAACCTGAACCAGGCCGCGGAGTTGCTCGAGCACGTCCCCGATCTCGAAAAAGGCGGCGAGCAAACCGAACTACTCCTGGATCTCTATCTGAAAAGTTCAGATTGGGATAAAGCCACGGCTCTCGCGCTCCGCGTTTTGGCAGCCGACAACAAGAATTTCGGCCCCGCGCAAAAAATCGTCGAAGCGCTTCTCGAGTCGGGTCAGAGCGACCGCGCCATGGACATCATTGGCCAGATTCGCGGGCCCATGATTGACGGCGGCGAACACGAAGTCATCGGCCGCCTGCAAAACGAACTGGCCTCTCGAATGCCCGGCCGCCTCGAGCCGCTCGAATGGCTCGTCGATTTCTATGGGCGCACCAGCGATTCGTTCCGCCTTCCCGACGCCCTGGCCCATTTGGGTGACGCCCTTGCCGACGCCGATCAGCTCGATCGCGCTAAGGCCATTTTTGAACAGCTCGTCGACCGCCAGCCCGATAGCGATTCCGCCAAGCGAAAGCTCGACGCCGTCCTCAGAAAAATGGGGTTGCTAGGCACAGAGGCTCCGCCACCGCCACCTCCGGAAGAACATCTGCAGGCGGAGATCCCCAAAGCTCCCGCGCCAAAATTGCGTCCCGACACGGAGAATTTTGCACCCGCAGCCGGTGACAAACCCGTCGTCGTTTCTTCCTTTACTTCTGCGGATCCCCAGCTTGACGAGGAGACCCAGAAGTTCATCGCCCAGTCCCTCACAGATGTCGACCTTTTCGCCAGCTATGGTCTGACACAAAAAGCCATCGGCCTGCTCGAAGCCATTTTGCGCCGTGCCCCTCGTCATACCCCAACCCTCGAAAAGCTTCTCGACTTCGTCCTCGGCGCGGGCGACGACCGCCGCACCGCTGAGCTTGCCGCCCAACTCGAGCTGATCCATACCGAGCGTGCCGACCAGCGCAGCGCCGAGCGCTTCGGCGAGCTTCGCCGCAGGTTCCAGCGCGCCGCAGGTCTGACCGACGCGGAATTGGCGGCCAGCACTGTGCCCGTTCAGCAGGAAGCTCCCGCAGCCACGATCCCGGAAATCCCCGTGATGAACATTGCCGCCGAGCCTGCGCCTGTCATTGAGCAAACGGTGCCGGAGTTTGAGGAACCAGCCCTTGCCGAGGCACCCCCGGCCGAGACCGTCCAAGCCAGCCTCTCTTCCGAGTCCTCCAGCATTCAAGAGGAAGTGGACCTCTCCGATGAATGGGCGTCAATGCTGGAAGACACGCATCCAGCTGAGCCTGCCGTAAAACCGCCTCCGGCAAGGCCCGCCGCTCCTGCACCTACTCCTCCCGAAGTTGCCGCGGAGCCCGTTGCCGCCGAAGAGTTTTCGATTCCACAACAGCCGAGGGCTGGCGGACCATCCGAATTACCCGAGGTCACGGAATTCGATTTTCCCGTTGAAGCACGCGCCTCTCTCGAGGAAGTGCCAAGCGCCCTCGCGGATACTTCCGAAAAGATTCCCTCAGCCGCCGAGCCCGAGACTATCCCAGTCCCGGTGGAGCAAAGTCACGCCCCCGCGGCCCCGGAAAAGCCGCCTGTCCATGAGAAGCCTCCCGCGGCGGCCGAACCCGAATTCGAGGTCGAACAGGATTTCGAACTGGTCCTTGAGCCGGAACCGTTGGTACCCGCGTACGACCAGAAGCCCCCCGCCACTCCAATTGTCGTCCACGAACCCGATCCGGAAGCCGAACCTGCGGCTGCGGCCAAGAACTCTGCCGTTGCCCCGCCCGCCGGCGGTTTTGCCTCCGACCAGTTTCTTGCAGACTTGGCGAAGGAGATTGACGACCTTGGCCTCGACGCGCTCACGCCCTCTCGCTCGGAAGCAGCTGCGCCTCAAGTGGCTCCGCCCAAACCTGAAGAAAAACCTGCCGGGTTGGCTGAACACAGCCCGCTTAAGGAAGTCTTTGACGATTTTCGCGCCGAACTCGGCGAGATGGGTGCCGAAGACGAAGACCTCGAGACCCACTACAATCTCGGCATCGCCTTCCGCGAGATGGGCCTCGTCGATGAAGCCATCAGCGAATTCCAAAAAGTGGCCAAGGCCACGGACAACGGCAAACCTTTCCGCTATGGTATGCAGTGCTGCACGCTTCTCGGTCTCGCCTTCATGGAAAAAGGCCAGCCGGGGATTGCCGCCATCTGGTACGAGCGCGCCTTGCGGCTCCCGGGCATTGAACCGGAAAGCATCCTCGCATTGCGGTATGATTTGGGCGTTGCCCAGGAATCCGCGGGTGAGCCGGAAGCAGCGCTGAAGAGTTTTTCCCAGGTCTACGCGATGAACATCGACTATCGCGATGTCGCTGATCGCATCGCTGCTCTCCAGAAGCCCATACGCTGAGTTCCGGCATTCACTAATACAGGGGCTCCCTCTTAATCATGAACCGCGTCCTTCGCGCACTGCTGGTCGTTGTTTGCTTCGAAATGGGAGCCCTACTCCTCTACCTCCCGTGGTCCGGCTACTGGGAGCAAAATTTTTTTCTTCTCCACTTTCCTTCGCTCATACCTGTCCTGCTTAACCCCTCGTTTCGCGGCGCTGTCAGCGGTCTCGGTGTTTTGGATATTATCCTGGCCCTCAGCTTCATTGGTTCTCGTCCAGGTCCTTCGCGTGTCCCTCCCCAATAATTCCGCGCTCGGCTCCAGGCTTCGTCCGGTCAGCAAGCCCATCCTCTGCTACGTCACCGAGCGCCGCGGCTTGCCGGGAGCGCCCCAAGCTCAATTGATCCAGCCGCTTCTCGAAAAGATCGCAGCAATAACTGCCGCCGGCGTGGATTGGATTCAGCTTCGCGAAAAAGATTTGTCTGGGAAAGCCTCTGTCGCGCTCACACGCCAAGCATTAAGCCGCATTTCGAAACAAGCGCCTGCTGCGGAGGCTGCGACGCACATGCCGATGCGCATTCTTGTGAATGACCGCCTCGACGTCGCGCTCTCCGAACACGCCGGAGGCGTCCATTTAGGGGAAAACTCTTTGCCTGCCAAGGAAGCGAAGCGTCTGCTGTTCGCGTTTCAGGCCGCGCAGACGCTCGCGCACGATTTCCTCGTTGGCGTTTCCTGCCATTCTTTGGATGCCGCCAAATCCGCTGCCTCCGCTGGGGCGGATTACATTTTCTTCGGCCCGGTCTTCGCCACCCCGTCAAAATCCGCCTACGGCCCACCCCAGGGACTCGAGCGTCTCGCCGAAGTCTGCAACTCCACAACGATTCCAGTCCTCGCCATCGGCGGAATTACGCTGGAAAACGCTTCCTACTGCTTTTCTGCTGGTGCATCCGGCATCGCCGCTATCCGCCTTTTTCAGGATTCCGCTGATCCCGCCGAACTCGTGCGCAAACTTCGCCGGCAGCCCCTTTGAAGAGCGGTCTGCTACCGCCGCGCCTCAGCGTGCCATCAACCGGCGCAGCAGCCGAATCTGTCCGGCATGATAAACATCGTGCAAAGCCACACCGTACATTTGACCAAGAAACTTGGCTCCCCGCGCCGTGTCCAGCACCTTTTTGATGGTGGCTCGCAATGCCCGATGCTCCCGCTCAAGCAAGTTCTTGTCCGCGCACCACGCAGCATCGTCCGCCATGCCCCCTTCCGGCCGCAGGAAAAAATTGCTCCCCTTCAGCGCAAACGATCCTTTTTTTCCTCCTTCCATCCGCCTCCGTACTTCGTATTTCCAATATGCCGCGTGCACCGCTTCTTCCCAGATATTGTGCCGCTCCGCTCCGGGCCGCCACGCCGCCTGCTTGGCGCTTACTCCAAGGATGGACTGTTTGAGATTGGGTCCGTGCCATGTTTTCTTTTCGTACGCCTCATCGAGCAACTTCAACACCAGTTCCCGCGTCTTCACGATGTCCTCTCTTCAACCGTAGTTTTCCGGCCACCCCCCAACAAGCCCGCTTCGCGTTCACGCGCAGTTGGTCCGGTGCAGTCGTCCTCAATCTTAAACGGAATTCCCGAATTGGCGGCCATCTGGTTGGCGGGGTTTACACGCGTCACCAATCACCAGTCACGTTGCGCTTTCACAACCTCAACTGCGCCACTCCGCGTTGGCCTATCCCACCGTCACATTCTTGCTTCGCCCAATTTTTTTCCGTCCGTAGAGTTGCCGGTCTGCTGCCTCCAGAAGGTCGTTGCTTGTTCGTCCATTTCCGGGATACACCGCCATGCCAATGCTTACGCTAATGGATGGATCTTCCCCGTCGTCGCGCACGCAAGCCTCGATTCGTTGTGCCACATGTGCTGCCATCGCTTGATCGGAATCGATCAGCACAACTGCAAATTCGTCGCCGCCGTATCGTGCCGCCAGATCCGTCGCACGGCATTGCTCCTTCATGACCTTAGCTAGCCGCTTCAGCGCCTTATTTCCCACCAGGTGCCCCTGCCGGTCATTGACCCGTTTCAGGTCGTCCAGGTCCAATAGCAGCACCGTGAACGAATGATGGCTGCGCTCGGCGCGGCGCAGTTCACGCTCTAGCGTGTCCATGAATTCGCGGTAGTTCGACAGTCCGGTAAGTGCATCGTGCGTGGCCTGGTAGCGGACCTGCTCTTCCGTTCTCTTTCGCTTCGTGATATCCAGGCCCACCCCAATGCAGCCGATGATTTCCCCCGACGGCTCCCGCAATGGCTCCACTTGAATCTCCAGCATGAGGTCTTGCCGCTTGTACTCGAACCGCACCGACTCTCCCCGCAATGCCGCATAATGGTGCCCCTTCGGCGTCGTATTTGATTCATCGCACTTCAAGTACTCAGATACCGTCTGCCCTACCAGATCTCCGGCGTTTATTTCGGAGTGCTGTAAACCAGAGCCCCAATTCGACGTAATCCGCAAACTCAGATCCGTCGTCCAGAGAAGCACCGGCATTTGTTCCACGAGAAGCCGCAGCTGCGTCTCTGACGGCGTATCCTCCGCCTTCAAGCGCAAGGCCCGCCCGCTCTCCAGAATGCCAGTCACCACTCCCTGGTCATCCGTCATCGGCGTTCGCTTTACGGCCACGCTGAGCTTTGAACCAATTTTGTGCAGCCGCTCCACCGTTTCGCTTTCCGTTATTTTGCCCTCGCGTGCCGCTTCCAGAACTGCTTTCGAATTTGGAATTTCGTATATCGGCAGCAGCGACAGCATGGATAGTCCTGTAACTTCGGCCGCCGTGTAGCCGTACAAACGCTCCGCCCCTCGGCTCCACATTTCAATCGAGCCGTCGAGCGCAATTCCGATAATCGCATCCTCGGCCGACTCTAAAATGGCCGCAAGCACCTGTTCGCACCGCAGGCTGGGCAGCATGGGTACCTGATGTACTTTCCGAAAGGGGAGGTCGTTCGAGTTGTGGGGCTAGGTTTCCCGCAGGCGAGAGGACGGACCTGCGAGCTCTTCAGCAATCCAAGGTCTGTACTTCCAATTCTGCCTCGAGTTTACCACTGCGCCCATTCGACGCAACCCGCCCGTGCGGCCATGTTGCGAAAGTGGTACTTCGCAAGCCCGTTGGCAAAATCCTCTGGGTATTCCGCCGGCTTAGATGAAAATCCTAGTTGAAAATAATTTGCATCTGATATCGGACTAAGTTAGTCTGCTTTCTTGTTGCAAATAAGTTGCAAGGAGATCCCGTGTCCTTCGCCCCATTTCGGCCTTTCCTCATGTTATTCATGCTCCCTGTTCTTCTTGTTTTTTCCCCCGGCTCCGCTCACGCCCAGGAAAGCCCCTACATCGTCGCTTATGACCACTACCTCGAAGAGCCGGGCAACCTCGAGATCGAATATTTCTCCACCTTTGGCACTCAGCGTGGCGGCAATGACTTTCATGCTTATTGGATGGAGTTCGAGTACGGCGCCACCGCCTGGTGGACCACCGAGTTCTACCTGGACGGCCAATCTACGTTCGGCGATTCTACCGTCTTCACCGGCGTTCGCTGGGAAAACCGTTTTCGCGTCTTGAAACGCGAGCACTTCATCAATCCCGTCCTCTACGTCGAATACGAAAACATCAGCGGCGCGGACAAGATCTTCAAAGAAGTGGAAGGCCACGACGTGGAATCCGGCCACGGGTTTCGCAACACCGTGCTCCGCCAGGAGCGCAACCACGAGCTCGAATTCAAACTAATCCTCTCGGGCACCCACAAAGGCTGGAACTTCACACAAAACACAATCGCCGCCAAGAATCTCTCGAATAACCCCTGGGAGTTTGGTTACGCCATTGGCGCCAGCAGGCCTCTTGCCCTCAAGGCCTCCGCAAAACGCTGCTCCTTTTGCTTGCAAAACTTCATCGCAGGGGCTGAAATGTACGGAGGCCTCGGCGATCGACACAGCTTTGGATTGCACGACACATCTCACTACTTCGCGCCCGTCGTCGCTTGGAATCTTCCTTCGGACTGGACCCTGCGTTTATCCGCCGGCTTCGGTTTGAATGACAACAGCCATCGTTTCCTGTTGCGTTGGGGTGTTTCACGGGAAATCACCGGCTTCGGTTCAATGGTCAGCCGCCTCTTCGGAGGCCGCCGATGAGGGAATATATCGCGGCCCTTGTCTTCACCGCCACTTTCCTCAGTGTATCCATCGCTCTCGCGCGCCAGGAGAAGGTTCCTGCCTCCAAATACCACAAGGACGCACTGGACTACGCCGAGCTCGCCAAAGCGCCGCAAAAAGCGCGCGCCAAGCGCAATCCCTTGGAAAGGGATCCCGACGCTGTTTCCGCAGGAAGAATCCTTTTCGAGCACCACTGCGCCGAATGCCATGGCGATTTGGCCCAGGGCGGAAGAAAGGGTCCAAGCCTTCGTGCTGAGGAAGTTCAGAACGCCGAGCTAGGCGCGATTTTCTGGATTTTGACCAACGGCGTTGTCAGGCGCGGCATGCCTGTCTGGTCCAAACTGCCGGAACCACAGCGTTGGCAGCTCGTCAGTTACATAAAATCCCTTGGCCCGGCCGAAGGCAATACCGCTCCTGCTCCTTCGCCGGAATCGCCGTCCAATTCGGCTACGGAGTCGCCTTCGCCGCGTCGTTGAGGATCATCGCCAGCCGCACACCGGCCTCGGCGATGCGCTTTTCGGCCACCGGCGCTGCCTTTTCCTGGTACGCTTCACCCGCCACGATGTTCAGGTGCAGCATGCGTTCGCCGATGTTGTTGTCATCCGAGCAGCTATGCACGGCGACATTCGGCTCGATAGGAATCTTCGGCGTCAGATCTCCATAGGCCACGCTTTCCGCAAAGTCGTAGCCTTCCCACACCCAGTCGTCGATATGAATCCCGGCTTTCTGCCAGCTCTCGATGTCCCCCGAAAACAAATCGTCAAGCGTGTCGGCATATTCCGCCGCGTCCGCGCCTTCCGCATCCCGTTCGGGAATAGCCGTATCCCAAATGCCGTGCAGGTTCGGCGAAAACGAATGATTGTGCTGGTGCGGATTCCGGCGCAAGTATTTTAACGGCACGCAATTTCCGCCCTCATCGGCGTTCGTGATCGTATGCAATGGCTGGTGCAAATCTCCAACGAAATGAATGACGTAGCGCAATGCATCCGCGCGCTTCGCCGCGTCGGCGCTCTTATCCTTCAAGATGGCGAGCTGCTCGCTTATCGCGCTTGTCACGCATCCGCCCTGCCCGCAATACGGCTCGAGCGGCCCCCGCTTCGACCCTCGCGGTATGTCGATGTAATGCCATGGCCCGTTCTTCCGCTCTCCGTGCACCGCGTCCGGCCAAGTCGCTGCATCCGCCATCGCATCGCGTGCGGCTTCTCCACAATAACGCTTCAGTTTCGGATAGATCGGATTCTCGCTCAGCAGCTTCAGCACCCATTCCCGCGTTTCGGCCGTTAAATGCTTCTCCGCAATCAGCGCCACCGTCTGGTGGCCTTTGCATCCCCACGCAAGAGTAGCCGACGGCCAGAACAGCAAGATCAGCCCGCATAGAGAACATAAATAAATACCAAGCCGCTTCATCGATAGCCCCCATTTAAGCTGTTCGAATTTTCGAGAGAAAGTCTCGATTCTCAAGGTTCTGTCTCAGGATCAACAGAAATGTAGCCTAAAGAAGATTTCCTGAACAAGAAAGCGCTAAGCCCGATAGTAGGGAACACCCCCTACTCACTATTCACTACTCACCACTCACTTCTTCACGCGCTCAACCACCGCCCAATCGGCCGCCAGGATTCCGTGTGGTCGCAAATCACTCTTAACGCCGCTGTAATCGGGATCGCCAGCACCAATCCCATGCCGCCCCACACCCATCCCCAAAAAAGCAGCGAAATCGTAATCGCCACCGCATTCAGACGCACGCGCCGCCCAACCAGTTGCGGCGCCACCAGATTCAGCGCCAGCACGTGTATCGCCGTCAATCCCCCCGCTATCAGCGCGAACTGCCCAAACGTCCTCCATTTTGCCAGCGCGATGATAAACGCAGGCAGCCACGCCAGCACCGCCCCGATGTACGGCACCATATTCAAAAGACCCGACGCAATTCCTGTCAGAAATGGAAAGTCCAGCCCCAGAACCCAGAAGAATGTGCCGCTCGCCGCAATCACCAGCAACGTCAACAGCGTCATTCCCGCCAGGTAGTCCCGCAGAACATCCCGCAAATCTTCCAGCGTCTCTTTCACTCGCGTCCGCTGCGACGCCGGAAACAGTTGTAGCGTTCCGTGCCAAACCTCCCGTTTTCCCGCAAGCATAAAAAACACCAGGAACGGCACAAACGTGATTTCCAAAAACAGCGCATATAGCGATCCAATGCCTCGAAATAACAACGAACGGACAATCGTCGTCTCCGGCCTCTCTCCGCCTTGCTGTGTCGTGCTCCCTCCCGGCGCGATGTCCGACACCTGCCCCTCGAGCCCTCTGATCTTGCCTTCCACGGCGCCGGCTGCTTGTTTCAACAGCGCGCTGTATCTCGGCCAGTTTGCCGCAAAATCCTCCGTTCGCGTTCCCAATCCGTAGCCCACCGCAACCAGCACCGCGATCAGCAGAAGCACCATCACCATTGCGCCCACCGTCCGCGGCACGCGCATTCTTTCCAGCAACTCCACTGCGGGATCCAGAAAATAGGCCAGCAAAATCGACAGCAGCACCGTAATCACCACGCCCGCGGCGTAATAAAAAAACAGCAGAATGATCGCCGCGGCCAGCACCCGCAAGCTAAAGGTTGATCCGGCAATTCGAACTGTGGATGGCGGTGTTTCGGTCTCAGACACGAGGCACTCCGTTCCCTTCACGTTAGCACACTCGCGCAAGCACGTGATGCCTCCGCTCATTCGCGTTTCGCATTTCGAATCGCCCGCCGCGAAGTATCCTGCTGCTCAGGCCTCCCTTTGTTGCGCTGTTTACGCAAGCGAACCCTCGCACCGCCCTTTCCAAGCGTACTTTCGACCGTGTGCTAAACTTTCTTGCCTCAGCCGTTCAGGAATTGAACCTGAGCCCCTCATGCCCAAAGAGCTTTTCGGAACCGACGGCATTCGCGGCGTTCCCGGCACCCCGCCGCTCGATGACGCCACTCTCTTCGCCACCGGCCGCTCTCTCGCCGCCTATTTGCTCCGCGAACATTCCGCCGCTCACGTGCTCATCGGCATGGACACCCGCGAATCCGGCCCCCACATCGCCGCTCTCCTCGCCGCGGGCCTCACGCAGGCCGGCGCAACCGTAGCCTTTGCCGGCATCATCACCACTCCCGGCGTAGCCTGCCTCGTCCGCCAAAATGATTTTCAAGCCGGCGTCGTCATCTCCGCCTCCCACAATCCGTACCACGACAACGGTGTAAAACTTTTCTCTCACGCAGGCATGAAGTTCCCAGACTCCGTCGAAGAAATCCTCGAAGCCGACATCTTCAAGCACCGCTCCGATCCACCTCCGAAAAATCCACCGCTCCTCGTCGCCGACGCATCTCTCGATGCTGAGTATCTCGATTTTCTCCGCGCTCGCGTCCTTCCCGGCACCAATCTCTCCGGCTTCCGCATCCTCCTTGACTGTGCCAATGGCGCCGCCTACAAACTCGGCCCCGAACTCTTCCGCACTCTCGGCGCCGATGTCGTCTCCATGGGTGTTTCGCCCGATGGCCGCAACATCAACGCCGGCTGCGGTTCCCTCTATCTCGATGGCTTGCAAAAGCGCGTGGTCGCGGAGCGCGCCCGCCTTGGTGTGGCCTTCGACGGCGACGCCGACCGCGCCCTCTTCGTCTGCGAATCCGGGAAAATCGTCAACGGCGACGGCGTTCTCCTGGCCGTCGCGCGTCATCTCAAATCCCAAAACAAACTCAAAGGCGATCGCGTCGTCGCCACTTCCATGTCCAATCTCGGTCTCGAGCGCGTCCTCGCCCGCGAAGGCATCACTCTCGCCCGCGCTTCCGTCGGCGATCGCTACGTCCTCGAAGAAATGCTTCGCAGCGGCAACGTCATAGGCGGCGAGCAATCCGGCCACATCATTTTTCTCGAAGACAGCCCCGCCGGCGACGGCCTTCTCACCGCCGTAAAAATCGCCTCTCTCGTCTCCATGCACGGCAAAATCGAATCCCTCGTCGAAGGCCTCAAGGACTACCCGCAGATCATCGTCAACGTCAAAGTCAAATCCAAGCCTCCCCTCGAATCTCTCCCCGAAGTCTCCCGCGCCCTGGCCGAAGCCCAATCCGCCCTCGGCGAAAATGGCCGCGTCGTCCTCCGCTATTCCGGCACAGAACAGCTCGCCCGCGTCATGGTCGAAGCCGAACACGACGCCGACGTCCAGCGCTTCAGCCAATCCCTAGCCAACGCCCTCCGCTCCTCCATCGGTGCCTGACTTTTTTTCTGGGAGATATTCTCTGTATCCAAAATGTTTTCCTCGGAGCGCAAAAAATGCGCGGCGGTTCGCTCCAGCCTTCGCCGAAGCAAACCGCCGCTGTCTTCATCCTGACTATTTCTGCTTCTGAATAACCCGTTACGTCTTAGCGGCCCTCACCTCAACGACGTTGCTCTCCGGATACCGGTCGTGATGCCGGACCCACGCCATTCCGTGCGGCAACCCCGCCTCGTCCCGCCCTTTCGGCACCCGGTCGAGAATCACATACAAGCCCATCAAGTCTTCCAGCCCACGCGCATACATCGAATACGTATGAAACACCTCGCCGTTCGCGTTCTTGTAGAACACGCTCATCCCCGGCCGCTCGTCGCTCGGAAACTTGCTCGGGTTGTAGTTGTAGATGACCTCTTTCCCCACGTCTTCTTTCGCCACGGAAACTCCAAAATCAAAGTTGAACTCGCTCCCGTAAGACGACACCCACGGAAATTTCCATCCCATCCGCTTCTTGAACGCTTCGATCTTATCCAGCGGCGCTCGCGAAACAATCATGAACCTCACGTCTCTCTGTGCAAGATGGATCCCCATCCCATCCATGTGATCTCCCAGCAGCGAGCAACTCGGGCATCCCTGCTCCCAATCCGGCCCGAACATGAAGTGATAAATCGCCAGCTGGCTTTTCCCGCCGAACAGCTCCGCCAACGTTTTCTTCCCGCTCGCCGTCTCAAACACATACTTCTTATCCACTCTCACCCACGGCAATTTCTGCCGCTCGGCAGCCAACTCGTCTCGCTGCCGCGTAAGCTTTTTCTCTTTAACGAGCAGCTCCTTGCGAGCTGCGATCCACTCTGCCTGCGACACTACTTTCGGTTGTTCCATTGCGCTCTGACTCATGACCGAATCTCCTTACAAGAATTTTTTCCTCAACCATCCTATCGGTGCAGGAGCCCGCGGCTCCATCCGCCTCAAGCTCCCGCACCGCTTAGACTCTCTCTACTACTGCCGCCAACTCTCTTGCTAGCTGCTCGCCGCCTGCGCTTTCGGCGCCTGCGCACTCAGCATCATTTCCGCGCGCATCTTACGCATGGCTTCGTTCGAGCCCGGACTGTGCTTTTCCCGCCAAGCCTCCAGACGCTTGCATTGCTCTTCCATGTTCGCGAAAACCTTTTGGCTCCCGAACATCGTTCTCCACGCCCCCAGCACCGGCTTCACCTGCTCCCACACCATCCACTGCTCGCCGGAATTCTCGAAGAACAAATCCTCGTCAATCAGCCTGCGGTTCACGATGCTCGCCACCATCTCCCAATACCCGACCACCATCCTCATGTACGCGTTTTCCTTGCTCCCCGGAGGACACAGCCGCATCACGTCCTCCGCGGTTTTCACGTGAAAGCTCGCCCCGAACCAGTCCCGCGCCTCGCGCAGCTTAGGCTCGCGCCTCAATTCATACAGCTTCAACATCAAGTTCACCTGCTCGTGCGTTGCTGTTCCCATGCGTTCTCCTTTTGATTTGCCGTCTCCATCGGACTCTTCGCGCTACTATTCCCACTCGTCGCGCGAATCTTGCTCACCACTAGCGCCGTCACTCCACCCGACGACACCGCTCCCGCCACCAAGATCGCCAGCGTTGAAATGCATGCAGGGCACACCGGTTTCTCCTGAACGGCAACTACGCCGATTGAGCCTTTTGCATGAATGGCGGAGCTTCATCCGCGCTCGGTCCCCAGCTTGTTGGCACGGCCACGTCGAGCATTCGCAAGTACACGCTGAATTGCCCCCGGTGCTGATACCAGTGGCTCAGCATTACGTCGCGCAGAAATTCCGCTCGAGGTTGCGCCAGGACTTCTTTCCCGCCCGCAACCATACGCCAGGTTTCTTTCATTGCCGCGTCATCGTACTGTGGCAATAAGCTCCGCACTGTGGCGATACTTTCCTCAAACGTCTTGAGAATCTCCTGGCGGCTCGCGGGCTGCGGAAATTGGAAAGACTCTGGAGCTTGCGCCGGATTGTTCTGCACGAAGCGAACGATTCCTCCCGGCACCGAGGCGAGATGGTAGGCGAGCTGCCCCGCCGACATGGATTTGTTGTGCGGCTTCCACGTCAATTTATCTTCCGGCAGCCGCTCCAGAAACTTCCGCGTGATCGGCGCCTGTACCTCAAACTCCGTGAGCAATGATTGTGCTATCGACATTTTGATTCTCCTTTTGTTCCAAAATTAAAACTCCGATTCTCTGGAAACGGACCCGCAATGCGACCCCTGCGCGCTACTGCTTCTTCCCGCCTCCTGTTGCGAACGATCCACGCGCCTCCGCCGCCTTCCGCACCCGCTCGTGAATCGAGGACCACCCCGTCGTCACACCTTTCCGGTGCTCGTCAATAATCAACCCCAGCGCCGTGTGATGAAACTTGATCAGCGTTCCCCCGTCCACTTCGCTCAACCGGTATTGCAGATTCGAAGCCACCGGGTACGACATGAACAGCGGCCCATAGATTTCCAGCAGCGTCGGCCGCTTGATCGCCTGCACATGTCCCCAAAAGTGCCCATTCCCATCGCCCAGGTCGCGGTACCATCTCCCTCCCGGCCACGCCTCGATCTTCATCGGCATCAGCGTTCCGTCGGGATGTGCATTCCGCTCCCCCAGTTGTTCCACAAGCGCCTCGAAGGTCACCTCCAGCGAAGCCTTCACATGAATTTCCTGCGTAATGTTCAACGTCAAATTCTCCAGTGCTACTACTGCTGCTGCCATCGAACTCATCGTTCCTCCTTATATGGAAATGTCTGCTACGGAAATCTCTTACGGAAATCTTCTTAATTTTTCTTCGCGGCCCCGCTCTTCTCCTCCGCCCGTTCCTTCACCCGGATCAACTGGTGCCGCCAGAATCGCTCGAATGTCCCTGCCCACTCATGCAAAGGCCGAATCGCCTCCGCATTCGTCCGGTAAAACATCTGCCGCCCCTCCCTCCGCGCATGCACCAACCCAACATCCTTTAAGACGCGCAAATGCTTCGAAACGGAAGGCTGCTCCATCTCCAAAGCATCCACAATCTCTCCCACCGGCCGCTCCTGCAGCGCCAGATAGTTCAATATCTCCCGCCGCCGAGGCTCCGCCACAGCATTGAAAGCATCCGAAGTGGTTGCCGCTCGCGCCATGAACCTCACAATACATTCCGATATGGGAATATGTCAAGCCCTATTTTTCCTCTCACCTTTTTCGTTTCCCATGCTCAACCCCAGCACTCTCCGCGTTCCTCGGCGTACTCTGCGTCTCTGCGCTATCTTTTGCTTCTCTCCCATGGAACTTTTTTCCCAGTCGCGACATTACCGTTAGTGGAGGCTTACGGCGCATTCATGCAAGACGCACTCCCAGCTCTCGTTCTAAACTCGGAGGCCATGACGCGCACCCCTATGAACGACACGCCGCCCACTCGCGCCCTCCCCGCCAGCGACGAGCACCTCATGCTCGCCTTCTCTAAAGGTTCTGCCGAATCCTTCAACGAACTCTTCCTCCGCTACAAACAACCCATCTTCGGATTCCTTCGTGGCGTTGCTGCAATTTAGCGCGTTCCAAAAGCTTCCGAGTTTGCCCGATCAAGCAAAACTCGGATCATCCGCGTTAACGTTACCGATCGTTGCTCGCATCTACCAAACGCCCAAGTAACCCCATTTGCCCTTGGTCCATCTTCGGTATGGCTCCCCCAAAGACATATCGTGCGAAGACGCACCCGCCGCGTCCTCCCACTCACCATCACTTTTTTCGATGCAATACTCCTAAAGAATGTAGGTGATTCCTCGTTTTCTGTGAGATTTGGTAGAAACTTTGTGCTGTCTTTTCTTCCCCCGAGTTTGAATTTGTCGTAAATTCTTTTGAATCATATACCTCTGGAAAATCTCAAACTCCGCATCCCGCTGGCACGACTATTGCTCTCTTCTAGTCCAACTTACAAGATTGGCTTCCCGGGGTGGCCGGATCCGAACCTCGACTCGGTTCCGGTTTTTTGGGGGGTCAGCTTAGAAAAGGGGGCTTGCACCAGCCCCCTTTTTCATTTCGGCCAGTTGTTCTGCCATTGTTCTTCGTGGTGGTTGGCCGGTGGGGGACTTAAACTTCCCGCGAGTGTGTCATCGAAGTGGTTCAGCTCGGAGGGCCTATCTGTTACTGTTAGGCCCTCTGTTCTTTTTCGTCGCCCCTTTTTTGCCTCGCCGTGTTTTTCTTCGCTTCCGTCTTGTAGGGGCGGGGCTTGCCCCGCCCGCGGTACGGCCTTCCGGCCTCCATTCAAGACCCCCTGATCGTACACGTTGGAAGTTTACGCGCGTGGGGGGCGAGAGAAACCTCTACGTCCAATTCGCTGGCACCCATCTCCGCCTCTTTTGCGACTTTGAACTTTCAGCTGTTGACTGTGAGCTGTGAGCTTCTTCTCAAAAAAATGAGCGGCCGGTGGGGGGACCGGCCGCTCGGGCGTGGGGGATGGAGGGTCTTGTAACCAGAAGCCGGTTCAGCTCTTCCGCACGTTCTGCTGCGCTCGCGAGCAGCAAAACGTTTTGCAGGAGCAATCAGGCCCAAACCTTCTTACTCCGGAAGCCGCAACCAACTCCCGACTACACTTGCGATTCTGCTCCCTGCCCTACTCTCCGTCGATAGCCCGACGGGTTCATTCTTCTCGGTACTTCCCGCTACTCCTACTAGGCTCCTTTTAGTACCTATGTACTTACGCAAGTTCTTCGCCATCTAGTTCGAAATGCGCTCTGGCCATTGCATTCGAACGCATAATCCTTTCCGGCCCTCCAGAGTTTGTACCACGCTGCCGATAAAGCTAGCTGCAGTCTCCTTTTCAGGAGCGCGTAGACTGGCTCATGCATCCAAAACGCCGAAGTGGACGCGTCGCGAAAGAAATATCTATCGTCCTCCTCGGGACGGACACTACGGGCAAAGTGTTCTCGGAAGAAACGAAAACCGTCGTGCTCAGCCGTCACGGCGCCGGAGTAGTTTCGCGTTACCGGTTTACTCCTGACGAGGTGCTGACGCTTCGGCTGCCCGGTTCAACGAAAGAAGCGGTGGTTCGTCTTGTCGGGCAGATCGGTGGCGAACCAGGCCGCTACATTTATGGCCTCGCGTTCGTCGATCCAGATCCGACTTTCTGGCCGATGGAGTTTCCGCCTCCCGAACCCTTCGAATCGGCCAGCCACCGCGTCTCGTTCGAATGCAGCTTCTGCCACACGCGGCAGGACGTCGAACAAGGCGATATCGAAAAAGACGTCTACTCCGTCCTTGGCAACGTTCTGCGCTATTGCCCGGAGTGCGGCACGTCAACGCCCTGGAAAAAGGCCCCGAGCAAGGCCGTCCCCGCTTCTTTCGCAAACTCCGCCAATCCAAATTTCAACTCGCCTCCGCCATCCCCCGCCCCAGCCACGTCGTCCCCAAATCTTGGCTCGCTCGCGCCCTCGCTCGTCGCATTTTTTGAGCCGGTGCAGCCCGCAGTTCTCACCGCTGATTTAGTTCCGCAGGCCACTTCGTACTCCGGGGCATCTGCCGTTCAAGAATTTGCTTCATTGGCCGAGATTCAGGCTTCCCCCGAAGTGGCCACTGCCATTGCTGTGCTCCAGGCGCCTGCGCCTCCAAGACAGTCTGCGCTTTCCGCAGTCAAGCCCCAAGACGCTCCCACGCGTGAGCTGGACGCAAATGGGCGGCGCATCAACAAACGGCGCCATGTGCGCATCCGTGTAAGTTTCAGCGCGTGCGTGCGCCACCCGGGACACGCGGATGAGATCGTCGAGTGCGAGAACGTCTCCAAGGGCGGCGTATGTTTCCACAGCCTGAGGCAGTACGCTCTGGATTCTTTGATTGAAGTTGCCGCGCCATTCTCGCCCGGGGGGCCATCTCTTTTTGTTCCTGCCCAGATCAAACGAATCGAACCGCTTTCGGGAGGCAATGTTTTCCGTTACGGCGTCGAGTACATCTTTCGGTCCTCTTCTCAACAATCCTGAGCGATGCAATCCTTCCGTCAGAACCTCTTGCTTGGCTCACGAACTTGCCGCAATCAGCAGATTGAGAAAACGCGTTTGCGGCGTGCCAGGTGCTAGAGAACTCGAATGACTTGATGCAGCAGGGTTATGGCTTGGCGGAGCTGCTGCGTTTCGTTTTCCGTCAGTGCGGCGAGCGCTTTTGCTAGCGTTTCCACCCGGCGCTCGCGGCCTTTCCATAGGATTTTGGCTCCTTTGGCGGTGGCGGAAAGCTTGATGCGACGGCCGTCTTCGGTGCTGTGGCGGCGAATCAGGCGGGAGCTCTGAAGGCCGGCGACGATGCGGCTCATGGTAGGAGGGCGGACCTGCTCGGCCTCGGCTAGTTCGCCGAGCGACCGGGGGCCGCCGAACACCAGCACGGAAAGAGCGGAAAGCTGCGCGGGGCCGATGCCGCTTTCGCGGTCGCGAACACGAAGGCGGCGAAGCAGCTGAATTGCGGCCGAGTGCAACTGATCGGCGATATCCATTGTCGATAACGGCGCGAGAGGAGCCAACGCGGCGGCTCGGGATTGGGTCGAGAGCACAGCTTCGCGCGCCGGCAAGGCCTCAGCTCGAGCGGCGGGTGAAGAAGGGCTCGAAGACGTGCTCGCAGCGGATTCGGCGACTGGCGGAGAGGCTTGCGGAGTAGCGCGTTTTTTGCGCTTGACAGCGGTCATGGAAGATAGTTAGCTATGCTAACTAATCTGCTCCGGGAGGTAAAGCAAAATGTGCGCTGCACCCGCAAGCCTGGGAATCGCGAATATCGGCCAAATCTCGATCATCGTGAAGGACGTGGAACGCGCGACCGCGTTCTACCGCGACGTGTTGGGCTTGCCGCTGCTCTTCACCGTGCCCAGCATGGCGTTTTTTGATTGCGGCGGCGTGCGACTGATGCTGGGCACCGCGTCCTCGCCGGAATACGATCATCCAAGCTCGATCCTCTACTTCCGCGTGCCGGATATCAACGCCGGGCACAAGCGATTGGTGGAGCAGGGCGTGCAAATTGTGGCGCCGCCGCGCCTGATCGCCCCGATGCCGACGCACGATTTGTGGATGACGGCGTTCAAGGATAGCGAAGGAAACATTCACCAACTGATGAGCGAAGTGCCGCGGAAGTTGTAAGAAAAGTTAAAACCCACTCGCGACACCATGAAAGCACAGATCTGCGATAGCTTATTCGGCGGTGGCCGCCGGGAAAACGTGAATGAGTAGCCGATTGCTCTCGATCCGGGAGAAGGCGGAATTGCTTGACATTGGGAGGGTGGACGCATACCGTCAGTGCACACTGGTTTGACGCCGGGCGCGAGCCCCATTTCCCAGGTTAACCACTAGAACGAACGCCGTATCCCGCACCAACCGCGAACTCCGCGATTTGAGCGACGAAGAGCGACTTTCAAGTGTGTAGCGCTGTGCGGCCTGCCAGTCTGTCCAGGAGGAAACAATAATGTTGAAACGGATAACGGGCCTAGTTGGAGTGGTGGTGTTGGCGGTAATCCTTGTGCCAGCGGCTCTTCCCCAGAGGGAGCCGACGCCGATCGTCTACACATATGTAAGCCAATTCCAAATCCCGCGGGCCAATTGGGCGGCATATTCGGAGGATACCGAGAAGTCGTTCGTTCCCGTGGTGGAGAAGTTGCTGGCCGACGGGTCGATTGATAGTTGGTCTACCTTCGAGCAGGTCGTACACACTCCCGAGGGATATACGCACGGGGCGGCGTGGTCATCGAACTCCATCGCGGGGCTTATGAAAGTGCTCGATGAGCTTCGCAAGGGCGGACCGCGACCGGGGCAAATCGCATCCACCAAGCACGAAGACTACCTGATGCAGACCACGATGTACCAAGCGGGTAGCGGGACACCGGAGTATCTGCGGGTGATCTGCTCCATGGCGAAGGCCGACAAGCCGGAGAGTTACACCGCAATTCTCAAAAAGCTCCTGGTGCCGACGTTTGAGGAACAGGTCAAGAAGGGCGTGGCTACGTACTACGGTGTGGATGAGCAATATGTGAACACTGCAGCGCCGTCGACGCGCTGCGTGGTCATCAACTACCCCAACGCCGAAAGCATGGACAAGTGGGCAGCAGCCATCAATACGACGATCGGTAAGTGGAGTCCGGCGGAACGCGCGGAGTACGCAAGCGCCACCGTGACGGACAGCCGGCGCGACATCATGGCGCGGATCACGCACTCCGGCCATAAATAGCCGATTGCGGCGGTTCCGTTAAGAGGAGGGGGCGAAGTTGGCTCCCTCTTTTTTAGTTTCAGCTGATGGCTCATTTGAGGCGGTAGGAGCGCGGGGGCGAGGAAAGCTGACAATTGGATCGCTGATCCTGGTTGCGCGTGCGCTGGACAGCAGGGTTGAAATCAAATTGGTCCGCAGGAAAGAGACGAAGCCGGGGCGCCAGCGAAATGGCAGAGGAAAAGGGAAAACTGCAGCCTTTCAGCCGAAGGCCGGGGCGCCCGGCTGTCGCTCTTGGGATACATGCGAAAGGGACTGGGACCAGCGGCACAGAGCGAAGTCTGTGCCGCTGGCTTACTCTTGTGGTGCTAGGGTTTCTTGAGCGGTTCTTTCGCGGCGGTGGGTGCCATGGAGGCCTTGGGTTTGGCGGCGGCAGCCATCATCGCTTTCGGATGCCAGAAGTCCATTGCGACTTTGGCGATTTCCTCGGGCGGATTGCTTAGGTCCGGGGAGAAGCGATACAGAGTGGACTCAGCGCTCTCGACGGCATCCGCGTTGATTTGCTGGAATTTCTTGAAACCCTCGTCGCCGAGGATTTCGCGCAAGGTGGGATTGTGGTCGAACCCGCCCATGGACGAGCGCAGCGTGGACACGTAGAAAGTGGCGCCTTTGCCGCCTTCGACGACTTGGGAAACGAATACCGGTAGGGTATCAGCGTTCTTGTCGCCAGCCTCCTTCATTTCCTTGGAAAGAGCCTCGAAGTCGGCGATGTGTCCTGGACGGATGTGCACGGCGGTCGTCCGCAAGAAGCGGGATTGGCCGATGAGCTTCGCATAGGCCTCGGCATCCTGGGGGGCCTTGCGGCTGAGGTCCCAACGACGGCTGCGGAGTTCGGTGCGCGACCACACCAAACAGTTCATGAATTCCTGTCCCATTTTCTGGGCAGCTTCCTTGCCAAAGGCTTTGTTGACGGCGAGCATGCTGGCTTCGTTGGTTTTGTCAATGTCGGCGTAGTCCTTACGCGTGCTGGTGAACTGGTAGACATTGCCTTCGCCATAGACGGCTTCGAGAGCGAGCCAACGATCGCCATTGAAGCGGCGGTTGGCATCCGCCCATTTTTTGCTGAGTGCCTGGAAATCGGCGACTTTTTCCGGTTTCACTTTGACGATGAAAACGTCGAGATAATCTCCCTGCGCTTGGACAGCGACGGGCGCCGCCAGGCACACCACGACTGCTAAGGCCCAAAGGGCTTTGCGGAACGACATACCTACCTCCTTGTATTGAGAGTGCTGGGAAGGGACCTAGTGGGGGGACTGTACACCCGCGAGGGGGAAGGGTCAAGGAGGCGCGGACGCGACGGAGAATGAGGCGCGGAGTCTGACGATTGGGACGTTGATTCGCGTGGCGCACGCGTTGGGCGGTCGGGTGGAGAATCAAATCAAATTGGTCCGCCGGAAAGGGACGAAGCCCTTCGAGCCTCAGGGTAAACCGGGGCGGCGGCGAAATGGCGGGGGAAAAATCAGAACCCGCAAGCTTTAAGTCGAGGGCTGTGGCTCCTGCGCTCAGTCCTTTTTGAACTGTTTCTTTCGCTGTGCATCTTGTTCGAGCATTGTGGCCAATAGCCGATGCGGTGAGCGAAACGTAGTTTGGCGCAAGCGCTCAAACATAGCCGGCAGGTCGATCCATTCGTGGGCTGCGGCAATATCCAACACGCCAAGAGTGCCGATCACTTTCAGACTGCGTGCGCGGGCCGCATCGGCACCATCGCGCTCATCCATGAGGAGAAGACTGGCTTGTCGTTCCGATGCAAGGGCGATGGCATCTCGTTCTCCGGGATCAAGATGCATGAGGGAAGAGTCGGCAGCTTTGCGCAAAGGCACAACCTCCAGCCAAGGATGAGGTTGCATTATCCAGTCGCGGACTTGGGTCGGGGCCAAGGGATCAGACAGCTCAAGGTGCACGACAGGAGGTATGAGGATGCGCCCGTATAGTTGAGGAAGTACCTCGATTGCTTCAATTAGGACGAGATAATTGAGGGGCGTCGTGTCGGCGACAATCGGCGGCATTTACAGGCCGAGTTGGCGGTGGGTTTCGCGGTCGCGCTCGAGGTCTTCGAGGGTGTATTCCAGTTCGATGCCATGGTCTTTCAGGAAGGCGTCGACTTCCATGCGGGTCTGAAAGCCAAGGAGCTGGCGCAACAGGGCTGCGGATATTTTGCGGGAGCGGTAGGCTTCCATGGCGAGAGCTTCCAAGGCGGCGCGGGAGAAATCCTGGCCCTGAGCGGAGAAAGCGGCGAGGAGTTCGTCTGGAAGCGAAATGGTGACCTGCTGCATAACTTCAGGATACTGGAAGAATCGGTGAAAAGCACTATTGAGCCTCGCCAAATACCGGGTCGTGCAAGGCGCTGAGAAAAGCGGCAGCAAGGCTGCCGCACTCCAAATCGCTTCTTCGCAATATTATGCGGGACTCAGCAGGTCGTGATTGTGAGCGGAAATGAGCGCGCCAACCATTTCGGCTAGGGAGAATGAGGCGCGGAGTTTGACGATTGGGACGTTGATTCGGGTGGCACAGGCCTTAGATAGCCCTTCGAGGCTGGTTAACCATAATCGGCCCCCTCCCCCGGGGGTTTTGCATAAGTGTTCATTCTAAAGACGTTAAAGTTGTTTGTTCTTATGAGGTTAAGCAAGTGTTCATTCTAAAGGACTTGATTGCGCTAAATTGCACTAAAATTGTGCAAAATGCGGCTTATTTCGTAAGTGTTGTTAATAGTGGACTTAGGCCGAAAAGCGGGCTCTAGAAAGCAAAAACGCCAGCAGGGATGCTGCCGTTCCCGGTTTTGGGCGCTATATTGCCCACTAAATACTATACGCTGAGAGTCACTTTTTGTCAAGAGGAAAGCTCAAAAAATCGGGCTGGGGGCGACGGAAACGGCGGAGGAAAAGTCAAAAGCCGCAGCCTTTAAAGCGAAGGCTGCGGCACACGGCTTTAATCAAGATGCTGGAGCAGGAGGGGCCGAATCTGCCGTTTCCCTACTCTTCGCAGGTCCGAGGAAAGCTGAGGGAGCTGCGAACTCAGCAAGGAAGGACAAGCTGAGAATCCTTTATTTCGGGGACGCGAGTAGGGTGTTCATTCTGCTGCACGGCATCTTGAAGCGAAGCGCGCAACTGCCAGAAGAGGATATTCGCATCGCGGCGTTGCGCATGGAGCTGCACTTGAGGCGACTGGAAGGAAAAAAGAAATGACGAGTCGATGGAAGCGGTTCTATGAGAAGCAGATGGAGGATGAGAAGCTCCGAGAGCTGGTGGAAACGGAACTCGAGAATCTGCAATTGGGGGTGCAGATCGCGAAGCTGCGAGCGGCGGAGAATCTAAGCCAGACAAAATTGGCGGCGAGGGCGGAAATGAGCGCGCCGAAGATTTCGGCGATGGAGAATGAGCCTAGGAATCTGACGATTGGGACGTTGATTCGCGTGGCGCATGCTTTGGGCAGCAGGGTGGAGATTAAATTGGTCCGCAGGAAAGGGACGAAGGCGGGGCGGCGGCGGAATGGCGGAGGGAAAGTCAAAACCCGCAGCCTTTAACACCGAAGGCTGCGGCACCCGGCCGTCAGGCGGTAGCGAAGAGAGGCGGCAGGGTGGCGCTATCTCTTGAGAAGCTCTCGGGACGCTGAGCGATGCGGTCATTCGGTGAGGGTTGGTAAATTGGGCGGCCTAGCGGCCGGCGCCGCAAGTCTCCTTCGAGTGCGCGTTTGACCCTTTCCTTTGCGACGTTCAGGTAGCTGGCGACTGTGTCCGCTCCGGCCGCTCGCCGGCCGTGTAGGACCGCCGCGCATGCTGCGCTACCGGCCCCGATATATGGATCTACGACGAGATCGCCGGAATTGGTTAAGGCTAATACCAAACGTTCGACAAGCTCGATTGGAAACTGGCACGGATGAACCGTTTTCTCGACATGGTTGTGTTTGACGTTCGGAATGGTCCAGATATCACCGGGGTTCTTCCCCAGCGGATTGCACGAATACTGACCCGCTTTTTCGCCCTTGAAATATTTTTTCCCGGGATACTTTTGAGGGACCCTGATTGCGTCAAGATTGAAGATGTAGTTGTCGCTCTTGGTGAACCAAAGGATCGTTTCATACCGGCCAGAAAGCCGCTTACGGCAATGCAACCCGTGTTCGAAGGCCCAGACGATACGGTTCCGGAGCTTGAGTCCGAGTTCCCTGCAAATTCCATAAATGAAAATATCGAGCGGAAAAATCTCGCCGTCTTTCCCAATATGGTTTCCAACCTGCCAGCAAAGGCTGCCATCGGCGCCCAAGATCCGCACGCATTCCGTTAGCGTGGCTCGTTGGAGATTCAGATACTCATCGAATCCCAGACGCTTTTCGTACTTCTTGCCAATGTTGTAGGGGGGCGAGGTAACGATGAGGCGAACAGTCGTATCAGGAATCTCTTCAAGGAGTTGCAGACGATCGCCATGGAAAAGAGTCACCGCGGAATCGGGGCGGTAATGCCCGCCGATGTGAGAGTTGCTTCTCTTGGTCAACTCTTGTTCCCCCTCGATTTCGAGTAGTTCAAATGTCATAGGCGAAGAATAGGCGAAAATAAACTGGACGGTCAAGCCATATCTTCGCTAAATATCAAGGCACGACGCCTACCATTACGAGCGGAACAGCTGGCACTCCGCGTCCCTGACGAGCAAGGTCATACAGCGCCCCTTCGTAATATCCGGGCCCGGACGACATTTCCTGCTGCATAGACTTCATAGGCAGCACTTCAATTCCGACATCGATTTCGTTTCCTACATAGAAGGCGAGATGCTTTACGAATAGGTCGTAAGCAATGAAACTGTACTTACCTAATTGGATTTCGACCGCTACTCGGCCCTTCACGAAATCGGTCTGGTTGTACGAGTATATCGCGCGGCGTCCCGCTGCTTCTATTTCCTTCTTTTGTTCGTCTTTGGTGAGATTAAGGGTCTTCCTGATCAGGTCGTAGTCATCAGTAACCCAATAGCTGGTGCGGCTCTCTCCCCAACCTGCACTTTGAAATTCGACTGTGAACCGTTTGTTTATTTCGATGGGAGCAAAACAGGGTTTGCCCACCATGCCCTTTTCCTTGCTTATTTTGGTTTTGTACTTGTTCGCGTCAATCTTCCGGATGACATTTTCAATTTCTTTCCATATCTTGGGCTGGTGGACCAATAACCATTCGTGTCCGTTCAAATGAGAGTAGAGTTTTTCTATCCTCAACGGAGTCTCCCCTGGTGGAGCGTCGACCGTACTCTAGCCCACAGGTTTGACATGCACAAGCCTTTGAGGTCGGACGAGCAGGCGAAACTCAATCTCAGGTTAGTCAGCATTAGAGGCCTTGCCCGCGTCAACGTCCTTACTGTTTAAAGCCCGGATACTTCTTTCGGATTGCAGCGACGAGGTCTCTGTGAAAATCCGACCAACCTTGAGAGCCAACGTAAGTCTTTTTTAGGTCGACAAACTTCCAGCTCTTCCGTTCACCTTTGAGGGCGCTCAAGTATTTCTTAAAATCTTGATGGTTCAGTTGCCTCTTCTCCGTCCTCAGAATTGACCTCAGTAATTTGAGGAAGGCGGAAATCCCGCGGTTGGACGAGATGATATATTCTTCTGGATCTCTCCATTCCTTCCCGAACAAGCTACGGACGGTTGAGAAATACATTCGAAGAACCCTGATAAATTCATCAGGGTCGTTAGTTGGGTAAAACTTCCGGAGGATTCCGCGGGGGCCGACCAAGCCCTTGAGGTCGTAGCCAGCAAAGTTTTTCAATGTTAGCGACTGGCCGCCGACATCTAAGAGCCTAATTGAGTTTTTGAAGGGGCTTTGGTCATTAAGTTCGACGACAATTCGAATTGCCATTACCACACTGTCTTTCTGGCATTCTGCGAGATCTTTCGTGTACCGAAGATACGCAACGAGGTTGGGGTCCATTCTCCGCGAGTTATCGTTGATTGCAACAAAAGTTTCTTGCCGCTTCTTGGTACTTAGTCCTTTTACGCCAGTTACCACAAGGTCGAAACCAATCCGTGTTGCGGGCTGCGCTTGTACAAAACCGAATAGGCGGTGTTGTCCGTCAATCAGTTCAAGCGAGGAATATTCCATCGGAATATTCAGTACCACGAGTCTACTCAAGCTAGGCCTCGACAAAACAATGGGTCTGCCCTTTGTATCGGTGAACTCCTGCGACTTAATTTCCTCAACGGTTACCCGATCATTAAGGTGCACGATAATATTCGTGGGGAGAAGCGCGTCGATCTGAGTAATGAAGCCTAAGACTTTGGGCAATCGTTCCCGGCGAAGCATCCTCTGATAGGCGTTAGCGTCACCCTGCGCACGTCTATAAATCGCGCATGTCTTCAACAGATGCTCGGCCGGGATTGAGAACAGATATAAGTGGTTGGTGGACCCCGGGGTTGGCTGCTGAAGTTGGAGCGCCAAGACTCTGTGTACGTTCTTCTCTTCACTCGTGCTTATGCCAAGGGCGTGGATGATTTCATACCTGGCGTATTGTCGGATCGTTTCGGTGAGTGCTTCATAGTAGGAGAGTTCGCGCTCTCCCCAGATGCACATGTTTTTGTCAGTAGCATAGGCCCTATCTTCTGGGGAAAGTTCTTTTCCTGTGATAACAAACAGAATCCTGGTCGCCCCAGCCTTCTGCCCTATTACCTCCCAGTCATTGACATGTGCAGTCCAAGAATCTTTCACGCCGCCTGATTTGTTGGAGGCGATGATGGTCACTCCCAAGGTCGTTTCTGTTGCAAACAGATCGACCTTCCGCGTCTTGCCTGGTGCCATCTGTACTTGGTGTTCGGCGGTGCTCTGGATATTCGGTTGGGTGCTGAAACCCGCTTTCTCAAAGAGCGTCCAAACACGTTTATTTAGTGCGGCACCTTTGTCCATCGCAGGCGGGTTGAGACCCTTTCCGAAAATTGAAGCCGCTTAACGGCTCAGAGAATAACACTATTCTATCTATCTGCAGAGTGATGGAGCAGTGTAGTACCGAGATGATGCCGCCAACGAATTTAGTCCGTCGCGACGTTAAGCCAAGTAAATCTCGGTTTCGATTTTGATGATGAAGAGGGCGTCGGAGTCGGGGTGGCCGGAGGCGCGGAATTTTTGGCGGGCTTCGTCGAGGGAGTCGGCTAGGACGGAGAAGATAACGCGGCGGTCGGTGCGGCCGATGAAATGGAAACGGCGTTCTTGCTGGACGAGTTGGAGTTGGCTGGGCATTCGGTCGAAAGCCGACAGTTGAAAGTCCAAGGTGAACGAGCGAAAAGCAGATCCCTCGCTCCGCTCGGGATGACAAATCTGCCGGCGAGACGACGGCGCTACAAACGATCGATCCACGGAATCGCTTGGCGGATCAACTGAAAACTGCAGGCACGCTACAGAAAGATCGACTTGTACCAGATTGGAACAGATGCGGCGGAGGGAGAGGCTGACGTAATCGAGCGAGAGTTCGCAGCCGATCGCGTGACGGCTTAAGCGGAATGCGGTTACGAGAGTTGTACCTCCGCCCAGGAACGGGTCGAGGACGATGTCTCCTTCGTTGGTGGAGGCTAGGAGGATGCGTTCGAGGAGGGCGACGGGTTTTTGGGTGGGGTGTTTGCCGAATTTTTTCTCCCAGGTTTCGGGAGGTTTTATTTGTTCCCAGACGGACTTCATTTGCTTGCCGCGATTGGTTTCCTTCATGAGCTTGTAGTGGAAGGTGTGGCGGGACTTTTTGTCCTTGGCGGCCCAGATGATGGTTTCGGTGGCGTGAGTGAAATAGCGGCAGGAGAGATTGGGAGGAGGGTTGGGCTTGACCCAGGAGATGTCGTTGAGGAGCTTGAAGCCGAGCTGCTGCATGGCGAAGCCGACGCTGTGGATGACGTGGGCGGTGCCGGAGACCCAGATGGCGCCGTTGGGTTTGAGGACGCGCTGGGCGGCGGCGAGCCAGGCGCGATTGAACTCGTGATTGGCGTCGGGGCCTTTGGAGACGTCCCAGGAGCCTTTGTTGACGGAGACCATTTTGCCGGCGTGGCAGGTGATGCCGCCGTTGGAGAGGAAGTACGGGGGATCGGCGAAGATGAGGTCGACGGAGGACGCGGGGATTTGGGGGAGGAGGTGGAGGCAGTCGCCTTGGTAGATGCGGAGGTGGTGTTTGGGGTCGTCGAAGGCAGGAGTGGGGAGGGACATGATGATCGATCGGGATCGTTGATCAGATGGGTATAGGAGTCAAGGCGGAGAATGAGGTAAGGAAATAAGGAGGTAAAGATAAAGACAAAAGACAAAAGAAGGAATTTTACACAGAGGGCCACAGAGACACGGAGTTCACAGAGAAGAGGGGAAAGGATAACGCAGAGGCGCAGAGTTAACAGAGATTCGCGGAGAAGATAGGAAAGACAAAAGAAGGAATTTTACACAGAGGGCCGCAGAGACACAGAGTTCACAGAGAAGAGGGGAAAGGATAACGCAGAGAGAAGAGGGAAAGTAAGGAGGAATGTGATAATGTAAGGAATGGGAGTACGGGCATGAAGAGGCAGGCAAAGGGCATGAAGAGACAAGCGAAATTGACCAGCAAAGGGCAGATTACCGTGCCCAGGGATATCCGGCGCAGGCTGGGGGTGCGCGCGGGCGATAAGCTGGAGTTCGAGGACAAGGGCGACGGAGTGCAGGTGAAGGCAGTGCGAGATGGGAGTGTGTTTGAGAAGTATGCGGGGATCGGGAACCCGGGCATTGGAAGCGGACGAAAGGCTATACAGAAGTGGATCAGGGAGATCCGCGGCCATGAGGACGACGAGTGACGGTTGCTCTGGACACAAACGTCATTGTGGCGTTGTGGGACGCGACGGATGCGCTACATCCGGTGGCGCGAAAGGCTCTGGAGGAGGTGTCTAGCCGGGAGGCGCTGGTGATTTGCGGCGTGGTGTATGCGGAGTTGATTGGCGCGCCGGGAAGGACGGAGGCGTTTGTGGATCGGTTCTGTGAGGAAGCGGGGATTGCGGTGGAGTGGGAGTTAAAGGAGAGGATTTGGCGGAAGGCGGGGGTGGCGTTTCAAGGGTATGCGAGACGGCGGAAAAAGCAGAGTGGCGCGGAGCCGCGACGGCTGCTGGCGGATTTCCTGATTGGGGCGCATGCGCTGGAGAACGGCTACAAGCTCTTGACCCTGGACGGAGGAATGTACAGGAGGGCGTTTCCGGGGTTGAGGCTGGAGGTTGTTTAGAATCCGGAGAGATTGACGGAAGAAAACTGAGCGCAGAAACACAGAGAAAAGAAAGAGGGCACGATGTATCGTGCCCCTACAATCGGCGAGGATGATATTCTGCCAATCCTGGTAAGGCCGAGCGTTGCCAGAACATTCTGCTAGAGAGACCAGAGCGATGCATGACTTGAACTATTTTCGGGACCATTTGGATTTGTTTGCGGAGATGGCGACGCGGCGCGGGACGCCTTTGCATCTGGATGCGTTTCGCGTTTTGGATGCGCAGCGGCGGGAATTGATTACCGCGACGGAGCAGCTTAAGGCGCAGAGGAATAAGGCTAGCGACGAGATTGCGCGGTTGAAGAAGGAGAAGCAGGACGCGGATGGCTTGATTGGGGAGATGAAGGCGGTTTCGCAGCGGATTAAGGAGGCGGACGAGCGGATTACGCAGCTCGACGCGACGCAGCGCGAATTGCTATTGACGATTCCGAATGTGCCGCATGCGTCGGTGCCGGTGGGGCACAGCGCGGAAGAAAATGTTGAGGTACGGCGGTATGGGACGGCGCCGAAGTTTGATTTTGTGGCAAAGCCGCACTGGGAAGTGGGCGAGCGAGCGGGGATTTTGGATTTGGCGGCGGCGACGAAGATGACCGGGGCGCGGTTCGCGGTTTATAAAGGTTGGGGAGCGCGGCTGGAGCGGGCTTTGGCGAATTTTTTTCTGGATGTGCACACGCGGGAGCATGGGTATACGGAAATTTTGCCGCCGTTTTTGGTGAATACGGCGTCGCTTACCGGAGCAGGTCAATTGCCGAAGTTTGCGGCGGATTTGTTTCGCGTGGAGGGGACGGATTTTTGGCTGACGCCGACGTCGGAAGTGGAGCTGCACAATCTGCACCGCGACGAGACGATTGCGGAGGAAAAGCTGCCGATTTGCGTGACGGCGTGGACGGCGTGTTTTAGGAGCGAGGCGGGCGCGGCGGGAAAAGATACGCGCGGGATTTTGCGGCAGCACCAATTTCAGAAGGTGGAGCTGTTCAAGTTTACGCATCCGGAGAAGAGCTACGAGGAGCATGAGAAGTTGTTAGGAAATGCGGAGACGATTTTGCAGAAGCTGGGGTTGCACTACCGGACGATGCTGCTGTGCACGGGGGATATGGGATTTGCGTCGGCGAAGACGTATGACATTGAGGTGTGGCTGCCGTCGAGCGGGGAGTTTCGCGAGATTTCGTCGTGCTCGAATTGCGAAGCGTTTCAGGCGAGGCGCGCGGGGATACGGTTTAAGCCGAAGGGCGGAGGGAAAAGCGATTTTGTGCACACGCTGAATGGGTCGGGGCTGGCGGTGGGGCGGACGTGGATCGCGGTGGTGGAAAATTATCAGCAGGCGGATGGGTCGATTGTGGTGCCGGAGGTTTTGCGGCCGTATATGGGGATTGAGAGGATACCGGCGGTTGCGTAGGCCTTGGCGGTGGGGGCACGATATATCGCGCCCCTACGAGCACAAACCATTGATAATAGGGTATTTAGGTCGAAAATAGGGCCGATTTGGCCAAATCGGAAGAGGCTTTTACGCCGCGCAAAGTGTTGAAAGTACAGCTTTTCGTTTGACCTACCTTTTCGCCTTGCATACACTCGCCTCAGAGCAATATGCACACCAATGTCGTTGAGCAAGGTATAGACCCAAGGGGATTTATGGGTCGCAAGAAGAATGGCAATCCCGAACGAGTGAGAGTAGAGGAGTTGGCCTCAACGAGTTTGGGGTCATGAGCTGGAAGAATCGATGAACTTTTTGGCGCGCATCGTGAGGTTTTTGTTTTGGGTGCTGATCGTGTCGTGGAGCGTGGCGCTGCTGCGGCGAGTGGCGGCGTGGATGTTGCGCGGGACGATGCCGGCGCAGATGGATCAGGATGCGGCGGGTTCCGCGGCTGGAGCTGGAGTTGGGGCCGGGTCTAGCGAAACGCAGAGTGGAGTTGCGGCGCGGCGATTGGTGCGCGACCCGGTGTGCGGGATGCACGTGGCGGAAGTACTGGCGGTACCGCTGCGCGACGGCGGGGAGCTGGTGCATTTTTGCTCGGTCGCATGCCGCGACAAGTATGTGAACGGAACGCAACGAATGGCGGCAAACGGTTAGCGAAGTTACGAACCCCGGGCGGTTGAAAACTTTTTAATTTTTAATAGACACAGAAGTCGAGACTACACGCGTAGAGGAAAGGACCGACGCCGATGGCCACGGTCGCAAAGCCCACATCCCCGATAAGACCGATTGGCGCGCCGCCCCTGGTGCCGCGCATCGCTCCGCGAGAGGACTTGAATCCATTTCGCATCGCGCAGATTCAATTTGATATGGCGGCGGAGTTTTTGAAGCTGGAGCCGGGACTGCGGCAGATTTTGCGGACGCCGAAGCGCGTGCTGGAAGTTTCGATACCGACGAAGATGGATAACGGGCAGGTGAAAGTCCACACGGGATTCCGCGTGCAGCACAATATTTCGCGTGGGCCGGGCAAAGGCGGCATCCGCTATCACCCCAATGTGACGCTGGATGAAGTGAAGGCGCTGGCGGCGTGGATGACGTGGAAGACGGCGGTGCTGAACGTGCCGTTCGGCGGGGCGAAGGGCGGAGTGATCTGCGACCCGAAACGCATGTCGAAAACGGAACTGGAACGCATGACGCGGCGGTACGCCAGCGAGATCTTGCCGATCATCGGGCCGACGATGGATATTCCCGCGCCGGATGTTTACACCGATTCGCAGACGATGGCGTGGATCATGGACACCTACTCGATGACCGTGGGGCATTCCGTGCATGGAGTGGTGACCGGGAAGCCGGTGTCGATTGGCGGGTCCGAGGGACGCAGCGAGGCGACGGCGCGCGGGTTGCTGTACGTGGTGGAAGAAGCGTGCAAGCTGAAGAAGATTCCGCTGCGCGGCGCGACGGTGGCGATCCAGGGATTTGGAAATGCGGGAGCGACGGCGGCGCGATTGTTTGCGGAGAAAAAAGCGAAAATTATCGCGTTGAGCGACACGCGAGGAGGAGTGACGAATTCGCGCGGGATCGATCCGATCAAAGCGATTCGGTATAAGGAGCGGTCGGGGACGGTGGTGGGGATGCCGGGGGCGTCGCGCATCACGAACGATGATCTGCTGACCATGAAGTGCGACATCCTGATACCCGCGGCGCTCGAGAACGTGATTACGCTGCACAACGCGGAAGCGATCAAGGCGCGGATTGTGGCTGAAGCCGCCAACGGGCCGACGACGCCTCACGCGGATGAAATTCTGGCGCGGCGTGGGATTACCGTGTTGCCGGACATTCTCGCGAATGCGGGCGGCGTAACCGTGAGCTACTTCGAATGGGTGCAAAACATGGAAGGGCTCATGTGGGACGCCGAGGAAGTGAACGCGCGGCTGCAGAAGAGCATGGTGCGGGCGTTCCATGAAATGGTCGATACGATGCGGAAGCATCATGTGCCACCACGGGCGGGCGCGATGATTCTTGCGGTTGGGCGGGTCGCGGAAGCCACGCTGGTTCGCGGGCTGTTCCCGTGATTGCGTTTTGACAACTACCTGGAAAACAAGAAACTCCGAGCAGAATTTTTGAAGAGACTTGCTCTTTTCGCGCGTTGGCTGAATCTCGCGCTATTGATTTGTTCGCTTCCCCGGCCTGCAGAGGCGCAGCAGAACGGCGAGATAGCCATCACAGTGGATGACCTGCCCGCGCACGGCGATATTCCCAGCACCATGACGCGATCCGAAATCGCGAAGAACATGATTGCCGCTTTTAAGGCCAAGGGTGTCCCTCCCGTCTACGGATTTGTGAATGCCGGTGGGCTGGACGGCTCCTGGGATACAGCCGACGTTCTGAAAATCTGGACCGATGCGGGATTTCTGCTTGGCAATCACACCTACTCGCACATGGACATTACGCCGAACAGCGTTCAAGCGTTCGAAGAAGACATCGCCACAGATGAAGGCGCGCTGGAAGGCTTTATGGGGGCGCGGGATTGGCATTGGTTCCGCTATCCGTATTTGAATGAGGGCGACACGCTCGAGAAAAGACACGCGGTGAGAAAATATTTGCGCGAGCGCGGATACCGGGTGGCGCAAGTCACCATCGATTTTCAGGATTATGCGTGGAACGACCCTTATGCGCGGTGCATGAACAAGCACGATTCGCAGGCGGTTGAGTGGCTGAAATCCAGTTACCTGAACATGGCCACTGAGTACGTTTCGCTGGGACAGAAGATGGCGGTCATGCTGTTTGGCAGAGACATCCGGCATGTGCTGCTGCTGCACATCGGCGCGTTCGACAGCGTGATGCTCCCATCGTTGCTGGATTCGCTTCAGAAGCAGGGATTCGAATTTGTATCGCTGCAAGAAGCGGAAGACGATCCGGCGTACCAGACCGACCCCGACGCGGCGTTGAGCACCGGCGGAACGCTGCTCGAGCAAATGGTGGAAAGCAAGCACTTGGATTATCCGCCGCACGCAGAGGAGCCGCTCGAGAAACTCGACTCCATTTGCCGCTAGAAGCCCGCTTCGCCACAATCTCCTCGCGGACAGAACCAATCAGCAGCTGGTCTCTCAATTTTTGTCTTGCGCGCGGGAAATAGCGCGCGTACATTCACAAATGCCGGTGCGCCGAGTGGGCGCGACCGGCTATTTTCTTCGAGGGGCGCGAACGAGCACGAAAAATGAGCACTACGAATAACAATCACCAAGTGGCGCCGCCGATTCTGCTGACGATTTCGGGATTTGATCCGTCTTGCGGCGCGGGAACTGCGGCGGACTTGAAAACGTTTGCCGCGCATGGATGTTATGGCGTGGCGGCGATCACTTCGCTGACGGTGCAGAACACGCAAGGCGTGGAAGACGTGCACAACATTCCGAGCGCCACGCTGCGCGCGCAGCTCGATGTCCTTGCGAAGGATTGCAACATCGCGGCGGTAAAAATCGGAATGCTGGGAAACCGCGGGAATGCCGTGACCGTGGCGGAATTCCTGGATGCGCACAAATTCGCGCACGTGGTGCACGATCCAGTGATGAAATCATCCACCGGAACGGAGTTGCTCGACGCTGGCGGGGTGAAGTTTGTCGCAACGGAGCTACTGAAGCGCGCGAGCGTGATCACGCCGAACGTGCCGGAAGCCGAGATTTTGACGGGGATGACGATCAAGGACGTGGCGGAGATGGAAGCGGCGGCGCGGAAAATCGTGGAAATGGGAGCGCGAGCGGTGATCGTCAAGGGCGGCCACATGGGGCGCCCGGTGGACGTACTTTTCGACGGCACGGAGATGGTGACGCTGCCCGGCGAACGAGTGAACGAAGAGGAACTGCACGGAACGGGCTGCACGTTTGCATCGGCGCTGGCGGCACACCTGGCGGTGGGCCGGGGACTCCTCGAAGCGGCAACGCTGGCGAAAGCGTACGCGACGAAAGCGATTGAGAAAGCCTATCCCGTCGGGAAGGGCCGGCTGCCGCTCGATCATTTCTATCGGCAGAGGATTGAGCCGCCCGCGCGCGGCCTCCACGAAGTGCCGCAGCATGGGCTGCATCCGGCGGCAGAGCCCGCGGCGCATTAAGCCGAAGGAATACAAAAATTCGGTAAAGTGGAATATTTTCGGATATCGAAGCTTGCAGCGCCGAACCGAGAGACTATAAATTTGCCGCAGTGGTATGTAATAGACTCCTCTGGCGCTGAAACTGGGTTAGATTGACAGTATTTCCGCTCAACACTTGTGCATGAACTTCCTTAAATTCTTGTTCCACGAAGTTTTCGGGGAGAAATCTAAAGATGCTTGCGGCGGCGTATTCCGGCTGTTGCTCGAATGCAATCCAACGGCGCCCTTGCGCCTCGGCGACCGCACCGGTGGTGTTGGATCCTGCAAATATGTCCAGCACCAAATCGCCCGGGTCGGTGAGACATTTGATGAAGAACTCCGGCAGAGCCTCCGGGAATCTAGCAGGGTGGGTTTCGATTCCGACCGCTTTACATCCGCGAGTGTACTGCCCGTTCGACTCTGTGTTGGGTATCTGCAACAAATTGGAAGGTATAGCCCCTCCATTGTCACGGGCAAAGCCAGCACTTATGTCATGTCCAGAAGGACGCAGCTTCGGCGAATAAAAAGCTGAGGGATTTTCGAGTAATTTTTTCATCCGGCTGCTGTATGGCGTCAAGACTTTTGACACGTCTGCCTTCGGCCACGCGCTCTTGCTGAGCCACCACACCGTGTTAACGGAATCCTTGGCCCGCATTTTGCGCTTGTTGACCCATTCTATCGGGCTCGGAAGCTTTGCTGGGTTAAACCAATAGAAATCTTCGGCCAGGAAAAAGCCGACGTCGTCGCAAAGCTTTAGCAGAGTTCGAAAATTGTAGAGGCTTCGGGCTGGGATCCCCTTGAGGTACGCGCCACCCAAGTCTAGTACAAAACTGCCATCAGGGCGCAGTTTGTCGAGCGCTAAACTCGCAAACTCCGCGAGCCAGTCCACATATTCGTGTTGTTCTTTGTTCCCGTATTCCTTTTGACGCTGAAGCGCGAACGGCGGGCTGGTCATTATCAGATTGATGCTGTCGTTGGCCAGTTCAGATAACAAAATTCGAGAGTCTCCACAGACCATTCTTCCGAGTTCTGATTGATATAAAGCGTTCAAGACGGCCCACCATGGACTGCTACTTAAAGTCTGTAGATATTAAGTCATCAGCGAAGTAATAGTTATACATCGTGGCTAAGCGGATTTCAAGTCGGCTAATCCTAGCTCAGAATCTTCGAAAACTACGTCTAGCCAAAGGGTTAAGCCAAGAAAAACTTGCGGAGCTCGCTGGTCTGCACCGCACGTATGTCGGCTCAGTCGAAAGGGCCGAGCGTAATATTTCCATCGATAACATAGAGAAACTTGCCGGCGCCCTTGGGGTGCGCGCAGACGGATTGCTCGAAGACGAAAGATGAAACCTCACCCTGACTGGCGCGAAATGGCTGAGATGCTCCATCATGTGCGGCGGTATCAAGACTTGGCCAACAAGCACGGAATCGCTGATATTTTTCAGGACAATGGCGGAAAGTTGTTACAGGTGATTCTCACTTTAGGATTGAAGGTCTTGCCGGGTCGCGAGGGCAATGACGCGACGGATGCCGAAGGCAATGAATATGAGCTGAAATCTGTCAACACCGATCTAACCAAAAGCTTTTCAACACACCATCACATCAATCCAATCATTATTGCCAAGTACCGTAAAGTTGATTGGATTTTTGCCATTTATTCTGGAATAGAACTTCAGGCAATTTATCTCATGAAGTCGGCGAATTTAGAAACGTTCTACACAAGGTGGGAACAAAAGTGGAATGACGATGGCAAAAAAGACATTAACAACCCCAAAATACCTCTATCCTTTGTGGTCGAAAAAGGCGAGCTGCTCTACGGCCAGCCCCTTACACCTCGCGCAGTATCTGGCCCACCCAAGGAAGCGGGGAAAGAGCAACCTGAATTCTAGTCTTACCTAGAAACGTCTGCGGTGATCTCAGCACGATTACAAGCGATGGACGATGCGGCCGGCGACGATGGTGGCTATCGGTGCGCCTTTGAAAGTGCGGGCATCGAAGGGAGTGTTGCGGGATTTGCTGGGGGATTGCTTTACGTCGTAGGTCCAGTCGTGAGTCGTGGAAAAAATCGTCAGGTCGGCGGGCTGGCCGGCGGCGATTTTGCGTTCGAGGCCGAGGACGCGCGCGGGGCCCGCTGTGAAAAGTTCGACCAGCCGCATCAGCGAGATGCGCCCGCTATGGACCAGTTGTTCGAGTGAAAGGGCGAGTGCCGTTTCAAAGCCGAGGATGCCGAAGGGGGCGCGGTCGAACTCGACATCTTTCAACGCAGGTTCGTGAGGAGCGTGATCCGTGGCGATGGCGTCGACGCTGCCATCGGCAAGACCCGTGATGAGAGCCTCGCGGTCTTCGCGCGCGGCTAGCGGTGGATTCATTTTATAGCGCGAGTCGTACAGGACATCCTCGTCGATCAAAGTGAAATGGTGAGGAGTGACTTCGCAGGTGACGTGCAGGCCGCGCTGCTTAGCCCAGCGGACTTGCTCGAGCGAAGCCTTTGCGGAGAGGTGCGCAACGTGCAGCCGCGCGCCGGTGAGTTCGGCGAGTTGAACATCGCGCGCGACGCAAACAGATTCGGCGGCGGCGGGCATTCCGGGCAGGCCGAGACGCGTGGACGTGACACCTTCGCGCATGACAGCGCCGGCGGCGAGCGAAACATCTTCGGAATGCTCGATGACCAGTAGATCGAGCGAGCGGCAATACTCCATCACCTGACGCGTGAGTTTTGCCGGCGCGATTGGCTTCCCGTCATCGGAGACGGCGACGATGCCGGCTTGCTTCATGGCGGCAATCTCCGCGATGGCTTCGCCTTTACTTCCGACGCTGGCGGCCCCGATGGGCCAGACGCGCACGCTTGCGGTGGCTTTGGCGCGATCGAGAATGAAGCGCGTGACGCTGGCGTTGTCGTTGACGGGTTTCGTGTTCGGCATGCAGCAAACCGCAGTGAAACCGCCGCGTGCTGCTGCTCGTGTCCCGGTCTCAATGGTTTCCGAGGATTCCTGGCCAGGCTCGCGGAGATGCGCGTGAAGATCAATGAAGCCGGGAGCGACAATCAGGCCGGTGGCATCGAAAACTTCGGTCGAGGAACCCTGCGCAATTTTTCCAGGCTGCGCGACTTCAACGATTTTGTCGCCGTCGAGAAGCACGTCGCGCGGCGCGTCGGTCTGCGTGGCGGGGTCGATGACGCGGCCGTTCTTAACGAGAAGCATGCGAAGGGTCCTTGTCCGCGGGTGCGGAGGAATTTTCCTTTTTGTCGGTTGCGCGGCGATTGCGCGGCTGTTGCTCTTCCGCGGCGGGATGCGCCGCCTCTGCCGAATCTTCCGAGCCGCCCACCAGAAGCAAGAAGAGCAGAGCCATGCGCACGGCGATTCCATTCGTGACTTGCTCGAGCACGCAGGACTGCGGACTGTCAGCGACTTCGGGAGTGATCTCCACGCCGCGATTCATCGGGCCGGGATGGAGGATGATAGCGTCGGGCTTGGCGAGGCGAAGGCGTTCGGCGTTTAGTTGATAGAGAAGGATGTAGTCCGCGGCGGAAAGCGCCGGCTCGTGAAGGCGCTCGGTTTGCACGCGTAGAACGAGAACGACGTCGGCACCTTCGAGAGCTTCTTCGATGCGAAAGACGCGGTGAACGGAAGCGCCGGGCGGACCGATACTTTCAAGTTCGCGGGGAACCCACATGGCCGGGCCGCAAAGGGTGAAGCGGCAGCCGAATTTTGCGAGCAGGTGAATGTTCGAACGAGCGACGCGGCTGTGAGAAATGTCGCCGAGGATGGTGACATTTAGATTGGCGAGAGAGCCTTTGCGGTCGCGGATTGTCAGCGCGTCGAGCAATCCTTGCGACGGATGCTCGTGCGTGCCGTCGCCGGCGTTGATCACGGGAATATCGAGATGGCGCGCTACAAAATCGGCGGCGCCGGAAGCAGCGTGGCGCATCACCAGGCAATCGGGCTTCATCGCGTCCAGCGTATGCACAGTGTCGAGCAGAGACTCGCCTTTTTTCAGGCTGGAAGATTCTGCCTGGAGGTTCATGGTGTCCGCGCCGAGGCGGGCGGCGGCGGTACCAAAGCTGATGCGCGTGCGCGTGGAATTTTCGAAGAAGGCGAGCGCGACGGTTTTGCCGCGGAGAGTGGCGAGTTTCTTAAGAGGATTGCGCTGGATTCCCTGAAAGGATCTGCTTTGGTCGAGAAGAAAAGTAAGTTCTTCCGCGGAGAGCGGTTCGAGAGCCAGCAGGTCGCGGAAACGAAAAGTCACATTTGCACTCTTTGAATGGGTGGCGACAAACTCTTTTTCAACTACGGCTCCTTGCGGTCGACGAGAACGACGCGCTCTTCATTATCAATCTCGCGGAGACGCACTTCGATGATTTCCGTTTCGCTGGTCTGCACGGTGCGGCCTACGAACTGGGCTTCAATGGGCATTTCGCGATGGCCGCGGTCAATAAGGACGCAAAGAGAAACGCGTTGGGGTCTGCCGAGATCGAAGAGGCCGTTCATGGCGGCGCGAATGGTGCGGCCGGTGTAAAGCACGTCGTCGACGAGGACGAGGTCCATGCCGTCGACACCGAAGGTAATGTCGGAGGACTGGAGAACAGCCTGGGGCGCGACTTTGGAGAGGTCGTCGCGATAGAGAGTAATGTCCAGAGTGCCGACGGGGACATCGACGCCGTCGATGCCGCGCATGGCTTGGGCGATACGCTGCGCCAGAGGCACGCCGCGGCGGCGGATGCCGATCAGGGCGAGATGCTTGGTGCCGCCGCTTTTTTCGACAATTTGATGGGCCAGGCGTTGCAGGGTGCGGTCGATCTCCGGGGCGGACATCAATTGGGCTTTTTCGACGATGCGCATGTTCGGGTAATCCTAGCATAGTGACTGGTGACTCGTGACCAGGGACTCGTGGGGAGCGGCGCCGACCGTTGCTGTGGCTCTGGAAGCTCGGACGGCGTGATAAACTGCCGCGCGTCATATCTAGCGAGGTGAATATGTACGTTGCAAAGGCGCTGCGCGCGAACTGCAAAACCGTGAGGGCCGTCTGTGGAGCGCTTTTACTTTTTTGGACTGGCGCCGCTCTTGCGCCACACGCTGGCGCACAAACCCAGAAGAAGTTTGGTGCGAAGGCTCCCGCGAGGCCGAAGCTGGTGGTGATGCTGGTGGTGGACCAAATGCGCGGGGATTATGTGGACAAGTTTCAAGGCCAATGGTCGGGAGGATTGAAGCGGCTGATCGAGGAAGGCGCGTGGTTCCGCGATGCGGCGTACCCGTATGCGGCAACGGAGACCTGCGTTGGTCACTCAACGATATCCACCGGAGCATTTCCCGCGACGCACGGCATGATTTCAAATGCCTGGTGGGACCGCGAGCAGCAAAAGAATGTGACGTGCACGGACGATTCGAAGGTGAAAAATACGGGTTACGCCGGGGCAAGCGTGAAAGGCGGAGACAGCGCGTGGCGAATGCTGATGCCGGCGTTTGCGGAGGAATTGAAGTATCAGACCGGCGGAGGAACGCGGGTGGTGACGTTTTCACTGAAGGCGCGCGCGGCGATTACGATGGCAGGCCATCAGGCAGATGCGGTGACCTGGTTCGACCCGGGGACGGGCGCTTGGACGACATCGAGCGCATATCCGATGGCGGCGTTTGTCGAAGAATACGCGAAGGCGCATCCGGTCGCGAAAGCTTACGGCAAAACGTGGACACCGCTCCTGCCCAAATCGGCCTATCTCTATGGAGAGACGGCGGTCGGAGCAGTGCCGCCAGCGGGATTTGGCGCGGAATTTCCGCATCCGCTGCGGGGGAAGGCCGGCAGCACGGGAGCAGACGCGGCATTCTATTATCAATGGCAGGCCAGCCCATATGCGGATACCTACTTGGCGGAGATGGCGGAAGACGCCGTCGACAAGCTGAGATTGGGCAAACGCGCAGGGACGGATTATCTGGGCGTCAGTTTCTCTTCGCTGGATTACGTGGCGCACTCGTTTGGACCGCGGAGCTGGGAAGTGCAGGACGAGCTCGCGCGGCTGGACCGCGACCTGACGGGCTTCTTTGCGCATCTCGACCAAGTCGTGGGGCGCGGGAATTACGTGGTGGCGCTGAGTGCCGACCATGGCGGCGCACCGATTCCTGAGGACTTGGAGAAGACGGGTGTGGATGCAGGCTGGCTGAACGTGGGAGAGGTGAAAGAGCGGGCCGAAAAGGCGCTCGAAACGCTCAACTATGCAAAACCGGCGGTGGCGGAGGTCGGCGGAAGCGACGTGTATTTCACGCCGGGCACGTACGACAAATTGAAAGCGGATCCCGCGGCGATGCGCGCCGTGATCGAGGCCATTGAGAGTGTCCCGGGCGTGGCACATGTCTACCGCGCGAAAGAAGTTGACGATCGGCCGGCGACGGATAGTCCGATCCGCAGAGCGGAAGCCGCGAGTTTCTTGGAGAGCAGGAGCGGTGACTTGCTGATTGTGCCGAAGCCTTTCTGGTCGTGGGATTTTTCGACCCCCGGAAGGCCTCGAACCTACGGCTCGATGCACGGCTCGCCTTACTATTACGATCAACGTGTGCCGGTTTTTTTCATGGGATTTGGGATTCGGCCGGGAGTGTATTACGACGCGATTACGCCCGCGGACATTGCACCGACGTTCTCTGCGCTTTGTGGAATTACGCTGGCGCCGCGGGATGGGCACGTTCTGGGCGAGGTGCTCGCAAATGCCAACGAGCATCCTGCCGCAAGAAAGTCATCTGCTCCCGCTAGTACGGAGGCGGCGAAGCCCTAGATTCGTCCGGTTCTTCAAAGGCCGGCGCCGTGCGGAGATTTTGCGGGTCTCCGTGCGGCTTCATGATATTCTCTGACGGAAGTGACTCCTGCTGGGGCTGTTGATCTGACCGTGCAAATTGGCGCGGTGCGCCTGCGGAATCCCATTCTCGCAGCCAGCGGAACGTTCGGCTACGGCGTCGAGTTTGCCCACCTGTTGGACCTGAACCTCCTCGGAGGCCTGGTCGTCAAAGGCCTCTCCCGCGAACCCATGGAAGGCGCCCCTGCGCCCCGGCTTTGCGAAACCCCCTCGGGGATGCTTAATGCCGTGGGACTCCAAAACATAGGGGTTCGGGCTTTCGTCGCCGAGAAACTCCCGGTACTGAGAAAATACGATACAGCCGTCATCGCTAACGTCTTTGGTTACATCGTGGAGGACTATGTGGAGGTAATCCGCGTCCTCGAGGATGCCGAGGGCCTGGCGGCCTATGAGCTGAACATCTCCTGCCCCAACGTAAAGAAGGGAGGGATGCAGTTTGGGAGCGACCCCTCGCTCGTGGCCGAGGTGGTGGCGGCGGCGAGGAAGGCGGCGATTAAGCGTCCGCTCTGGGTGAAGCTCTCGCCGATGGTTGCAGATATTGGACTTATTGCGCGGGCGGCGGAGGGAGCTGGGGCCGATGCCTTGACGGTGGCAAATACCTATCCGGCGATGGCGGTCGATCCTTGGACGGGGAAGTCGCGCCTGGGGAACCAGACGGGGGGACTGTCGGGCCCGTCCATAAAACCGATCACGATGCGCTTGGTTTGGGAAACGAAGAAGGCTGTGAAGACACCAATCATAGGTGTCGGAGGCATCGAGACGGTGGAAGACGTGCTTGAATACCTGGCGGTGGGTGCGACTGCGGTACAGGTAGGGACGGCCAGCTTTACTGACCCGACGGCCAGTCGGCGACTTGTTGGGGATTTGGAGAAGGTCCTTTTTGATGCTAAAACGTTTACTATCAATGATATAAGAGGTAGAATCTTAGCAGATTTTGGTTGACATAACGAGTCTTTTTTGCTACACTTTTTTGGATATGAGTAGCACAAAGAACACACTATGAGACGACCACTCTTTGTTTTCTGGGCCGCGTTCCGATGGGTGCTCCTAATGTTCCTCATCGTTCCTGTTATGGATGCTCCCCTCGTGGCGCATCTGAGTGCCCCCGTTAAGCCAATGAAGACCTGGGTTGGCAATGCCAGCTGGTATGGCCCCGGGTTCAATGGAAAGAAGACCGCCAACGGGGAGCGCTTTGACAGCGAGGCGCTTACGGCTGCCCATCCAAACCTGCCGTTCGGTTCGATCGTCCGGGTGGTCAATCCCCGGAACGGGAAGTTTGAACTAGTACGTATCAATGACCGAGGTCCCTATCAAGAAGGGCGCGAAATTGATGTATCCTATCGCGTAGCCCGGAAAATCGGCTTGATTCATTCGGGCGTGAGCCAGGTTCGGCTCGAATTGATGCAAGTGCCACAGAGACACTGACCCCGCCGAAACCGGGGTCGCCTATGACCTTGAGCTTCGACGCCCATCCCCGCAGCAGCTTAATCGTGGCACTGGATTTTGACTCTCTATCCTCTGCGGCAAAATTCGCCAAACAAATCGCCGATCTGGTCGGCATGTTCAAGATCGGCAACCAGTTGTTTACGGCTGCGGGACCCGCGGCTGTGAAAGAAATCGCGGCGCTGGGCCCGGGCGTCTTTCTCGACCTGAAATTCCACGACATTCCGAATACGGTAGCGGGAGCAGTGCTTTCCGCAGCCGCCATGACCGGCGTGCAGCTTGTGAACGTGCATGCGCTCGGCGGCCGCGCCATGCTGGAGGCGGCGGTGCAGGCCATCAGTGCGGGCGTCCCGATGGGTGCCGACCGGCCCCGTTTGCTGGCCGTGACGATTCTCACCAGCATGGACCAGAAATCGATGCGCGAGACCGGCATCGGAGGGCCGCCGCAGAGCCGCGTTGTTAAGCTGGCCCAGCTTGCAAAAGAAGCCGGTGTGGACGGAGTCGTGGCCTCGGTGCAGGAAGCGCGAGCGATCCGCAAAGCGTGCGGCCGGGAATTCCTGATTGTGACGCCGGGAGTGCGGCCCAAAGATAAAGAAAGCGCGGAGCCCTCAAAACGCGACGACCAGGCACGAACAGCGACACCCACGGAAGCCATACGCGCCGGCGCGGACTATCTCGTGGTAGGAAGGCCAATCCTGACGGCGAATGATCCCCGAGCAGCAGCGCAAGCGATTGTCGACGAAATCGCCGCCGCCAAGTAGGCCGCGCGCCGCTTTCGCCTCGTTCAGCATCTCAACCTAAAAATAGCGCAGCATCAGTGCGTAATCCTTGGGCGAAGTGTGGCTGACAGCACAGGCAAGAGTGCCTGTGCTACTTTAGTCTTTGCCTGCGGGGCTTTCCTCTTTCATGAATACCACCTCCAAAAGCGTGATCGTCGGGACGGCGGGCCATATTGATCATGGCAAATCGGCGCTTGTGGAGGCGCTGACGGGGACGCATCCGGACAGGCTTGCGGAAGAGAAGCGGCGCGGGATTACGATCGATCTTGGCTTCGCTTTTCTGGAAGAAAATGGCGTGAAGTTCGGTCTAGTAGATGTGCCGGGGCATGAGCGCTTTGTCAGCAACATGCTCGCGGGCGCGGCGGGGATCGACCTGGTGCTGCTGGTGATTGCGGCGGATGAGTCGATCAAGCCACAGACGCGGGAGCATTTCGATATTTGCCGATTGCTGGGCGTTACGCGCGGCGTTGTGGCGCTGACGAAAAGCGATTTGGTCGATGCCGACATGCTCGGGCTGGTGAGACTGGAAGTGGAAGAATATTTGCGCGGCTCGTTTCTGGAACGGACGGCGATAGTTCCAGTGAGCGCGAAGACGGGAGCTGGTCTCGACGAATTGAAGCAAGCTTTGCAAACGGTCGCGACGGAAATTCCGGGAAAAGACGCAGCGCGATACTTTCGGCTGCCGATTGACCGGGCGTTCGCGATGAAGGGATTTGGCACGGTGGTGACGGGAACGCTGATTTCGGGGAGCATTGGCGCGGAAGATGAAGTCGAGATCTTCCCGGGAGGCCAGCGGCTGCGCGTGCGCGGCGTGCAGTCCGGCGGAAAATCCGTTGAGCGAGCCACCGCCGGGCAGCGGACGGCCGTGAATCTTGCAGGCATTGACCATGACGCGGTGAAACGCGGGATGACGCTGGCCGCGCCGGGACACTTTCGCACGACGCGCAGGGTGGATGTGCGGCTGACGCTGCTTCCTTCCGCGCGCAAGCTGAAGAATCGCGCGCGCGTGCATTTCCATGCCGGGACCGCGGAGACGATCGCGGAAATTTTTCTCTACGGCCAAAGCATTCTTTCGCCGGGGCAGAGCGCGCTGGGCCATCTACGGCTGCAGGATGAGGTGCTGGTGCTGCCCGGCGACCGGTTCATCGTGCGGCAATTTTCGCCAGTGATTACGATTGGCGGAGGCGTGGTTCTGGATGCGCTGGCAAGGCGGCCGATGGTGCGGGATACGGGACGCACGGCGTTTCTCGAGACGCTGGAAAGCGGGAAACGGGAAGAAATGCTCGCCGCCATGACGGAGCGCGCTTTGCTGGGCCTGGCGCTTGAAGAGATCGTGGCTCGGGCGGGCTGGCTCGAAGAGGAGATCCGAGAGACTGCGCAAAAGCTTGCTGCCGGCGGCAGGATCAAAATCGTTTCGGCGGAGCCTTTGATTTTGCTGGGGAGAAAGGCGTTTGACGACGTGCGCCGCAAAATCGCCGAGCGGGTCGAACGGTTTCACAAAGAGAATCCGCTGTCTCCGGGAATCGCGCGAGAAGATCTGCGCGCGAATCAGGGAAGACGCGTGCGAGCGGAGACGTTTCGCGCGGCGCTGGACGAAATGGCCGCGGAGAAAAAGCTGGACGTGCAGGGCGAACTCGTCAAGCGCGCCGGAGCGGAGATCGCACTGCAACCCGAAGAAGCCCGCGCGAAAGAACAGATCGAGCAGGCATTTTCTTCGGCCGCGCTGACGGTGCCGGCGGTGAAAGAGGTGCTTGCGAAATTGTCCGTCGAAAGCAGGCGCGCGGAGAAACTGCTGCAAATTTTGTTGCGCGAGAAAAACCTTGTTCGCGTGAGCGCGGAGCTCGTATTTCACCGCGACGCGCTGGCTCATCTGAAGGAGCAGCTCGCTACGTATAAGAAGACGAAGGGCGAGCGCATTTCCGTGCCGGCATTCAAGGAGCTGACGGGGATTACACGCAAGTATGCCATTCCTTTGCTTGAGTACCTGGACCGGGAGCGGGTGACGCGGCGGGCCGGGGATGAGCGTGTTATACTTTAGTTGTGCGGCTGAGCATGGGCTTGCTGCGCAAAGCGTCCTGCGCTAGAGTTGCGGTAAAGCGCGGAGAGGCAGGCCGCATGGAGGTTTTTCATGGGCGAACTTAGTCCTATTCATTGGCTGATCGTACTGGCAATTATCTTGCTGTTGTTCGGGGGGCGGAAGATTCCCGAACTAGCGAAGGGTCTGGGAGAAGGCATCCGCAGCTTTAAAGAGGGGATGTCCGGCGCTTCGCATGCGCAGACGACAACGCCTCCTGCGCAGGCAGCTGCTCCGGCGGAGAAGCCCGCGGAAGAGAAGAAAGCCTAGGACGCGAACACAATTTCGAGATCAGTTGAAAAGGGCGGCCTGGGTGGCCGCCCTTCTTGTTTTCGGGCGATACTCGAAGCAGAGTTCGGATTGTGTTTCGTATTTACACTTGAAAAAGCCGCCAGCGAGACGCCTGCGCTACCTCGCTTTGTGTTCAAAAAGTAGCGGAAAATTCTTTCCAAGAGCCAAACACCTGCACTTTCGACCAGTAGAACAACCGCAACTTTTTCTTCATGATTGGGTATCACGTAGTGACGCGGATTTCCCAGAACCCGAACTAAAACGCATAGGAGAGAGACATGAAATTTACATGGCTGAAGTGGAGCGCCTTGCCGATGGCCGTCTTGATGATGGGAACGGCGGCAATGGCGCAAGATCAAACGGCTGCGCAGGGATCGAGCTCGCCGGCACCGGCAACGCAAACGGCAACGCCAGCTGCGAAACCCGATCCGAGCATCGCGCAGCGGAAAGAGAATCAGCAAGACCGCATCGCGAACGGCGTGAAGAGCGGGCAATTGACGGCGGGCGAGACGGCGAAGCTGGAGAATCAGCAGAAGGGCATCAACCAGCAAGTGAAAGCGGACCGCGCCGCGAACGGCGGGAAGCTGACGGCTGGAGAGAAAGCCCAAGTGAACCACGAACAGAACCGGGCCTCGAGAAACGTTTACCGCAAGAAGCATAACGGCAGAACGCAAGGCGGCGCTAAGCCCAAGTAGTCCCGCTTTTCCACCCCCTGAAGCGAAAGAGGTGTTCTCCGAGAGGAGAACACCTCTTTTTTTTGCGTTGACGGAGCGATTTTGCAAGGTGACTGGTGGTCCGTGACTAGAGTGGCTCATGACTCGTGTTCCGTGGCCCGTGACCGGTGACTGGTGAAGGACGGGGGGCCGCGTGGCGATGGTCGCTGGTGACGGATACTCCCCCTGGCGGGGACTTCTTGGTTCCCGCCAGGACACCCCGACCCGGTCGGGACGGGCGCCGGTCGCGGTTTCGACGGATTCCTAGTTAACAATAACCCCCGGTATCCCCCCCGTTTTTTTCGTAAGTGTTGCTTCTAAAGGATTTAACTTTTCTGCAAGTTGTTTAGAATCAGTACGTACGCGAGTTTTTGCAAGTGTTGATTCTAAGTGAGTTAGCGCGGCGGGAAATTCGGCGCTCAGTTGAAGCCGCAGATTCGGTACGGGCGGCCATGGGTGAACGTGAAAGAACACAAGGACGCGCGGTGCTTTTGAGGCGTGGCGGCAGAGGAGTCGTAATTATATGTGGCCGCAGAGCCGTCAACGGAGCGATTGGTGGACATGGAAGTCTCCAGAAAGAAAGATTTGGGATTTTGGGGAGAGTCTCGCGGAAGCGAGGCGCACTGGTCTACATAAATAACGTACCAAAGTAGTGATCGTGTTGTCAATAAAAAACGACCGCAAGAGAGAGCCGGAGACGTGGGGATCAGTCTTCGGACCAGCCGAGGTCGGTTAGGGCTTGGGTGACGCGGGCTAGGGGCAGGCCGACTACGTTGAAGTAGTCGCCTTCGATGCGGGGGATGTAGCGGCCGGCGCGGCCTTGGATGGCGTAGGCTCCGGCTTTGTCGTGGGGCTCTTCGGTCGAGAGGTAACGCGAGATTTCTTCGGAGGAGAGTTGGACGAAATGGACCAGCGTGGATTCGACGAAGGTGCGGCGCTCGGCGTCGGGGAGGCGGATTAGTGTGACGCCGGTCAGGACGGCGTGGGTGCGGCCGGAAAGAGTTTCGAGCATGTGGCGGGCGTCGTCGCTGGAGCGGGGCTTGCCGAAGATGCGGCCTTCGAGAGTGACGACGGTGTCGGCGGCGAGGACGATGGCGGGGCCGACGGCGCGGGCGGCGGCTAGTTCGACTTTGGCGTTGGCGAGGCGCTGGACGTGATCGTGGGGCGATTCGCCGGGGAAGGGTGTTTCGTCTACGGCGGAAGAGACCACTACGAACGAGAAGCCGGCGTCGTGGAGAATTTCGGCGCGGCGTGGGGAAGTGGAGGCGAGGATGAGTTTCATGGTTTCAGCGACCGACACTGCAAGGTATTGTGCGCGGCGAAGAATCCTACATTACAGGAACAGTTCCCGCACGCTGTTGTGTCGAACTGTCCCTAGTCGCAAGCCAATCGTCGAAATGCTTAACTAGGGATTCCTTGGAGCTAAATACTCGTGCCTTAAAAGTCCGTTCCAGCTTTGTCTGCTGCCAAAGACCAAATAAATCAGCACTCACCGCGATGGCGTCGCAATAGGGCAGGACCGTAGCTAGTATTAGGGTGTCCATAGCATCGCTGGGTTTTGCGGTGCGTTTTGGGTCACAGTTTATGGCCGCCGAGAGAATCGAAAGTGTTGAGACAAAGGGGCAGGCGCGAAGTTCGGACGAATTCAGGAAGTCATGAAATCTGTTTTGCGGCAAGTCGTGCAAGAACCAATATTCATGAAGCCCCCCAATGATGTTTAGGCCGTGGACATCGGTCGGATTGAGGAAGAGCGTGTCGATGATCGCATTTTCCTGCTGCTGTTTGCGGGCGTCGAAATCCGTCCAGAGGTATTTTCCGCAGACCGCCTGTCGATCCCGCATGTACGCGGTGGGTTTGACTGTCCGAGGCATAGCTGGCCACGTAGTTCTCAACACCACTCTGCCTGCCCCAATTTGAATGGTCCTGCAGTCTAAAGCCTCGTCGGGATCATGGGTGAAAGCGTCTTGCCAGGGCGGCATTTCGTCGCCCGGTAAAGCAAGAAACAGGCGTGCGGCTCTAAAGGCCTGGAACATCACGATGTCCCAGGGGGTGTGGAAGTACAGCCCGAAGGATAGCCGGCTTAGGACTCTTTGCACAGCCGCAGCCAATTCCACGTTTTCGGATTCCAACATGTGGAACATTGACTCGGCACAAATTACTGACTCGTTTTCCACGAGGGCGGATAGACGATCGAATCGCGAACCATAGGGCGCCGTTTTCGCGGCCAGACCGGAGTCGCCGAGGAACTTTGCTTTCGCCATGTTGCTCACAACGTTTTGGTCGAGATAAACAATCAGCTTGGACATGCCTGATCATACCGGGAAGCCCACCTGGCCGCGCAAGTCCGCTAGATGACGACGGATTCCTGGTATTCGCCGAAGACGCGTCGGAGGGCGTCGGAGATTTCGCCTACGGTGGCGTAGGATTCGACGGCGGTGAGGATGGCGGGGAGGAGATTTTCTGTGGTGGCGGCGCGGCGCTGGAGTTCGGCTAGGGCGGATTGGGTGCGGGTGGAATCGCGCTTGGCGCGTAGGGCGTTTAGGCGCGCGATTTGTGAGCGTTCGATTTCGGGTTCTATGCGTAGGGTGGGGATAGTGCGGTCTTCTTGCGCAATAAAGTCATTCACGCCGACTATGATTTGTTCTTTGGATTCTACGGCGCGCTGGAAATCGTAGGCGGCTTTTTGGATTTCGCCCTGCACAAAACCGGATTCGATGGCGCGCAACATTCCGGAAGAAGCGCCAGCAGGAGGTCGAGCAAACGGGCCAGCAGAATGGCCTGCCATGGCGTCAATCTTTGCGATGTACTCGATGGCGCCTTGTTCGATGGCGTTGGTGAGGCTTTCGATGGCGTAGGAGCCGGCTACGGGATCGATGGTGTTGGTTACGCCGGTTTCGTGGGCTAGGATTTGCTGGGTGCGGAGGGCGATTAGGGCGGCGTCTTCGGTGGGAAGGGCCAGGGCTTCGTCCATGGAATTGGTGTGGAGGGATTGGCAGCCGCCTAGAGCGGCGGCGAGGGCTTGGATGGCTACGCGGACGATATTGTTTTCGGGTTGTTGGGCGGTGAGAGAGGAGCCGGCGGTTTGGGCGTGGAAGCGGAGGAGGAGCGAGCGTGGATCCTGGGCGTGAAAGCGATCGCGCATGATTTTGGCCCAGAGGCGGCGGGCGGCGCGGTACTTGGCGATTTCTTCGAGGAGGTCGCTGTGGGCGTTGAAGAAGAAGGAGAGTTGGGGAGCGAATTCGTCCACCCCGAGACCGGCGTCTAGCGCGGCTTGCACGTAGGCGATGCCGTCGGCGAGAGTGAAGGCGACTTCCTGGATGGCGGTCGAGCCCGCTTCGCGGATGTGGTAGCCGGAGATGGAGATGGTGTTCCACTTGGGGAGATGGTCGCGGCACCAGGCGAAGATGTCGGTGACGATGCGCATGGCGGGGCGGACGGGATAGATGTACGTGCCGCGGGCGATGTATTCCTTGAGGATGTCGTTTTGCACGGTGCCGGAAATTTTGGCGAGGTTGGCGCCTTGCTTTTTGGCGACGGCGACGTAGAGGCAGAGGAGGATGGCGGCGGTGGCGTTGATGGTCATGGAGGTGGAGACTTTTTCGAGGGGGATGTTGTCGAAAAGAGTTTCCATGTCTTCGAGGGAATCGATGGCTACGCCGACTTTGCCGACTTCGCCGAGGGCTAGCGGGTGGTCGGAATCCATGCCGATTTGAGTGGGGAGATCGAAGGCTACGGAGAGGCCGGCTTGGCCTTTGCTGAGGAGATAGCGATAGCGCTGGTTGGATTCGACGGCGGTGCCGAAGCCGGCGTATTGGCGCATGGTCCAGAGGCGGCCGCGGTACATGGTGGGGTAGATGCCGCGGGTGTAGGGGAATTCGCCGGGGTAGCCGATGGTCGCTTCGGGATTCGTGCCGGAAAGATCGTCTTGGGTGTAGAGACGATCGATGGGTTGGCCGGAGAGAGTTGTGAAGTGGGGCTTTCTCTCTTTTGAATCGGCGTTGGTGGTTTTAGTGTCGGCCATGACTGTGAACCGCGAAACTCTCTACCATACAGGGAATCGATTACAACTTGCGTGCGCGGCGGAACGACGTTACCGCGAAAAAAAAGAACAAGAGTGCGACAGCGACGGCGGTGGCGGTGAGCCAGTGGGCAACGTCGCGGGTCCAAGAGCGCAGAGCGAGATTGAGCCAGGCGAGCCCGAAAACCGCAAAGAGAGCGCCGACGACCTCGAGGAAGAGCTGGCGCAGCGCGCGCCAGAAGCGCTGGAAACCTCCCTGGCGAGGCGTCGCTGCCGATGAAGCGGCGGCTGAAGACATGAGTGCATCTTAGCCCGAATTCCGAAGTTCATCGAGTTAAAGTCCAAAGTGACTGGTGGCTCGTGACTGGTGAATTGTACAAACCGCGCCCACGGCCAGGCACCGAATGGTGCGAAGAGAGCCATTTGACCTGGACCAATGGACTGTGAACCTATTGGAGACAAAGCGAAAGGAGGCGGCTTGTATCCTAAGAAATGCAAGCCTAGAATGACAAATGAAGTGAGGGAGAGGCGCCCTTGCAACTCGACGATCACCTGAAAAACTTGCTCCGTGAATTGGGACACGCGATCAACGACACGGTGTCCGATTCCGACCGAATCACCGGCGCCATTGCCGGAGTGCGCGCGCACGGATACGATATCGTGCTTAAGCTGGACGCGACGATCGGGTTGGCAAAGCGCGATGCCGCGGCGGCGGAGGCGGCGAAGCTGACGACGCAGGATCGGAGGTTTCTGGAATCGTTGCGGATTCAGGTGGATCAGGAGTCTTTCGATCAAATGCCGGATAAAAAGCCGGCGGCGCGGCTGACGATGACGCCGCAAGATGTGCGGTTTCTGAAGTCGCTGCGAATTGCAACGGACGACATCGAATGAAGGCAATTGCAAAAATCGGAGGAGTGGGTCTCGGGGCGCTGGTGATGGCGGGGCTGTGCGGCGCGCCAGCGCGGGCGCAGTCTCCCGCCGTGGTGGCACCCATTATTGTGGATACGGCGGTGCCTATCATCATCAATACGATCAAGCCGAAATCGAAAACAGCGGGGCTCGGCAAGTTTGAAGGCTACGTGATGAACGCGAACATTGTGCAGATCACGGTACGCGCGAAGGGGAACGACATGTCCCTGGAGACATTTGCGCTGTCCGAACAGGTGTCGGCGAAAATGCAAACGATCATCGACAAAGGCGGCTACCAGTACGGCGACAAAGTGACGGTTTTTTACGACCCGACAACGAAGAAAGCGCTGAAGATCAAAGGCAAACCCTCGAAGCCGATTTGATTTGCGGAGCAGATTTATGCTTCGCCTGCCCGCAGTTTCTGGCCGATTCTATCCCTCCAATCCCGCGGAATTAAGCGCGCTCGTTACGCAATACACCACAGCTGACAAGAAGGCGATGCGGGCGCGCACAAAGGCGTGCCTGGTTCCGCATGCGGGGTACGTTTATTCAGGGCACGTGGCGGGAGCAGTGTATGCGCGAATGGCGATTCCGAAGAAAATTCTGATTCTCGGGGTGCGGCATTACCCGCGCGGAGAAAATGCCGCGATTCTCTCGAGTGGGACGTGGCGGACGCCGCTGGGCGATGCGCCGATCGATGAGGCGCTGGCGGAGGCGCTGCGGGCAGCTTGCCCGTTGCTGCGCGAAGACAGCGTGGCGCACAGCGCCGAGCATTCACTGGAGGTGCAAATCCCGTTCTTGCAGATTCTCCAGCCGGGGTTCACGTTCGTGCCGATTGCACTCGGAACGGTGCGCTTCGAGGATCTTGCGACCGTAGGCGAAGCGATTGGACGCGTGCTTGCGGGTTCCACCGAGGAGATACTGCTGCTGACGACTTCCGACTTGAATCATTACGAGAACGACGCAGCGACACGGGTAAAGGACGGCAAAGCCATAGAACGAATTGTGGCGTTGGATGCGCGGGGGCTTTACGACACCTGCCGGAATGAGGCGATTTCGATGTGCGGTTTGGGGCCAACCGTTGCGATGCTTACCGCGCTAAAAAGCCTTGGAACTACGCGGCCAGAGTTGGTTTGTTATGCGACGTCCGGAGATGTTTCCGGGGATTTCAGCGCGGTCGTGGGATACGCCGGAATGGTTTTTTGCTGACCTCAAGGAACATGCGGATGAGGGAGTCATCATTTTTGTTCTCGCAAAAGAAAAACGGCTCCGAATCGCGGAGCCGTTTTTTCTTTTCCAGGATCGAGAATGAGGATTGCTTCAATGCGGACGGCCGCCGCCCCCACCGGAGGGAGCCGAGACGTGCGGAGCAGATACGGAAGGAGCCGACGATCCGCGCGAGAAACCGCCGCCGCCTCCTCCTCCTGGAGAAAACACAGTGCCGCCACCCCGATAGCCACCCCCGCCGAAAGACGAGCGAGGCGCCGGAGGCGGTGTCATGGAGCGCGAGGGCGGAGCCGTGGCGCGAGCCGAAATCGGAGCCGCGGGAACACGCATACCCGTTTCTCTTGAAGAGTTATTTCGTTCCCCTTCGATGATGTGATTGTTTCTCATTGCGCCGGGCGCGTTTCTTTCCGCAAACGTTTCCCTGCCTTCTCTCTGCGAAAGCGGCGCGGCAGTTCCGCTAACGAAGCGGTGCTCACTCGGATTGTAGACAATACAAGAATTGCGGCCAGAGGAAGCGATGCGCGCGCTGCTGTTTCCTGCAAGGAGTGTGCGCGAGGTGCGCTCCGGGGCGGTGGTGGAAACGAGGCCGCTTTTCAGCGCGTTCCGCGGCGGGGATTTCACAGTCTCCCATTTTTGCGAGCCGCCTGCCGACGTGAGCGGTTGCGTCAGGCCTTTGCCGGCCTCAATCGGAAAGACTCCGTGCTCCAAATTCAGAGGAGGCTTGCCAGCTTTATCGAGCGGGTTCATGGGCACGATAGCGAGTTTTCCGTTTTGGCGAACAAACACGGCTGTGGAAGCTCGATAGAGAGGGTGAGGTGGGTGGACGCGGGGAGGAATAGGCTTTCTCGGATAACCGCCGTAACCGCCATAACCGCCGTAGCCTCCGTAACCGTAATAGGCTGGCGGCGAATAGAACCAGCCGCCGCACGAAGCATCGAAGAGCCAGCCGCCGTAGTGGTAAGGAGCCCAGCCCCAAGGCTGGTAGCTGGCAAAAGTCCAGCCGAAACCGGGATCCCACAGCCATTGCCCCGAGGTGAACGGTGACCACCCAAAGCCGACACCGAAGGGTCGCCAGCCGTACCCGTAGCCGCCGCAGGAATTCCAGGCGCCATAGGTGTAAAGATCAGCGAATCCTGGGGCGTAATAGGGAGTGTTCGTGTACTGAAGTGAAGCGTTCGTCGCTGCGGAAACGGTATCAATGCGGCCGGAGACCCAGCGATCGAATTCATCGCCGGACGGAGACTGGCCGATGCTCACGGAATCCTCGCCCACTTTCATGGAAAGCGATTGGCCCTTGCTGAGCTGGGTCGTATCTTTCTTGTGCACAACGGAAGCATGGCCGGTCAGGACAGCGACATCGCTACCGTCGTCAAAATTGTTGATGCGGAAAGAGCCTTTAGAGCCGGCCACCACCGTGAAATCGCCGCCTGTGACGCTAAAATATTCCCCATTTGCGGGGTTCACGTAGAAGGAAGCGGAGCCCTGGCGGAGAACCAAACGCGTGGTGCGCGTGCCATCCTCAAGGGAAAGGTCGTAAAATTCGAGAACGGTGTGTTCGTTGAGAAAAGCCATGGCGCCATTCTCAAATTCGACTTCGGCGCGGCCATTGTCGGTAGCAAGAACGTAGCCTTGGCGGACGGGCAGATTCGCCTCCGCCTTTTCCCAGACCGTCTTTTGATCCGCGAGCGGGTCTCCATGAGCTTCACGAGTAAAGCGCACGTCGCCCTGGACGAGGCTGAGGCGGATGATGCGGGCATGGCTAGAGCCGGCGAGCGCGGGATGGGCGCCGGCCGAGAGAGCGAGGAACACGGAGCAGGCAAGTATCGAACGCGCGGTACCGTAAGTCATGTGTCACCCCATAGGGGACGCCGGCCGATCTTCAATCGCGTAAGACGGAAGGCGGGCAGGCCAAGTTGCGTCCATGTGACCCAGCGGTAATGGTCTCGCCGAGTGCGGCCTGCGTCAAGAGAGGACTGGGAATTGTGCGAGACTGGAGCACCTGCGAAGGAGGGTCGTGACGCACGGCGATTTGATTCATCAAAAACATTTGTGCACTGGTTTGTTGACACAAAGAAAGTGAATCGCTAGCTTCAAAATGAGAGAATGTCCGCCAGTTTTCGCGCCGTGTGCCGGGGGCAACGGTGCGATTCGAGGAACAGTCAACTCAGAACGTTGTTGCTTACGGAAAATGAGGTCCCGAGGTCTGAACATTTTTGGGGGTGTAATCATGAGGAGTATTTATAGAGCAATTACAGGGGTGTTGTTGCTGGCAGGGATGCTGGCGGGCGGGAAAGCGTACGGACAAGGAGGGGCGACCGGCGCCATCAGCGGGGTGGTCATGGACAGCAGTGGCGGGTCGGTCAGCGCCGCAGACGTGCAGATCATCGATTCGCGCACGGATTCGAGCGCGCGCAAGCTAGAAACGAATACAGATGGAATCTTCGTGGCTACGCTATTGCCGCCAGGGAATTACATCGTCGTCGTGAACAAATCCGGCTTTGCAGAAGCAAGAGCCACTGATATTGAAGTGCGCGTCACGGAAACGACGCGCGTGACCATTACGCTGAAACCGGGGACGGTATCGGAAAAAGTGGAGATTTCGGCGCAGGTGACGACCGTGGAAACCAGCAACGCCACGACCGGCCAGTCTATCGGGACAGCGACGATCCGGGAGCTTCCTCTTGCGACGCAGAATTACCAGCAACTGCTTACGCTTTCGAGCGGCGCGCAAAGCGAGCTGAATGCAGCGGCGCAGCTTGGACGCGGCAGCGTGAAACTTTTCGTGAACGGCCAGCGCGAGGACAACAACAATTTTTTGATCGAAGGAATCAGCGCCACGGACTATAACGTTGCGCAGGCTACGTACGTCCCGCTTCCGAATCCCGACGTAATCCAGGAGTTTAAGGTGCAGACGTCGCTATATGACGCCAGCCAGGGACGCGACGGCGGGGGAAACGTCAACGCGATTCTAAAATCCGGCACGAGAGAGTTTCACGGGGATGCCTATGAGTTTTTCCGCAACGACGCTTTGAATGCCAACGATTTCTTCCTGAATCGCGATGGCCAGGCGCGTCCCGTAGTACGGCAGAACATCTTTGGAGGAAGCCTTGGCGGACCGGTGGTCAAGGAGAAACTGGGCTACTTTTTCTTGAACTACCAGGGCACGCGGCAACGCAGCGGCGATTCGCCGGGAACGATCATCAGCACGAACATCCCCTTGCTGCCTGCGGTTCGAACGGTTGCCAACCTGGAAAGCGCCTTTAACCTGCCCAGCATCGACCCGGTTCTCGCGAACGCAAGCGGCACGGGACTGCTGCAACTGGCGGACAGCACGGGACAGTTCGGAGCGAAGACAGGATTCCTCATTCCCTCCGGGCAGGCGGCCGCGAATTGCACGGTAGGGTGCACGCCGGGGCTGACCAACGGGAACGTGAACACGGGTACCTTCACCATCAGCAAGCCTGGCACTTATAACGATGATCAGTTCACGTCCAACTGGGACCGCGAATTCCGCAATGGCCAGGACAAGATCTCGGCACGCTTTTTCTTTTCGGATTCGGAGAGCCTGCTTCCTTTCGGCGGAGGTGACCTGCAGGAATCGCTGGGCAGCACGCTGGCGAGCAGCATCAGCTCCGCGTCGTTGAACTTTCCGTTCGATACGCCGGTGGGTGCGCGGTTTTTGAACTTGACGGAAACCCATTTGTTCTCCCCGACGCTGGTGAACGAGCTGCGCTTCGGGTTCGTGCACATTAACGATCAGTTGAATAACGTTGCTCCGGTGACGACCAGTGCTCTGGGTATCGACCGGCCGACGAATAGTGTTACGGACTCGATCTACAAATTCGTTCTGTCCACTTCTGGCTTCGAGATCGGCCCGGCCCCATTCGCTGATCAGCACCAGGATCAGAATAACTACGACCTTACGGACACCGTAAGCTGGGTGAAGGGTCGTCATGTATTCCGTTTTGGCGGCGAAGTCACACGGGTGAATCTTAATAAGTCGTTTCCCCAGGTCTTCAACGGGGAATTGTTCTTTACCAACACGCCGTCAAATGGACCCCTCTCCGGCGTGTCGACGACAGACTTTCAGAATTTTCTTCTCGGTGCGCCGCAGTTCAGCTTCGGCGGCGGAGGAGTTTATAACCACGAATACCGCAGCAATAACTACGCCGTATTTGCGCAGGACGATTGGAAGATACGAAACGATCTGACACTCAATTTGGGCGTGCGGACGGAAATCTTCGGCGCATTCCACGACAATCTCTGCCACATCGGAAACCTGGATCCGAGCCTCGCGAACCAAGGCGACTATCCCTTCGTTTATCCTTCCTGCGTGAAGGGGTTGAATCTGGCAGGGCTGTCGGGAACCGCGAATGACACTACGTTGAACAACAACTATTCCACGGGAATCGGGCCGCGCATCGGTTTGGCCTACGACTTCCTCGGGCACCATAACACCACCATTCGCGCGGGGTACGGAATTTACTACGTGCGGGAAGATGTGGGCAACGTGGACCAGCTTTCGTTCCAGGCGCCATTTCTGCCGGTGGCGTTCGGCGGCGGCAATCCGGGCTGTCTCGGCACTTTCTTTTCGCAGACTCCGTTGGCCGGGTGTCCAAATCCCAATCCCAAAGCCCTGCCGCAAGCCGGTACTCTAGACCCGACCTTCGTTCCGTGCCTATCGGTGTTCCAGGGATTCCCCGGTGGAGACACGACGCAAGCCGCAAACTACGGACCAGCAACCGGCAGCGCATGTCCCGGCCCGCTGCTATCGACGAACATTTTTGGCTTGCAAGTGCCGCGTCACTTTGTGGTGCCCAGCACGCAGCAATGGAACCTGATGATTCAGCGCGCACTTGGGAAACAATGGATACTTGAGGTTGGTTACGTGGGTACACATGCCGTACATTTGCGCGAAACGCGCGATAACTTGCAAGCGCGGAACGCCACGCCGACGAACCCCGTGGACATCAACAGTCCGTTTTGCAACCCGAATCCTTGCGTGATCACCACGAATACGTTTAACAACGCCGTGGCGCGCTCGCTGTATCAGGGCATCAATGGCTACTCCGGGTTCCAGTTATTCGCGAATGATGCTTATTCGCACTATAATTCCTTGCAAACCACGCTATCGCGGCGGTGGGGAGCAGGGTATTTCCAGGCGGCGTACACTTTCTCGCGCTCGACGGATGCAACCTCGACCGGCAATACCGCGTTCAATACCGCGTTTAACAATGAGTCCACGCTGGCAGCCTCGCGAGGCCTTTCGGACTTTGATAGAACCCACCGATTGGTTGTGAGTTACCGCTACGAGTTGCCGTTGTTCAAGGGCGAAACGGGAGCCAAGGGAGCCCTGTTGAGCGAATGGGCCTTGAGCGGAATCACCATCTTTCAGTCGGGTGCTCCTTTCTCCGTCACCGATTCTGGAGCAGGAACGGCCTTCTTGGGTGCCGGGTTCACTCCTGGAACTCTGACGGGGAGCCTGGCGAGCGGCGCTACCTTGGCCAGCGCGCTTTCCAGCGGCAGCATCGGGAACCGAGTGACCAATGGTTATCTAAATCCCAACGCCTTTACGCCGGCTTCGCAGCTTTATCCAGCCCAGTGCTTGGTGGACAGCAATTTTTGCACCACGGGTTTCGGCAATATTGGCCGGAATGTCTTCCGCGGCCCGGGACAGCAGAACTGGGACTTTTCGCTGATCAAGAACTTCAAAATCACCGAGCGCCAGAGCCTGCGCTTCACAACCGACTTTTTCAACATGTGGAACCACGCCAACTTCGCAAATCCTACAGTGACCGACGTGGAAACGATTAGCCTGCAGAACCCGCAGAACAGTCCGTTCGGCAAAATCACCAGTTCGGTGGGGACGCCACGTTTGATCCAGTTCTCGCTGCGGTACGCCTTCTAGATCAGCGTCCGCCAACGAGTCACGGCGGCAGGTACACGGGAATCCGTGCCGCTGCTTTTTTAGAGGGACGCTTGATTGATGTTGCTACACGCGTAGCTGTGCCACGCGCTTCGCGCGTCAAAATGATAGGATTCTGCAGAACTGTATGAGACGAATCGCATCCCGCGTTTCTCAACTGAATGGCGAAGGGGCTCTGGCTGTTTATTCCCGCGCGAAGGAACTCGAACGCGCGGGGCGTTCGATTATTCACCTGGAGCTTGGCGAGCCAGATTTCCATCCGGCGGCGCCGGTGGTGGATGCCGTGCGCGCTGCTGTTGCGGCGGGGAGGGACCGCTACGTGTCCACTCGCGGCGTTCCCGCACTGCGCGAAGCGATAGCGGAGTATTTGAAGCGAACGAGGCGATTGCAAGTGATGCCGGAGCAGGTACTGGTGGCTCCGGGCTGCAAGATGGCGCTGTCGCTGGCGATGATGGCGCTGATCGAGCCGGGCGACGAAGTGCTTTACCCCGATCCAGGGTTTCCAATTTATCCGTCGTTCACGCGCGGATTGGGCGCGAAGGCGGTGGCGTTCGGGCTGGAAGAAAAGAATGGGTTTCAGCCCGATCTCGGTGAGATTGCCGCGAAAATCACGCCGCGAACGACGGCGCTGATCTTCAATTCGCCGAACAATCCGACGGGAACGGTGTTTAACGCGAAGGCGCTCCGGAGAATTGCGGAGTTGGCGGAAAAGCACGATCTGTGGATTCTTTCGGACGAAATCTATGCGCGGATTTTATTTAGCGGGGAGTACGAATCGATCTGGTCGATCCCTGGGATGGCGGAGAGGACAGTTATCATTGACGGATTTTCGAAAAGTTTTGCGATGACGGGTTGGCGGCTGGGTTACGCGGTGGCGCCAAAACACGTGGTGGATGCGATGGATTTGCTAGTGCTGAATACGTTCACGTGCGCGGCGGAATTCACGCAAGTGGCGGCAATCGAGGCGCTGCGCGATTCTACGCAGGCTGTAGATGCGATGGTCGCGGAGTACCGCAAGCGGCGCGATCTCTTCGTGGCAGGGTTAAATGGCATCCCGGGCTTCCGGTGCCTGTTGCCTGGCGGCGCGTTTTACGCTTGGGTGAATATCGAGGATACCGGCTTGGCTGCGGAAGAAGTGGCGAAGGTTCTATTGGAGGAGGCCGGCGTCGCGGGAATTGCCGGCGCGGCGTTTGGCCCGGGCGGGAAGAATTATTTGCGGTTCTCGCTGGTCAGCGCACCCCACCTGCTCCAGGAGGCGCTGGAGCGCATGCAGCGCGTATCCTCGCGGTGGCGCGTGGCGGTTGGCGCGGTAGGGCGAGTAATGCTGTCTGCGCGTTTTAGTGGAGTTTGAACGGCAGAAGGAAGACAGACAGGAATGCCTGTCCCACCGCATGGCAGAGAGTCTTGGGGAGATGGGTCAATGAGAAGTCTGAACCAAGTGAACAAAGCGCTTTGCGTCGGCGCATTGTGCATCTTTACTTGGGCGGCAAATGCGGCCGGGCAGGCGAGGCCGCTTGCGGGCGCGGACGTACCAAAAATTTACGAGCGACTTCTGAAGCAGATCGACCAGATTCCGATATACGACAACCATTCGCACGCCACCTTCCCCGACGATTCCGATATGGACGCGCAAGCCGCGCCTCCGGATGAGAGTTCCGTCCTGCGCCTGCGCGAGATCAACCCGGAATTCGTGGCCGGTGCGAAATTTCTCTTTAACTATCCTTACGATGATTTCAAGCCCGAGCACGCAAAATGGCTCATCGACAAGAAGAAGGCTGCGGAAGCTGGAGGCGGCGCGGCTTATTGGGACAGCATTCTGGACAAACTGAATGTCGAAACTTGTCTTGCGAACCGCGTGGCCTTCGCGCCTTATCTCGATCCCAAGCGTTTTCACTGGGTTTTCTTCGTGGATTCGTTTCTTTTCCCGCTCGACAACCGCGACCAGACGGGGAAGAACCCGGACATGGGCGTGTACATCCCTTTGCAGGAAAAGGTGCTGCATCGCTACATGAAGCAGGAAAACCTGAACGCGCTCCCTCCCGACCTGGCGGGATACGAGGCGTTCGTCCGGCAAACAGTGGCCGACAACAAGAAAAAGGGCGGAGTGGCCATGAAGTTCGAGGCCGCTTATTTCCGTTCGCTCTATTTCAGCGATCCTCCGCGCGAAAAGGCCGCCGCAATATATTCCCGATTTTATTCCGGCGGCGTTCCCACCGAAGAGGAATACCGTACGTTTCAGGATTACATCTTTCGGGTGCTGATCGACGAAGCCGGGAAATTGAACCTTTCCGTGCATTTACACAGCGCCGTGGGTATCGGCGATTACTTCAGCATGCGCAACGGCAATCCGCTGAATCTGGAAAACGTGGTCCGCGATCCGCGGTATAGCAAGGTAAACTTCGTACTGATCCACGGCGGTTATCCCTATACGCTCGATATGATCTGGATGACGGCGGCGAAGAATGTGTACACGGACTCGTCGCTGATGGGGTATTACGTCTACCCCTCGGAACTAAAACGCATTTTGAAGCAGTGGATTTCTCTGTACCCGGAGAGGATCATGTACGGCTCCGACGCCTTTCCTTTCAATGACGCGGTGGGGGCCGAGGAGACGATGTGGCTGGCGTCGCGCTCGGCGCGGACGGCCGCGGCCGCCGCGCTGGCCGAACTGGTCTCGGAAGGCGCGTTCAACGAAGAAAAAGCGCTTGAACTGGCGCGGATGTATCTTCACGATAACGCGGCGAAACTTTACGGAGAGAAACCATGAGCGCTGCTCCGCAGATGAAATACATTCCCTGGAAGAACGTCGAGCGCGAGCAGCTCAATCCGCAGATTGACCGGGAGATGGTGGTTGGGGATAAAATCATGCTGGCGCGCGTGCTGATGAAGAAAGGCGCCCACGTGCCCTTGCATCATCATCACAACGAACAGGTGACCTATATCCTGGAAGGGGCGCTGAAATTCGCCATCGATGGCAAAGAGATCGTGGTGCGAGCGGGCGAAGTGCTGTGCATTCCGCCGCACATGCCACACGAAGCCTGGGCAATGGAGGACACGATTGATCTGGACGTCTTCGATCCGCCGCGGGAAGACTGGTTGAACAAAACTGACGACTACCTAAGGCACGGCCGCTAGACGCTGCCGCTGCCTAAAGATTTACCACTTGTTCCACGTGGGCAACCCTCCCTGCCCCGTTTTTCTTTGTACCGAACCAACGAAAGAACGTAGACAAAGGCCCATGGTCTTGTTTACCGTAGCAGGGTAGGCTGATTCCAGGCGTGGGGTCAAACCTCTGAGGGGAGCATTATGAAGAGGGAACATGTAGTTGTGCTGTTAATTCTTGGGCTAGGGGCGGGGTGCGCCGCTCGCGCGCAGGATGCAGTCCCCAACCCCACGGCAGACAACCGTAACGTGGCGGCGGTATATTCAGCAGCGCCGGCAACGAACGCAATAGAATTTCAGCCTTTGGATGCTGGGGCGCCGTCGCCGTCCCCCCGCATTGCCTCGGAGCCGGGTTTTGCCTCACCCGTGCTAACAGCCGCACCCGATGCCTCTCCGTCACCGTCGCCCGATCCCACTCCCACTCCGAAGTTTCTTTATGGCGGGCGGGACGATTACCGGTGGCAGCTTGCGGTCGGAGTTGATTGGCTGAGGTTTAGATCCTCTATATTCAACGCCAGCGCCGTTGGCGTCGATAGTTCGGTGACCTACTTCACGAATGATTGGTTTGGAATCGAAGGAAACGTGGCAACCGGATTCGCCCCTCAAATCTTTGACCGGGAGCACGTGAAGCTCCTCATCTATGGCGCCGGGCCGAAGATTGCTTGGCGACAGAGAAAGTGGGAGCCGTGGATGCACGCCATCGTGGGCGGTGCGCACGAAATGCCGCAAACTGCCGGCAACAGCAAGAACGCCTTTGCGGTGGAGGCGGGAGGCGGCGCGGACTACCGTTTCAACCCGCGCCTTTCGGGGCGGCTGGAGGGCGACTGGGTGCACACAAGCTTTTTTAGCCAGACTCAAAACAATTTTAAGCTTGTGGCCAGCATCGTTTTCCACTTCTAACGAAGCGCATTTCCGCGGCTAATAGATTCCGTGATTTGAACCGAGGGACTTTAACTCGCCGTTCACAACGGAGAGCTGATAATCCTCGCCTCCGGTTCCTTTCCAATCCTTCACGTTGAACGAACCGCCGGACGGCACGCGGTGCACGGAGATTCCGCTGAAGCTAAGCGGAATTTTCCTTCGGCAGATTTCCGGGGGATTCGTGGCTTCGAGAAAATAGGCTGGGCCGGAGCCGATGATTTTCGCTTGGCCGTCCGCTGCGAGAAGAACCGCGGCGTCTTGCTCGACGGCAACGGCTCGCACCTGTTTGGCCCAGCCGTCCTGCAAAATACGCGCCAGGAAGACGACGAGGCGGCCCATGCGATCGCGCTTGGCGAAGTGCGTATCCGTGATGATGCCCGAGAGTAAAGGAATGCGCAGGAAGTCTCGCGAGATCGTCACCTTATTGCCATATGGATCGGCAAGCGCATCGGGGGAATGGATGGTGTCAATCATCGAAGAAAAAGAAAATTCCCCGAGGATCGCCAAACCCGCGCTGGAACCGCCAATTGGCTTTCCCGCCGCGATGTGCCGGTTTAGCGCGTCCTCGACGGGGGTGTCCTGCCAGAATCGCACGTAATTCGATTGGTCGCCTCCCGCAAAGTAGATCGCTTCCGCCTGGTTGATTCGTTCCAGGAGCATTGGATCATCGGAATCTTCCCGCTCAGAGAAGACGATGGTTGCCGCGGAGTTAAGCGGGCAAAGGGCGCGGATTTCTTCATTCACTTTTTTCGCGTACTCGTCGTCGGTATTGGCGCGGAGGATCAGGAAGTCGCCGCCGTTTGCGCGCTCGCATAAAAACTTCAGAGCAGGGTCTTGCTGGCCGCCACCCATGAGAGCGAATCCGGGCTGCGGCGTGACAGTGCTATCGGGAGCATTCCCCGAGCGAAAGTATTTCCACTTTGAGGGGGCAGCGGGCGCAAGCAGAGACAGCGCGAGCGCAAGAAGCACGCCGCGGTGAGCCACGAAAGCTGGGATGCGCTTCAATAGCACTTTGACCCAGCGAGATTACCAGATATTGCAAACCTGATCGCGGACCATCGCGTCGCCCTTCTTGCAGCCGAAGGCTTTTGCAAACTCGGCCATATTCGAGAGCGGACCGTTCCCGCGGAAACGCGGCAGCGGGTGAGGATTGGTGTTGGCCATCAGACGCTCGAACTCTGGCCGGTCGTTCGCGCCCCAGACCTGCGCCCAGCCAAGAAAAAAACGCTGCTCGGGCGTGAAGCCATCTTTGACCGGCGGACGGGGTTTGCCTTCGAGCGATTTCTCATAGGCCGCATAGGAGATGGCGAGGCCACCGAGGTCCGCGATGCTCTCGCCGAGAACCAGCTTGCCGTTTTCGTGCAAATCGCCGTCCACGACGTAATTGTCGAACTGCGTTTGGACGCATGAGGCGCGCTCTTTGAAATTTTTCAGATCCGCCGGCGTCCACCAGTCCTTCAAATTGCCGTGCCCGTCAAACTGGCTGCCATGGTCGTCGAAACCGTGGGTGATTTCATGGCCGATGACCGCGCCCATGCCGCCGTAGTTCACGGCATCATCGGCTTTGGGGTCATAGAAAGGCGGCTGCAGGATTCCTGCGGGGAAGACAATTTCGTTCATGCTGCTGTTGTTGTAGGCATTGACGGTGGGCGGCGTCATACCCCATTCGGTGCGGTCCACTGGCTCGCCGATTTTAGAAAGCCGCCGTTGAAAGTCAAATTCCGAGGCGCGCCTTTGATTTGCGAGGTAGGAGCTGCGATTTATTTTCAAAGCCGAATAGTCGCGCCACTTATCGGGGTAACCGATCTTGACGGCGAACGCTTCGAGCTTTGCTGTGGCTTGCGCGCGTGTTTCCGGGCTCATCCAGGGAAGCGTCTGGAGATCGTCGTGAAGGGCCGAAATGAGATTGTGCACCATCACGAGCGCATGGGCTTTGGCTTCCGGCGGAAAATACTTCTGCACGTAAACCTGGCCGAGCGCTTCCCCCAAGGCCCGGTCGGTCGCCTGCGTGCACCGCTTCCAGCGTGGCTCAATCTCCTTGGCTCCGGTAAGCGTTTTGCCTCGAAAATCAAATTCTTCGGCGACAAATTTCTCGGGAAGCGCCGGCGCAGCCGAATTGAGAACGTGCCAGCGGTAATAAGTCTTCCAGTCCGCAAGCGGCGTGGCGGTAAGTTGCGAGTCGAGCTCTTTGAAAAAATCAGGCTGGCCGACATTTATCTCTTTCAATCCCGGATGGCCTACCGCCTTGAAGTAACTTCCCCAATTAAAATCCGGGGTCATGATCTCCAAGTCCGCCAACTTCATCTTGTGGTAGGTCTTATTGGGGTCGCGCAGGTCGGTGTTTTTCATGGAGGCTTCGGCGAGATGTGTTTCAATCCCAAGGACCGCGACCGCTTCCGCCGCCGCCTTGTCCGAGGAATCTCCCAGAAGTTCAAACATCCTGGCGACATGCTTCGCGTACGCGTCGCGCAGTTGCTTCGATTTGTCATCCTGCTTCAGGTAGTATTCGCGCTCGGGCAGCCCCAGTCCTCCCTGCCACGCCGCGCCGACGACCTGCGAGCTGTCTTTCGCGTCCTGATTCGCGCTAAAACGAAACAACACTCCCACGCCTTCTTCTTGCAGGCGCGCTGCCTCCGCTTGGAGGTCAGCTCTGTTTTTCATTGCCGCGATACTCGCGAGTTCCGCGTCGATCGGTTTTGTGCCTGCTGCATCGATCGCTGTCGTATCTATGCAGCTCGCGTAGAAGTCGCCGATCTTTTGTTCGTTGGAACCCGTTGCGGCTTGCTGCTTTCCCGCCGCTTCGAGAATCTGGCGAAGGTTTTGCTGGTTTTTATCGAGTAATTGAGAGAACGAGCCCCACGTGGAATACGCTAGCGGAATCGGATGGGACTTCATCCAACCGCCCATGGCGAACTGGTAGAAGTCATCGCAGGGCTTGCAGGTTTTGTCGAGATTCGCGGTGTCAAATCCCCAGTAGCCGGCGTCACCGGCAGGTTTCGCCGATGCGCGCAGTCCTGCGCCGGCCATGATGGTCGCGGCAACCAACACTACCGTCACAATGATTCCCGCCGAATATTTACGATTCCGCATGCTTGCTCCCGTCTTGCTTGAAAAGTGGTCGCTTCGGAGCTTCCAGCGCTCCAGCACCAGCCACGCTGGCCCGTACTGAAGAGACAGACGAAAAGGCGCATGCCGGGGTTTCAAGATTGTCGGGCATGGCGCGGTGGAACCGTCCCACCCGCCTCGCGACTGCCAGCCAATTGTTCGAGACTTGAGATAAGAATGCCAACGCCGCCAACTAAGCCCCAGGGAGGTTCACTTCGCGTGAAGCGGCGAAGCATATTTGGTCACGTCGACTTTTTGCCAGTCGCCGCGCTCGATGCCTTCTCGAATCTGCGCGGCGCTTTTGGCCTTGCGCGTTTGTTCGTACGCGTAGAGGTCTTCGCGCACGCAAATGCCGCACTCCGCCGCGTGTTTGCCCGTATAGCAATCGAGCAGGCTGCCATGGCCCTGGCTGCGGTCGCAATGGCAATAGCAAGGCTGCTGATAGAGGATTTTCTTGATGCGGGCCGCGAGCCGGTAAGCGTTTTGAGCGATGGGGTCGGTGAAAAGCGAAGGACTCAACGTTGCCGGCAACGGACCTTCCGGCACGGAAGTGTGATACGCAGGAATCGTTTCGACATTTGTTTCCTGCTTCCAGGTTCCGATAGACCGCGAGGAAGCCAGTTGCGGAATCAGCGCCAGTACGAGTCCCACCACCAGGAGAGTGATTCCGCCAAAAACTTTCTGTGTTCGTCGCATGTCCGGCCCCCTATGTGAACTGGCATTTTCCCCAGCGCCGATTTGCGCGCCGCAAATCCCCTATTACTCTACGGCGCTGTCTCACTAAATTCCACCCCTGCTTTTCAGCGAGGTCCCTCGCTGCGGCGTCTTAGGGCAATCGCAGGACGCCGACGCGGGCAGCCTCCAGCCTGGTCACATCCATCACTTTATCGTCGTTCAAGTTATCGATTTGGCTGTTCGCAATAAAGAAAAAATCAGATCCCACGATGGCGCCAGTCGTCGGCAAGACGCAAAAATGGGTGCGGTTTTCGAGCACGGTTGTGCGAGTCACGCGAAGACCGTCGCTGGAAAGGTGAAACGCCGCAACGCGAGGCGACCCGATGCCGTTCTGAATGCCAATCAAACTGCCATTGTGCCAATAGAGGCCATCGATGCCTGCAAGCGTGCTTCGCGGGCCCGGATCGACGTCGCGGCTGTCTCCGGTGGCCAGGTCTACTTTCACCACCCCCAAACTATCCGCCACGTACAAAGTATCGTCGTCACCGCCCAGCGCAATGCCATTTGGATAAAAAAGCGGGCGATGGACCGGCAGGGCATGGAAAGTCTGCGCTGCCCGGTCGAACCGAAAGACGGCGTTCGCCAGACTATCCGTAGTAATCACTTCGCCGTTCTTGCGGATCACCAGATCGTGAAAGCCGTGCATCGCCGCCCCTCCCGGCTTAAAGCGCCCCAGCAACTTGCCCGTCCCGTCAAAATGCAAAAGCTGGGTCTGACCGCTGTCCGTGAAAGAATCGGCCCACACCGTATCGTCAGCGGGATCAAGCTTGATTCCTCGCACAGGCAAGAGATCAAAACGGCCTTCTGGCACAAAATCGGAAATCTTGCCGTCCCGGCCGATCTCAACAATCTTCCGCCGGTTGAGACTGCCCAGATAAAAAAGATTGCGTTGCTCATCGTAAGCGAGCCCATCGGGAACCAGGTCTTTTTCCTTTGTTCGGAAAGCTTGTCGCGCTGCTACGGTCAAGGGAAAATCGCGGTGGACGCTTTCGATCAGCGCGGTGAAATCCTTAGATTCCTTAAACTCCAGAAAGGCGGGATCGCCGGAAGGATCGAATCCTTCCTGGAACGCGAGACATTCTTTCAAAAGCGCCAGCGCTTCGCGCGTTTCTCTCAAGTTTTCTTTTGCCACGGCGAGAAAATAGAGCGGCGCTCCGCGGTCTGGCAGGGTGTGCTGCAGTTTCTGAACCGCCGCAATTTGATCGCGGATTTCCTGCGCGTCCGCCGGCTCGGCGGGCAGGCCCTTAATTTCTTCCTGGTCCTGAGAGTGTGCCGCAGATGCCGTTAACAAGACCGCCGACAAGGCAAGAATTGTCAGACACTTTGGCGGTGGCGAGCAACGAAGTTTCATGGCCGTGGCGCTCTCGCCTCGTCAGCGGGGCTGCATACCGAACAATCAGGATTGTCCAGCATTTTGGGAGGCGTTCCGCGCAAATCAAAATCAAAACGACCGCGAGATCTAGACGAGTACAGCGCGTGCAGAAGTATACGCCGGACGAGGAGGAGCTGCGGGAGTTGCCCGGCCAGCCAGATGCCGCACGCGCAGGTTGCGCTGCACGCGGCCACCCCAGGCGCGCACGAAAGCAAAGTTCAATGCGCCTCCTATCGCCGAGCTGGCGAGAGGAATCAAGCGGCCGACCCATTTCTCCGCCGTTTCCTGCCCCAGCTTAACGGCCAGCCGTTCAGCGATGCGCGGAGCAAGTTTCTCGAGGATCTGCTTTTCGGCAAGATCCTTGCCGTAATCAACGCCCGTGGCTGTGGCCGCGGCCATCCACAACTCAAGCCGTTCGCTCTGGCCGCGGTGTTCGAAGCCATAGAGGAGACAGAGCCTCTGGATAAGCCTAAGGGTCAAGATGGTGAGAAGCCCCGCGTCTGGTATGATCGTAATCATCCCGCCGAGGCCGAAGCCGGCCCCTTCGAGCAGCGCAAGGCGCTCGGTATCCCGGATCAGCGTCTTGGCGATCGCGTCGAGACGGGCAAGCGGCACCTGGTGCATAAGGCGGAAATCCGTCACCTCAAGCCTGTGTTTCTTTTTGAGATGCCTACGGAAATCTTCCCGGTCGATCTCGATTGAGCGCAGGCCACTTAGGAGCCCAAATCGCGCAAACCGTCCGAAGGTTCGTCCCGCCAGCGAGTTATGTAACCTTGCCATGTCTTTACACATCCTACGGCGGTTGGAGTTCCATGGCAACCCTTCGGTTGTACAGGTTGTCATAAGTGGGTGCTTCTCGCCCCTGGGGTGTTGAATTGCATAAGCAGCGGCGGGAAACCCACCGTACTACTTGACGCGGGAAATTTTTTCGGTAAACTGCCTTTTTCTCTATGGCCACATTGCCACAAATCGTTCCCTCGGAAGTCTTGCACGATTTCGATTTTCCGCAGCGAGAAGCGGCGTTTTTCTATGGCCTCTTCCTGCGTGGGCATTCCGCGGAAAAATTGCGCAGGGACATCGAAGTGCCCACATTGGTTCTAGCAAAGTGGCACCGCGAGGCGGAACGCGAGCCGGAACTGCGGGATATCTTCACTCGAATGGTGGAATACCGCAGGCACGTCTTGGCGATTTTCGATACGTTGGTTGGTTCGGACGTTCACATCCAGCGGGTGCAGTAAGCAATCCGCAAAACCCTCCACGGTTTCAGCCCGCGTGGAATTCCTCGGATTACTTTATGAGCGGCGACCTAATTCCCGTGGAATCCTGTCCTTAAGTTCAGGCCTTAAAATGTCAGGCAACTCTTCGCAAGCTGAGCGATTCTAACGGCAAACGGGGGACAAGTCTCTCAAAATGAAGGGGATTCCGCGATTGACGGGCAGCTTGTCCGGGGGTAGAATCCAGAGTCCTAGAAGTTGAGGTGTGCTAATGCTACGGGTAATTCGTGCCCTGATTGCTACTGCATTTTCGTTTGCCATCTTTATTCCGGCTGTGTCGGCCCAGGAGGCCCAGGATCCCAATAATCCGCCTCCCCCGCAAACGCTCACCAAAGAGCAACGGAAAGTACAAAAGCAAAAAGCGCGCAAGACGCTCAAAGAACTCGACGACCAATACAAGCAATGGCTGAACGAGGACGTGGTTTACATCATTTCTCCTTCAGAGCGGAACGCCTTCCTACAGCTCGATACCAACGAAGAACGCGAACAGTTTATTGAGCAGTTCTGGCTCCGCCGCAGCAGCAATCCAGACCTCCCCGAAAACGATTTTAAAGAAGAGCATTACCGTCGAATCGCCTACGCCAACGAGCACTTCGCGTCCGGCATCCCTGGGTGGAAAACCGATCGTGGACGCATGTACATCATGTGGGGCGCGCCGGACGAGATCGACTCGCACCCCATGGGCGGCACTTACGATCGGCCAATGGAAGAGGGTGGCGGTTCGACAACGACGTATCCTTGGGAGACTTGGCGCTGGCGGTATTTGGAAGGAATTGGCGAGAACATTATCCTCGAATTCGTGGACACAACCGGGTCTGGCGAATACCACATGACTATGGACCCCTCGGAAAAGGATGCTCTCCTTCACGTGCCAGGCGCCGGCTTAAGCTTGCTGGAGTCGATGGGTTTGGCTTCAAAAGCGGACCGCTTCACGCGTTCCGATGGCACCAACCTCCCGACCGTCATGGGCGGCACGCCTGCCAGCATGGATGAATTTAGTCGCCTGGAACTTTACGCCAAGGTGCAGAAACCACCCGAAGTGAAGTTCAAAGATCTCGAAGCGATTGTGACCGCCCGCATTGTCCGCGACCAATTAAAATTCATGTGGCGCACGGACTTTATGAAGGTAACCAATGACACCGTGCTGGTTCCTATCACCATCCAGGTGCCCAACGGCCAGCTCACGTTTCAGGCGAAGGATGGCATCCATTCGGCGACGATGAACGTTTTTGGACGTGTCAGCACGTTGACCGGGCGCGTGGTTCAGACTTTCGAAGATCCAGTCGCCAAGGATTTTCCCGATTCGCTCTTCCAGCAATCGCTCAAACTACAGTCGATTTATCAAAAGGCCCTGCCGCTTCGGCCCGGGCTTTATCGCCTTGATATCGTTATCAAGGACGTACAGAGCGGAAACGTCGGCGTGGTGAATACCAGGCTGGCAGTGCCCCGCTACGCGGACGATAAGCTGGATGCGAGCACACTGATTCTTGCGGATGAACTCCAGCACGTTCCTGCAAATCAGATTGGCGCGGGACAATTCGTTTTGGGTTCAACCAAAGTGCGGCCGCGCCTCCAAAGCGACTTTAAAACGGACGGTCGTTTGGGAATCTATCTCCAGGTCTACAACCTGAAGCCCGACGAGAAGACCCACAAGTCTAACGCGACCTTCCTCTACACCGTGAAGAAGGGTTCCGAGCAGGTGATGCAATTCAAGGAAACCTCGGCGGAAATGAAGCAGACCGGCGATCAAGTCACCATCGAGAGGTGGTTGCCGCTCTCAACTCTTTCGCCCGGCAAATACACGCTTGAAATTAATGCCACGGATGGCATCGCCAATCAGACTATTTCCAAGTCAGCGGATTTTACAGTCAAGGGTGCGCAGGAACCGACCAAGGCGGCCGCCAACCTGGCTCCGGGGAGGTAGTTAGAAGTGATTAAAGGACAGGTTCGAGTCTTAGGGGCACTCGTCCTGGCCGCAGCGTTCTCGTCCTTGGGAGCGACTTCTGCGCTGGCACAGTTGAAGTCTGTTCAGGGGATCCTCTCGGGAGTGGTTCGAGACGCCGCGGGTACGCCCCAAATGGGCGCCAGCGTGGAACTGATCCCGGAGTCGGTTGCATCCGCGACGCCGCTCGATTTCTTCACCAATACACAGGGAATCTTTCGCGGGGAACGGCTCGCTCCCGGTTTGTATTCCGTACGCGTAACACTCGCGGGTTTTCTGCCTACACTCGAGAAGCACATCCGCGTCAGCGCCAATCTCACTACGCTTGTCCGCATTCAGCTGGAATCCTTGTTTGCTTCCCTGGAGCAATTGCGCCGGGCTCCTTCCTCCGCGGCAAGCGAAGCAGATGATTGGAAGTGGGTCCTGCGCACGGCCACTACTGTCCGCCCCGTCCTTCAGTGGGTCGAGGAGGATCCGCTTAATGCAGTGAAGGTGGACTCGGATTCGGTTCCTGTGGAACAGGCGCGAGGCCGCCTGGAATTTACAGATGGTGCTCGCAGGCCCGGCTCGGTTTCAAATCTTCCAGCCAGCCCAGCGACTGCATTTGCGTACGATCAGCGGCTCGGTGCAACGAGTCGGCTTCTCCTTGCGGGCCTAATGAGCTATGACACCGGTTCGCCCGCCGGCGGATTTGCCACCGTCTGGCTCCCCACTGGTTCGCTCAGTTCCGGGCCTCATACAGCCTTGGTGCTTCGCGAATCGAAGCTGGGAGACACGGGTCCAGTTTTCCGAGGTGTGCGGATTGCTCAAGGCGGTTCCATGGCTTTCGGAAGTCGCGCGGTTCTCGAATACGGCGGCGAATATGTTTTGGTTGGTCTTGGCCGGCCAGCGTCTTCCTTGCGCCCACGCATGAGACTCGATGCGCGGATAACTGACGATTGGCAAGCTTCCCTGATTTTTGCATCCATGCCGACTGGTCCGGAGCCGCTGGAGGCTACCGAAGGCGAGACCGGAAACGCTCTGGAAGCGGCCTTGAACGAAATGGACGCGTTTCCGGTACTGATGTGGAGGAACGGACGTCCTGTGCTGGAAAGCGGTTTCCACGAGGAGCTCGCAGCGGAACGCAAGCTCGGCACGCGCGGCGAGTTGCAGGTGGCAGCGTTTCACGATGACAACAGCCACGTGGCGGTCTTTGGGCGCGGCAATAATCTTCCGGTTGCCGATTATTTCCAGGATGTCTATTCGAATGGGTTCTCCTATGATGGAGGCTCTTCAAGCAGTTGGGGTACGCGCGCGGCGTACAAGGAAAAGTTTGGCGACGATGTCGAATTCACCGCCATTTATGCCTTTGCCGGCGCCCTAACGCCTTCAAGCGCAGTGGCCGGACCACTCCGAGAACTTCTCCGCACCGCTGGACGTCAGTCCGCTGGGGTCAAGGTCTCTGAAAGGGTCCCGCGCTTGGGTACCAGGGTAACCGTAGGCTACCAGTGGATAAGCGGGACCACGGTAACTCGAGTGGACAGTTTCGGCGACACCGTCTTTGATATGGAGCCTTACTTTCATCTGGGTGTGCACCAACAGTTGCCCAAATTTGGCCCTGGCCGTTGGGAGGCCAATGCAGAATGCGACAACCTCTTCGCTCAGGGCTATCTGAACCTAAACACCCAGGACGGACGTTTGACGCTAATGCCCGCTTTCCGTACTTTCCGGGGCGGCCTAAGCCTGCAGTTTTAAGCCCAGGTTGGGCTTTAGAAACCTGTATGCGTCCTCCCAAAAAATGGATTATAACTGACTTCTCATCCCTCGTTTTCCGTAAGTTATTGAGATATAAAGCCATTATTGGAAAGTCGCTCTTCCATAGAATGGACATTCGCTTGCACCTGAGATTTCGTGGTGGGGTGTGGCCCCACCAGAGCTCGTCATGAAGCAGAACCTGAGAGTTAGCCTTGGAGCCGTAGTGCTAGCGCTTGCGACGCTGGCCGCGATGATTTTCGCCTGGCTGAACTTTGTCCAAAGGACTGAATTCGAGTCTCCTGACGATGGGGTCGTTTGGCTGGATACTACCCAGGGTGTGCAAGCCCGGCAGGTGGCTCCGAACTCACCCGCGGCCCGCGCGGGCGTCCGCTTGGGGGATGATCTCCTAGCCATCAACGGCAGCCCTGTCAGCAGACAGGTGCAGGTCACCAAACGTTTGTGGCACGCGGGTCTTTGGAGTCAAGTGCGCTACAAACTCTCGCGGAATGGCGAGGAGTTTGAGACACCTCTCGTAACCGCGCCCGCCGAGAAGCCCACTTCCATTGAGAATTATGAGCGCGTGGTGGGGCTCATTTATCTCTTTATCGGGCTTTTCATTTTTGCGCGGCGCTGGAACGCGCCTCGTGCCGTGCATTTCTACATTTTTTGCCTGGTCTCGTTCATCTTCTATTCGTTCCACTACAGTGGGAAGCTGGACACCTTCGACTACGAAGTTTATTGGATCAAAATAGTGGCGCAGCTGCTCATGCCGGCGCTGTTGCTGCATTTTGCGCTGGTTTTTCCGGAACACACCGAAGGGGCCAGCCGGTCGGTTTCCAAGCTCAGCTTCGTCTATCTTCCGCCGCTGGCGATTCTTTTTGTTCACATCAGTACGGCGCTGGGCGCGCTCGGTTTCGTGCCCTGGCTTGGCTCCCGCGTCCTTCTCGACAAAATTGCTTATAGTTACCTCGGCGCATGTTTGCTCGCGGCCGGCATCGTTTTCTATCGCAATTATCGCGGGGCCCCCGCGGGCGTGTTGCGGCAGCAACTGAAATGGCTCACGGCCGGGACCTTCCTCGGCACTCTTCCCTTTGCCGTTTTGTACATCGCACCCTACGCGTTCGACGTGGCCACCTATCCTTGGATGAAATTCACGACTGTAAGCCTGGTATTCATCCCTCTATGTTTTGGCTACGCCATTATTCGCTATCGCTTGATGGATGTGGACATTATCTTCAAGCGCGGCCTGGCGTATACCGCGGCAACGGCTGCCGTCGCCACCATTTATTTTTTCTTCGTGGCGCTCATTCCGCAAATCTTCCATTCGCCGGCGAACGGGCCCGTTGGCGGCATCATCGCAATCGTCATCGCGGCCTTTCTCTTTCAGCCCTTCCGCGAGTGGATTCAGGCGCGTCTCGATCGTTTCTTTTACCGCGACCGCCTGGACTACCGCCGCACGCTGATCGAGTTCGGCCGCACCCTTACGAACGAAGTTCGGCTAGAGCCCATGCTCGGGTCCGTGATGGACCGCGTGTCGCAAACGCTCCTCGTCGACCGCTTGGCAATTTTTGTCGAGGACGTCTCGAGCCCAGGCCAACTGCGTCTCGCACGCTCGATGGGCGTGCGCCTCGCGGAGCCTCTCGATCTCAGTTTCCTCGGTCCGGCCCGGCCCGAGTTTGCGCGCGGGGCGCTCTTTTTTGAGTCGCCCCGCGCTGCTCGGGATGTCAGCGAGCCTGTGCGCCGCTCCCTCGAACAGCTCGACCTCAATTATTTTGTTCCCTGCCGCATTCGCGAGCATACTGTGGCTGTTTTGGGGCTCGGCAAGACTGTCGACGGCGACTATCTTTCCAGTGACGACGTCGAGCTCGTCGAAACGATCGCCGGCTACGTCGCGGTGGCTCTCGATAACGCCCAGCTCTACACCTCGCTCGAACAAAAAGCCCTCGAGATTGCGCGCCTCAAAGACTTCAGCGAAAACATCGTGGAATCCTTGAACGTCGGCGTCCTCGCCGTGGATCTGGAAGGCATCGTGGAGTCCTGGAACACCCGCATGGAGCAGCTTTTTGGCGTGGCCCGGCAGGAAGCGGTTGGACGCCAGCTTCGCTCCTTGCTTCCGGAAGAGCTGGCCGCCGAGATTGCCGCGCGCGGTGACGAGGAGCAGATCACCGGCATTTACAAACAGCGGTTGCACCATCAGGGCAAGGCACTCACCTTAAACGTTTCTATCACGCCGCTGGTCAGCAAGTCCGCCGAGCGCATTGGGCGTCTCCTGCTATTCGACGACGTCACCCAGCGCGAACGGATGGCAGAGCAGTTGTCGCAAACTGAAAAGCTAACGTCCCTCGGCTTGCTTGCTGCCGGAGTCGCGCATGAAGTCAACACGCCTTTGGCCGTAATTTCCAACTACATCCAGATGCTCGCTAAGCAAATGCCCGACGGCGATCCGCGGCATTCCATCATCGAGAAGATCGTCAAACAAACGTTTCGCGCCAGCGAAATCGTCAACAATCTTCTGAATTTTTCGCGCACAGGGAGCGCCGAGGTCGCGGATATCGACGTGAACCGCGTCGTGGAAGAGACTCTTTCTCTTGTTTCCCATCCGCTGAAAGCTTCGCAGATTCAGGTAGTGAAGCATTTAGGCGAGACATTGCCTGCCGTCCGCGGTTCGGCGAACAAACTGCAGCAGGTCTTTCTCAATCTTTTCCTCAACGCTCGCGACGCCATGCCCGGCGGTGGCTTGCTCGAAGTGCGCACGGGAGCGCACAATGGCAGTGTCGAGATTGAAGTCGTTGATACCGGTGCGGGCATTCCGCGCGAACATATTCATCGTATCTTCGATCCCTTCTTCACCACGAAAGCCAACGGTCGCGGCACCGGGCTAGGTCTTTCCGTGAGCTACGGCATTATCAAGGAACACTCCGGGAAAATTGACGTCCGCTCGACGCCCGGCAAAGGCACATCTTTTCACGTAGAGTTCCCCGCGGTCAGGAAGTCGGTTCATGTCTAAAGGTTCCATCCTCGTTGTTGACGACGAGTCAGAAATCCGCGAAGGCCTTGAACTCCTGCTTACCAGTGAAGGTTATGGTGTTTCCAGCGCGGAGACCGGTGAATCCGGCCTCGCCAAACTTGAAGAGCATCCCTTCGATTTGCTCCTGCTGGACGTCAGTCTGCCCGACCGCAATGGCCTCGAGCTCCTTCGCGAAATTCGACGGCGTGATCCGCAACTTTCCGTCGTTTTAATCACCGCTTACGGTTCCATTGATATGGCCCGTGCCGCATTCAAGGGCGGCGCGCTCGATTACATCACCAAGCCTTGGTCCAATGACGAACTCCTGGCGCAAGTGGCCCAGGCCGTCGAATCACGCCACCTGCGCGAAGAAAACGTCCAGCTCAAGCGCGCGCTCAAACAGCGTTTCAATTTCCCCAACATCATTGGCAAGAGCGAAAAGATGCTCACGCTTTTCGATCTAATCAGCCAAGTGGCGCCCTCGCGCTCCACCGTTTTGATCAGCGGCGAAAGCGGCACCGGCAAGGAACTTATCGCCAAAGCCATCCATTCGGCTTCCACGCGCGTGGACAAAGCCTTTGTGCCCGTCAACACTGGCTCGATCCCCGTGGACTTGCTCGAATCGCAACTCTTCGGCCACGTGAAGGGCGCCTTCACCAGCGCCATCGCCTCCAAAAAGGGTCTCTTTGAAGTCGCCGACCAAGGCACCATTTTCTTCGACGAAATTGCGACTATCAGCCCGGAAACGCAGGCCAAGCTGCTCCGCGTCATTCAGGAGCGCGAATTCATGCGCCTCGGCGGCACCGAACAGCTCAAGGTGGACGTGCGCATCGTCGCCGCCTCCAATGTCGATCTCCTCACCCTGGTCCGCGAAGGACGCTTTCGCGAGGATCTTTACCATCGTTTGAATGTTATTCACCTGCAGCTTCCTCCGCTGCGCGATCGCCGCGAAGATGTGCCCGCGCTTCTTGCGCATTTCCTCGGCCACTATTGCCTCGAGAACGGCAAGCCTATGCGCCTGTTCACGGCTGGGGCCATGAAACTCATGATGGATTACGACTGGCCCGGCAACGTTCGCGAATTGGAAAATGTCGTCGAGCGTGCCGTGGTGCTCTCAACGCAGGAACGCGTCGACGCGGATCTGCTTCCCGAAAGCATCCGCAGCAAGGAAATCGTCCGCGGCGTCCGGCTGCAGCTCTCGGAATTTCTTCCACCCCTGCCTGGCGAAGCTGGTTCCCGTTCGGCCGCCGATCACCCTCAGCCTTCGCTCTTTCAGATCATGGACGAGATCGAGCGCCGGATCATTATGGACATGCTCGAACGTACTGGCTGGAATCAGACGGAGGCCGCTGAGCGTTTTATGATTCCTCTCTCGACGCTGAATCAAAAGATCAAGCGGCTGGGGATTGATGTCCGCCGCCGCGGCCGCGCCGATGAAACCCTCTCGGCATCCGTCGGCAAGTAGCTCGCATCTTCAGCCAGCGCTGACCGGGTTCGTGCCTCTCTTCTCCAGACTTTCATCTTGCATCTAAGAGTTTGTCTATGCACAGTGTCTCGGGATGATTCTTCGCCTTTCCAGTCCTGCGGCGCGCGGGCTTCTAGTTCTTCTTGCACTAGTGCTCGCTGCCGGTCTTTCCTACTCCGGCATCCGCAATGCCCTTGCGGTGCACGATGCGGGACTGAACACTCCGGAAGGCTACGAGCGCGCCACGCATCTCGAGCCGGATGACGCCAGCAACTGGTATTTCCTCGGTCGCTATTGGCAGTACAATCTCGAGGATCCGGATACGCATCGCGCCATTCACGCCTATAAAACGGCGTTGTCTTTTGATCCCCGTTCAGCCGACACGTGGTTGGATTTGGGCGCGGCATACGAATCGGAAGGCAAAATCGAAGACGCGCGAAATGCCTTTCTTCAGGCCAAACGCGATTATCCGCTTTCCCCGGATGTCTCCTGGCGCTATGGAAATTTTTTACTGCGGCAGGGCGCGCTCGACGACGCCTTCGCGCAGATCAAACAAGCCGTCGAAGTTGACCCAAAGCGCGGAGCAGCGGCTTTTGCCCTCTGCATGCGCGTCGATCCTGACCTCAACTCAGTCTTTCATCGCGCGTTGCCGCGCTCTCAGGACGCCTACCTGAGCGTGATTTCCAGCCTGACGGACCAGGATCAAACCGATCAAGCTCTGGTCGTGTGGTCTCGGCTTGCCGCTCTCCATCCGCAATTCCCCGTGAGCGAATCCTATCCTCTCCTCGAAGCCCTCATTCACAAACTGCGGATGACGGAAGCCCAGCGCGTCTGGGATCAGGCGCTCGCTATTGCGGGAGACTCGCGTCCTCCCGATCCGCCGGGCTCTCTGGTGTGGGACGGCGGATTCGAATCGAACGTCGCGGGCGGCGGTCTCACCTGGCGCTACTCTCCATACGTTGTCGGCGTCCAGATTAATCTCGACGCAAAAGTAAGACATTCCGGGAATCGTTCCCTGCGGCTGACCTTCAACGGCTTGCAAAACGTAAATTTCGCCGATGCCTGCCAGTACATCCTTGTCCGACCCTCCACTACTTACCGTTTTTCTGCATGGGTCCGAACTCGATCTTTGTCCACGGATCAGGGCGTGCGCTTCGGTCTGCACTCCATCAGCGTGTTGGAGAATTCCATCGCCTGGACGGGCGATGTTCGCGGCACCCAGCCATGGACGCAAGTCAATCTCCCGTGGACCTCGGGAAAGGACGTCCAAGAACTTCAGCTCTGCGTCAGCCGCCTTCCGAGCACCCAGTTCGACAGCAAGATTTTCGGCTCGGCCTGGATTGACGACGTCGCCCTGGTGCCCGAATCCGCGGGAAACGTCAGACAATGAAATTTCTCCGCATCGGAATCTGCGCGCTTATTGTCTTTGGCGTGGCCGCGCACGGCGCCGTCGAGGATTGGGCGCGCGCCGTCCTGGAAATCGGGGCGGCCCTGCTCTTTTGCTCTTGGGCCGTGCGAGCCTATTTCAAACAGGAGCGTCAGCTTGTCATCTCGCCTTTGCTTTTGCCGCTTGTCTGCCTCCTGCTGATCGCTCTCGCCCAATGGGTTTTTCACATCACGGCATCGTCCTACGGAACGAGAATGGAGCTCCAGCTCCTCCTCGCCGATATCCTCATACTCTTTTTAGCCGCGCAAGCCTTCCGCACACTCGAGGACTGGCGCGGCTTCGTCTGGTTTGGGATGAGTTTCGGATTCGTGGTGGCGCTCTTCGGCATCTTGCAGCACCTCACATTTAACGGGAAGCTCTACTGGTTCCGTGAAATGCATTTTGGCGGCATACCCTTTGGCCCGTATGCGAATCGCAACCATTTTGCCGGATTTGCGGAGCTCGTCATTCCCATCTCTTTGGTTCCATTGATCCTTGGCAAGGTGCGCCGGGAACGCTGGTTTCTCGTCAGTCTGTTTGCCGTGGTGCCCATCGCCGCTTTGTTTCTCGCGGCTTCTCGGGGAGGCATCGTGAGTTTCGCCGTGGAGCTCGGTGTCTTGGTCCTCTGGCTGCTTCTCCGCCGTACCGCCGGGAAACACCTGCTCTCCGGAGGAGCGGTCCTGCTGCTCGCCTTTCTAATGGTTTCCTGGCTAGGTGTGGAGCAAATCGTCGAACGGTTTTCTTCGCTGCAATCGCTGGAGGTGACTGCCGGGAAACGCGCTTCCATGAGAGCCGACACTTGGCACATTTTCCTGGAACATCCCTGGATGGGCACTGGTCTCGGCACGCTCCAGGTTGTCTTTCCCCGTTATGAAACGCTCTATGACGGAAAAATCGTCAATCACACCCATAATGATTATCTCGAGGGACTCGCAGAGACGGGCATTGCTGGCGGTTTGTGCTGCATATGGTTCCTCGGTGTCCTGCTCTTCGATTCGCTCCGGCGTTTGTCTCAATCTAATGGATCCTTTGTTTCCGCCCTCCAGCTCTCAGGCCTTGTCGCTTGTATCGGCTTTCTCACTCACAGTCTCGTCGATTTCAATCTGCACATTCCGGCAAACGCTGTCCTCTTTTTTTTCATGGCCAACCTGGCGACCAGCGAAATCCGCCAACTCGCGCCCCGAATCCCCGAATCGGAGCCAATCCATCACCGGCCTCGAAATCACTGATGGACTTGGTCCTTCTGTCTGTATAATCAATTCTGGGGGTCATCTATTCATATGCAGCCAGCGAGACTGGGTGCGGGGACGTGGTGTCTCGTCTCCATCACTCTGCTCGGGTCAGTGGTTCTGGCGCCGCCTAGCCGCGCGCAGGCCGTTCTCGAGACGCCACAACAAACTAACGATCGCATCCGCGAGCTTTCCGCCGTGGCCCGCATGCAGCCGCATGACTACGTTATTGGCGATGGCGATCTGATTTCCATCGAAGTATTCGACGTCAAGGAGCTAAGCCGCGATGTGCGTGTCAGCCAAACCGGCACGATCGGTATCCCACTCGTGCCCGTTCGCTTGCATGTGTCCGGGCTCACTGAAGTTCAAGCACAGCAAAAAATTGCCGAGGTACTGGAAGCAGACGGCCTGGTGTCGCATCCCGAGGTAAGTGTTACCGTCAGAGAAAGAAAGAGCAAGCCCATTACGGTTGTCGGAGCCGTCGCCCATCCTTTGGTCTTCCAGGCGGATCGCCAGGTCACGCTTCTCGAAGTGCTTGCCGAAGCCGGCGGGCTCGCCAACGATGCCGGCGACGAAGTCATCATTACGCGGCAACTGCAACAGATGTCTTTTGATGACTCGGAGCCGCCGGCCATCGGCCCTGGGGAAGCCGCTGCCGCGAAGTCTCAACCCATCAAGGCAGAGTCAAAGCCCGCAGGCACAGCCGCTTCTCAGTCTGCTTCAACACCCGGCGGCGCCGCAGCGGAACCCCCCGAATTGCCTGCTCTAAGCGGTTCGTCGGAGAAATCCATCAACGCCGCGGCTGCTCCATCGGCTTCTACCGCCGTCGACACCATCACCGTTAATTTGTATCAACTAATGGAGGCCGGGAATATCAAGAATAATATCCTTCTGCAGGCAGGCGATGTCGTAACCGTTCCCCACGCAGGCATCGTTTACGTCCTGGGCGCGGTCGGCAGACCGGGCGGAATTGTGCTCGCTAATGACCGTGAGCAAATGAATACCCTTAAGATTCTCGCGTTGGCCGGCGGCTTCACCCGTACCGCGAAAACGGACCGTGCCGTTGTCATCCGCAAGGATGCCCAGGGACACCAGCACGTAGTGCAGCTCGATCTAAAGAAAATTCTGGATCGCAAAGCCGAAGATGTGCAACTCCAGCCCAGTGACATCTTGTATGTTCCGGACAGTGCAGCCAAGCAAGCCTTTCTGAAGTCTCTCGAATTTGGCATCGCCCTTGGTTCAGGCGTCGCGCTTTATCGGCTCGCGTATCACTAGAAAGAACATGGCTGAAGACAACAAACTTGTTCCTCGGGAAAACGGCACCAACGGCGCTGTCGAGTTGATTCCCGCTTCCTCTCGCCTCCCGGCTTGGGATCTCTCGCCGCGCGAGCCCCATCTTTACGATTATCTGTTGATTTTGCGAAAGCATCAGTGGTTGATCTTGTCGTTCCTGCTTGCTGTGGTTACCATCGTCACCATTGCCACTTTCCGCATGCAACCCGTCTATGTGGCCACCGCCCGCATCGAAATTGACCGCGAAAATAGCAACATTCTTCCCTTCCAGGGCGCGGATCCCTACGAGTACTTGCTGGATCAGGACAACTACATCGAGACGCAATCGAAAATCCTGACGTCGGAAACTCTGGCCTTGCAAACCATCCGCAGCAGTGGCCTCGGCACCAGGCCGGAGTACGCCTCGCCTAACGGGCCTTCGGAAGCGATCACCATCGGCAGCCTGGAAAACCAGAAGCGCCCTCCGGAACTCGGTGCTTTTCTTGGCAGCCTGAGCGTCAAGCGAGTTCCCAACAGCCAGCTACTGGATGTCAGCTTTGAATCGACGGACCCACAGTTTGCCGCGCGCGTCGTCAACGAACACATCAAGAATTTTCAAGAGCAGAACATTCGCAGCCGCTTCGATGAGACCACGCGAGCTACCTCCTGGCTTCACGACGAGTTGGACGAACTCAGGATCAAAGTTCAGCAATCAGAAGACAAGCGCATCGCCTATGAAAGACAAAATCAGATCTGGACACTGGACGACAAGTCCAACATCACCACCCAGCGCCTCTCCGACATCAACAAGTCCCTGACGGACGCTCAGGAAGAGCGCATGAAGAAAGAAGCGCTCTACCAATTTGCCAAGTCCGGCGGCGTTTCCGGGGTGCCCCAGCTTCGCGATAATCCCGTTCTGCAGGGGCTCATTCAGAAGCGGGAAACCGCCGCGGAGGATTACAACGACGCTTTAAGCCAGTACGGTCCTAATTTTCCCAAGGTCGTGCGCCTTCAGGCGCAATTGAAAGATCTTGACCAGCTTATCCAAAAAGAAAAAGTCAACACGCTCGACCACATCGAAACGGACTACCGCGAAGCCAAGGAGCGCGAGAACCTGCTCACGCAGGCCCTCGATCAGCAAAAAGCGGAAGCGAACGCCATGGCCGAGCGCCTCGTCGAGTACAACATCATCAAGCGCGAGGCCGAAGCCAACAAAGCCCTCTACGATGGCCTGATGACCAAGCTCAAGGAAGTCGGGATTTCCGCCGCCTTGCAGTCCTCTAATATCCGCGTCGTGGATCCGGCCATGATCCCCGCCTCTCCCTCGCGTCCCGCCAAGGCCAGGAACATCGCTCTGGCTTTCCTCGTTGGTCTTGTGGGAGGCATCGGTCTCGCTCTCATGCGCGAGTACCTCGACAACACCGTTAAGACCCCTGATGACATCGAGACTCTCGCGCGCTTGCCTTCCCTGGCTGTTGTGCCGCAGTTTGCCGACGCCAATGGGAACGGCACTCGGAAGCGGCTCTTGCCGGGCATGTCCACTAATGGTCAAGACAAGCGCATCGAACTTGTTGCCCAGCACCTCCCCAAATCCCAAATGTCCGAAGCCTTCCGCGCTTTGCGCACCTCTCTACTGCTTTCTCAGCCCGGCCGGCCCCCGCAAGTCATTCTCGTGACCAGCGCGCTTCCCCGCGAAGGCAAGACCACTGCCGCGGCTAACTTAGCCGTTACGCTTGCGCAGCTTGGAGATCGCACCGTGCTGGTCGACGCGGACTTGCGCAAGCCTGGCGTGGGCCGTCTGCTCAACATGGGCAACGGCAAATACGCCGGCCTTAGTTCTTATCTGGCTGGCGTTTCGAGTCTTGATCTTGTGATCGTCCCGCATCCCGTGATTCCCAATCTCGCAGCGATTCCCACTGGCCCGCTCCCTCCCAATCCTGCCGACTTGCTGTCTTCAAACAGGTTGGCCGAGGCCATCGCCGAACTGCGCACTAAATTCAAGTTCGTGGTGATCGATTCGCCCCCTGTCATGGCCGCCACGGACGCCGTTATCCTGTCCGTCCAAACCGATGGCGTTTTACTGGTCGTGCGCAGCGGCGAGACCCCTAAGGAAGCTTTCACCCGCACACGGGACTTGCTCAACAGCGTCAAATGCCACATCCTCGGCGTCGTCCTGAATGCGGTGGATTCCGGCGCTCCGGACTACTACTATTCTTACCGCTATTATCCTTATTCGTATGGCTACGGCCCTCAGGAAGCGGCTGAATCTGCTCATGAACCCGACGATCTTGCTGAATCTGTCTCCGAAAGCTCCCCGCGCAATCGCGACGACGATCAAGCATTGTAAGGAGGCACTGTGCGTTTTCTGATCACCGGCGGGGCCGGTTTTATTGGCTCCCATCTAGCTGAACGGCTTCTCGCTCGCGGCGACCGCGTCGTTCTGCTCGACAACCTCTCCACGGGAAGCATGGATAACATTCGTCACCTCAAGGCTTCCGGCCAGATGGAATATCATCTGGACAATATTGAAAATCTTCAGTTGCTAGCGGAACTCGTCGACGATGCCGACATCATTGTCCACCTTGCCGCCGCCGTCGGCGTCAAGCTCATCGTCGAAAGCCCCGTGCGCACCATCGAAACCAATGTCAACGGCACGCAACGCATCCTCGAAGCCGCCTGCAAAAAACGCAAACTCGTCCTCACCGCCTCCACTTCCGAAGTCTACGGGAAGAACACCAATGTCCCGTTTCACGAAGACGCCGACCTCGTCCTCGGCCCCACCACCAAAGGCCGCTGGAGCTACGCCGCCTCCAAGGCTCTCGATGAGTTTCTGGCCCTCTCCTACTGGAAAGAGAAAAAGCTCCCCGTCATCGTCGTCCGCCTATTCAACACCGTAGGTCCCCGCCAAACCGGCCGTTACGGTATGGTCCTCCCTAATTTCGTCAAACAAGCACTCGACAACGAGCCCATCCAGGTTTACGGCAACGGCCAACAGTCTCGTTGCTTCTGCGACGTCCGCGACACGGTCGAAGGCCTCATTCGTTTGATGGACACCGACCGCGCCGTCGGCGAGGTCGTCAACGTCGGCAACACCGAGGAAATCACCATCGAAGGGCTCGCCCATTTGGTCAAACTCCGTACGCGCAGTTCTTCACCCATCGAATTTATCCCTTATGATCAAGCGTATGAGCCTGGTTTTGAGGACATGATGCGCCGCGTCCCCTGCGTCGATAAGCTCCACGCCTTCACCGGCTTCCGTCCTCAAACCTCGCTCAACGAAATCATCGATCGCGTCACCGCTTACTTTCGGGAGAAGGAAGAACCCGCTGCAACCCGCGCCGCCACAACCACCGCTTTCTAACCCAAATCATTTTAAGTGATAGCACGCCGACGGCGAGGCACACCCCTGCCCGTACTTCTTTTCTAGTGGACAAGACGTTTTGACCCCAAGTTCGTCTCAACCTTTAGCTAAATAGAGGAGTCAACGCAAAGGATCTGGACATCGATTTCGCGGGAACAATTCCCGCCCTAAAACGTATTCATGGTTGTTGAATAAACTCTCGGGGAGCATAAAGCACGCGAAATGAATACCATCGCCTCACTCGACACCGCATTCCGCGACTTCAAGTATTCTCTCCGCAACCTCGTCCGCACTCCCGGTTTTACCGCCATTGCCATTTTGACCCTGGCCCTCGGCATCGGCGCAAATACCGCCATCTTCACCCTTCTCGACCAGGTTCTCCTCCGCCTTCTCCCCGTCAAGAATCCTCAGGAACTCGTCCTCCTCACCATGCGCGGCCACCATTACGGCAGCAATTGGGGTGGCAATGCCATTTCCCATCCCATGTTTCGCGATTTCCGCGCTCACAATGAAGTCTTTTCCGACATGTTTTGCCGCTTCCCCTTTTCCGCCAGTCTGTCCTTTGGCGGCCAGGCCGAGCGCGTTGACTTCGAAATGGTCTCCGGCACGTATTTTTCCACCCTCGGCCTCAATCCTTACCTTGGTCGCGTTTTCACTCCCGAAGACGATCGTGTTCCCGACGGCCATCCCTACATCGTTCTCAACTACGCCTACTGGAAAACTCGTTTCTCCAGCGATCCCGGAATTCTCGGCAAGACCCTTACTCTGAATAACTATCCCATGACCGTGGTCGGCGTCTTGCAGCCTGGCTTCGATGGTGTCGAGCTAGGCCACTCTCCAAAGCTCTTCGTCCCCATAATGATGGAGAAGGAGATCCTGGTCGGCAACCCAGAGGACATGCTCAAAAATCGTCGCAATCGCTGGGTCAATGCCTTCGGCCGCCTGAAGCCCGGCATCTCGCGCGAGACGGCCAAGGCCTCGCTTCAGCCTCTCATGCACTCCATGCTCGAAATGGAAGTGAAGGAAGCCGCCTTCGCCCACGCCTCGACTTACGACCGCGAGCAGTTCCTGAAATGCTGGATCGACGTCTTGCCCGGCTCGCAAGGCAGGTCCTACACCCGCCAGGCTCTCTCCACTCCGCTCTGGGTTCTCATGGCCACCACCGGGCTTGTGCTCCTCATCGCTTGTGCCAATCTCGCCAATCTTCTCCTCGTCCGCGGCGCGGCCAGAAAAAAAGAAATGGCCATTCGCCTCGCGATGGGTGCCACTCGCCCGCGGATCATCGCCCAACTCTTGATCGAGAGCCTTTCTCTCGCTACGTTCGGAGCTCTCGCTGGCCTCGCCCTTGCCTACTGGGCGGACAAAGCCCTCATGGCCGCGTATCTTCCATCGGATTCGGGTGGTTTGCGCATCTCCACTTCCCCTGACCTGCGCATTCTGCTCTTCACTCTGGCCGTCACCGTTCTCACCGGCGTCATCTTCGGCCTTGTGCCTGCCCTCCAAACCACCAAACCCAATGTCGCGATCACCCTGAAGGATGAAGCCGCCGCCGTCGTCGGAGGCGGCCACGCCGGCCTCAGAAAGTCTCTCGTCATCGCACAAGTCACTCTTTCTCTCTTGCTCTTGATCGGCGCGGGACTTTTCGTTCGCAGCCTCGGAAACCTGCGCAATCTCGGTCCCGGCTTTCCCGCGCAAAATCTCATCGGTTTCGAAATCGATCCTTCTCTCAGCGGCTACTCCGTCGAACGCATGAAGATTTTCTATCCTCAATTGTCGGCGACTCTCGCTTCCATCCCCGGCGTACAATCCGTCGGACTGGCTTCGAATCGTATTCTCGAGGACGACGAATGGGATAGCAGCGTGACCGTTGAAGGTTTCACTCCAGAGAAGCCCGGCGACCGCGCCGAGCCTTACATGAACCAGGTTAGTCCCAATTATTTCGCCACTCTCGGCGTCCCCATTCTCCAAGGACGGGATTTTACAGCCAACGACAACCGCGAGGTCAAGCACAGTCCAGACGCTTTTGGCTGGGTACCCACCACCATCATGATCAACGAGACCTTCGCCAAAAAATATTTCGCCGGCCGCAATCCTATCGGCCTCCACCTCGGTTTCGGTTCCGATCCCGGCACGCCCACCGACATGGAAATCGTCGGCGTCGTCAAGGACATCAAGTACACGAATTTGCGCGACGAGATTCCCCCGCAAGCCTACGTTCCCTATCTTGGAAGCCGTTATATCGGCGGCATGGTCATTTACGTCCGCACCGTGGCCGATCCCAATATTTTGATGTCCGCCATCCGCTCCAAAGTCCGCGACATGGACTCCAATCTTCCCATCTACGCCATGCGCACCACCGAAGTGCAAATCAACAACTCTCTCGCCACAGAGCGCATGATCGCCAGCCTCTCCGCCGTTTTCGGTTTTCTCGCCACGCTTCTTGTCGTCATCGGGCTCTACGGCGTCATGGCTTACACCGTCGCGCAGCGCACCCGCGAAGTCGGTATTCGCATGGCTCTCGGCGCCGCTCAAGGCAGTGTCATCTGGATGATCATGCGCGAAGTGCTTCTCCTCGTCGCTATCGGCGTCGCCGCCGGCGTGCCGGCTTCTCTGGCCCTCACCAAACTCGTGCAAAGCCAGCTCTTCGGCCTCACCCCGCACGACCCCGCAACGCTAGTCCTCGCCACCATCGCCCTTGCCTCCGTCGCCTGCGCCGCCGGCTACATCCCCGCCTGGCGCGCCAGCCGCCTCGACCCCATGAAGGCTCTCCGCTATGAATAGTCCATAACTATGCTCCACCAATTATCTCGTGCCGGGACCACTCTCTTTGGCCCGCGGCCCCTTTGGTGAAGCGGGCATCGAAGCCGGCCTCCTGCCTCGTTTATACTTAGGTATTCCGCGCCGAATGTGGCGCTGCTCAGCCAGCCTCTCCTTCTAAAATGGATGCTCCTGAGCCTATGTCTTCTTCCAACACAATCGGACGCATGGCGGGTGTCTGGCTTCTCTTCCTGATCGTCTACGCCAGCATCTCGATGCTTCTTCCAAAAGGAAACTCCGCGCTTACCACCTTCGGAGACTTGGCTCAATGCCTTGTGCCACTCCTCGCCAACGCTGGTCTTCTTCTGAATGCCGGAACTCCGCATTGGCGCAGAAATCTTTTCTGGATGTTGATTGCCATGGGTTGCACGCTCTGGATGATTGGCCAATTCGAGTGGACGTACTATGAGCTCTATCTCCATCGGCCGCTGCCGGACAATGATCCGCGGGACATTGTTTTCTTCCTGCGCGGCATACCTATGATGGCCGCGCTCACGCTGCGCCCGCATCTCAAGCGCGGCGAGCTGCGCCTGCGCTTCGGCTATTTGGATTTTGCACTGCTGCTCGGCTGGTGGCTCTTTCTTTACGTTTTCATTGTGCTGCCCTGGATGTACGCGGTGCCATCACTTGCGGAATATAACTACAACTATATCCTTCTTCACAATACGGAGAACTTGATCATCGTCATTGGCTTGGGCTACCTTTGCTTGAGGTCGTCGGGAGCATGGCGACTGGTTTATGCCAACTTGTTCGGGGCCTCGACCATGTACATGCTCTCTTCCCTCACCATCAATGTCGCTCTCGAATTCAACCGCTACTACACCGGAAGCCTGTACGACCTCCCGCTAGTTTCCTCTTTTCTGTGGTTTGCCCTCGCCGGCGTCATCGCTTACCAAAAACGCGATGCTCTTGACGCGCCTTCGGCCAATGGATCCGACGAGGAGTCTGACAACTCTCGGGGAGAGAGTGTCGTGCCGGCGCGTCTGGCGATGGCCGCGGTTATTTCTTTGCCCCTTTTTGCGATCTATACGCTTCGGTTCACTCATGAAAGCTCCGCAGTGCGCGATTTCCGCCTGATGGCCGTTCTCCTCGCATCCATTCCCCTGGCGCTGCTCGTCTTTTTGAGGACCTATCTGGCCGATGCCGACCGCACTCGTCTGCTCTCTCAATCCGAACGTTCGATCGAAAATCTGCAAAGACTTCAGGCGCAAATCGTGCAGTCCGAAAAACTCGTCTCCCTGGGACAATTGGCCGCCGGCGCCGCTCATGAAATCAACAACCCCTTGACGGCCATTCTCGGCTACTCCGATCTTTTGGCCGACGACCCGGCCCTTTCCGAAAAAGCCCGTTCCACGGCCTCGAAAATTCGCGACCAGGCTCGCCGCACGAAAACGCTCGTCGGAAATCTTCTTAGCTTTGCCAGGCAGGTTCCCACGGAACGCACGCTTCTCGACATCAACACCGTGGTCACTAATGCCGTGCAGCTTCGTACCCTCGACATGCGCTCTGGCGCGGCCCGCATCGAACTCCAGCTCGAGTCCGTTCTTCCGGGCGTTCGTGGCGATGGAAACCAATTGATGCAGGTATTCTTTAATATGATCAGCAACGCGGTCGACGCCATGGAATCGCTGCAAGACGGTGTCCTCACTATCAAAACCATGCGCGATCGCGCCTATGTCGTTGTGCTTTTCTCAGATACCGGGCCCGGCCTCAAGGAACCTTCCCGCGTCTTCGATCCTTTTTATACGACCAAGCCCGTCGGAAAAGGCACCGGCTTGGGACTCAGCATTTGTTTTGGAATCGTCCAGGAGCATAGCGGCAGGATTCTCTGCTACAACCGGCAAGAAGGCGGCGCCGTCTTTCGCGTCGAGCTGCCGGCTGTCCTTGCGGCTCTGCCCACAAAGGAATTGCAACCTTCCGCGCCGGCTCCAAATCCGCAGAAGATTTCTTGACCGTACCTCTCGTCAGGTCGCAAACACTCTCGTTCGTTCGTCTCAGTACGCGCTGGACTCAAGTTAAACCTGAATTGCGAAATTGACGGCAGGCGCGGTTTGCACCAGTCACCAGTCACCTTGCACCATCACTACCTTAACTTCGGAATTCAGGTTAGAGTCTTGTTTCGAACTACCTCAAGAAAGTGGGAGACGCGATGACCGATCCAGCCATCGTGACCGAAAAACTCACACGCCGCTTCGGCAATCTGACTGCGGTCGACGGCGTTGATCTCACAGTTGCTGCGGGGCAATTCTTCGGCTTTCTTGGGCCCAATGGAGCTGGCAAATCCACAACCATCAAGATGCTCACAGGCTTGCTGGCGCCGAGTTCCGGCCGCGCCGAGCTTCTCGGCCTGGACTTCGCCGCGCATTCCGTCGAAGTTAAGCGGCAAATCGGCGTCGTTCCCGAAGGCATGGGCCTCTTTGAACGATTAACGGGCGCCGAATATCTTCAGTTTGTCGGCCGCATGTACGGCCTCGACCGCCCCACTACGCAACGCCGCTCCGAAGAGCTGCTCGATTTCATGCAACTCTCCGACCGGCCCAAGACCTTGATCGCGGACTATTCCCACGGCATGCAGAAAAAGCTCGCGCTGGCCGCGGCGGTGATCCACGGACCTCGGATTCTTTTTCTCGACGAACCGTTTGAAGGCGTCGACGCTCTTGCTGCTGGCGCGCTCAAAGCGCTCCTGGGCCGCATGGCAGAGCGAGGCGTCACCATTTTTCTTACTTCGCATGTTCTCGAAATTGTCGAGCGTCTCTGCAGCCACGTCGCCATTATTCACAAAGGCCGGCTGGTTGCCCAGGGTTCGTTGGATGAATTGCGTGCGGGAATCGCCGGCGAAGCAGGCAGCAAGACGACCCTCGAGCAGATATTCCTCTCGATCGTAGGCCAGGACGGCTCGCAACAGCCGCAACTCGAGGAACTCTCGTGGCTGATGTAGCTCGCATCCCCGGCGTTGGGGAGCAAGTCCGGCTCGTCGCCGCACTCCGCTGGCGGATTCTGCGCAACAATCTCCGTAAGAAAAATAATCAGTGGGATTTGATCGGAATGATAGTCGCCGGCGTTATCGCTGCCCTGCTCGTCATCGGCCTGTGCGTGGCGTTTTACTTCGGCGCTTATGTTTCTTTGTCGGGCGGTCACGAGGCCTGGATCGCTTTGCTCTTCTGGGGAATTTTTCTTTTCTGGCAGCTCTTTCCCGTTTTCTCGGCGGGCTTCGGCGCGGGCTTTGAATTTCGCACTTTGCTGCGGTTTCCGCTCAGTCTCCGCGCGTTTTACATCCTCGGCCTCGCTTATGGGCTCGCGGATTTTGCCGCCATCGCCTCGGTCTGTTGGCTGATTGCCATGATCACCGGCGCAACCGTGGCGAACCCAACTGTCCTGCCCGCCATGCTTGTGGTTTCAGTCCTCTTTCTGCTCATGAACATCACGCTCGAGCGCCTGATTGGTTCCTGGCTCGAACGCATTCTGGCTCGCCGGCGTAGTCGCGAGATTTTTTTCGCTCTATTTGTCCTATTCGCAGTCTCGCTTCAATTCCTCAATCCGCTACTCCAGCGATACGGCCAGTCAGCGCAGCCCTGGGTCCGGCAAGTGCTCCCCTACCTTGTTGTTTTTCCTCCGTCTCTTGCGGGCCAAGCCATTGCAGGCGCGTCCCAAAATCATTTCACGGACACGCTCCTGGGCCTCGCTGGCGTTTCAGCCTACGTCCTGCTCTTCAGCGTGTTTCTCTGGATGCGCTTCGCCACGCAATACCGCGGCGAGGAACTCAGCGAGACCGCGGCTCCGGTGAGGGCTCTCCTTCGTCCTGTCTCCCGCACCGCCGATCAATCCGACGCACTCCGCTTGCTGACTCCCCAGGTCGCAGCTGTCCTTCGCAAAGAGTTCCGCTACCTTACGCGCAACAGCTTTGCCTTCTTTCTGCTGATCATGCCTCCCGTGTTCGTTCTGCTCTTCACCACGCAATTCGCGGGCCGCCATCCCACGGCCGCGAAGCATCCCATTTCTTCCGAAATGTTTTTCCCGGGCATGATGGCCTATCTCATCCTCATTCTGATGGCCCCCGCCTATAACAGTTTTGCTTACGACGGAAAGGCGATTCAAACGTACTTCACCTCGCCTGTCAGCTTTCGTGAAGTATTTCTTGGAAAAAATCTTCTGCAAGTTGCGTTGCTTCTTTTTGAACTCACAATCTCCATGATTGCTTTTTCCTACCTGGTCGGGCTTCCCTCGCTGCCCGTTCTCCTAGCTACGGTAGCTGCGATCGTATTTGTTGTCTCGGGACAACTGTCCATCGCCAACTGGTCCTCGCTGTGCTTTCCGCGCAAACTTAATTTCGGCCAGATGCGCGGCCAGCGCCAATCCGGCATGGCCGTGCTCGTCTCTTTTGGAACGCAAATTCTCTTGGGCGCCATCAGCGCGCCCATCCTCTTCATGAGTCGCTGGACCGCCGACCGCTGGCTTCCCGCGGAGGTGTTTACATTTCTTGCCGCAGCGGTGATCGCCGGCTACGTTGCCTCCCTCGACTCCTTGGCTGCGCTCGCCGAAAAGAAGAAAGAAACCTTGATCGACGCTTTGTCCCGATGAATCCTCATCTCTCTGCACCTTAGCCGTGCATATTGGCTGACACTTTGGTTTACAGAACGCAGCGCCTCCACGCAGTTCGTCGCGGCTGTCTTCTGAATGCGTACCCCGATACATACTTTTATTATTTGGGAAGAGCCAGAACGTGGTTCGTGCCGCAAGGCTTGCACGTGTAGCCGAACCGTGAAAACTCTTCAAGCAGGATGCGCTGATTCTCTTCGCTGTGCATTTCGCAAATGATGCCCGGACGTTTTTCTCTCAGTAACCTCTGCGACCCGCGAAATACTTCGACCTCCGCGCCTTCCACATCGCATTTCAGAAAGTCCGGCGGCGGCTGTGTCCCTGCATAATCATCAAGAGAGACCCCGCTCGCTTGAATGGTGTCTCCTGTGCTTGTAGCGACGACGTGCCCAAGCCCCCGATCGGGCGATGTCGCTGGATCGGTCCGCGCGAAAAAAACAGGGCTCGATCCTGACCACACCGCCTTCTCCTCGACCGTGATCCAGCCAAATGCATTCCGCCCCACGTGCTCGCGTAATCTCGCCGCGATTTCCGGATCGGCTTCGAATGCCACCACCTGGCCCTCTTTCCCAACCAGGCGCGCCGCAAGCAAAGAAAATAAGCCGATGTTTGCTCCAACATCGTAAAAAGTCATCCCCGGCCGCAAGTGCTGCTGCAAAGCCTCCTGCACTTCCCGCTCGCCCCTGCCCTCAAAATAAGTCGTTCCCGTCCGCGGATTCAAACGCAGCCACAGTCCTCGCGCGGGCCCGCTCTGTACCTGCACCCACGCGAGCGAATCGCGCGGCACCAGCTTTGCTCCCGCCCAGCTCACGCATCGCCCGAGCACGGGAACTCGCCGCAAACCCGCCAACGGCGATCCATATCGAAGCAATAATTGCGCCAGCCGGTCTTGCGATGCGCTCACGTCATTTCTCCACAAGAAAACTGCCGATGACCAGCGCATCCATGCCCGAGCTGAAAAAAGTCCGGATAGCATCCGTCGGTGTGTGCACGATTGCTTCGCCTCGAAGATTGAAAGAAGTATTCATGATCACCGGCACCCCCGTGCGCTTCCCGAACTCATCAATCAACCGCCAGTAAAGTGAGTTGACCTCCTTCTCCACCGTCTGCGGCCGCGCGCTGCCGTCCACGTGCGTCACCGATGGAATCACTGCGCGCTTTTCCGGCCGCACCTGCGCCGTCAGTATCATGAACGGCGAGTCGCTCGCGCTCTCCAAATATTCCACCGCCGCTTCCTTTTTCATCGATGGCGCGAACGGCCGCCACCACTCGCGAAACTTCACCGCGTTGTTCACCTTGGCGTTCATCTCCGGATCGCGCGGGTCGGCCAATATCGAGCGGCTGCCCAGCGCTCGCGGCCCAAACTCCATGCGACCTTGAAACCACCCGAGAATTTTTCCATTCGAGAGCAGCTCTGCCGCGCTCGCGGCCGCATCGCTTAAGCGCGTGTACTTTAATTTATACGTTCGTAAAGCGGTTTCGATGGCCTCATCGTCAAACTCCGGGCCCAAGTACGCGTGCCGCATCGCCCTCATCGGCAGACGCCCGCCACCGTCAAGACAAGGCGCCAGTGCCGCGCCAAGCGCCGCGCCATCATCCGAAGCCGCAGGCTGCACAAAAAACTTATCCACCAGCCCGGAAGCCACAATTTTCCCGTTCGCTTTCGAATTGAGCGCCACCCCGCCCGCCAGGCAAACGTTGCGGCTTTTCGTTTTCTCGACGGCCATTTTAACGACGCTCATCATCGCGATCTCGCAAGCATCCTGCACCGCGTACGCCACGTCTTTGTGCCGTTCGTCGATTTCGCTTTCAGGAATCCGCCGCGGCCCGAACAGCTTCACCATTTCTGCAAATGGCGTGGCGCCATTCGTAACGAGCTTCCTGGCGTGCACCTTGTAAGGCGCCGCCTCCGCTTCAATAAACGCCCGCAAATCCACGCCAGGCTTGCCGTAAGGCGCCAGCCCCATCACCTTCCACTCGTCGCTGTTCCGATGAAACCCCAGATATTCCGTGAATTCGCTGTAGAAGTATCCGACCGAGTCCGGAAAGGGAATCGTCAAAACGTGCTCCAGCCGCCCGTCCCGCCCGTGCCAAATCGAAGTCGCCTCCCACGCTCCCCGGCCATCCATAACAACCACGGCCGCATCATCAATTCCGGAATAGGAGTACGCGCTCAAAGCATGCGCCAAATGGTGATCCACAAATCGCATCCGCGCCTTAGTCGCTCCAAAAATCTGCGTAAACCGCTTCGCCCCTCCCTCCTGATGCCACATGCTCAGGAAGTGCAGCGTGGAGCTCAACCCGTTCGTATAAGTCGGCGGCATCTTCCCCAAAGCGTAGCACTTCAAATCATGCCGGAACCCCGGCCCCGGAACTTGCCACCCGAAGCACACCTCGTCCAGCTGCTCCGCTCCAATATGCGCAAACTCCAAGCAGGCCCGGATTGCGTTCTGCGGAAATCGCGCATCGTGCTTCGCCCTGCTGATCCGTTCCTCCGCCACCGCAAAAACAAGGTCCCCGTCGCGCACCAAGCACGCCGACGAATCATGCATCTGCGAATAATTAATGCCCAGTGTAATCATTCCGACTTTTGTTCCCTCGAGTCTTGGAGGTTGCGCTCCAAGGCCTCCATCGCGAAGATGATCACCCCAAATTAGCGCTTTGCGGGGCCCTCTTGAACACTGTCGAAAGCCTGGCCATCCATCGCTTGCGTGCGATTGATTTCGGCGCTATCCGGCACCACCTCGACAGTTACAGTCGCAGCGCCACGTTCGGGGCGATTTGACACGCAGTCGTTCAGCGATTCGCTTAATGTTTTCTGCGGACAACTTGTAGGTCCCTTTCGTCACCGCTTCGTATTAAAGGATTGATCTAAATGGCGCGGAGTTGAAACCGGGAAAAACACCTTTCGAAGTCTGCGATACCAGTCACTCTCAGCCAGCCGACGCCGTGTTCCATAGTAAACTCTTGGAGGCAGGATATAAGTCGGTAGCAGTGTGACGTACTTGAACGCGAGATGGCCCCACGGCGGATCGCTATATAAGATTCGATACATCGTCAGCTCTGTTCTCGCCGTTTCCCAGGGCCTGCCCCCATTGACGGACAAGCGAAGCTGATCCGCCTCAACCTGGATCGCCTCCACGACCAGTTCCACGGCTCCCGCACCGATGCCAGTCTCAGGAAGCCTCAGCGCGAGGCTCGCCGCTAGTTGTGCGATACTTTGCTGTTTTCTTCTCACACTCTCCACGTCGAAACCGTGCTGACTATAGAAATTCCCGGAATGCAACCGATAGAAAAACAACGCTTCGGGCAGGATCTCGACTTCGCTGAGCGCCGCGGCCATCGTAAATAGGAACTCGTCCGCCTCAATACGAATGGTCTCTGGAACAGGCAGAATGCTCCGAAGGATATTTGCCCTCACCGTCATTCGCGTTCCTAAGAAGCATTTCCGGAGGCGGAACATCTGCGCTCCTTGGACCGAGCGCATCGAAAACCGGTATCCCTCCTTGAGCACTTCCGTAAATTCTCGGCCGTCCGGAAGCATCTTTACGGTTCCGTGTCCGACCATTCCGACTTCGCGATTCCTGGCCAGCACCGGCACGACTCGGCTTAGTTTTTGCTTGGCCCACCAGTCGTCGCCATCGAGAAAGGCTACCACTTCTCCTCGGCATTCCGGTATTCCCACATTAAACGCCGATGCCTGCCCGCCATTTTGCTTGTGGACATAGCGCACATGTGGCTCAAACTTTCGAACGATTTCGGACGTGCGATCCGTCGATCCGTCGTCGACAACAATGATCTCCCGGTCGTCCTCCGGGAAATCTTGCTCGAGCACGCTTACGATCGCCTGCTCGATGTAGCGCTCGTGGTTATACGTATCGATCAGTACGCTGACAAAAGGCTTTGACATAATCCCGAGTCCCTGCTCCCAGTCTCGTTCTTTTCTGCTCCACCATAAGTGCGTCTCTCACAAGGCCGGCAAAAGCAATGGATTGCTCACGGCATGAATAGGAGACACAGTCCGGTCGTCTTCATGATGGTGCCCGTCACAGCTAGGGGCGGCGAATCCCCGCTTGGCGCCATGATTATCTCGCGATGCTGGTAGTGCCGTCTGATCTTCTTCTAACGCCGCCGGCCTTCCACCAAACGCAAGGTCCTTTTAGCACTTGATACACTTCGTGTATTCTTAAAATAATTTCGACGTCGGATCACAAGCTTCAGTGTTCATTCGTCAATCCCAGTAAGGACCTCAGATGTTTCTCAGGAGAGCTGCTTGCACTCTTGAACAGCAGTTTTCTTTCGCGAAACAGATCGGGAACCAAGGACCCCAATTCCATCAGGATTTTTATGCGATCTTTCGCCAATTGAAATCTTAGCATGGCTAAATCCTTAGCCAGCCCCGCTGTGGTGATCAACCACGTATGGATCAGATATCGCATCGGCAAGAGCTTTGTGGCTAACAACAGGCGACCCGTTAGCACACCGCGGAAATTGAAACGCTGCCCCTCTGCCGAGCGGCCGGAACTGCCGATGCGATGCCAACAAATGGCATCGGGCACATAAACTGTCTTCCAGCCATAAAGCCAGGCTCGCCAGCAGATTTCTACATCTTCGTACCCAAGCGGCAGACGATCATCGAAACCGCCCAGTTTCTCGAACAGTGTTCTTCTTGCGAGCATGCAGGCGGCTGAGGCCATAAAGACCGGAGACTTCTCACGTTTCTCTTCCTGAAAAAAGTAGAGCCCGGGAACTATTTCCACGGAAAATCGCTGCTCGGGTTTGTCCTTCGTCAGCCGTGTTGCTAGATGTCCCTTCTCACTTCCATCCCAGTTGAATTGCGTCCCGTCGGTAGCGAAGATCCCTTCTTCTTCCTCGATCTGACTCGTCAACGCGGCGACAAACTCGCGATCGAATCGCATGTCATTGTTGAGGAACAGAAAGAAATCGCCTTCCGCGATGGCAGCCCCACGATTCAAAGCCGGCGCGAGCCCAATATTCGCGCCGAGCCCAAGCCAGCGCGCCTGAAATTGTTGGGCTATCTCCTCGGAATCATCCGAGGAACCGTTGTCCACCACGACGATTTCCAGCAAACCGAAACTTTGTTCACGAAGGCTTGGCAAGCAAATTCGAAGGTGATGAGCACCATTCCAATTGGCGATGATTGCAGAAACCTTCGGCCTCTCCTTCATGGCCAGTTTGCACCACCATTGGTGAAGATGCGGATAGCCGCCCTCATATCGCCTGCGTCCGCGATTTGTTTCCCTTTTCTTCTTCAAACCATAAAAGCGTTTTTTGCATGCCCTCTCTCAGCGTCGTCTTCGCCCGCCATCCAAACTCCGCCAGCGCCCGGGAAGTATCCAGGCAACGCCGCGGCTGACCATCCGGCTTCGACGCGTCCCAGCGGACGGTTCCCTGGTATCCCGTCAGCGAACAAATCAGTTCCAGCAAGTCGCGGATGCTGATCTCTTCGCCTGACCCTAAATTCACCAGATCGGGCTTCTCGTACTTCTCCGCCGCGAGAACGATCGCTTCCGCAGCGTCTTCCACATACAAAAACTCGCGCGTCGCGCTGCCCGTCCCCCACGCGGTAATTTCCGCCGCTCGCGCCTGTTTTGCTTCCCAGCATTTCCGGATCAGCGCTGGAATTACGTGTGAGCTTTCCAAATCGAAATTGTCCCGCGGGCCATACAAATTGACCGGCGTCAGATATATTCCCTTAAAGCCATACTGCTGCCGGTAGGCCTGCAATTGCACGAGCAACATTTTTTTCGCCAGCCCGTACGGCGCATTCGTCTCTTCCGGATAGCCATCCCAGAAATTCTCTTCGCGGAACGGCACCGGCGTGAACTTTGGATACGAGCAGATCGTCCCCGCGCAGACAAACTTTTCCACTCCCGCGGTTCGCCCAGCTTCAATCGCGTTGATGCCCATCACCGCGTTGTCGTAAAAAAATCTCCCCGGGTTTGCGCGGTTCGCGCCAATTCCGCCCACCACGGCCGCAAGGTGAATAAAAATGTCCGGCCGCGCATCCTTATACAGACGTAGCGCTTCGGATTTTTCGCGCAGGTCGTACTCCCGGCTATGCGGAGTACTTATCTCGCGGCAACCCGCCGCCCGCAACTTTTCCACGACGAAAGATCCCAGGAATCCATTGCCGCCGGTCAGCACCACGCGCCGATTTTCCCAGAATCCCATTCCCAGATCCTCAGTTCTGCGAAGCTTGCCCTTCCATCGCTTCCATCAAGCGCGTCACCGAATTTTGCCAGTGATTCCAGTGGCTGAATTTCTTTTCCAGAATTGCCTTCCCGCGCCCCAGCGGCGCCAGGCCTGCAGCTTCCAGATCGGCGTCAACCATAATCGCCACCAGTTCTTTGAATTCAATCCGCGTTTCCCAGCCAAGTGTCTCCCGCGCTTTTCGCGTATCCGCAATCAGGCAATCCACTTCCAGCGGTCTCATGTACCGCTCCGAACTCTTTATGTGTTTGCGCCAATCCAGTCCCGCGTACGAGAACGCTTCTTCCACGAATTCGTGTACCGAATGCGCTTCGCCTGTTCCGATGACGATGTCCTCGGCCGTGTCTTGTTGCAGCATTTTCCAGATTGCTTCCACATACTCCGGCGCGTATCCCCAGTCGCGTCGTGCGTCGAGATTCCCCAGAAACAAAGTGTCCTGCTTGCCCGCCACGATTGCTGCAACCGCGCGCGTAATCTTTCGCGTCACAAAAGTCTCGCCGCGCCGCGGACTCTCGTGATTGAACAAAATTCCGTTGCTCGCAAAAAGCTGGTAACCCTCGCGGTAAATCCGCGTCATCCAATATGCGTATACTTTGGCGGCCGCATACGGGCTGCGCGGCTGAAAAAGCGTCGTTTCGCTTTGCGGCGGCGGGGCCGATCCGAACATCTCCGAACTCGATGCCTGATAGAATCGCGTCTTGCAGCCGGCCCGGCGGATCGCTTCGAGCAACCGCATCGTGCCAAGCCCGGTGATGTCCCCCGTGTACTCCGGCATGTCAAAACTCACGCGCACGTGGCTTTGCGCGGCGAGGTGGTAAAGCTCGTCCGGCGCAAAGCTGTAAACCAGATTCAGCACCCACTCCGTGCTGGAAAGATCGCCGTGGTGTAGAAATAGCCGCGTGCTCGCCTGATTGGGATCCTGATAAATGTGGTCGATGCGCTTCGTATTAAACGTGCTGGCCCGGCGGATGATCCCGTGAACTTCGTACCCTTTGGAAAGCAACAGTTCCGCAAGATACGAGCCGTCCTGCCCGGTAATTCCCGTGATGAGTGCGCGTTTCATTTGCGATCTCTCTTGCCCCTCATTTTCTCGCGGCCCTAAATAGAAGTGTTCATTATTATCTTCCCGGAGCGCTTCATCATTCTATAAGCCGTGCCAGGAAATACAAATAAATGCTCTTTCTCTAGTTCTTCGCAGCTGCTTCTTTTTTGCCTTCGGGGAAAACGGATTCCCGGGCCGGTCTGTTGAAGATGCCTTTGTATCCCTTTCGAAAATCCTCAAGGAGGTACAAACGATCGTAACCCAGTAGCAAAGCACCGAAAGCACGTATGTAACTATACAGATGATGCCGGGGAGACATAAGGCTTCCGTAGATACGCGGGTATTCGATGAGGTGACGAAAATAGTTCCAGCGACTCGGTTTGCGGAGCGCGAAACTATCCAGTTCCTGAGCCTTCGTCCATTGTTTCAAGTACGCCTTCAAATCAGGCGAAGCCAAGTCGCGACCGTTGCGCACCAGCCACGCTCGGATTTCGGCGGACAGAACCGCACGCATCGCCATGCGGTGTTCGATGCGCTCTCGTGCCGGCTTGCCTTCACGCATGTGAAACAGGTTCGTGTCATGGATGCGGTATTTCGCCAGAAACTCCGGAAGGGCGGTGACCGGAGCGACAAAAATAATAAGTGCCATCAGGTAGGCATCCGCCTGTGTGCGAAGCGCCTCGGGCACCGGGAGCACTTTGTCCAGAGCGCCTCGTCGGAACGCCAGACAGGAGGTCGCCACCATCGGATAGCACAGCAAAGAAACGCGGTTCTCCGGGACGCGGCCGGAAACCTCGGCAAAATGGCTGTCAACTTGTACTTCTTCTCCGCCTCGCCACATGTGCGCCCGGTGGTAAACCATCCCGGCTTCGGGATTTTTCTCAAAGGTCTCACACACGCGCCGCAGTTTCTCCGGCAGCCACAAATCGTCCGCGTCCAGCGTGGCAATAATGTCGCCGCGTCCTTCCGCGAAACCGAAATTAAACGCGGAGGCTTGGCCGCCATTCGGCTTTCGAATGTAGCGAATCGCGTCTCCGTATTTCTTTAGCCGCTCCGCCGTGTCATCCGTCGAACCGTCGTCCACGACCAAAATCTCCCGCTCCTCGCGCGGAAAATCTTGCGCGAGCACGCTTTCCACGGCTTCCTCGATGTAGCGTCCGTAATTGTAAGTATCGATCAGGACGGTTACCAAAGGCGCGCTCATGCTCGCATTCCTTTTGGCCGCTACACTTTCCCGCGGGAACGCCGCAGAGCCGCTGTGCGCAGCCCTAAGGCGTTGCGGAGAGGTCTCGTAATGTCGAGGAAAAAAAACCAGATTGGCTGCGCGATGTTGTAAAGAGCGACGCGCCCCGCTTGTCTCGCATAGCGCTTCACGGCGGCCCAATGTCGCGCGGTATTTGGCTGGAGTCCGCCTTCGCGCAGCGCTTCTTTCGAATCGGCGATGGTGCGGAGATGTTTCCATCCGCCCGCCAATTTGTAATTCGCGCCCGCGTCTTCCCCGTACCACACACCTAGCTTGCCCTGAGGATGATGCCGGTAATCGTGATTCTGATGTATCGCCACGACCACGCGTGAAGCGTCCACCACGGGCTTCTTCATTTCCAGCGCTTTCCATACCGTCCAGTTGTCCCAAAAAACGCGGCCCACCACGAGTGGTGGCAAATCCGCGAACAAGCCTCGCGAAAAAACGAAGTAGTCAATCCAATCGGGCGTGCGTTGCTTGCCGGTTTGCAAAGCAAGATCCCGGATTCCCCGTTGCCAATCTGGATTTCCGAAGTCACACGGCCTGGTAATCTCCGTGTCCCACCGGCGGCCGACCATCAGAAATTCTTTGCGGGCCGCCAAAACGCGTTCAAGGGCCGCGCGGAAATCCTGCATAAAAATAATGTCGCAATTCGAATAGCAAAGAACGTCATGCCGCGCAATGCCTTGCGCTCGCGCAAACATATAATCCATGCGATTCGAACCGGCCGCGTTTTTTTCCGTGTGCGGCTCGTGGCGAATTCCTAGCTCCTCCGCCGCGCGCGCAGCGCCTTCGTCGTCGCCGAAGAGGATCACCTCGGCGTCCGGATGCACCAGCGTCCAGCTCTTCAACGCATTTCGCTGGATGACGCCGTTGTGCCCTGTAAACGGTTTAGCGGTGGTGAAAAACGTAATCATTTTCGCCTGATTCGAATCGTCCTGCGAAGGCCGCTCGCCGTCCGTTTCAACCGGATTCGCACGCCGCCTCCCCCTTGGAAGGATAGCAGCACTCGCCCGTTTTGGAAGCTCGGAACAGCACCGGTTGTGGAATCGGCGAACGACGTCCGCTTCTTGTCGTCTGCTTCCTACTGGGCACGCCGAAGCCAACGAACTTATTTCTCGGCCAGCAGCCGCTGAAACTCTTCGGCGCGCTCCTCGGGCAACGCCACAAAATTCGCGTCGTACGACTCATCGTCCGGCGACGCGGGATACAACGTCCCGGTTTCGCTGAACGCAAACCATCGATAGTTCCACCGTGCAAGCAACTGCATAATTTCGCGCGCCGCATAGCCCCACGGCCGCGTTCGAATATCCTCCACTTCCGCAAGAATCGCCGGCCGCGGCGCCGTTTGCAGCAGCTTCTTTGCCCCCTCCAACACGGCCAACTCTCCGCCTTCCGCATCCAGCTTGAGGAAGTCCACGTGCCCGATGCCGCGCTCCGCAAGCACGTCGTCCAGCCTCCGCACCGGCACGCGCACCTGCCGCGTGGGCTCCGGCACCGCCGGCGGCCGCAGACTATTCCCCCAATCCCGAAAGCCGTCCACTACATAAAACTCTGCCTCGCCGCACTGGTTCCCCAACGCGCAAGCTTCCACTTCCACGTTTCGGCAGCGATTCACGCGCACGTGTTTCGCAAGCCGCCGGCATTCCCGCGGCGATGGTTCGAACGCAATCACCCTGCCGCGCCGCCCCACGCGTTTCGCCGTCAGCACTGTGTACAATCCATGGTGCGCGCCAATATCCAGCACGGTCATCCCCGGCCGCAGCAGCCGCTGCACAAATCGCACCTCCGTCTCTTCGAACCCGTCGTACATCAACTCGTGATCCAACGCGCCCTTCTCGGCCAGCCACCATGCGCCGAACCCCAGCCGCAGCGGAATCGGCATCTCCGGAAAAACTCGCCGCGCCCGCAGTGCCATCGTGATGTACTTCCTTTTCGCCGGGCTTGCCAGGAACCGCCCGATCCGCTGCGGCACGCTCGGCCTCCCCGCGGCCACTTTGCTCCACGGATCGCCCGCCTCGCGCGGCTCCGGGTATAACCGAAATCCCGCGATGTCCACCGGCGCGCACGACGCCAGCAACATCGTCCTCTTCCGTGCATGCTCCGCCGTGTCGCGAAAATCGTCATGCTCCGGCAGCGGCACGACGCGATACACCGCCGCGAACCCCGCGCGGTACAGCATCTTCACGAGCGTGCTTTCGCTCGGGTAACACGCCACTTCCGTCATGCTCTGATCGTCGGCGTGCGGCTCCTCCCGCAGCAGCATCGAAGGCTTTTCGTCCGGAATACACATGCTCTCCAGCAGCAGACATTTCTCCGTCAACGCGCGCAGGTTGCGCATCGCCAGCAGCGGATTTTCCAGGTGATAGAGCAATCCGCAGCACAGCACAAAGTCAAACCGCCCCAGCTCCAGAATGCTGCGCTCCTCGATGTCCGCCGTCTCAAACGGCAACTTCGGAAATCGTTTGCGTGCCTCGGCGATATTTTCCTCGCGCCCATCGAAGCCGCACACATTCAGCCCGCACTCTTCCAGCGTCTTCGAAAAAAATCCCACGCCGCATCCTGCATCCAGCGCGCTCTCCAGCCGCAACACTGCCTTCAGCCTCTCCACCACCCGCCGTATCGTATCCGCGCGCGCCGCAATCAGCTTGCGGTACTCCCGCTGATCGAACGCCGTTAGCTTTATCGTGAACTCGGTGCTAAGACTCGGGGCCGAAACGTCCGCCAGGGCTGGCGGCATTAGCTTGATCGCGGACATGGGGCTGGACTCCATGCCGGCCTTTTTCCCGAGGGGGGCCGTCGGGCTGGCCGGACCATCGTGCGCCTCGCGGATCCGGCTCGCCCAGGGCGTGCACAGCCGCGAAAGCCCTTCCCGCCGCTAATGGAAGCGAAATACCCGCGTTCAAAGAATAGCGCGACTAGAAAGTACAAGTATAGTAATTACGCTTCACGAGAAATGCAAGCACATTTATTTGTAAGCTAACTATACCTGTCTGACCATCGCGCTTTGGAAGGATACGGAAGAGGGCAGCCACGCAAGTTTCATAAAATGGGGGTCATCGCGGCGTCATTTTGCTCGCTCGCCTGTACTCTCGATATTCTTGCTCAAGCCGGAAACGATCCTTGGCGATGTCACGATCGACGTCGGGATCCATCAAAATCCAGTGCAACAGCCCTAAGAGGGCGAAGACGGCCGTTGCGGCGAATGCCAGTATCCCCCACCAGAACACGATGCCGCCCTCCCCCCGCAAAACCGGACTTCGAGAATCCCGCAACAAGCTTAGCGGACGGAGGCCGCGGCCACAAGGCTGAAGTAGGTACTAAGTCATTGAGTGGTAATCACTTAAGCAGAACCCGGGCGGGTCCGCAGGGGCAAAGTCTCATGTTTATATTCTAATTTAAATTACTATTACGTGACAAAAGCAGGGTACCGTGTGCGCCCGCTGCGGTTCAAGCCCGCGCTCCCCGGCTCAAGAGCGGCCGAGCAAAGAATAAACAGATCGCTTGACTGCCAACCGCCATTCGTCGAGGCGATGGAAGTTTCGATAACCCACGAAGAGCAAGCTGAACGCGTTAGCGTAGTGTACGACCACGTGACGCCAGGCCATACGATGCCGGGGCTGCTCGAGTAAATGGCGGAAAAATCGCAACCGTCCCGGGGGCGATAATGCGAATTCGCCGGCTCTGCTCGAAATCGTCCATTGCATTAAGAACGCCCGGAGATCTGGGTGGTTTACATCAAAACCGTTTCTCTCCAGCCATTCCCGCACGCCTTCTCCAATTGCCCTAGTTGTGATCACGCGTCGCTCCAGCCGGGCCTTGGCAGCTGCGTCTCCTTCGAAGATGTTGCAGCTCCGCGGGGTGTTTGCTACGCAGTTCCACATGTTGTCGGCATGAACCCGGTAAACCGTCAGCGGCTGGTCGATATACACAATTGGGGCGACGAAGATGACGCAAGCTGTGAGGTGTGCGTCGGCCTGGACGATCAGGCTCTCAGGTATCGGTACCAGCCGCTGTAAGACACTCTTTCGAAACGCTAGCGTGGCAGTTGGATAGAGGTCGTAGCCTAGTAGGCTCCTGCGATTTTCCGAAAGGAACCCGGAAACGCCCCCAAGTCCGCTAAAGGGTAGTGGATCCGGTATGGAGGCGTGCTTACAGCAGAAGTTGTGGTAGACCATGCCGGCTTCCTGGTGCTTTTCGAATTCGGCCGCAACGCGCCGCAGCTTGCCGGGCAGCCAGTAATCGTCACCGTCGAGGAACGCAACAATTTCTCCGCGCGCTCGAGCGATGCCGAAGTTCAATGCCGATGCCTGGCCGCCGTTAGGTTTGCAAAAATACTGAATCCGACTGCCATACTTGCGGACGCGTTCGCCCGTGTCGTCGGCCGAACCGTCGTCCACCACGAGAATCTCCATTTGCTCCGGCGGAAAATCCTGTGCCAGAACACTGTCGATGGCTTCCTCGATGAAGTGGCCGCAGTTGTAGGTGTCGATCACGACCGTCACTCGAATTGGCCCCGCTTGGCTCAAGGGTGTCTCATCCTCTGTTTATGGCTGACCCCGTAGCGAGGGAGCGCAGGTCTCGCCAATGGCGCAGCAGCTTGAGGCGAAGGGTTAGCAGCGCGGGGCCAATCGTCCTCAGAAACGGACGAGGGTCCACCACCCGCACATTGTTTCGAATCCTCAATTTCAAATCCCGCGGAACATGAGTGCTAACCAAGGCAGGGACCCAGCCATAACTAACATCCACGCGCGCGCGCCGCAGTGCGGCGTTCTTGACTGTCACCCGCTCGAGGATCCACCGGATGACCTCCAGCTGTTCCGCGATGATGAGGGCTCCGCTCATCGTGTTTCGCACCGATGCGGCATGATATCGATAATAGTTGAGAGGCTCGCTCACGTATGCCACTTTTCCCGCGAGAGCCATCGCAGCCCATAGCTTCCAGTCTCCGGACGTCCGCAGCGTATCATCCACGCCGCCGACCTGCTCGTAAACCGCCCTCCGAAAAATCACCGAACTGGCATTAGCTGTGACATTTCTATACACAAAACAGCTTGCGCACTCCTCACGCCCTTCCACGCAGTAGTCTGCCGTCCATCGTTGCGGCTCCAAAAGACGAAGCCTGGAATCTACGAATCCCGCCACACAACCCTCCCCCTCGATGACCCAGGACCGACAATAGGTAAACACCACGGCCGGGTCGCTCTCGAGGACCGCCACTAGGCGCTCAAGGAGGCGTTGATCTGCATAGTCGTCAGATTCCGCAATCCAAATGTACTTTCCACAGGCCATCCCCAGGCCTTTTTTCCACTGCTTGAAAGGGCTGCCGGAATTGACCTCGTTGAATTCCATCCGCACGCGTGGGTCGGAAGCATATTCGCGAAGGATGGAGCGGCTATCGTCGGTCGAGCAATCGTCCAGCAGGATCAGCTCGAAGTCCCGGTAGGTTTGCGCGAGGATCGTATCGACGCGCTGCCGCAGATAGGGCGCGTGGTTGTAGTTCGGAATGACGACGCTAACGGCTGGCATACTCGACACTCTACACCACAGGGGCTCCCAACGCTCTCATCGTCGCTTCCAGATACTTGAGTCCCCACCTCTGGCATGGCTCTAGGTGATTTCCTTCCGCCCACTCATTCCACGCGTTGATGAAAACCAAAGACTCCGGAGGAATGCCGGACTGCCCGTCTTGCGGAACCAGCTTCTTTTGTCGGTTTACAACTTCGCGCAGCCACTCGCCGTAAAGTTCTGGAGTCGACTCGATAAGGATTGCTGCCTCGACTTTTTTCCTAGCGCTATTGTCCCAACCAGGACAGACGCACGGGATCCGGGAATACGCAGGAGGAGCTTCGGCGAGCGCTCCGCGAACCAGGCCTTCATACTTCAGGACGAGGTTATCTTTAAAAACCGCCTCAGCCGTCCGTAGTCTGTGACGATGCCACCACTTCCTGCGAAACAGCCTCAAGTCCCACGACATTGACGAGAAAGGCTGAAACTGTGCAGCGCAGTCAAAACCTAACTTTCGGGGGTCGCCGGATTGCAGGCAACTCTCAACTCTCACCAGGAACAAGCCCTTCAGACCAGCGCGCTCGGCCTCTCGCCGCCACAGGTCGGTCGTCCGCTGCGGCTCGGGCAGCTTCGACGCCAGGTAGACTGCAAACAGCGGGCGGCCCATCACCCGAATGTACCGAGAGTCCAGAAAGAACGGCATCAGCGCACGGATATGCGCGAGATCGTCGGCTTCGCTGTAGCGCTGCTCTAGCAGGAGTAGGTGCTCCGTGCCGTCCCACCTTCGCGTCCAGTTTTCGTTCGCCCAGCAGAGGCAGAAGGGAAAATCCGGCTCCCTGCTCTTTAGAACCTCATTCACTGGCCGTTCCAGAACCTGCCGTCCATGGAACCAATAATGGTAGTAGCAAAATCCATAAATTCCATAGCTTGCTGCCAATTCCGCCTGCGCTGCCCGCGTCTCCGGCAGCCGCAAATCATAAAAACCAAGATCTGCCGGTAAATGCGGCTGATAATGGCCCGGGAAAAGTGGCCGCGCCTTGGCCACATTCGTCCATTCCGTGAATCCTTTCCCCCACCATTCGTCGTTTTCGGGAATGGGGTGGAATTGGGGCAGGTGAAAGGCGATGGCGCGAATGGTGCCGTTTGATTTTCTATCTTTTGCAATTTGGCTCATAGATGAAGTCTATTTCAACAGTCAAGAACAGCATATCGGCTGGCCTCATTCGTCACGCAGGATTTTGAGCGTCCGTCCTAATATTCGCAATGTGTTACCCAACTTGAACCCTAAAGGTTTTGTTGGATATTGCATTCTAACTAGATCGGGGGTTGCTACATGGCTATCAATGGATAGGTTAAAATATTCCATAACATTCGCCGCCCTGTCAGCGAGAAAATGCTCATCAGGCCGATCCTGACTGGTTACTCCGCCCGCATAAAACTTCGCCACAATCATATCTACATACTTGAACGTCGTCTTTGACCAGCAACGCATATTAAAGTCCCAATCAGCCAAGGCAACGTAGCGAGTGTTGTATTCACCGATCGTTCTAAAAAATGCGGTTCTGTAAAAAAGCGCTTGGTGGCAGATATTTCTGGTTAGCAATTTTTTCAGGTCGAATTGGCCATCATAAACGGCGCCGTCCGTGGCCCACCCGGCATTTCCAATGACTTTTACATTGCCATACAATACATCGCCGAGCACGGCATCCTGGCTCCCCATTACCCTGCTCACGACGTTTGGCTTATACAGCTCATCGTCGCTGCCCAAAAAGTAAAGCCATTCACCACCGGCTCGATGAGTTGCCTTGTTCATTGCGTCATAAACGCCCTTGTCTGGCTCCCGACATAGTTTTATTTCAGTTCCAGCATTCCCTTCTTGGAAATGGCCAATTAATTCGATCGTGTTGTCAGAGGAACCGCCATCCTGAATTACGACTTCATAGTCGGTAAAAGTTTGTTTATTGACGCTACGGAGGCACCTCTCAATTGAGGCCCCCGCATTGAGAGTAGGAATGATTATTGAAAGTTTTGCCATGGTTAGGCCTAGGAATTCTTGGTTAAAACGAAACACCCCAGCGCATAGGCACACCCATGACCGTCGTTGGGGTCATTCCGCGGCTGGAAGTCGAGCGCTTTGTCGCGCGCCGTGAGCACCCACCTATTTTGGACGTCCTTGACCCAATAAAACTCTTTTAAAATGCTAAACGGCGCGAATAGTTTCGGGAGGCGCTGTGAGCCGTAGACCCGATGCCACGGGGCCATGACGGCGTCGCGTCCACAGGGAGCGGTCATTAGCAACAGACCACCAGGCTTCAGGATATCAGCGAGCCTCTTCATAACCTCGATGTCGCCATCATCTTGGGTGAGTTCGATTCCGTATCTTCCCGCAATACCAACATGCTCGACCGAGGAACAATTAATCGCCAGGTCGAAATGGTTACGAGGGAGATCTAATTGTAGGAAATCCCCCTGGCGAAATTCTACATTGGGGTGCTGCCAGGTGAAGGGCTGCTCCTGGAGATCGTTCGCGATGACGTGGAATCCTTTTTGAGCGGCCAACAGGCCCATGAATCCCTGCTCGCAACCGAATTCAATGGCCTCGCCCGGACCGTTGGGCATTTCCACGCTAAGAAACGTCCATTCGACGTTTCGTTCGCCCGCGATGTTGATGGGAGAACGAAACGGGGGGGGAGCAGGGGGAATGAGGGCGCGCTTGACCTTGACAGCGGATTTGAGAAGCCAGCGCGGCAGGTATATCGGTACCAGCAAACGCTCGAGCTTCATTTCCGGCTCCTGCTAATCACCGGGATGGCCACGAACTATATGCTCCAGAGCTTGGGCGCACTGTAAACCCCGATGGTAAGTTTAGCAAACCGCACCATTCATCGCGCGGGTGTTGAAAGGATGGAATGACGACATGGAATTCTGGAACTAAATCCCCCATGTCTATTAGTTCCTCGCGGTCCCAGAAGCTCACCATCCACGTGTAAATTCCCGGTTTTAGCGGAAGCAGAGGGAAGTCATAGATAAAGTCATGGGTGCCGGCGTCAAGACTCAACTCGTATGCGGCCCAGCTCCATAACATTTGGCGATCCGCATTGTAAAGTGTGATCCCGTGAACCCCATGCTTAATTGGCTCGTTGAGCTTGAGCGTAAACCGCACCGTGACGGGGCCTACGACATCGAGCGCGTGCGGTGAGGTATTTTCGGGGTTAACGATTTCCCAGCCGGTGAAATGTCCTCTTGCATGGTCACCTGTTCGAAAACCTGCCGGGTTGTCCCCATTATTGCTCATCGCTGCTTCGTAGGCAGACACGACATCATGGGTGGTTCCATTGAGGCGTACCGAGCCGTCATCCACCCAGACCACGCGATGGCACAAGCGCCGGATCTGATTGAGTTGATGGGAGACGAGGACAACGGTGCGGCCGGCGCGGGCGACGTCGCCCATTTTGCCGAGACACTTCTTCTGAAAATTGATGTCACCAACGGCGAGAACTTCATCCACGAGCAAAATTTCTGGCTCCAGATGCGCTGCCACGGCAAACGCCAGCCGCACGTACATCCCGCTCGAATAGTGCTTTACCGGCGTATCGATAAACTTCTCCAGCTCCGCGAACGCCACAATCTCATCGAACTTCCGTTCGATCTCCCGCTTGCTCATTCCCAGAATGGCGCCACTGAGGAACGCATTTTCCCGCCCCGTCAGCTCCGGATGAAACCCCGTGCCCACTTCGAGCAGCGACCCGACCCGCCCGTGGATCTCCGCCCAGCCGGTGGTCGGCTTCGTAATCCGCGACAATATCTTCAGCAGCGTGGTCTTGCCCGCCCCATTCCGCCCGATCAGCCCAAGCACTTCCCCTTCATTCACTTGCAAAGATACGTCCTTCAACGCCCAAAACGTCTCATCCTTCTTCCGCCGAAACGCTGCCAGGGGCGACTTTACGAACCGGTCCAGCGCATGCCGCAGCCCGGGATCAACCGCCACCCCGCGCCTGTACCGCTTCCCCAGCCCTTCCCCGCGAATCACCGCTGCGCTCATCATGCCTTGAAACTTTCTAACACCCATCCCCTCGTTTTTTCAATACTTTACAACACTGCGGTTTTCTGCATGCGATTTCACTTAACAATTCAGTAACTCTACGCTACAATTGCCTGTGCTAAGTCGTTGTAGACAGATCGCTCGTACCCAGCCTTCCGACAAGCCCAGCGGCTTGCGCCACAACTTCCATTCGTTTCTCCTGAAGCATAACTCCTTCAGAATCCGCACTTACGCAAAATATGCCCGTAACTCCTTTAGAATCCGCACTTCCAAAACAAAGGACTTAAAACCCTTTAGAATCCGCACTTACGAAAAAACCGGGGGAGGGGGCGGGCTCCCCTCCGGGCGGTTCCATCAAAACAGCCCGCCCTCGCATTTTCGTTGCTTCATTACTTCGTTCTTCCCATCTCACACCCGGTCGGCTATCGCTCCTTCCATCCGCTGGAAAAAGAACAGCCCCCCCACGAGAACGAGCACAACCGCTGCCGTCGAGGCGAGCAGCAGCGGCCCAGGCGGCGTTCCGTGGCCCGTCAGTGCCCAGCGGAACCCGTCAATCACCCCCGCCATGGGATTCAGCCCGTACAGCCAGCGCCACCGCACCGGCACAAGCGACGACGGATACGCGACCGGCGAAGCAAACATCCAAAATTGGATCAGGAATGGCACCACGTATCGCACGTCGCGATAAAGCGCGTTGAGCGCGGACATCCACAGGCCCACGCCAAGCGCGGTGAGTACGGCAAGGAGAAGTAGCACCGGGAGCCACAACGCCGCCGCGCCGGGGCGTATCCCGTAAGCGGCAAGCACGATGCACATCACCACGAAGCCGATGGCGAAGTCCACCAGGCCGGATACGACGGCCGAAAGAGGCAGCACCAGCCGCGGGAAGAAAACTTTCGTGATCACGCGCTGGTTATCGACCACCACGCTGGTGCAGGATTGCAGCGCGGTGGCGAAATAACTCCAAGGAACAAGCGCGGTAAAATAAAAAACGGGGTACGCCAGCCCGTCCGAGGGCAGCTTGGCTAGCCGCCCAAAAAAAAGCGTGAATACGCCCATGGTGAGCAGCGGCTGCAGCACCACCCAGGCGACGCCGATGGCGGTTTGTTTGTAACGGACTTTGACGTCGCGCCAGACGAAAAAATAAAGCAGCTCGCGATAGGACCACACCTCGCCGAGACGCAAATCGAGCCAGCCACGCGGCGGCTCAATCCGCACGGTAGCGGTTACGGTGTGCGCCGCCGGAAGAGGCGAAGCAGGTGCGGTGACCGAAGCCATCGAGTCTTCGTGAAGCTCCAAAATAGTTGGACGATCCCTTCAGTAGAGTAGCAGAGATGCGGGCCGCGCGACGAGAGCAGGAAAGGCGGGTCAAAAAAATAAAATGCGCGAAGCAAAGAATTGTCAGGGAGTCGGAGGTTGTTCTTTTAGCTGATCCAGATCGCGCTGCTCGATTTGCCGCATGAGTGCTTTGCGGTGAAATAGATACGTCTCGAGCTGCGAGGTAATCTGGCGCGGGACGGCGAGGAATTGATTGCGAATCATTTGCGGAAAAGAAATCGGCCCGCGCGCGGGGATGAGGTGAGTGCCCCACTGGAAAATTAAACCGCCATTCCACAATTTGAAACAGCCCAGAAACACGCATGCGGCCCAAAGCGCGGCGCGGCGCGTTCGAAAGATGCGCGTAAAGCGCTCGAGAAAAACGGCCAGCCCCAAAATGAAAAGTGGAGTGAGGGAAACAAAAAAACGGTTGCCGTAAGACGAGATGCCCGCCCAATCCGGATACGAAGCGATAAAATAATAAAAAGCCAGCGCCGCCACTAAGAACATGGAGCCCACGCGCGGCACGCTGCGCCAGAACGCAAACAGGCCAATGAGAGCGAATAGGAGGATCGGCGTCCAGGAAATCAGACCATGATCCGAAGAAAATAGGACGGAAAAAAGATACGGCGATCTCCAATTCCACTGGCTGATTGGAATGTAACCCGTTTCGAACGCGCTGCCGTAAATGATGCGGTGCGCGATGATTGTAGGTAGCAGGCAAATCAAAAGGGTCGCCGTAAAAGCGAGATGCCGCGCCAGAAGTTGCAAGAGACTCGGTCTAAGCAGAGCGCTTTCCGCGGCGACGCGCGGGACGCCAGGAACGGTGGTCGTGCCAGGCGTGGGCGGCGTATTTGAGCTCTCAGATGCGGGCGCGTTCGGCGCCGCTTTTCGGAAGGCTGCCCCGTATTCGTGCAACGCTTCGAACGGCAGCATCACGAACAACATGGCATTTGCGTAGTAGACATCGAGCATCAATCCGCCGATTGCGCCGAGCACGATCCACTGCCAGAGCGTGCGCGAATCGCGGGTGTCGTCCCAATACCACAAAAAAAGCGCGACCACGAAAGCCGACTGCGCGTGCGACCAAGACGGATTGAAATACATGTAAACGGGAAGCGAACTGGCCCACCAAATCGCGAGAGTCGCAAGCAAGGCCCAGCGCTCGTCCACATATTTGCGCGCGAGACGAAAAGAAATCAGCAGACCGAGAAAACCATAGAGCGCGGTGGCCAGCGCCATGGCGATGCGATATGGCGTGGAAAAGCCGTCCGCGGGAATCGCGGAACCCAGGGACCGCGCGAGCAGCACGCCGGCGTGGGCGACGAGAAGAAACGGAGCCCAGAGAATGGCGGGCCCGACAGTGAAATGGTTATCGAGATGGCCGGTGCGCGTGCGAAACTCGGCGACCGGCTGACCGTTTTTATCGAGGCGATGTTCGCGGAAGCTGGCGTTGGCCTGCTGATAATCGCGGGTGAAATCGAGATTGAGCTGGATCAGCGGAGCGCGCGCGAAGGCGTAGTAGCCGACGCCGTCTCCGCGCACCCAGGGATTGAGCATGGGGAGAGAAAGCAGAAAGAGCACCAGGAGGAGGCGCTCCGTTTTGCGCGGACTTGGCTGAGGCGAAGAGGCCAAACGTTAAGGCTCCAGAACACGAGCATCTGCGAGATGAATAAATCGCTGCTTTGAAGTTTACGGCAAATTGGAGAAATGCGGAGGGAGGAAGATTGAACTGCAAGATGATCGAGGGGTTGCCGGGCCAACTGTCCGGCGAAATCATGCAGGAAGGAGAAGAGCGGCCCACTCTTTGCAAGAAACAAAACCGCAAAGGGTAGGCCACCCCGGAGAAAGACAAAGTCAAAATCGTCTCGGCGCGCTAAGGGCCACCCGCCTAGTCCTCTTCCGGAGTTCTCTAGATGAACAGTTCCGCGCTGACATGAAAATACTGAGCGAGCCTCTTGGCTTGCGTTTTGCTTATAGATCGTTTGCCGTGAAATACCTCGGAAGTAATTCCTTTCGATCCGAAGACTTTCCATAGGTCTTTTTGCGAAAGATTGCGCGCCTCCATCAAATGTTGAAGTGTCCGGTGCGGACTTGCTTTCCGAATCGGGTAGCGACGCTCCTCGTAATCGTCAATGAGCACGGTCAACAACTCGGCAAGTTCCTTTTCTTCGGGCGAAGAGTTGTCACGTTCGTCGAGACGCAGCAACTCGTTCGTGAGACGTTCGCATTCCTCATCCGTGCGGATGACATGGGGCAGTGTACGGCCCAGCAGTTGCCCATAGGTTTTCTCGTCGAGATCGATCGTCGTCGTGCTCATTGTTTCCAGGCCCCTTCGTCGTATTCCGAGTGTGTCAGCAGGTACAACACAAAGACTCTTTGCGTAAAGTAGTTCACTCGCGCGATTAGACGATACTTATTGCCAGCAATGTTGAACACCGTCCTTCGTCCAACTAAATCAGCGTGGCGGTAAATCTGTTTCATTTCCGCGGGCGTTTTCCAATTTGCCTTGCGCACCACCCCGTACCATGCTTCAAGGCTGGCCTTCGCGTCCGGGTGTTTTTGCCAGAACTGTTCGAGAGCGCCTCGCTTTATGATGCGCATGCAGACTAAGGTTCTCAGAATGAGAACACGAAGTCAAGGTGAGCCTCCGTATACAATTTCGGAGGATCGTGAGTTCATTTCTGGCCTATACGTATGATGAAGTTCAAATTCGCATACGCAAGACCAGCGTATGCGACGCCTAGAATCGGCAAGGAATCTATCCTCTGCGCCACCCGCCATTCTGGTTCGGTCTATACGAAAGTCATCGCGGGTGAAATCGCAACCGAAGCAAATCTCAACACAGTAAGTAATTGGTGCCCAAGTTTCCGGCGTCTGCGGGACGCGGTAACGTTCCCCTAACTTCGCAGGGTCGGGTGGCCAGGACTTGGAAAATTGATATTCGTGGACATGGGAATCTTGGAAAGAATATCACTGCGGCACTTCTCGGGAAAGTATAGAGCGGCGAAGCGTGGCCCAGGTTCGTCGTTTGAACCTAGGTCTTGGAGTGGGCGTTTGAATTAGTAGGGTGGCGGGCGTGGGCGGGACTGCGGCGCTACTTGAGTTCCCCGGAAATTTTTTTCCAGACGCGAAAAATCTGTTTATTGTGCCGCTCCTTCTTTTATGCGAAATCACTCGCGCGAATGAGCCACCGCCCGAGCTGGGCTGCTGCAGGGGAGCTCGTCAATGTTATGGGGAGGAAAAACCAAATCTACATGCCGAACATGGAGTTGACTCCAGCGCGCGGGGGCTGGGTGGAAGGGTCTCGGCGTTCAAGCGCGGGAGGAGACGCCTGCTGGGCGGCTGGCAGCGGAGCCACAGTTTGTTGCACGGCAGGCTGGCCCGCGGCGGGCGCCGGAGCAGCAACATTGGGAGTTGCAACGCTCGGAGTGGCAGCAGTTGGTTGGGCAGGTAGCTGGTTGAGGTAGGCGAGATCGCGGGGCTCTTCCGTGCCCGGCTGAACGGCAGGAAATGACAAACTCATTTGGTGCTCCATGGCGCTGGCGATGCGGTGCAACTGCCAGATGAGTTTTTCGAGTTCTTTCGAACGGCCAAGGTTTACGTTGCGGTCCCACAGAAAGCGAATGGCCAACACCACGAGAATAGGCAGGCCGATGGCCAGTGTGGCGAGTACGATGCTGAAGAGCAGCGAGTCGATGGGCGTGAGGGATTGGGTCAATGGCAGCCTCCAGATGCAGGATGCTGCAGTCAGGATACCGCAGCACGGCAGTGGTGACAAACGAATCGATCTTGGCGCAAGCGGTGAAGCGTTCGTAGTTGTGGTTGTTCTTCGGCTGGCGCGATCTTGCCGGGAAGCACTCATCAAAAGTCAGGACGAAAGAGCGGCAAACTCGGTAGCTCGTTGAAAACTAGTGGTGGTTCAAAGGAGTCTCACAAGCTCTTTATGCTGGGAAAGCCGTATAATCCGCTGGACGTGACGCGGAAGTTCTTAGGGGAACTGTAGCAGGCGATCGCACAAACGGCCTGAGCCGATACGAGACAGCCGGCGGTCGATTTGCCGGGGCGCTCGACTTGCGAGGCGCGTTTGGCTGACTGGGACGGTGGAGGATTCGATTCTTATGAAGCATGCCGCGTTCCTACTCTTGTTGCTGGCGGCAAGCCTGCCGATGCGGGCTGCGGACGGACCAAGCCGCCCGCGAATTCTGGGCGTTGCGCACATGGCGTTGTATGTAAGCGATTTGCAGAAGGCGCGGCAATTCTATGAGGAGTTTCTAGGCTATCAGGAGCCGTACACGCTGAAGCGCGAAGACGGGTCGGTCCGGATTGTGTTTATCAAAATCAATGAGGACCAATACCTTGAGTTGTTCCAGGAAAGCCCGAAGCAAGACGGCCAGCTCAACCACATCGCGTTTTACACCGATTCCGCGGAGGGGATGCGGACCTATCTCGCCGCGCGAGGCGTGAAGGTGCCGGAAAAGGTGGGGAAAGCGAAGATTGGGAACCTGAACTTCAATGTTGTCGATCCAGATGGCCACACCGTCGAGATTGTGCAATACGAGCCAGATAGCTGGACGCGGCAGGCGAAGGGCAAATACCTTCCGGACACCCGGATCTCCGCGCACATGATGCATGTTGGCGTGACCGTGCGGAAGCTGGACGCGGCGATGAATTTTTATGGCGGCATTCTGGGATTTCGGGAGTTTTGGAGAGGGAGTTCGTCCGGTAAGACGCTTAGCTGGGTCAATATGCGAGTCCCGGACGGAAGCGATTACCTGGAATTCATGCTGTACTCGAAGGCGCCGGACGCCAAAGAGATGGGAGTCAAGAATCATATTTGCCTGGTCACGCCGGACATCCAGAAGGCGGTGGCAGAACTCAAAAGGCGCGCCCAAGGGGCTGGCTACACACAGCCGATTGAGATCAAGGTGGGCAGGAACGGGAAACGTCAGGCGAACCTTTTTGATCCGGACGGCACGCGCATCGAGTTAATGGAGCCGAAAACGTTCGATGGAAAGCCGGTACCGCCTTCCACGGCTCCGCCACCGGAATAGCCGGCAGCGCGCTCGAAACGGGGGAAAGACGGACGTTTTCTGATACGTTAGCCTTCGAGTGCAGACCCCGCTGCATTCGAGAAATGCTCGTGATTCTGGCATTGCTCCCAAAAAGAGCGGTAACATTCCGTCTGTCCCCGGTTTTACAAATAACGAATCGCAATATTCTTCGGCTCGAGCTTTTCGAATGGGATTGACATGCTCCGAGCCGCACCGTAGCATCGCCTCTATCTGATGGCTGAGTCTTCAGTCAGCCGCCCTGGCAAAGAGGTTCTTCATGAGTCTTCGCGATTTTATTTCCAAACAGTGGATTGACGTTATCGATTGGACGGAGCCGGAAGGCGGCATTCTGGCTTACCGCTATCCAATGCAGGACCGCGAAATCCAGAATGGCGGGAAGCTCACGGTGCGCGATTCGCAGTTGGCGGTTTTTGTAAACGAAGGAAAAGTTGCGGACGCGTTTGGCCCGGGACTTTACACACTCAACACCAACACGCTACCCATTCTCACGTATCTCAAGAACTGGGACAAAAAGTTTCAGTCGCCCTTCAAGTCCGATGTCTATTTTTTCTCGTCGCGCATTCAGACCGACCAGCACTGGGGCACGCCGAATCCGATCACCATCCGCGACAAGGAGTTCGGCGCGATTCGCTTGCGCGGCTTTGGCATTTATTCGTATCACATAACGGATGCGAAGAGCTTCTATTCGAAAATCAGCGGCACACGCGACCTTTATCAAGTCGCTGATCTCGAAGGCCAGTTGCGCAACACCATCATCGCCAAAATGACGGACGCGTTTGCCGCCAGCCAGGTGCCGTTCTTGGACATGGCGGCCAGCCAGGGCGCGATTGCGGAAAAAATCAGCGAGCAGCTCAAGCCTGCGTTTACGGATTACGGCCTGGCGCTCGATAGCTTCGTCGTCGAAAATCTTTCGCTTCCGGACGAGCTTCAGAAAGTGCTGGACCAGCGCATCAGCATGAACGTGCTCGGCGACATGGGGAAGTTCACGCAATACCAGGTGGCGCAAGCCATCCCGATTGCTGCCGCGAACGAAGGCGGCGGAGCAGTTGGAATAGGCGCGGGGCTTGGCGCAGGCGTCGCGATGGGCCAGGCGATGATGGACGCCGTGAAGCAGTCTACATCTTCCGCTCCGGCTGGCGGTGGTGCTGCGCCGGCGGCTGCCTCGGGTGCTGCTGCCGCGGCGAACACGAAATTCTGCAGCGAGTGCGGCAAGCCCATCCCGCGCAGCAGCAAGTTTTGTCCGGAATGCGGGAAGCCCCAGGCTTGAGGTTGAGGCGGGCATGAGCGGAATCGAGTGGGTCGTCGAGGCCTTCGGTTGCACATCGGAATCGCTGCGCGACCTTCGCGCGGTGGAAACACTCTTCCATGGAATGATTCGCGGCATGAAGTTGCGCCCCGTGGGCGAGACGCAATGGCATCAGTTTCCCGGGACTGGCGGCATCACCGGCCTCTGCCTTCTTGCGGAATCGCACATCGCCTGTCACACCTTTCCCGAACATAATTCGCTTTGTCTGAATCTCTTTTGCTGTGTTCCGCGCTCCGAATGGAACTTTGAATCGGCGCTGCAGCAGCTTTTCCATGCCAGATCAGTTTCCGTGAGACGACTAGCGCGTCCGTACGAGGTGGCGCGCCATCAAGCGGCCGGCGATTAGATTTCGCGGTGGGGATTTATTCGTGCAACCGGTGAGCAACGGTCGATGACTCAGCCCGTCTCGAACTGCCCGAACTGCGGCGCGAAAATTGTCTTCCAATGGTCCAGCAGCGTACAGACGGTTTGTCCTTATTGCAAAAGCATTCTCGTGCGCACCGACGTGGATCTCAAGAAGGTCGGCCAGGTGGCCGATCTACCGCCGGACAGTTCGCCGATTCAACTGAACACGGAAGGCATTTATCGCAATAAAGCGTTCGTCGTCGGTGGCCGCATTCTCTACGAGTACGATCAGGGCGGCTGGAACGAATGGCACATCACGATGAACGACGGCACGAGCGCGTGGCTCTCCGATGCGCAGAATGAATACGCGATTTCTTTCGCCGCCAACACGACGGGATTGCCGGCCGCGGCACAAGTCCAGGTCGGGCAACAATTCATGTGGAACAATCAGCGCTATACACTGACCGTGATTACGCCCGCGCATTACCGCGGCGTCGAGGGCGAGTTGCCATTTCAATATTGGGACAAGACCGACGTCACGTTTGCCGACCTACGCAGCGAAACGGGCAAATTTGCCACGCTGGATTATAGCGATGAGCAGCCAGCACTTTATCTTGGCGAATTTGTCGAGTTCGACGACCTCAAGCTGAAAAATCTGCGCGGTTTCGAGGGCTGGTGATGAGCACAGGCACTCCGCCGCTTTCGAATCCGCCGAAACCGCAAGTGAAGGCGTTGCATTGTCCGCAATGCGGCGCGGCGATCGTGCTTCGTTCCTTGGGGAACGCGGAAACCGTGGTTTGCGAGAGTTGCCATTCCATTCTGGACGCCAAAGATCCCAATTTGCAGATCCTGCAAAAATTTCAAGTCATCACAGGAGAGGTGCCGCCGCTCATTCCGCTGGGAACGCGCGGCAAGCTTCGCGGCACGGATTACGAGGTCATCGGATTTCAGCGCCGCAGCATCACGGTCGAGGGGATTCGGTACGACTGGCACGAGTATGTCCTTTTTAATCCCTACAAGGGCACGCGCTATCTCAGCGAATACAACGGCCACTGGAACGACATCGGCGTTTGCAAGGAGTTGCCTGTCGTGCAGTTTGCTTCCGTCAATTACCTTGGCGAAATTTACAAGCACTTTCAAACTTCAGACGCCAATACGAATTACGTGCTCGGCGAGTTTCCCTGGCAGGTGCGCGTCGGTGAACATGCGACGGTAACGGAATACGTCAAACCGCCGCGCGTTTTGGCCTCGGAAAAAAGCGCCAACGAGGTGACGTGGTCCCTCGGCGAATATATGTATGGGGCTGATATATGGAAGGCGTTTAATTTGCCGGGGCATGCGCCGGAAGCGGTCGGCGTTTATGAGAATCAGCCGTCGCCGGTCAGCCAAAATGTCAAAGGCATTTGGGGCGCTTTCCTCGCGTTTGCAATTTTACTTCTAGTGCTTCTGGCTGGATTCGATCTCGCCTCGTCCAAGACCACGGTTTTTGATTCCAGCTATCGTCTGAATCCGGGCGAACCGAAAGGCGAAGCCTCTTTTGTCACGAATGTTTTCAAGCTGGACGGCCGCACTTCGAACGTGCAAATCACAACGACCGCCAATGTCGACAATTCCTGGATTTATCTGAATTATGCGCTGATCAGTCAGGACTCCGGCCAGGCCTGGGATTTCGGCCGTGAAGTCAGCTACTACCATGGTTACGATAGCGATGGCTCGTGGACCGAGGGCGGTCAGAAAGACGAAGTCGTTATCCCCAGCGTTCCCGCAGGCCATTATTATTTGCGCATCGAGCCGGAAGTCGATCCCAGGCATGCTCCCCTTGTATATACGGTGCAAGTGAGGCGAGACGTCACTGTTCCGGGATTGTTCGGCGTTGCTTTTCTCGCGCTGCTGCTTCCGGCCATCGCCATCACTTGGCGATCCATCAATTTCGAGAGCATGCGGTGGGCCGAAAGCGATCATCCGCCCATTCATCTTGGAAATACGGAGTAGCCCATGTTCAGAAAACTTTATCTCGCTTACGGATTGCTGGTCCTCGGAGGCACATGCTTTGCCCAGTACAGCGGCTGGAGTCTCGACAGGATCAGCCAATTGAAAAATATTCCCAAGTCCGTTCGTGATAATCCTGGCTCCTATCGTTCCGTTTACGGTTTCTATCACCACTACACCGGAGGTAAATAAGATGAACCTCGTTCCGCTCGGCAATGTCATCGCTGCACTGGCGTACGCCTTTCTCGGCATGCTCATCTTCATCATCGCGTTTTTGGTGATGGATAAACTCACGCCGTATCATCTATGGAAGGAAATCGTCCAGGAACACAACATGGCGCTCGCTATCCTTGTGGGCGCCATGTCCATCGGCATTTGCATCATCATCGCCGCCGCGATTCATTAGCTCATGGGCATACTGCTCTTCATTTCGGTGCTGCTGGTGGCGGCGTGCGGCCTGATCTATGAACTCGTCGCGAGCACGCTTGCCAGCTACCTCGTCGGCGATAGCGTCTTCCAGTTTTCCACCATCATCGGCACGTATCTTTTCGCGATGGGCATTGGCAGCGCGCTTTCTCGTTACTTGAATCGCGGTCTCGTCCATCGATTTGTTTGGATCGAACTGATGATCGGCGTTATCGGCGGTTTTTCGTCCGCGCTCTTGATGCTGGCTTTTGCCTTCACGCAGGGATTCGAACTGATTCTCTATGCGCTCGTCATTGTCATGGGCGTCCTCGTGGGCCTGGAAATCCCGCTGCTTATGCGCATCGTGCGCGACCGCTACCAATTCCGCGACGTGATTGCGCATGTCCTTACGTTCGATTACCTCGGAGCGCTCGGCGCTTCTCTGCTTTTTCCACTGCTGCTCGTGCCGCGTCTCGGGCTTGTCCGCTCCGCCATGCTTTTTGGTCTCGTGAACGCCGGCGTCGCGCTCTGGAGCACCTATTTGTTTGCCACGCAGCTTTCAGACACGCGAGCTCTCCGCGCCATGTGCGTCCTCGTCTTATGCGGCCTGGGAATCGGCATGATGGAGGCCCGCCACATCACCGCCACCGCCGAGGACAATATCTACGCCGACGACATCATCTTCGCGCGCGACACGCATTACCAGCATCTGGTGCTCACTCGCTTTAAGGACGATCTTCGCCTGTTTCTCAACAGCCATTTGCAATTCAGCTCGCGCGATGAATACCGCTATCACGAAGCCCTCATCCATCCCGGCCTCGCTGCGGTTCCCGTTCCTCACCGCGTCCTTGTTCTGGGCGGGGGCGACGGCCTGGCCGTGCGCGAAATTCTGAAGTATCCCCGAATCGAGAGCATCACTCTGGTCGATCTCGATCCGGAAATGACCAAGCTTTTCTCTTCGCATCCCATGCTCACAAAGCTCAATCACGAATCGCTTCTCTCGCCGCGCGTGCATGTTGTCAACGCCGATGCCTTTCCCTGGGTCGATTCGAACACCGACAGTTTTGATTTCATCGTCATCGATTTTCCCGATCCCACCAACTATTCTCTCGGCAAACTTTACACCACAGCGTTCTATCGCGCTGTCGCGCGCCACCTGAGCGCGCAAGGCTTGATGGCCGTGCAAAGCACTTCGCCCATGTTTGCCCGCGACTCTTTCTGGTGCATAGTGCAAACAATCAAGCAGGTCGGCCTCCAAACGTATCCCTATCACGTTTACGTTCCTTCTTTCGGGGAGTGGGGATTCGTCCTCGCCTCCTTTCGGGAATACACTCCGCCCAGTTCGCTTCCGAGCAATCTCCGTTTCATCAACGTTGAAGGTTTGCCCGCTCTTTTCCAGTTCCCGCCGGACATGGCTCCGCTGCCCATGCCTGCCAATCATCTGAACAGCCAGGTGCTGGTGCGGGCCTATGAAAACGACTGGAAGGACATCAGTCATTGAAGGTTGGACGCCGCAAATTTCTTAGTGCCGGAAGCGCGGCCCTCGTTGGACTATCGCTCAAGACGGATCGCGCCATCGCGGGATCGTTCGTCAACGATTCCTTTCAGATGGGCCACATGTTGCGAGACCGCGCCTCTTTTCCTCCCGCGAAGCGCGTCGAAAAATTTCCGGTCACGATTGTTGGCGGAGGCATTGCCGGCCTGAGCGCCGCCTGGCGTTTGCGCAAACGCGGCTTTACCGATTTCGTCGTTCTGGAGATGAATCCGCAAGCCGGCGGAAACGCGCGCTCGGGCGAAAACGAAATTACCGCATATCCTTGGGCCGCACATTACGTCCCCGTGCCGGGTCCCAAAGCCGAATATGTCCGCGAGTTGTTCGAAGATCTCGGCGTCCTGAAAAATGGCCAGTGGGAAGAGCGCTACCTTTGCTTCGCGCCGCAAGAGCGCCTTTTTCTTTATGGGCGATGGCAGGACAGCATCGAGCCCGCTGTGGGACTCACGCAAAAAGGCCGCGAGCAGTTTCAGCGTCTCGAGGATCTTTTTGCAAAGTTCCGTGCGACCGGTGAGTTCACAATTCCTCTCGAACTCGGCCGCACCTCGAAGTTCCAGGATTTGGATCGCCTCTCTTTTTCCGATTGGCTCCAGCAGCAGGGCTGCGATTCACGGCTCGTCAACTGGTACATGAACTACGCTTGCCGCGACGACTACGGAGCGCTCGCTAAGGACACTTCCGCCTGGGCCGGTATCCACTATTTTTCATCGCGCGAGGTGGAGGAAAAGGGACCGCTCACATGGCCGGAAGGAAATGGGTGGATTACGCGCCGCCTGCTCGAACGCGTCGGCGAAAATGTCCGCACCAATGAAATGGTGCATCGCATCGCGGAAACAAAACGAGGCTTCAGCGTTTTTTCCGGCGACACCGAATTTCAGTCTGAATTTCTCATCTTTGCCGCGCCTAGTTTTCTCGCCCCGTACTTGATGGAGGGTTTTCCGCGCCTCCACGATTTTGTCTATTCGCCCTGGCTCACCGCTAACTTGACGCTCGAACGTTTCCCCGATTCGCGGGGCGCCGAGCCCACCTGGGACACGGTTTTTCTCGACTCACCGACGCTCGGCTACGTTGACGACACCCACCAAAGCTTGCGCACGCACCTCGACCGCACGGTCTGGACCTTTTATTGGTCTCTCGTCGACGGCACTCCCGCTCAGAATCGCCAGCTACTTCTTGAAAAGGACTGGAGCTATTGGAAGGACGCGATTCTCCACGATCTCGAGCGCGTCCACTCCGACATTCGCCAGTGCGTCTCGCGCATCGACGTGATGCGCATGGGCCATGCCATGATCCGCCCCGCTGTCGGCTCGGTTTTTTCCGAAGAACGCCTTCGCCTCGCGCATCCGCGCCGCGATTCCCGCCTCCTCTTCGCCAATTCCGATCTAAGCAGCATATCCATTTTCGAAGAGGCGCAGTACCACGGTGTTCTGGCGGCCCAAACTGTGCTCGAACGCCTCCACGAGCATCGTTAGCTTCGCAATATGATCGCGAACCCGGCGCACGAATCCTTTCATAAATTTATGCATCCAACCTAAATAGACATGCGTACTATATTAGTGAGCTCTCGCGCCGCTCTTTAGAAAGGTAAAATGTTGCTTCAAAGAAAGCCCGAACTAACCTACGCCGACGTCACGCCCAAAGAGATTTATTTCAACCGCCGCAAATTCCTGAAGGCCATGGGCATCACCGGCGTCGCCGCTTTCGCAGGACGAAATCTTTTGAATCTTGCCTCCCCGTCTCGAAATGTCTACGCAGCGACAAAGTTCACTGGCCTGATCAAGAGCCCTTTCAGCACCACGGAGAAGGAAACCCCTTACCAGGACGTCACGCACTACAATAATTTCTATGAGTTCGGTGTCGACAAAGCCCAGCCCGCAAAGAACGCCCAGAATTTCCGCACCTCTCCCTGGACCGTCTCCGTCGAAGGCGAAGTCAAAACCAAGCGCAAGTTCACCATGGACGAAATCCTCAAGTTCGCTCCGCTCGAAGAGCGCATTTACCGGCACCGCTGCGTGGAAGGTTGGTCGATTGTTGTGCCTTGGACCGGCTTCTCGTTTAACGTTCTAGCTAGGCTTGTCGAGCCGACTCCCAAGGCGAAATTCGTGGCCTTTGAATCGTATTGGGATTTGGGCCAAATGCCGATGGCGAAACAGGCATTGGCGGGCATCGAATTTCCTTATGTGGAAGGGCTGCGCCTGGATGAAGCCATGAATCCCCTGACGCTTCTTTGCGTCGGCATGTACGGCGAATCGCTTCCGAATCAGGACGGCGCGCCCGTGCGCATGGTCATTCCCTGGAAGTATGGTTTCAAGAGCATCAAATCCATCGTCAAAATTAAGTTTGTCTCGAAAGAGCCGCCCACAACCTGGAATCTCGCCAACTCCCACGAGTACGGCTTTTATTCCAACGTGAATCCCAATGTCGATCACCCGCGCTGGTCGCAGGCCACGGAACGCCGCCTCGGCGATATTTTTCGCCGCAAGACGCTCATGTTCAACGGCTATCAGGATCAAGTTGCCAGTCTTTATACCGGCATGGACCTGAAGAAATATTTCTGAGGCTGGTTCAGAGCGTGCCCTCGATCTTCGCCAACAAATGGTCCAAGCGCGCGCTTTTTCTGCTCTGCCTCGTGCCCTTCGGCGTCCTCGTCTGGCGAGCGCTCACCGGAAATCTCGGTCCAAATCCAGTTGAGACTCTCCAGCACACCACGGGCGATTGGACCCTGCGCTTCCTCGTCTTCACTCTTTGCATCACGCCGCTGCGCAAACTTCTCAAGCTCCCCGAGCTGATTCGCTTTCGTCGCATGCTTGGCCTTTTCGCCTTTTTTTACGCCTGCCTACACTTCCTCGTCTACCTGGGCCCAGACCAAAACTTCAGCCTGACGGCCATGGGGAAGGACGTATACAAGCGCCCTTTCATCACCGTGGGTTTTACTGCCTTCGTCCTTCTGATTCCATTGGCGCTCACCTCGACCGCCGGATGGATTCGCCGACTCGGCGGACGCCGCTGGCAAATGCTCCATCGCTTGATTTATGTCAGCGCGGTTTGCGGTGTGATTCACTACTACTGGCTGGTAAAATCCGCGGTCTTGCGGCCCTTAACCTACGCCGCGATTGTCGCTGTCCTGCTGCTATGGCGCTTGGGAGGCTGGATGATTCGCCGCAGCCGCTCCATTCCAGCCCCCGCCAAAACGCAGCGCGCTTCCGCCGGCGGCTAGCGAGCGAAGCTCAATAAATCCGAACTGTTTCCAACTCGTAAGTTTTTGTAGGGGCGGGGCTCGCGCCGTCCGCGTAAGCTAATGAACGGTGGTTGCATCCGCGCCGCCGTTAAGCGAGGACAGCTCACCGAATTCCAAACCCCAAAAGCGTGGCGCCGGCGTCAGAAACTCCACGCCAATCCTCTGCCCTCTTTCGCACAACTCACCCTGAAAAACCACGCGGCATTCCTGCTCCTCCAACGTCTCCGGGTTCGTTAGGACGATCATCTCGCCGTTATCGATTTCATGCTTCAGCATCAGCAACCCGCCGTGCGCGTTTACCACCACGGTCTCGCACGCCTCTTTGAACTTTTTGCCGTTGTGCGCCCGGCCTTGCGCCTGCACGCGCATCTTGTGGAATGCGCGGCCGCTGCGCCTGTGTGTTGGAGAGGTTGTTTCGTTCATACCGACATCATCGGCTGCTTCAGGAAACTAGGTCCACTGGCCCTCAGGACAGGTGTTCCCTACAAGCAACCGCCTGTCGCTGCTGAATTGTTAAATGGCGACACCAGACGATTCTCAGCTTCAGGTGCCGTAGGAGCGTTACCTGCGAACTCATGCACCGGGGCGTTTCCGTGGTCCCTCCTTGCCTATCTGCCTTCGGCATGCGGGCAAGCGCATCGTTTTTGGGGTAGTCTTGCTTTTAGGCGTGGTATACATGCGCGAGTTTATCACTTGCATTTTGCAAGTCACTTGTGCACACTATTTCTGATTTTTTTGAAGTTACGCCATCGTCCATTTTAGAGGAGCCAACCATGAGCAAAGTACGAGTACTTGTCGGCACACGCAAAGGCGCATTCGTACTGACCTCCGACGGAAAACGCGAGCGCTGGGACGTCTCCGGTCCGCACTTTGCCGGCTGGGAGATTTACCACATGAAGGGATCAACCGCCGACCCTAATCGTCTCTTTGCTTCCCAGTGCAGCGGCTGGTTTGGCCAGGTCATTCAACGCTCCGATGATGGCGGCAAAACCTGGACGCAGCCCGGCACGCCGCCTGGCGAATCGACCACCGGGCCCGGCGGAATGCCCAAGGGTGAGAGCAACAAGTTTGTCTACGACGATTCCAAGGAAACGGGCAAACCCCTCACTACACATCAATGGTACGACGGAACCCAGAAACCTTGGGCGTTCAAGCGCGTTTGGCATCTCGAACCATCGCTGACCGATCCGGATACTGTTTATGCCGGAGTCGAGGACGCCGCAATATTCCGTTCTACCGACGGAGGAAAGAGCTGGCACGAACTCGCTGGCCTGCGCGGCCACGGCACGGGACCGCGCTGGCAGCCGGGCGCCGGCGGAATGTGCCTGCACACGATTATTTTGGATCCAAAGAATCCCAAGCGAATTTTCGTCGCCATTTCGGCCGCTGGCGCGTTCCGCACCGACGATGGCGGCGCGACTTGGCGCCCCATCAACAAGGGGCTTTACTCGAAGTACATTCCCGAGCCGACTGCCGAGGTGGGCCACTGCGTTCACCGCATCGCGCTACACCCTTCGCGTCCGGATGTGCTTTTCATGCAAAAACATTGGGACGTCATGCGCACTGACAACGCCGGCGACTCCTGGCAAAAAATTAGCGGCAACTTACCAACCGACTTCGGTTTTGTGATCGACGTGCACGCGCACGAGCCGGAAACCGTCTACGTCGTTCCCATCAAGAGCGACGGGGAACACTTTCCGCTCGATGGCAAGTTGCGCGTGTACCGCAGCCGAAGCGGCGGCAATGAATGGGAAGAGCTCTCGAAAGGTCTGCCGCTGCGCGATTGCTACGTGAACGTGCTGCGCGACGCGATGGCTGTCGATGCCCTCGATAAATGCGGGGTATATTTCGGCACGACCGGCGGACAGGTCTACGTTTCGCCCGATGCCGGAGACAATTGGGCGCCGATTGTTCGAGATCTTCCGCCTGTGCTTTCTGTCGAGGTCCAGACGCTCGCATGATCCGCGTCATACTCCCGCCCCATTTACGAGGGCTGGCGCGCATCAGCGGCGAAGTCGAGCTCGAGATCGCGGGTCACGTCACGCAGCGTTCCGTTCTCGACGCGCTCGAAGCCCGCTACCCGATGCTGAGCGGCACGATTCGCGATCACATCACGCAGCAGCGCCGGCCTTTCCTGCGCTTCTTCGCCTGCGGTGAGGATCTCTCCCACGAGCAGCCCGACGCCCCTCTTCCGGACGCCATCGCCTCCGGAGCCGAGCCCTTGTTGATCCTCGGAGCTATCGCCGGCGGCTAAGCTCTGGCAGTTTCCGAACGAGCCTGGCACTGTGCCGCTATCAGGACCTGCACATCGTATCGTCTTGGCCGTTCCCCCCTCATGACGAACCACTCTCCGAAACGTCAATAGAACAGCACCCGGGGGAATTGTGCCGGCTGAGGGCGTCGTTTAGAAGTTTGCTGAGTTTGGGAACCCTCGGCGGCTAACTTACGTAACCCAGGGAGAGGTGTTCCATGCAAAACCTTCCCGGCAATTTTCGGTACGCCCTGCGACAGTTTCGGATGTCGCCTGTTTTTACCGCCGCGGCAGTACTGACGCTGGCTTTGGGAATCGGTGGAACCACGGCAATTTTTACCTTGATCCATGCCGTTATGCTCCGCTCGCTGCCGGTTTCTGATCCCGGCAGACTCTACCGGGTTGGCGAAGGCGACGATTGCTGCGTAGAAGGGGGTCCACAAGACCAGTGGGGAATGTTTTCCTTCGCTTTGTACGAACGGCTGAGGACAGAAACACCAGAATTTGAGGAGGTGACCGCTTTCCAGGCCGGGCGCGGCCGGTTGAGCGTGCGCCGCCAAGGGGTCGAGTCCGCTGCCAGACCTCTGGGCTCGGAATACGTCACCGGGGATTATTTCTCCACGCTTGGAGTGCGCGCCTTTGGTGGCCGAGTGTTCACTCCGGATGACGACACGCCTTCTGCCCCGCCGGTTGCCGTGTTGAGCCACCGTGTTTGGCAGACAACCTATGCAGCCGATCCTTCGGTAGTAGGTTCAACCCTCGTGGTTGAGGGCCATCCTTTTACAGTAGTCGGCGTGGCGCCTCCCGGATTTTTCGGCGAGACCTTGCAAAGCGACCCTCCGGATATCTGGCTTCCGCTGCAGCAAGAACCCATGATGGATGGAGAGGGTGGTCTGCTGCATCAGCCTGTTTCTGCGTGGCTGCGTATGATCGGACGCTTGCGGCCCGGAGCTTCGATTCAAGCGATGGCTCCCCGCCTAACCGGTGTGCTACGGCAGTGGATGCAGTACGATTCCAGATATCCCGCCAACTGGATGCCGGATGTCATCCGGATGCTTCCCAAGCAGGTGGTCAACGTCGTTCCTGCTGGAGCGGGCGTGGCAGTGATGAAGGAGGAGTACGGGCGCAGCCTGCAGATTCTGCTGTCGGTGTGCGGATTGGTGCTGCTGATCGCATGCGCTAACGTCGCCAATCTTCTCCTGGCGCGGGGAGTTGTGCGTCGCGGGCAAACGGCGATTCGACTGGCCGTGGGAGCGACGCCGTGGCAAATCGTTGGTCAAGCGCTCACGGAAAGTGTCCTGCTTGCTATTGGTGGCGCCCTGGCTGGACTTCTGGTGGCAACGGCAGCCGCGCGGTTGCTCCTCGCGCTCGCGTTCCACGGTTCCCATTTCTTGCCGGTCAGTACTGCGCCATCGCTCAACGTGGTGGCGTTCGCCTTCGGCTTGGCGCTGCTCACGGGAATCCTGTTCGGTGCGGCTCCTGCTTGGCTGGCGACGCGCACCGATCCGGCAGAAGCATTGCGCGGTTCGGGCCGCGGCACCCGGGATCGTTCTTCCTTCGCCCGCAAAGCGTTGCTGGTTGTGCAGGCCACCTTGTCAGTCGTCTTGGTCGCTGGTGCGACCATGCTGGGGCGAAGCCTGAACAAGCTCGAAAATCAGGATTTTGGATATCAGCTGCAAAGCCGCGTTGAGGTCGATATTAACAATCCCCCGGCGAGCTACACGCAACCCAGGTTAGCGGCGCTGTACCGCCAGCTTGAAGAACAGCTCGATCGCCTCCCTGGAGTGCAGGGTTCCGGGTTGGCCATGTATAACCCGCTTACCGACAACTGGGGCGAATTGATTATGGTGGCAGGCCATCCTGCCGGCAAGTTGAGCGAAGAATCGGGCGCTTCGTGGGACCGCGTGAGCGCGAGCTATCTTCAGAATTGGGGCATGCAGATTTTGCGCGGACGCGCGTTTACCGCGGCCGACAACGAAACGACGGCCCCGGTGGCGATTGTGAACGAGGCTTTCGTGAAGCGGTTTTTCAAAAGCAACGAAGACCCCTTGGCGCAGCACTTCGGGCTGGACATGCCCGAATACGCCGGCACGTTTAGTATCGTCGGCGTCGTGCGCGATGCGAAGTTTGCGGGCTGGGGATTGAGCAGGCCTGCGCGTCCAATGTTCTATGTGCCGCTGGCTCAGACTGTGGAGTATCACGACGATCTAATGAAGAAACTTGAGCTGCGCTCGCACTTTATCGGTGGAATTATGCTGGTGACAAATATGTCCCCCGGAGCACTGGAGCCGCTGCTCACCAGGATGATGGCGGAGCTCGACCCCAACTTGACGATCAACAGCATCAGGACGATGCAACAGCAAGTTGAGCTTTCCTTCGATCAGGAGCGCGCGGTTGCCAGCCTGGCCGGCTTGTTTGGGATTGTGGCTCTGGTGCTGGCTGCCGTTGGACTTTATGGCGTCACGGCCTATACGGTTGCGCAGAGAACCAACGAAATCGGCATTCGCATGGCGCTTGGCGCTTACCGCGCAAAAGTGATTCAACTTGTTCTGCGCGGGGCATTCAAGCGAGTGTTGGTTGGTCTGGTCCTCGGGTTACCTTTGGCGGTGGGCGCCGGTCGATTGATCTCCGCCCAACTGTACGGCGTTTCCTCGTGGGACCCACTTGCGCTGATTGTGGCTGCGGGGGCGCTTGCGATCTGCTCATTTTTCGCGGCCATAATTCCCGCAAACCGCGCGGCATCTATTTCACCCATGAACGCGCTGAGAATTGAGTAGCGCTGCGTCGTTTTCATGAATTGTAGTCCGTACCTGGCCGGTTAAACCACAGAGTGCGGGACAAATCGTTCAATACCCACTCGGGCCCCAAGGGAGGCTCTTGGAAGCCGGGACGGCCACCAGTCAATTTCACTCGCGAGTGTTATGTGTTTGTCCGGCAAAGAAGTCTCATACCTGCCCCCGTTCGCTTGTGCCCGGGGCAGGCCCGGCCCTAGAATGGGAAACAGCGCCGAGGGCGGTTTTGTAGATTCGCACTCATTCCTCTGCCGCATACTTTCGCTTCAAGTTTCGTTTGATTTTATTCGAAAGGACTCATAGCCCCGAGAGCCCCTTATGAACCTTGCGGAATTTATAGAAGGTAATCGCGAAAAGCATTTGGCGGAGCTGTGTGAATTTTTGCGAATCCCAAGCGTGAGCGCCAAGAGTGAACACAAACCGGACATCGAACGCGCGGCTCGCTGGGTGGCGGATCATCTTCGCGCCGCCGGTTTCCAAAAAATTGAAATCGTTCCGACTAATCTCCATCCGCTCGTTTATGCCGAATCTCTCGAAGCTCCCGGCAAGCCCACCGTTCTTTTTTACGGTCACTACGACGTGCAGCCCGCGGAGCCGCTTGATCTTTGGACTTCGCCCGCTTTCGAACCAACCGTGCGCAATGGCAATCTCTTCGGCCGCGGCACAGCGGACGACAAAGGCCAGGTGCACATCCATTTGAAAGCGCTCGAATCTATCCAGAGAGTGAATGGAAAGTTGCCCGTCAACGTGAAAGTGCTGATCGAAGGCGAAGAGGAAGTCGGCAGCGTGAGCCTCTGGGACTACGTGCAGAAAAACAAGGAAAAGCTCAAAACGGACGCGCTCGTCGTTTCCGATACATCGATGCTCGCGAAGGGCGTGCCCTCGATCACCTACGGATTGCGCGGATTGAATTACTACCAGATCGAACTGACCGGTCCCGTGCGCGATCTTCATTCCGGCGTGTACGGCGGCGCGGTTCCCAATCCGTTGACCATTCTTACCGAACTATTCGCCAAACTTCACGACAAGAGTTTCCGCGTCACAGTTCCGGGCTTCTACGACAAAGTCGCCAAAGTTTCCACGCCCGAACGCAAAGCGCTGAACGCGCTGCCCTGGAAGAAAAAAGCATTTGAAGAAGCCGTTGGCGCGTCCGGTTATGGCGGAGAAAAGGGCTTTTCGATTGTCGAGCGGCTGTGGACGCGTCCAACTCTCGAACTCAATGGCATTTGGGGCGGCTATCAAGGCGAGGGCGCGAAGACCGTTATCCCCTCAAAAGCTTATGCGAAATTTTCCACGCGGCTCGTTCCCAACCAGGATCCGCACAAAATTGCAAAGCTCGTTGAAAAACACATCCGCTGGCTCTTGCCCAAGTCCGTAAAGTGCAAGTTCGATGTTCTCAGCACTGGCAAGCCGTGGGTAGCCCCGTTCCATGCGCCAATTTTCAAGATCGCCCAGGGCGCGCTCGAGAAAGGCTTTGGCAAAAAGGCGGTTTTTATTCGCGAAGGCGGCTCGATTCCTTTCGTCACGCAGATGCACGATACGTTCAAAGTCCCCTGCGTGCTCCTCGGCTTCGGCCTTCCCGACGAAAACGCGCACGCTCCCGACGAACACATCGCTCTTGAAAATTATTTCGGCGGAATCAAGGCTATCGCTCACTTTTATATGGATCTCGCTGCGCTCTAACCCAGCCGCTCGAATTGCGGGAATTCGAGCGTGACCGGCCCATCGCGCTGCATTTCCAGCTGCCTCACAAAAAGCCGCATTTTTCCAGCCTTTTTTGCAGTTTTTCCTTGCGTTCTACTTTCAGCTTGGCTATAGTCCCCAACGGCCCGAGTTTTTTCGCAGCCAAACAGGGGTTTTTCGCTCGCGGCCTGCCCCGCTCTTTTCGGGGTAGAAAGAAAATACAGGAGGATAAGCAGACTAGATGGCAGCCAAGCCAATGAGCAAGAGCAAGATCGTGTCGCACATCGCCGAGAAGTGCGGCACACCCAAGAAAACCGCGGTGCTCTTTTTCGAAGAGCTATTTAAACTCGCGGTGAAGGAATGCAAGGGCGGTGCGGGCAAGTTCGTTATTCCGAACATCGGCCGCGCCGTGAAAGCGCACCGCAAGGCGCGCATGGGCCGTAATCCTCAGACGGGCGAGGCAATCAAGATCAAGGCCAAGACCGTGGTTCGCCTGCGTCCGGCGAAGGCGTTCAAGGACGCCGTACTGAAGTAGATTCCCTGCATTGCGGGGGGAGGGCCCGGACACAGCGCACAAGAAACGGTGCGTGCACCTTCCCAAACATTTGCGTATCGCCGCTTCAAGCCGCGCGAGATGCCTGGGCGGGTGTCCCGGTTGAGTTTGCCCCGCATGGCCTGAGCGATCAGGCCCTGCGGGGCTTTTAATTCCGCCGCTGAAAGTTCTCTTTCCTCACCGACAACTTCCATCGATGGGTTCCGCGGCTGAATTATTTAGGCTCGGGCCGAAAGCAATCCCTACAGCGTCTTCACGTACGCGATGACGTCCTTGATCTGCTGGGCATCCAGAACATCCTTGAACGGGGGCATCAACGAGTCGCCGTTCTCGATCCAGGTCTTCAGATTCGCGTCGGTAACTTTGTTGTTGTTCACGCTAAACGTGCCGCGTTTGGAAATTCCTTTCAGTCCGGGACCGATTTTTCTCGAGCTGCTATCCGCAAAGTGGCAGATGGAGCACTTCTGGTCGAACAGGTCCTTGCCTTTGGCCGCGGATGCGGATAATTTGCCCGCCGTGGTCTTTTTGGGTGTGGTTTTCGCCGGCGGATCCTGCGCCAACACCGCTACGGCCATGCTCAATAACGCCATCCCAAGTAACAGATAATTTCGCTTCACGTCTCCCCCTCATTTTCGCGTGCAACGCGCGCTTCTATCTTCTCTTTTTATGGCCGTAATTTCCACTCCGGACACCCGGCACAAAGTACAGGTTCCGCTTGCGTACCGATGGAACTCTCGTACTTTTGACGCCCCCGGAACCGTGTGTTAACTCTAGACCATGAGCCAGGAAACCCTGACGCGAGCCTGGGAAATCCTGCAAGACGCTTATCAGGCCCAAATGGAAGGCGATTACGACCGGGCGGTCGAACTCTATCAGTCCTCGCTCGAGCTGCACCCGACGGCCGAAGCCTACACGTTTCTCGGCTGGACGTATCATTATCAGGGCCGCGTCGAAGAGGCCATCGCCGAGTGCAAGCGGGCTATCGAAGTCGACCCGGAATTCGGGAATCCGTACAACGACATTGGAGCGTATCTGATTGAGCTTGGCCGGTTTGATGAAGCAATTCCGTGGCTGGAGCGGGCCGTCGAAGCGCGCCGCTACGATCCGCGCCATTTTCCGCACTACAACCTGGGCCGCGCTTATCTCGGAAAAGAAATGTATGGCCGCGCGATGAAGTGTTTTCAAGAGGCGCTCGAAGTCGAGCCGCGGTATTCGCTGGCACGGCAGGCGCTCGCTTCGCTGCGGCGCATGGTGAATTGAGAAGAGAGCGGGTAGTGGATAGTGAGTAGAGCGCGGAGCAGAGTTGATGACCGAAAATTGATAGCCCACAACTGACAGTAGACAGCAAGAAAAATTCCCGACAACAATTTGAGCGGTGCATGCGGTTTCGAGACTGCGTGTACTGCGACACGCGGGGCCTATTTGCGAAGCGGGCACGATGTATCGTGCCCCTACAGCCGGGGCTAACGCGGCGCTCCGCACATTGAGAGGATGGTGCGTCATTGCGGAGGCACCTGGACGGAGGGTTTGATGGCGCGGTCGTAGATCCCGAGGAGCAGAGCGGTGGCGAAGCCGACGGCGCTGATGGCCCACCAGGCGCGCTCGGGATGGTGCGCGACCTCGCCGAAGTGATGCATCATGCGGCCGCCGAACCAGCCTCCCACTAATGATCCGATTCCGAGAGGCAGAAAAGCAAAGCCCATGTACGTGCCTTGCTGACCCGGAGGCGCGAGGCGCGAAATGTAGGCGTAATAAGGCGGCTGCTGAATGATTTCGCCGATGGCCAGCACGGCAATCGAAACCACCGCGCCCACGACGGTCGGCCAAAACGACAGGACTAACCAGGACATGGAAGAAATGACGGTGCCGAGAATGACGGCGTGGAACGGCGGAATCTTGCGAGCCAGATAGTTGACGACAAAGGTTAGGCAAACAACGATGGCGGCGTCGGTGATCAAGATGAGCTCGACGCGAGCTTTGGCATTCACGTACGTATGAATGTAGCCCGGCAAGGTTGTGTATTGCTGCCAGTAGACGATCCAGTAGCCGGTGAAAATGAGAAGAAAAATAAGAAAACGAGGCGGCCAGAGAATGGCCAGGAAGTTGCGCACGACTTGAAGCAAGCTTGGCGCGGGCACGTCGCCCGGTTTGCGCGGGTCGCGAAAGAAAAAAAGAACCAAGAAGAACATCGCGAACACGCTGAGAGCGGAAATGCGAAAAACCCTTTCGAGGCCAAAGTGCCTGTGGGCCCAATCGGCGACGAAGGGGCCGGCAGTGCCGCCGATGTTCACCATGGTGTAGTAAATGGAGTAGCCGAGGGTGCGAACATTTGGCTTGGAAGCACGGGCGGTGGTGCCGACCACGCTCGGCTTTACGAGGGCGATGCCGAGCGCGGGAAGAATCAGGATGACGCCGACAAACAAGCTGAGGGGAACCGCGCCGCGAATGGGCGCGAGCCAGGACGCACCGATCGAGCCAATCAGGAAATACGCGGCGGCTAGAATGAGGTAGGCCATCGAGAGCGCTCGGCGAAACCCGAGTTTGTCCGCGACGGCGCCTCCAAAAATCGCCAGAAACCAGACCATGCCGCCAAAGAGGCCAGTGAGCGTGCCGGTTTGCTCGGTGGAGAAGCTCAGCTTTTCCTGGAGATACACGGCAAGAGAGGAGAACGCGCCGTAGTAGGCGAGGCGCTCGAAAATTTCGCTGATGTTGGCGACCCAGAAGGGTCGCTCGAAACCCTCGCGGATTTCCTGGAGCCGTTGGCTGAGGCTCATCTATCCCCCACGACGAAATGGCCCCTGAGTGGAGCGCGGGGATTGTACTTGAAGAGTTGACAGTCGACAGTTGAAAGTTGAAAGGGTCGGAGCGGCACAGGCCGTGTGCCGAGCCCGGGGGACTGAGGCGTCTTGCTTGAAGCAGGTCCTCCCCCCCGGTTTTTTTGTAAGTGCGGATTCTAAAGGACTTTAACTCCTGTGTCTTGTAAGTGCGGATTCTAAAGGGGTTATGAATGGGTTTTTCGTAAGTGCGGATTCTAAAAGAGTTAACGGCAGAACGACGGAAAAAGCAGGAGAAGGCTTTCGCTGGAAGGATATATCCCCCGGTATTTCTGAGAGAGCGGCAGGCAAAGGTCTTGCACGCGAGTGTGCCTGTAAGAGCGGCAGGGGCAGGGCTTAGAGCGCGGCTTTTTTGTGGCGCGGTGCGAATTGGCGGAATGGGGATCTTAACGCAGAGGGCACGGAGGTCCCGGAGAAGAGGAAGAGGAGCTTGGGCGTGTTTTTCGTTGAGGACCATGGGGAATGGTAGCAAGGTTAGTACTGATTGTCAATAATTTTATGAGTTTACTGTCTGCTTATTCGAATGGAAAGGGGCGGATTCGAGAAAGAGTGGCGGAAGTCGAGAGGTGGCAAGAAGTTGGCGGGATTGAGACGATTTGGTGGGACTGTGGAAATCTGTGGAAAAGTCGAAAGCCCGCGTGCAAAGGTTGAGCGGCGCAGATTTTAGCAAGGAAGATTCAAACGCTCTAAGCGCAAAATCGGCGCGCGGACATGAGAATGCTGGCGACAGTCCATCGTATAACCGAATATCCTCCGTTCCCGACGGAGCTGTTCGCTAGTGGACAGACAATCTTCTTCGCGTTTTTCTAATATACGGCTTGAACTAGCGTTACTTCGGGAGAGATCATGGCAGTTACCAGCAGGATCTCGACTCAGGTGAAGGCCCGTGCCACGATTTAAGCCTGAGCTACACTAACGGGTGACAGAGGCTCACTGGGGCCAATGGGCCATCTATATAATATAAATTCTAGCGGCGGTATCCTCGACTGGGACCCTGCTCCTCATCGGAGCGCAGGCCAGTACCAATGGAGAATGCGAGTCGTTCGAACTGTTGTTTGCTTCATGTGGCACCGGGAATTGCTGTACTCGAAAGCTCACTATGGCCGTTCGCCGCAAAACACTTCTGATCGTAATTGGAATCGGCGCGATACTGCTGCTCACGCTTATTTTCGTGGTGCCCGCGCTCATTAACGTGGATCGTTACCGGCCCAAGGTGATCGCCTACATCCAGGAGAAAACTGGAAAACAGGTGGAAATCGGGCGGCTTGCTCTCACGTTTTTTCCTGTCTCGATTCACATTGACGATTTTGGAGTGAAGAATCCACCAATTTTTCCGCCTGGATATATCGTGAAGGTGAGACGGATTGATGCGGAACTCAGTGTTGGAGCGCTCCTGCACCGGCAATTGGTCATCAAGTCGCTCAACCTTGAGGATCCGGTTTTGAATCTAACTTCGGACCCGGATGGCCCGTGGAACTTCGAGAATCCCGAAGCCAAGGCTTCCCAGAAGACCTTACCGCTCGGAGTGATTTCGAGAGTGAACATCCGGCGGGGGCAGCTGATAGCGTCGAATCTTTTGCCATCGGACGCGGCGGGTCCTGTGTTCTTTGAAGCGCGCCAAATCTCAGGCGAAATGGAGCAGGTGAACCTGGTTGGGATTATCAATCCTGCTTCTTCCTCGATGGACGGCCAGGGCAGCCTGCAGGCGGGGCTGCTGCGGTTCGGCTCAGTGGAGGTAAAAAATCTGGAATCGCACTTGCGGTTAGAAGCGAGGCACGCTTTTTTCACGGATGTGAAAGCGGAAGTTTATGGTGGGAGTGCAGCGGGTGAGCTCTCCTTTGATTTGGCGGGAAAGAACGCGAGCTTCAAGACCAATGTGCAGTTGAGCGGAATGAATGTGGCCCATCTTCTGGCGGCCTTCCCAAACGGGGGAGGACAGATGACCGGAAAGATGGAAGGTAACGTAAAGCTAGCGGGAGAAATCGCGCATTCCGCCCGCCCGCTCGCGGGAATCCACGGAGCGGGACACGTGACGATTCGCAACGGGAAAGTGCCGAGTCTGAAGCTCAACGCGAATTTGATGAAGCTGGCGCACTTCAACGATCTTGGACCGGCCAAAGATGATCCTTCCTCGTTTAACTTGCTAACCACCGATCTGGAACTGGCCAATGAGCGGATTTCGAGCCGGGTTATAGACATTGACGGGTACGGAGTCGACGTGGACGGGTCAGGGAGTGTAACTGTCTCGGGCTCTGACGAATTGGACTATCGCGGACTGGCGGAGATTACCACCAAGGAAGGCTTCTTCACGAACACCGTCGCCCGGTTGTCCGGAGCATCGTTAGTAAAGGGCAAATTGCAATTTCCTTTTCGGATTGGCGGAACCATCGACAACCCGGTATTTTCCAAGGGCAAGGGCGAGAAGGACGTAGACGCTCCAAAAAAGCCTCGGTAAGTGAAGAGAATATCCTGCTGGAAATAAATAAAGGTAAAATGCGCGGGGCGCAGGTGCGTGGTTTTGCGTGTGGAGGGCGGCGTGAGACGAGGATTGTGCATCATTGTGGGTTTGTTGGCTTTTTGTGGCGCGGCGAGGGGGCAGAAGCCGCCGCTTTTGGCGGAGAAAGATGTGGCGGCTTTGGCGAATGACTTGAGCGGGGAGACGGCGAAGAGGAATTTGGAGGTGATCGCGACGTTTCACCGGCAGCGCGGCTCGCGGGGATTTCATTCGGCGGCGGAGTTGGTGGCGGAGCGGGCGCGGGCTTATGGGTTGAGCGATGTGCAGATATTGGAGTTTCCGGCGGATGGGAAGATTTTTTATGGGACGCAGAGATCGCGGCCGGCGTGGGACGCGGAGGTGGGAGAATTGTGGGAGGTAAAGGAAGTAGAGGAGGTAAAGGAGAAGAGTGCTTCTGGAGGAAGAAGTGGCGAGTGGCAAGTGACGAGTGGCGAGAAAAAGATTGCGAGTTATTCGGCGGAGCCGGTGGTGTTGGCGGAGGATAGCGAGTCGGCAGATGTTGGGGCCGAGCTTGTTGATGTGGGGACGGGCACCAGCGATGCGGACTACGCGGGGAAGGACGTGAAGGGGAAGATTGTTTTGGTGAGCGCATCTCCGGGGACGGTGCAGGATTTAGCGGTGGGGAAATTTGGGGCTGCGGGGATGGTTAGTTATGCGCAAAACCAGAAGACGGCTTGGTGGGGCGAGGACGAGAATTTGATTCGGTGGGGGCATTTGGAGACGTTTTCGCCGAACAAGACGTTTGCGTTCATGGTTTCGCAGAAGAGGGCGCGGGCGATGAGGGAAATACTGGCGCGCGGAGAAAAGATCAAGCTGCACGCGGTGGTGAAGGCGGGGCAGCATGCAGGGAATTATGAGGTGGTGACGGCGGTGATCCCGGGAGCGGATGCGAAGTTGAAGGAGGAGGAGATTGCGTTTTCGTGCCACCTGGATCATCAGCGGCCGGGAGCGAATGACAATGCGAGCGGGTGCGTGACGATCTTGGAGGTGGCGCGGACTTTGCAGAAGTTGATTGCGGAGGGGAAATTGGCGCGGCCGGCGCGGACGATTCGTTTTATCTGGCCGCCGGAGATTGAGGGGACGTTGGCGCTGCTCAACGGCAACCCGGAGCTGGCCGCGCGGATCAAGGTGGCGATTCACATGGATATGGTCGGCGGCGGGCCGGAGACGAAGGCGGTGTTTCATGTGACGCGCGGGCCGATGAGTTTGCCGTCGTTTGTGCATGACGTGGCGTGGGCGTTTGCGGAGTTTGTGAACGAGGAGTCGTACAAATTTGCGGCGACGGGCGTCGCGGAATATCCGTTTGTGGCGCCGGAGGGCGGTAAGGAGCCGCTGCGAGCGGAGTATTCGGCGTACACGATGGGGAGCGACCACGACGTGTATCAGGATTCATCGTTCGGGATACCGGCGATTTATATGAATGACTGGCCGGACCGGTACATTCATACGAATTTTGATACGGCGGCGAATATCGATACGACGAAGTTGAAGAGGGCGGCGTTTATTGGGGCGGCTAGCGCATATTTTTTGGCGGGAATGGATGAAAACGGTGCGAAGGCTGCGTTGGGCTACTCGGGGACGTTCCGACTTCAGCGCGGAACCGAAACCGAACTTCGCGCGAAGCAGGTAACGGATGCAGAGGGGCAGAATCTGGCACGGCAATATTTGGATGATGAAATTGAAATTGCGAATTCGATCAAGCAAATCGTTCCGAAATCAATTACGGTTTCGGAGATCGCGTTCGAAGGGACGATTCCACTCAAGCTGAGCGAAGGATACAAAAGGCCGAACTCTCCAAGCGCAGGAGAAGCTTCCCTGAAATTCAGTCGGAATAGCCAAGCCAAGGGGCCGCTGGCGGTGTTTGGGTATGACGATTTTGGGGATCATGCGAAGGCGGCGGGAGTGGCGACGCCGAAGTTGTTTGGTTATGAGGGATTGTGGGGAAGCGGGGAAGAGTATGCGTATGAGGTTTTGAATTTTGCGGATGGGAAGAGGAATGCGCAGGAGATTCGGGATGCGGTGTCGGCGGAGTATGGGCCTGTGCCACTCGAGATGGTGGTGGAGTATTTGAAGGCGTTGGAGAAGATGGGGGTGGTGGCGGAAGTAAAGTAGGCAAGGCCGAAAACCGAAATGCGAAATTGGAAATTCGAAAAACAGATCCCTCGCTACGCTCTGGATGACAAGACAAAAGCCGGTCACGATCCAAATAGGACGAAGGCGGCTGAGTGAATACCGCTGAATCGACGATCGCGGCGAGGATCGAGCGGTTGCCGCTGGGGGGATTTCACCGGCGGTTTATTGCGTTGGTTTCGCTGGGGAACTTTTTTGATTTGTACGACATTTTTATTGTGGCGTACATCGGTGCGGCTCTGCAGCAGTCCGGTTTTCTTACCCTTAGACAATTTACGTTTTTTGTGGCTGCTGGATTTTTGGGGATGTTTGTGGGCACGGTGGTTTTCGGAATGGGCAGCGACCGGATGGGGCGGCGCAGCGCGTTCATTTTGCTGCTGCTGATTTATTCGGTGTTTACGTTCGCGGATGCGTTTGCGGCTTCGGCGAATTGGCTGATTGGGCTGCGGTTTTTCGCGGGGGTCGGGATTGGCGCGGAAATCGTGGTGGTCGACACCTACGTTACGGAGGTGGTGCCGAGCTATGCGCGGGGGCGTTATGTGGCGATCACGCAGGTGGCGGGGTTTTGTGGGGTGCCGGTGGCAGCAGTGCTTTCGCGAGTGCTTGTGCCGACGCATTTTTTGATGAGCGGGTGGCGGTGGGTGACGGTGATTGGTGCGTCGGGGGCGCTCTTGACTTGGTGGTTCCGAAGGCGATTGCCGGAGTCGCCGCGGTGGCTGGAGAGCCGGGGGCGCATCGCGGAAGCGGATGCGATTATGAGTGGGCTGGAGAATGAGACTTTTTCTACCTTGGGAAGAAGTGGCGAGTGGCGAGTGACTAGTGGCGAGCAAAGCGCCGCGGGCGGGAAGACCGAAGCAGGAGCTGAGCGCGCGTCGTTTTGGGAGTTGTGGAGGCGGCCTTACCTTTCGCGGACAGTGATGCTTGTGATTTTTCAGGCTTTGCAGACGATTGGGTTTTATGGATTTGCGAATTGGGCGCCGACGTTTTTGTTGAAGCGGGGAGTTTCGCTTTTGCATTCGCTGGAGTACACGTTGCTGATCGCGCTTGTTTCGCCACTGGGGCCGCTCTTGGCGGCGTTTACTTCGGACCGGATGGAACGGAAGTGGACGATTGTGGTGCTGGCTTTGCTGGTGGCGGGATTGGGGATCGGATTTGGCAATTCTGTGGCGCCCGCGGCGGTTGTGGGATTTGGTGCGCTTTTGACTTTGGCGAATTATTGGTTTTCGGCGGCGTTTCATGCTTATCAGTCGGAGTTGTTTCCTACGCGGTTGCGGGCGACTGGTGTGGGATTTACGTATAGCTGGAGCCGGCTTAGCGCGGCGTTTACTTCGATTTTGATTGGGGCAGTTTTGGTGTATGGGGTGCCGGTGGTGTTTGCGGTTTTGGCGGTGGCGATGATTTTGGTGGCGGGGGTGGTGGCGATTATGGGACCGCGGACGAATGGGTTGGTTTTGGAGGAGATTTCGCGGTGAGGCGTAGATAAGAACGAAATGCGAAATGCGAAATGCGAAACACGGCTCGCGGTGGACAAGCCGGGCCAAGAGAGAGTCGGAAGTGCGGGCTGTGCTAGCATCGAAGAACGCGCGCTGAGCGTGGGCGGAGCTAGATGACGGCGACGATGAAAGCGTTGCGGAAGATGCGGGCGGGGCGAGGGTTATCGATGGAAACCGCGCCGGTGCCCGCGATTGGGGCGGCGGACGTTTTGGTGCGGGTGAAGACGGCGTCGATCTGCGGAACGGATTTGCATATTTACGGGTGGGACCGCTGGTCGCAGGGACGGATCAAGCCGCCATTGACGCTTGGGCATGAGTTTTGCGGCGTGGTCGAACGCGTGGGCGAAGAAGTTACGGCGGTGAGGGCTGGAGACTTCGTCAGCGCGGAGATGCACGTTAATTGCGGGCATTGCCATCAGTGCCGGCTGGGCGAAGCGCACATTTGCCAGAATTTGCGGATCATCGGGATCGATCAGGACGGAGCGTTCGCGGAGTTTGTGAAAATACCGGCGTCGAATATCTGGAAGCTTGATCCGGCGATTCCGGAGCATTACGGCGCGATTCTCGATCCGCTGGGAAACGCGGTGCATACGGTGCTGGCTGGGCCGATTGCGGGGCAGACCGTACTGGTGACTGGGTGCGGGCCGATTGGATTGATGTCGATCGCGGTGGCGAAGGCTTGCGGCAGCTCGACGGTGTTCGCGACGGAGACGAATGAAAACCGACGCGCGATGGCGAAAAAAATGGGCGCGGACGTGGTGTTGAATCCGGCTGCGGAAGATGCGGTTGCGCGGATTCTGGCAGAGACGAACGGAACAGGAGTAGATGCGTTGCTGGAGATGAGCGGGAATCCGACGGCGATCCAGCAAGGGTTTAAGGCGTTGCGAGCAGGAGGGCGGGCGTCGCTCTTGGGGATACCGACGGAAAATGTGCCGCTGGATTTGGTGAATGATGTGATTTTCAAGGGCGCGACCGTGCAGGGAATCTATGGGCGGCGGATGTATGGAACGTGGGTGCAAATGACGGCACTGTTGAAGGCGGGGCGGCTGGATTTGGAACCGCTGTTTGGGGAACGGGAGCCACTGGAAAAGTTTGAGAATGCGTTTGCAAAATTGCAAGGGGGGCTGGCGGGGAAAATCTTGCTTTATCCAAACGGGATTTCTCGTTAGCACGTTTCGTTACGCGTTCAGGCATTGGTGATAATTGAAATGACTCCGCCCATCATCGCGCCGCCCCTGGCTGGAAACACGCTCGGAACGGGCAAGGATAGTTTCGTGATTGCGGAATGGCGCGATGCCGGGGGTCCGCCGCGACCACCGCGCTTTATTGCTCCGCTCCATCTCCATCGCTACGACGACGAGGCTTGGTATGTTCTCGAAGGCACGCTGTGCGTGCGAGTCGGCGATAGAGACGTGGAAGCGAAGGTTGGTTCGGCTGTATTCGTGCCGCGCGGCACTCCGCATACTTATTGGAATCCGGGGCCCGGAGTTCTGCGATATGTACTCGTGATGACGCCTCGGATCTTCGCGCTGATTCAGGAAATCCATTCTATGAGGGAGCGGACGCCTGTTGCGATGAGAGAGGTCTTCCAAAAATACGACTCCGAGCTGTTATAGCCATAACTCGCGCAGTGAGCGTGCGGCAGTTTGCTCCAGAGACTCTGCATGGAGCAAAATAGTTTCCCCCAGCAAGCGCGCATTACAGGAGCCACTCCATGTCCGAAATGGGAACACAAACGACGAAAAAGAGTCCGACACAGTACATTTCCGACCAGTTGAACGAACTGCGGGCGAAAGGGGTAGCGCCGAAGCTGCGGGTGCTCGAAGGCGAGCAGAAGCCGGTCTGCATATTTGACGGACAGGAAGTTATCAACCTGGCTTCGAACAACTATCTTGGATTAACGACGCACAAAGCGCTGCGCAAGGCCGCGCTGGACGCGGTGAAACGATACGGCGTGGGAGCCGGGGCGGTGCGCACGATCGCCGGGACGATGAAGATTCACATGGAGCTGGAGGAGCAGATCGCGCGCTTTAAGAATGTGGAAGCGTGCGTGGTGTTTCAGTCTGGGTTTACGGCCAACGCGGGAACGGTTTCGGCAGTGCTCGGCAAGGACGACCTGATCATCTCTGATGAGTTGAATCATGCTTCGATTATCGATGGAGCGCGGCTTTCGAAAGCGACGATCAAGGTGTTCAAACACAAGGACGTAAAGGATTGCGAGCGGATTTTGCAGGAGCACGCGGAGTTTCCGGGGAAAAAGCTGATTATTACCGACGGCGTTTTTTCGATGGATGGTGATATTGCGCCGCTACCAGCGCTGTGCGATCTCGCGGAGAAGTACAACTGCATCATGATGGTGGACGACGCGCATTCTTCGGGTGTGCTGGGGCGAGGGGGACGCGGCACTGTGGATCATTTTGGGTGCCATGGACGCGTGCACATTCAGGTGGGGACATTGAGCAAAGCGATTGGCGCGATGGGCGGGTACGTTGCCGGGTCGCGCGATTTGATCGATTTTCTGTATTTGCGCGCGAGGCCATTTCTGTTCTCGACTTCGCACCCGCCCGCGACAGTGGCGGCGTGCCAAGCGGCGTTTACGCTGCTGGATTCGCCGGATGGCGAAAAGCTGGTCAAAAAGCTTTGGGCCAACACGAAAATGTTTAAGCGGGAGCTGAAGAAGCGCGGGTTTCAGTTCAAGGCGAGCGAGACGCCGATTATTCCGATTCATGTCGGAGATGCGTCGAAGGCGTACGAATTTTCAAAGAAACTGTTTGAGGCGGGCGTATTTGCGCCGGCTGTGGGATACCCGACGGTGGCGGAAGGAAAAGCCCGCCTGCGGGCGATGGTGAGCGCGACTCACAAGCGTGAACAACTGCTGCGTGCGGCGGATATTTTGGCGGAGGTGGCCAAGCCGCTGGGCATCATTCAATAATTGGGCCATCAGGCAATCCATTTTCAGAGCGTGCGGTAAAACCTGTGTTTCTCCCTGGATCTTCGGGGCAGACGCGCCGGAGATCGCCGTTACGGTCCGCGTAACTTACAAGAAACGAAGGGTTTACGCCGTCATTGTGACAAGACAACTATTCATCGCGACCGAGCGTCCCCTTAATAGGAGAGGAAAGCCCAGAATAGAAGGCCCAACAATCGGTGATTGGAGGAAGACAATGATACGAGCGGGATTTGCATTATTGGCTGGCAGCGTGTTTACGGTTTGCGCCGCCGCGCAGGTTCAAACGAACACGATGATGCCGAAAACATCCAGTCCTTCGGCGCAAACGCAAACAAAGGCGGCCACGTTGCCGAGCGGAACAGCGGTGAACGCGGAACTGAATTCGTCCGTGGATTCGAGGAAGGTCAAGGCGGGCGAGAAGGTCGAGGCGCACACGACGGAGGCCGTGAAGTACGATGGCAAGATAATTGTTCCGAAAGGAGCGAAGCTGGAGGGGCACGTCGCTGAAGCAACGGCACGATCGAAGGGCGATAGCGGATCCACGCTTGCGATTCAGTTTGACAAGGCAATACCGAAGAAAGGAGAGGAGATTCCGCTAAACGTGATGATATTGGCGATCGCGGCGCCACAGAGTGATTTCTTCGGCGGCACACCGGGGCCTGGCAGTGATCCGATGGGTGGCATGGGGGCGTCGGCTGCTGGCGGATCGCCAATGGGCGCCAGCCGGCCGCAGCCTCCGCCAACCGGAATGCCGGCCGATCCATCTGGTGCGGCTGCTGGCGCGCCGGTCGATTCGACAACCGAACCGAGAGACCGCGCACAACTGCCAGCAAGCAGCCGCGGTGTGTACGGATTGAAAGACTTGAAACTCATGATGGTTTCCTCGAACAAGAACCAAACAACGGTGATAACTTCGAGCGGCAAAGCTGTGCATCTGGACGACGGAACGAGGCTGCTTCTCGTGGCGCAAGCGGAGACGGCCGCGGCACCGAGCAGATAGCTCAAAAAACACTGGGAGCAAAAGAGGGCGCCGCGTCCCGCGTGCTCTCTTTTGGACGAGAGTTTCTCTCAGGGAACCTAAGGTTGGTTCCGCAAGCCTTTGCTATACTCGGCGGCATGCCTGCCGCGCCGAAAAAACTGTTTTTGGTTGACGCGATGGCGCACATCTACCGCGCCTTCTTTGCGCCCATGCCGCAACGGCTGACCGGGCCGGGCGGCACACCGACCAACGTGCCGTTCCTCTTCGGCAATATTCTTCGCAGGCTGATCAAGGATTACCAGCCGGACTACATCGGCATCGTGTTTGATCCTCCCGGCGCCACATTTCGCGACAAGCTATTTGAAAAATACAAGGCGCAACGGCAGCCGATGCCGGATGAAATGCGTGTGCAATTGCCTTTTGTGCGGCGATTGTGCGAGGCGATGCGGCTGTCGATTCTGGAGGTGCAGGGATATGAAGCGGACGACGTGATTGGCGCGATGGCCGTGCAAGCCGCGAATAGGAATCTGGATGTGCTGGTGATTTCGAACGACAAGGACATGATGCAGCTCGTCGGAAAGAATGTGCGAACGCTGCGCACGGGATCGGGAGGAGCGAAAGCTGACGTCATTGTCGACGCGAAGAAAGTGGAAGAAATTCTGGGCGTCCCACCGGAACGGGTGGTGGACTACATGGCGCTGCTGGGCGACAACATCGACAACATTCCGGGAGCGAAGGGCATCGGCGAAAAAGGGGCGGCGGAGCTGATCAAGAAATACGGGAGCGTCGAGAAGGCGCTGGACCACGCTGACGAAGTTCCGAATAAGCGCTACCGCGAGGCGCTGCAGCAACAGCGCGAACAAGTGATGATGTCGAAGCAGTTGGCGACGATCGCGACAAATCTGCCGTTGAAACTGGATTTGGATGCGCTGGAGCGGCGCGAGCCGGATGTCGCGGCGCTCGGCACGCTGTACCGCGAGCTTGGTTTCAATTCGCTGTTGAAGGAGTTGAGCGCGGAGGGGTTGGCGTCTTCGGCGCCTGCGAGCGCGGAATCCAGCGCGAAGGCGGACTACTCCGCGTTTGGCGACGTTGCTGAATTTCGCACATATCTTGGAAAACTGCCGGGGAAGCAGCCTCTGGCAGTTTGGCTGAATCTAGAACTCGGCGAGCGGGAGTCAGAGGGTTTTGGCACGCGCATAGCGTCGATTGAGGTTTCTTCCAGGGCCGGCGAGGGCCGTTCTGTTTGGCACGATGAAAAAGGAGAAGCGTTGATAGCGCTCGCGCTGGTTCTTGCGGATCCAAAGCGTTCGAAGATCGTTCATGACCCCAAACTATTTCAGTTGCTGGCGGGTCGCGCTTCAAATTTGAAACACGCGACGCAACTCTATTCGTATCTGTTGCGGCCGACGACGGCGAATCACAGTTTTGCCGACGTGGTGATGCGCCAATTTAATACGATGCTCGGCGGCGGGCCGGGAGAACGCGCGGATAATTTGCAGAGGCTTGCGCCCGTGTTGCGCGCGCAGATTGATGAGCAAGAGCTTACCGGAGTCTACGAAAAAATCGACTTGCCGCTCGCTCCGGTGCTTGCGGACATGGAACGCATCGGAATCCGCGTGGACCCGAAAGAACTCGGCAAGATGTCCAAGTCGATGGAGAAAGAGGTCCGGCGGCTTGAAAAAGAGATTTGGAAGCTTGCCGGAAATGAATTCAATATCAACTCGCCGGCGCAGCTTGCGGAGATTTTGTTCGACAAACTGAACCTGCAGCCGCCGATGCGCCGCGGGAAAGGGAAAGTGCGATCGACAGCTGCGGACATTTTGGAAGAGATGGCGGCGCAGCATCCTTTGCCCGCGAAAATCATCGAGTACCGGGAGATTTCCAAGCTTAAATCGACATACGTCGACGCGCTGCCGAAACTGATTCACCCGGAAACCGGGCGATTGCACACGAGCTTTTCGCAGACGACGGCGGCGACCGGGCGGCTCAGCTCGAGCGATCCCAATTTGCAGAACATTCCGATTCGTACGGAACTCGGGCGGGAGATTCGCGCGGCGTTTGTCGCGGAGAAGGGCAAAATGCTGCTTTCGGCGGACTACTCGCAGATTGAGCTGCGCGTTATGGCGCATTTTTCGGGCGATCCGGTCCTGACCGATGCGTTCCGCAACGGCGAAGACATTCACGCGCGCACGGCGCAGGAAGTGTTCGGCGTAGGACCGATGGCGCAAAATGCGGAACACCGGCGCGCGGCAAAGGCGATCAATTTTGGGATTATTTACGGACTCTCGGCGTTCGGACTGGCGCAGCAGCTCGGCATCGGGCAGAAAGAAGCCGCGCAATTCATCAACGCGTATTTTACGCGGTACCGGGGAGTGAAAGAGTTTCTGGACAAGATTCTCGCGGAAACGCGCAAAACGGGCGTGGCAAAAACACTTTTCGGAAGAGTCCGGCCGATCCCGGAGATCAATTCTCCGCAAGCGCAGCTTCGCAGCTTTGCCGAGCGCACGGCGTTGAATTCACCTTTGCAAGGAACCGCGGCGGACCTCATCAAGCTGGCGATGATCCATATCGACAATCGGCTGGCTTCGGAAAAATTCGAAGCCAAAATGATTTTGCAGGTGCACGACGAACTGCTGTTCGAAGTTCCCCCGAAAGAAAAGAACAAACTGGAAAAGCTCGTCCGAGAAGAAATGGAAGGCGTACACAAGCTGGCGGTCCCGCTGGTTGTGGAGATCTGCTCGGGCCCCAACTGGCGCGATCTCAACTGAACAGGTTTTGAACAAGTCTTAAGCTGTCCTTTCCCGCGCCCCGGGCGTAGAATTCGCTCAAAGAATTTTGCCGATTCCCTTCGTTCGGCCGGCCCGTGGTGTCTGGAGGAAGATATGAGCAAAGTTTTCTTGGTTGCAGGCGCGGTTCTTGTCGCGAGTCTTGGAATTGCGAGAACGAAGCAGGAAAGCACGCAGGAAAAACCGAAAGATTCGCAAGCCGCCACGGAGGAATACAAGATCTCGCAGGAAGATATCGACAAGAAAAATCCGGTGAAGCCCACACCGGAGGGACTTGCGGCCGCGCGCAAGGTCTATGGCTATGACTGTGATATGTGCCACGGCGCGAAGGGAGACGGCAAAGGCGATGTCGTCGACTCCATGAAGCTGACCATGCACGACTGGCACGATCCGGCAACGCTGGCGGGGAAGACGGACGGCGAGCTTTTCTACATCATCACCAAGGGCAAGGGAAAAATGATGGGAGAAGGCGACCGCGTGCCGCCAACCATGCGCTGGAACCTGGTGAATCTGGCGCGGTCTTACTCGAAGTAATGAGATGTAGGAGAAAAGTCCGTTTCCTGAAGAGTTAAAACTCTCCTCGAGGCGTGCCAAGGCGATCGAGAAGACCTGCGTGGCGCACGAATCCTGCTCAAAAACATCTGCTTGGCGAAGCATCCGTCCGTTGTGCTAGGCTTTTTTGATCCAAATGCGTTCCGGAGGATTTCATGGTTCACGCGCCCCAATTTCTGAAGCTCGTTCAAGACGCCAAGAAGCGCGTCAAGGAAACCAACGTGCCCGAGGTTAAAAAACGCATGGACGCCGGCGAGAAACTAATTCTGGTGGACGTGCGCGAAGACAATGAGTGGGCCAAAGGACATCTGCCTGGCGCGGTGCACCTGGGCAAGGGCGTGATCGAGCGCGATATCGAGCAGAGTGTGCCTGATACGGGCGCCAAACTTGTGCTTTATTGCGGGGGTGGTTTTCGCTCGGCGCTCGTCGCGGACAATCTGCAAAAAATGGGATACACGAACGTGGAATCGATGGACGGAGGGTGGAAGGGCTGGACCGAAGCTGGTTTGCCGACCGTCCGTGATTAGAGAGCCGCGCGGAAGGCTGTGGAAAATTGGCTGGGGCGGGAGGATTCGAACCTCCACCGTCCTCATTAACAGTGAGGTGTCCTACCGATTGGACCACGCCCCAGCAGCCGACGGGGTAGGCTCCGCCGTATGCGTATCGACGGCGAAGAGTGCTTCTAAGATAACACGGCAGCGCCATTCGAGAGCCTCCATGCCGAAAAAAACTGTAACTGCCGAGCACCGTGTGAATCAGAAGGGAAAAGGCTGAGACGGCAGGCAGCAGCTGCAAGGGTTAGAGTTATCGCGGTTGTTTCAAACGGTTCGAAGGCGCTGTTCGTATCGTGGTGCGCAACTCAAAGAATTATTTTTAAAAAACTTGCGCGAGACGGTTGCATTCCCGAAAGTTTTATCGGAAACTATGCGGTCATTTACGAGCCGGGTGCGCACTTCCCGGCCATGACATTGCGGCGCCTCCAGGTCCTTGCTCCTGCCCGGGGAGGCCTCGCCAAAGTGCAACGCTGACATGGCCCAGATTTTTCATCGCAGCACGAATTTTATTTCGAGATTCAGTCTGATCTCGGTTGCATTTGTGGCGAGCCTGGGGCTATTGGGCGTTTTAGGAATTGCGCGCTCGCCCTATCGCACGAACCAATACGTTACGCGCGAACAGCCCGTGCAATTCAGCCATAAGCATCACGTCGGCGACGACGGCATAGATTGCCGTTACTGCCATACTTCCGTTGAGACGTCCTCTTTTGCGGGCATCCCACCGACAAAAACGTGTATGAATTGCCATTCCGTGCTGTATGCCGATTCCGCGTATCTGGAACCCATTCGCGAGAGCTACCGCACGGATCAGTCGATCCGCTGGGTGAAGGTCCACCGCCTTCCCGATTTCGTTTATTTCAATCACAGCATTCACATCAACAAAGGCGTCGGCTGTTCCACTTGCCACGGCGCTGTCAACGAGATGCCGCTGATGTTCCAGGCGTCTCCTCTGCTCATGGAGTGGTGCTTGGACTGCCATCGGAATCCTGAGAAGGCCCTCCGCCCGATCAACGAAGTTTTCAATATGGACTGGAGAGCGCCAGGTAATCAGGAAGAAATCGGCAAGCAATTTGCAGTGGAACGGAAGATTCGCACGACGGCCGAACTGACGAGCTGTTCGACTTGTCATCGCTAATGGACGATATGCGCGAAAACGACCCTATCGAAGGCCATAAGCAAGAGCAACACGAACACGAGGCTTCCTTGCGCGAAGAGGATCATTCCGAGGCGCACGCAGAGGATGCGACGGTGCACGAGCATGTCCTGGATCTCGCGGCGGTTCGCGCGAAACTGCGGGAAAAAACCGGCAAACAATATTGGCGGACTCTCGAAGAACTCGCGGACGATCCACACTTCGAGGAGCTGCTGCACCGCGAATTTCCCCGGCAGGCGTCGGAGTGGGATGACACGGTTGACCGGCGCGATTTCCTGAAGTTGGCCGCGGCTTCGCTGGCCTTCGCGGGCATTTCGGGTTGCGGCGAGAAGCCTGCGCAACTCCTCGTTCCGTACGTGAAGCAGCCGGATGGAATGACTCTCGGCAAGCCGCTTTATTACGCGACGGCGATGCCGTTCGGCGCGGACGCCGTTGGATTGCTGGTAGAAAGCCACGAAGGCCGGCCCACGCACGTGGCGGGGAATCCCGATCATCCTTCGAGCCTCGGCGGCACGGACGTGATCGCGCAGGCTTCCGTACTCAACCTGTACGACCCGGATCGCTCGCAAACGGTCACGAATATGGGCGAGATTCGTACCTGGGAAGAGTTCCAGGCAGCCGCGGAGAGTGCAGCGCAGAGCGCCAAGTATGTAAATGGTGCAGGTTTCCGCATTCTGACGGGCACGGTCACCTCGCCGACGCTGGCCGCGCAAATCGAGAATGTCCTGAAACAGCTTCCCGGCGCGAAATGGCATCAGTGGGAGCCCGCAGGAAGCGACGGCCCGCGAGAGGGCAGCAAGCTCGCTTTTGGACGTTATGTCAACACCGTGTATCGCCCGGAAAAAGCGGACGTCATTGTTGCTCTGGATTCCGATTTTCTGGCAAGCGGGCCAGGACACATCGGATACATGAACGCGTTCTACCGCCGAAGGAAGCTAAACGGGCCGAGCGATACGATGAACCGGCTTTATGTGGTTGAGCCGACGCCATCCGTCACCGGCTCGAGCGCGGATCATCGCCTGCCGTTGCGTGCTTCCGAAGTCGAGCAGTTCGCTCGCGGGCTGGCCGGATTGGTAGGGCAGGGCGGGAGCGGGACACTTGCACCGCCCGCGCAAAAGTTGCTGGATGCTGTCGCCAGCGACTTGCAAAAGCATCGGGGCAGTTCTCTTGTGATTGCAGGAGAATTCCAGCCTCCGGCAGTACACGCCCTTGCGCATGCCATCAACGCTGCTCTCGGGAACGTTGGCACCACGCTTTATTACACGGAGCCCGTCGAGGTGAGTCCGGTGAATCAGTTGGATTCTTTCACCGAGCTTTGCGCGGATATGGACGCGGGCAAAGTCCAAACGCTGGTGATGTTCGGCTCGAATCCGGTCTACGACGCTCCGCACAATTTTGATTTCACGTCGAAGCTGAAAAAAGTCGCCAATTCTGTGCGGGTTAGTTCTCATTTCGACGAGACGGCCGAATATTGCCAGTGGCACATCGCGGAATCACACTTTCTGGAAACCTGGGGCGACGCGCGAGCTTTCGACGGCACGGTCAGCGTGATTCAGCCCCTCATCGCGCCGCTCTACCATTCGCATTCGGCGTTCGAAGTCCTTGCCGCCTTTACCGATAACCCCAGTCAGGCGGGTTATGATGCCGTGCGCGGCCGCCTTAATACGCTGGCCGGCGCGGCTGATCCGGAGCTATTCTGGCGCAAAACGCTGAATGACGGCGTCGTCGCCAATAGCGCTTACGCGCCGATATCCGTTGCTGCGAAGTTTAGTCCCGCGAGCTTGCCACCCGCAAAGCCACTTCTCCCCGGGCAGCTGGAGTTCCTTTTCCGGCCGGACGCAAACACTTACGACGGCCGCTACGCAAATAACGGCTGGCTGCAAGAGTTGCCGCGACCGGTCACCAAGCTCACTTGGGACAACGCCGCGCTCGTCGGTCCGAAGACCGCCGAGAAGCTCGAGCTTACCCAAAAGGTTGCGGCTCGCGGCGGCGAACACGGCCAGATCATCAGCAATGTCATCGACATTTCGATTTCCAACAGCAAGGTAACCGCAGCCGCTTGGATACTGCCGGGGCAAGCCGAGGACGTTGTTGTGCTTCCGCTGGGCTATGGCCGCAAACAAGCCGGATACACGGGCACGAACAAAGGATTCAGCGCCTACGAGGTGCGTGTTTCGGGCGCGCTCTGGAGCACGACGGCGGGCACCGAAGCGATCAAGAAAACCGGCCACGAATACCCGATGGCCTGCACGCAATACCACTTCAACATCGAGGGCCGGAAGATTCTGGCCACTGGGACGCTTGAGGAATACCGCAAGAATCCCGCATTCGCTCACGAAGGCGATGAGCAACCGCCCAAGTCCCTTTCGCTGTACAAAGAATTCGCATATCCGGGTTATGCCTGGGGTATGGCCATTGATTTGAGCAGCTGCAATGGCTGCAACGCTTGCGTGATCGCCTGCCAGTCGGAAAACAATATTCCCGTGGTGGGCAAGGATCAGGTGATGCGCGGCCGGGAGATGCACTGGATTCGCATCGACCGGTATTACGCGGCCAAAACGCCCACCAATGATCCGTCGACCGACCAGGATGACGCGCTCGAAAATCCTGAGACGTTTTTCCAGCCCGTTCCGTGCCAACAGTGCGAGAACGCGCCTTGCGAGCAAGTTTGTCCCGTCGGGGCCACGGTGCACAGCGCGGAAGGCTTGAATGACATGGTTTATAACCGCTGCGTCGGCACGCGCTATTGTTCGAACAATTGTCCGTACAAGGTACGCCGCTTTAATTTTTTCCGCTTCCAGGATTGGGAGACGCCTTCGCTGAAGCTCATCCGCAATCCGGAAGTCACGGTGCGCAGCCGCGGCGTCATGGAAAAGTGCACCTACTGCGTACAGCGCATCAACAACGCCCGCATCAACTCGGAAGAGCAGAACCGCCCCATCAAAGACGGCGAGATTGTCACGGCTTGTGAATCCGCCTGCCCTGCCCACGCCATTGTTTTTGGCAACGCCAACGATCCCAAGAGCCGCGTGGCCATCTTGAAAGCGCAAACGCGCAGCTACGCGCTTCTAGGCGAGTTGAATTCGCGCCCGCGCACGACTTATCTGGCAGCGGTTCGCAACCCGAATCCTGAATTGCCGGCCGAGCCGCAATTGCAGTACGAGGAGCCGTCATGAGCGCCGGCCAGCCTCCCGTCAACTCTCCCGAGATTCGCCGCCTCTCGCCGGTACTAGGTCCGGGACATACCTACGCTTCGATCACGGACAAGATCAGTTCGATCGTGCTGACCCGGCCCGTTTCGCTGGGCTGGCTTGTAGGATTCGGCATTTGTTTTTGTTTCATCATGCTCCTCAACCTCGCCGTCGTTTATTTAATCGGCAAAGGCGTAGGCATTTGGGGCATTAACATTCCGATCGGCTGGGGCTTCGCCATCGTCAATTTCGTCTGGTGGATCGGCATCGGGCATGCCGGAACGCTCATCTCCGCGATTCTCTTTCTGCTCAACCAGAAGTGGCGCACCTCGATCAACCGCTTTGCAGAAGCGATGACCCTCTTCGCAGTGATGTGCGCCGGCATGTTTCCACTCCTTCATATGGGCCGGCCATGGTTCTTCTTTTGGATGTTTCCGTACCCCAGCACGATGAAGATCTGGCCGCAATTCCGCAGCCCTTTGATCTGGGACGTTTTTGCAGTGTCGACCTATTTCACGGTTTCTCTCTTGTTCTGGTTTGTGGGATTGATTCCCGACCTGGCCACACTCCGCGACCGCGCCGTCTCGAAGCCGAAAGCCATAATTTACGGAATGCTCGCTATGGGCTGGCGCGGTTCTGCGCGCCATTGGCAACGCTATCAGTCTGCCTACCTGCTCTTGGCTGGACTAGCCACGCCGTTGGTGCTCTCCGTGCACACGGTAGTGAGCTTCGATTTCGCGATCGCCATCGTTCCCGGCTGGCACACCACCATGTTTCCGCCCTACTTCGTGGCGGGCGCGATTTATTCAGGCTTTGCGATGGTCCTGACCATCGCCATTCCGCTGCGCGCGGCCTACAATCTCGAGGATTTCATCACCATGCGCCACTTGGAAAATATGGCCAAGGTGATGCTGGCCACCGGCCTGATCGTAGCCTACGGTTACTTTTTTGAATTTTTCATGTCGATGTACAGCGGCAACCAGTGGGACGTATTCCTGGTCGAGCAGCGGCTGCACGGCCCCTACGCGCATTACTATTACGCGTTGATCCTCTGCAATATCCTGACGCCGCAACTGCTGTGGTTCGAAAAGATCCGCACTAATGTGATCATCCTTTTCGTGATGTCCTTGGTCATCAATGTCGGTATGTGGCTGGAGCGCTTCGTGATCGTGGTCATCAGCCTGACCCGTGATTTTGTTCCTTCCGCCTGGGGGCGCTACTCCGCCACGTTCTGGGATTATGCCGTTCTGGCGGGCACGCTGGGTTTATTCGCGGGACTGCTCTTCCTGTTCGTTCGCGTCTTGCCGGCCATCTCGATTGCGGAAATGCGCGAATTAGTGGCGCACAACTCCGAGGAACATGAATAATGGAGAGCCGCTCACGCATTTACGGCGTTGTGGGTGAGTTTGAAACACCCCGGAAGCTTATCCAGGCCGCGGACAAGGCGCGCATAGCCGGTTACAAGAGTATGGATGCCTACACACCGTTCCCTGTTGAAGGCCTCACCGAAGCCTTGGGGCTCAAGCGTACCTTGGTGCCGTTAGTGACGTTGATTGGCGGGCTAACGGGCGGTTTGAGCGCTTTTGGATTTCAATACTGGGTTTCCGTCATCTCTTATCCGGAGAACATTGGCGGGCGCTCGTTGAATAGCTGGCCGGCGTTCATTCCCGTCACCTTCGAACTGACCGTCCTTGGAGCATCGCTGTTCGCCGTGTTCGGAATGCTGGCGATGAACAAATTGCCGCAGCCGCATCACCCGCTCTTTAATGTCGACCGCTTCCAGAAACATGCTTCGGTCGACCGTTTCTTCCTTTGCTTGCAAGCAGACGATCCGAAATTCACCGTGGCGGAGGCTTCAAAGTTCTTGAAAGAGATCGATGCACAGAACATCAGCGAGGTTGAGGATGATTAATTCCTCGCGGACGCGGCGCATTGCGAGGGCGCTGGCATTCTTGTGCGCCGCAGCGTGCCTGCCTCTCATGGCCGGCTGCCGCCAGGATATGGCCGATCAGCCCAAGAAGACTCCGCTTTCTCCCAGTTCGTTCTTTGGGGATGGCCGCTCGGAACGCCCTTTGATTGACAATACCGTGCCGCGCGGATCCCTGGAGGATGACTCGTTGTTCATTCCCAAGGATTCGAATGCCTTTCCTCTGCCCTTGACGAAGGAACTTCTCGACCGCGGTCAGGACCGCTACAAGATTTTTTGTACGCCATGCCACGGCTTGCAAGGTGACGGCAACGGCATGGTAGTCATGCGCGGAATGAGACGTCCGCCCAGTTATCATCAGCCCCGGCTTCGCGACGTTCCCAACGGCTACATTTTCGACGTGATCACCAACGGTTTTGGCGCCATGCTGGGCTACTCGGCGCAGATACCGCCCCAAGATCGCTGGGCCATCGTTGCGTACGTCCGCGCGCTGCAACTGAGCCGCAACGCTCCGGTTTCCGATCTGCCCGCGGAGCTGCGTCAGAAGCTTTCTCAAGGAGGCTCCGCTAAATGACCGCGCAGGACTACATGGCGCCGGAGAGCATCGGCCGCCTGCAGCAACGCGCACTAGCCGTGGGGGTAGTCGGTGCGGTTCTCTGCCTCATCGGCTGGGTTAGGTGGCCGTCGCAATTTTTTCATTCCTATCTCGTTGCCTTTCTTTTTATCCTCGGTCTGTCCTTGGGCTCGATGGGATTGTTGATGCTTCAGCACTTGACCAGCGGCCAATGGGGCATCATCATTCGCCGCCCCCTGGAAGCGGCGATGCGCACGTTGTGGCTCGTCGCCGTCCTGTTCGTGCCCGTCATTTTCGGCATGAAGTATATTTACGGGGCCTGGCTGAATGCTCCGGCAACGGGAGATGGCGCGCTCTCGCACTTCCAGAAGACTTACCTCACCACCAACAATTTCATCATCCGTGCGGTCATTTATTTCGCAGTTTGGCTATTGCTGGTTACCATGCTCGAGCGCTGGTCTCGCCAGCAGGATGTGGATACGGCAAACCGCGCGTTGCGCCGCAAATTCAAAATGCTCAGCGGACCCGGCATCATTCTCTATGTCTTTGGTGTGGGTTTTGCCTCGATCGACTGGGCCATGTCCCTCTCGCCCCACTGGTTTTCCACTATCTATGGATTCATATTTGTCGTGGGCGAGGTTATTTCCTCGTTGTGCTTGGTGATTGCCATATCGGTCTTGCTTTCCCGGAGCGCTCCAATGGCCGGTCTGATTCAGGCGCGTCACTTGAGCGATCTTGGCAAGCTGCTGCTGGCCTTCGTCATGTTATGGGCGTATTTCTCCTTTTCGCAGTTGTTGATCATTTGGTCGGGAAATTTGCCGGACGAGATCAGTTTCTATCGCAGCCGCCTCTACGGAAGCTGGGGTGTGGTCGCCGTCCTCATTCTGATTTTCCATTTCTTCACGCCATTTTTCATGCTGCTTTCCCGCGACCTGAAGCGCAGCGCCAACCTGCTTCCCAAGGTGGCCTTTCTCCTAATTCTCATGCGCCTGGTCGACCTTTACTGGACGACGCGGCCGGAATTTACTTCCAGCGCTCTCCCCAGCTGGTTTGATATTGTCGTGCCTGTTACGCTCGGTGGACTGTGGCTAGCCTTCTTTGCTAGAAATCTGAGGAGCCAGCCGCTGCTCCCTCTGGGCGACACAAAACTCGAAGAGGCTATTCAGATCCATGAGTACTAAGGATCACAACGCGGGTCACACCAACGGGCAGCCGCCCACGAACACGGACGTCAGGTTCGAGGCGGCGGACATCAACACTCGCACGATTTTGTTGTATCTGTTCTATCTGGCCCTGACCGTCGCTGCCACGTTCTTTGTCAGCATTTATATTTTCCGTTTCACTACAGACATTGCTGTTGATTCCGATAGGCTTCCACCTCCGGTTCGTCGAGGCGTTGAGCAGACGATGCCGCCTGAGCCGCGTCTTCAAGGCGTGCCAGGGCATACCAACGACGCGCAACAGGATCTGCGGGACAAAAGGAGCGCCGACGAAGCGGCGAACGACAGGCTCGGCTGGATGGACCAGCAGGCCGGCATAGCGCAGATTCCAGTGGAAGAAGCGATGAAAATCATCGTCTCGAAAGGACTGCCGGCCGTGTCTGCGTCGTCGGCGGGGAAGATAAAGTGAAATCATGAACTTGTTGCGTTCCATCCCCGTAGTGTTTGCTTTATTGCTGAGCGCTAGCGCGGCCAGCGCCCAGACTGCTCCGAGTAGTATCGGTCCGGCGTCCCAAGGCTTGCCCCCGATTCTGCAGAACGTCGGGTTTGAGCCGACGCTCAACGCGCGTTTGCCGCTCGATCTTGCTTTCCGAGACGAGACAGGCCGCCACGTTCAGCTCCGGAATTACTTTACGAAAAAGCCGGTGCTACTCGCGCTCGTCTACTACGGTTGTCCCATGCTTTGCGATCAGCTGGAGCAGGGCGTTGTCGGCAGCTTACGCATGCTTTCGTTCAATCCGGGCCGGGACTACGAAGTGATCTTTGTCAGCTTTGATTCGCGGGAGTCTCCGGACCTGGCAGCCCAGAAAAAGGAGTCGGCGCTGAAGGAGTTTCGCCGCCCTGAAACGGCCGACGGCTGGCACTATTTGACTGGGTCGCAAGAGTCCATCGATGCGCTCACCAAGGCCGCCAATTTCCGGTATTCCTTCGACGCGAAATCCGGCCTTTTCGCGCATGCCAGCGGCATCATGCTATTGACTCCCGACGGTCGCATTTCGCGCTATTTTTATGGAGTCGAGTATCCTGCCCGCGACGTCCGTCTCGGCTTGATGGACGCCTCGGCGGGAAAAATTGGCACGGTTATCGATCACGTTTTGCTGTATTGCTTTCAGTATGACCCCACGTCCGCCCGCTACAGCGCTTCCATACTCAAAATCCTCCGTTTGGGAGGAGTTTTGACGATTGTTTGCATGGTCGCGGGAATTTTGATTTTCCGCCGGCGCGATTTAGATGCCGCGCGAAGGAATATCCAAGGAGCCCACTAAGCGTGCAGTCGCAATTGCCAATATATCCGGAGCAGGCATCCAACTTCGCTCCTCAAGTGGACTCGCTGATGACGTTCATGATCCTCGTGTCCGCCTTCTTTACGGTCGTGATCACCGCCGCGATCATCTTTTTCTTTTTCAAATATCGCCGCAAGGCTGAGAACGACATCGGCGTGCCGATTCACGGGGACATGCGTCTTGAACTTACCTGGATTGTCGTGCCCCTTCTGCTGTCCATGGTGATGTTCGGCTGGGGGGCCGTGGTTTACGTCGACTTTCGCCACGCGCCCCAAGATACCCTGGATATTTACGTGATCGGCAAACAATGGATGTGGAAGATCCAGCAGCCCAACGGGCGAAGGGAAATCAACGAGCTGCACGTCCCCGTGGGCCGCGATATCAAGCTCATCACGGCCAGCGAGGACGTCATTCACGATTTCTACGTTCCGGCGTTCCGGGTCAAGATGGACGTGGTTCCAGGGCATTACAATACTCTTTGGTTCCGTCCTACCGAGGTTGGCCGCTATCATTTTTTCTGCTCCCAGTACTGCGGCACAAATCACGCGGTCATGGGCGGCTGGGTCACCGTTATGGAGCCTTCCGATTACTCAGCTTGGCTTTCCAGCACTTCGGAAGTGAACGCTGATCCTGTACTCGCTGGCGAAAAATTGTTCGCTGAGAAATCCTGCAGCACCTGCCACGTGAGTGATGGAACAGGCCGCGGCCCCTCGCTCCATGGTTTTTATGGCGGCAAAGTTCGCTTGGCCGACGGTTCGATTGTGACCGCGGACGATCCTTACATTCGGGAATCCTTGCTGCTTCCGAACGCGAAGATCGTGGCCGGCTTTCAGCCGCTCATGCCCTCGTATCAAGGGCAGTTGACGGAGGATCAGATTTTGAGTTTGATCACCTACATCAAGTCTCTGCAATCGCAGCCGATATCAGGGACGGGTGCGGGTGTGATAGCAGCAGGGAAAAAATAAGCCATGGCTACGACTACTACAGCGCCGGCACACACTATGCCTCGCGAGCATTACCTCAACTCCACTTACGGCATCCGCTCCTGGTTGCTGACCACGGATCACAAGCGTATTGCTTGGCTCTATCTCGCGGGCGTCACCTTCTTCTTCACTCTCGGCGGCATCTTCGCCGCCATGATTCGAATCCACCTGCTCACTCCTAACGGCCTCCTGGTTTCGCCTGAGACCTACAACAAGCTCTTCACCATGCACGGCGTGGCCATGATTTTCTTCTTCCTCATTCCCTCCATTCCCGCCGTTTTGGGTAATTTCCTTATTCCGCTGATGATTGGTGCCAAGGACGTCGCCTTTCCCAAGCTCAATCTCCTCAGTTGGTACGTTTACATCACCGGCGGATGCTTTGTCCTCTATGCCTTCGCTACCGGCGGTCTCGACACCGGCTGGACCTTTTATACGCCGCTCAGCAGCGTTTATTCGAACTCCGCGGTTGCGCCCGCAGTGATCGGCATTTTCATCAACGGATTCTCTTCCATCCTCACGGGTTTGAACTTCGTCGTGACGATCCACACGATGCGCGCTCCGGGGATGACCTGGTTCCGCTTGCCGCTTTTTATTTGGGCTCACTACGCTACCAGCATCATCTTTATCCTGGGAACTCCGGTCATCGCCATCACTCTTCTTCTCGTGGCCCTTGAGCGCACTCTCCACCTCGGGTTTTTTAACCCCGTGCTCGGCGGCGACCCCATTCTCTTCCAGCACCTGTTCTGGTTCTATTCGCACCCGGCCGTTTACATCATGATTCTTCCCGCCATGGGTGTGATAAGCGAAATTATTCCGACCTTTGCGCGCAAACCTATTTTCGGCTACACGTTCATCGCGGCCTCGAGCATCGCTATCGCCGTCATCGGTTTCTTCGTCTGGGCGCATCACATGTTCCTGACCGGGGAATCCACTTACGCAGCGCTGGCCTTCTCGCTTCTCAGCTATCTCGTGGCTATCCCGTCCGCGGTCAAAGTCTTCAACTGGACAGCCACCCTTTATAAGGGTTCCATTTCCTACGACACTCCGATGCTCTATGCCCTGGGATTTATCGGCCTCTTCCTTATCGGCGGACTTACCGGCTTGTTCCTCGCCTGTCTGGGGTTGGATATCCATATCCACGACACGTATTTCGTGATCGCCCACTTCCACTACATCATGGTCGGGGGCGCTATCATGGGATACCTCGGCGGCTTGCACTTCTGGTGGCCGAAAATCACCGGCAAACTCTATCCCGAGTTTCTGGCGCGCGTTGCTGCGGTCACTCTTTTCGTCGGGTTCAACCTGACCTTCGGTCCGCAATTTCTTCTTGGCTTCATGGGCATGCCGCGCCGCTATCACAACTATCCGCCGGAGTATCAGGTGCTCAACGTTTTATCCACGGCGGGAGCTTCCATTCTGGCCATTGGCTATTTGCTTCCCATGATTTATTTCACGTGGTCCGTCCGCTACGGGAAAGCGGCAGGACCCAATCCGTGGCCGGCTACCGGGCTTGAGTGGACCACAGCTTCCCCGCCGCCGACTGAGAATTTTGAAGTTACTCCGGTGGTTGATTGGGAGCCGTACGACTACAAGAACCGTCCGGATCTCGGACTTGCGGCTCCTGTGGTGCCACTCGCACCGGCTCACGGAGACGACTGATTGCCGCGGCGAATTTAGGTGGAAGTACTGGCGCCCGCGGAGGCGCTGGATATCGAAACGGAAGAGGGGTACCGAGTGCACCGCACCGGAGAGCTTTACGGACAGTATCAGACGCTGGAGCAGCAGAAGGACTCTGCTACTCTCGGCATGTGGATTTTTCTGGCCACCGAAATCCTGTTCTTCGGCGGTCTCTTTCTTACCTACTCGATTAACCGCCAGGCTTACGGGCAGGTTTTTGCCTTCTCGAGCCGCACCATCGATTTGAAATGGGGCGCAATCAACACTGTCGTCTTGATCGGCAGCAGTTTGACGATGGCCATGTCGGTTTGGTGCGCCCAAGTCGGTAAGAAAAAGCTGGTCACACTGTTCCTAATCCTCACTTTGGCTTTGGGTTCGGTCTTCCTTGGCATCAAGGGTATCGAGTATCACGCCAAATATGTCGAGCATCACATCCCCGGCCTCAGCTTTGATCTCTACTACTGCACCAACAATCCTTCCGCCTGCGGCCTGAGCGGCCAGGCGCTCGAAAATGAAAAGATAGAGCTGGAAGACTTAACGGCGAAGGCCGGCGGCCCGGATGCCGTCAATGCACACTCGCAGCTTTTCTTCTCTCTCTACTTTGGCATGACGGGTTTGCACGCCCTGCACATGATCGTGGGCGCCGGTCTTCTGATTTCGCTGATCCTTCAGTCGTTAAAGGGACGTTTCACGCCGGAGTACAATACGCCGGTAGAAAACATCGGTCTCTACTGGCACTTCGTCGATATCGTGTGGATTTATCTATTTCCGTTGCTCTATCTGATAGACCGGCATTAGCGAGTTCATTCCGGAGAGGTGCGCGTGTCCGAACACATTGTTTCGCCTAAAATCTACCTCTTGATTTTCACGACGTTGATGGTCCTCACGGGCACCACCGTTTATGCCGCCACGGTCGATCTCAACGCATACTTCGCGGGCCTGAATATCATCGTGGCCCTCGTGATCGCCACTTGCAAAGCCATTCTCGTCGTTCTCTTCTTCATGCATGCCTACTACAGCACCAGGCGGACCAAGCTCGTCATCTTTTCCGGCGTTTTCTGGCTCGCCATCATGCTTTTTCTGACCATGGGCGACTATGCCACCCGTTCCTGGGAAGCGCATTAGCCGTTCGAGAAGTGTACTGCTTTAGTTTGGGATTCTTTCCGTTTGAAACAGCCCATCTTCCTGCTCCTGGCGCACGTGAGCCGGATACACTTCCGCCGTGTTCGGGTTGTTAGGAGGTTTCCAAGCAGGTAGGCAACGTTCCGGAGGGAACTTCCGGGACACCGGTCAACGAAAATAATAGGGGGGAGAAACGAACCGGCCCAGCCCTCAATCCCCTAAAGGGATCCTCGGTTCGCCTCCCCCACTGACTTTAGTTATGCAAACGGTAAGCCAAGCTTAACTATTTTGTTTTCAGTGCCTTGTCGCGGGATACCCGCGTAAAAATGCTCTACCCCCCGCGAGAATTTACCCGTCAGGAAAACCCTCTAGGTCGGCTATCCCGCCTCTCTCCTCCTTCTCCTTCTCCCGCCTGTACCTTTTGGGTGTAGTTAATGAGGCTAAGGCCTACAGTTGGGCCACGGTCGTTTGGAGGACATGAGGCGAAATTCTCAAAAGCTCAGTCTGCTGATGCCTTATTCCTTGATCGGTCAATCCCACCAGATGGAAAAGCTATGCCTGCTTTCTAAAATAAAATCAACAGGGAACGCAGGCTCGTACTGAGTACTGGAACCGGCGTTTTCAACAAGTATGAGGCGCGGTCGCATCAGGAACGGCTGCTCGCTGAGCCTGATTTTGACCCCAGCTACTCGCAACTCCCAGATTTCACGCATATTACCCAAATCGAACTCACGGCAGCCGATGTGCAGCAGCTAGCCCCGCGTAATGTCTTCTCTCCGGAATCGCATCGCGCCTTTCTCGCACCCAGTGATTAGGCATTTGGTCTCTGTCGTATGTATGAAATTCTCCGTGGCGCCGCGGATGAGCACGGAATCCGCATTTTCCGCAACCCGGAAGATGCGCTTGACTGGGTTCTTTCAAAACAAGAAACTTCCTAAGCGCATTTCGCCCGAGCGGGCTTTGCGTTCGTTCGCTCCCTGAACAAATCTTGAGTAAACAGGCACGTTCTCCACATTCTTGCCCCGCCGAATTTTCCCTGCTATTGTGAAGCGTTATTCTGGCCCCAGTCTACCCACTGTGTGCCGGAGCTCCTGTGGAGGGAGCGTTCTCGTCTCATGGGCCTGACCAAACTCGTTATTCGGGGCGCGCGCCAGCACAACCTGAAGAACATCAGCCTCGAAATACCCCGCAACACGCTAACCGTCATCACCGGCCTTTCCGGTTCCGGCAAATCCTCCTTGGCCTTCGATACCATCTACGCGGAGGGCCAGCGCCGCTACGTCGAATCGCTCTCCGCCTACGCGCGGCAGTTTCTTGACCAAATGGAGCGCCCGGAAGTGGATGTCATCGAAGGCCTTTCGCCCTCAATCGCCATCGAGCAGAAAACCACCACGCGCTCCCCGCGCTCGACGGTCGGCACCATCACCGAAATCTACGATTACCTCCGCGTCATCTACTCCTCCGTCGGCGTCCCGCACTGCCCCAAATGCGGCAAACCCATCGCCCGTCAGTCCAGCGAGCAAATCGTCCAGGCCATTCTCAACGGTGAGCTTTGCCACTCGGACGACCGCATCATGATCTTGGCGCCCATCGTTCGCGGGCGAAAAGGCGCTTACCGCAAGGACTTCGAAAAGCTGGCGCAGGACGGATACGTCCGGGTGCGCGTCAACGGTGAACTCTTTCCGCTCGACGTTCCCCCGAGCCTGGACAAGCGCAAGAACCACACCATCGAAGTGGTCGTGGACCGCTTGCTCGTCAAACAAGGCATAGCCGCCCGCCTCGAACAGTCCATCGCCACAGCTCTGAAGCTGGCCGGTGGTCTCGTCACGGTAGCCGTCGTTGGCGGCAAAGAGCACGTATTCTCGGAAAAACTCGCGTGCCCCGACTGCGGCATATCTGTCCCGCAGCTGGAGCCGCGTTCCTTCAGCTTCAATTCGCCATACGGCGCCTGCCCCGCCTGCAACGGCTTGGGTTCCAAATACGATTTCGATCCCGCCAGAATTATCACGGATTGGACGCGGCCTCTTTTCGACGGCGGCCTCGGCCCTGGCTCTAGCTCCGCGATCCTCAAGCGCACACTCGAACTTGCCGCCTATGCCTATCACATTGATTTGGAGACGCCCTTTGAAAAATTCTCTCCGCGCATTCAGAATATGCTTCTCTACGGCTACCCCCCCTCGAATGGGCGCAGTGGTCCTGAACAAAAGGAGTCTTCCGGCAAGAAGTCTGTCAGCGAGAAGGCTTTCCGTTTTCCTGGCGTCCTGAAATTTCTGGATCGCAACTTTACCGAGTCCAATTCCGATTCCTACCGCGAGTGGATGACGCAATACATGTCGGCCACGCTCTGCAACGTTTGCCATGGCAAGCGCCTCCGCCCGGAATCGCTCGCCGTCAAGCTCGCCGGCTACTCCATCGCCGATTTCACGGCGCTCTCTCTCGCAGCCTCGCGCCCCGCCGTGGATAAAATCCTCGCGCAGCTCACGTCTCGCCAGAGGGAGATTGCCGGTCGTCCGCTCGAGGAAGTCGCCGAACGGATTGACTTCCTACTCGCCGTGGGTCTCGGCTATCTCAGCCTGGATCGCTCCGCAGCCACTCTCTCCGGTGGCGAAGCCCAGCGCATCCGCCTCGCCACGCAAATTGGCTCGCGCCTGCGCGGTGTTCTTTATGTTCTTGATGAGCCCTCCATCGGTCTTCACGCCCGCGACAACGATCGTCTGCTCGGTTCTCTCGAGCAGCTCCGCAATCTCGGCAACACCGTTCTCGTCGTCGAACATGACGAAGACACCATTCGCCGCGCCGACTTTGTTGTTGACCTCGGCCCCGGCGCCGGCAATGCCGGAGGCTATCTCGTCGCGCAAGGGAAGCCCGAGCAGATCGCCGCGAGCGCCGAATCGCTCACGGGCCGCTACCTCAGCGGCGCCTTGCGCATCGCCGTTCCAGAAAAGCGCCGCAATCCCAATGGCAAAACCATCCAAATCCTCGGCGCAAGCGCGAATAATTTGAAAGATGTTGACGTGACGCTACCCCTCGGCTTGCTCACCGTCGTCACCGGCGTCTCCGGCTCGGGCAAATCCACTCTCGTTAACGACATTCTCTATCGCGCTCTAGCCCAGAAACTCTACCGTTCGATGGAACCGCCCGGCGCGCACCGCGAGATCCTCGGCGCCGAGCAAATCGACAAGGTCATCGAGATCGATCAAGCCCCCATCGGCCGCACGCCACGCTCGAATCCTGCGACGTACACCGGCGTTTTCGCGCCCATCCGCGAGCTTTTTGCCATGCTTCCCGAATCGCGTGAGCGCGGCTATCGCCCCGGCCGCTTCAGCTTTAACGTCAAAGGCGGCCGCTGTGAAGCCTGCCAAGGCGACGGGCTTCGCCGCATCGAAATGAATTTCCTGCCTGATGTCTACGTCATGTGCGAAGTCTGCCGCGGCAAGCGCTACAATTCGGAAACGCTAGCCGTCCGCTACAAAGGCCATACCATCAGCGATGTTCTAAACCTTCCGTCGTCCGACGCGCTAAAACTCCTCGAAAACATCCCGCAGATTCAGCAAAAACTCTCGACGCTAGTCGAAGTCGGCCTCGGCTACGTCACGCTCGGCCAGTCCGCCACCACGCTCTCGGGCGGCGAAGCCCAGCGCATCAAACTTGCCCGCGAACTTTCTAAACGCCAGACCGGCCGCACTCTTTACATCCTTGATGAACCCACCACCGGTCTCCATTTTGACGACGTTCGCAAACTCCTCGACGTCCTCCAGCGACTCGTCGCTCTCGGCAACACCGTCCTCATCATCGAGCATCACCTCGACGTCATTAAACAAGCCGACTGGATCATTGACCTCGGCCCAGAAGGCGGAGATGGCGGCGGCCGCATCGTCGCGCAAGGCCCGCCCGAACAAGTCGCACGCACCAAGAAGTCCTACACCGGCCAAGCCCTGGCCCGTGTGCTCGGCATCTCCAACAACGGCCACGCTAACGGCCATGCCCCCACCAATGGCAACGCAAAGTAATCGCTATCCAGGACTTCTGCAAAGCATGAAGTTTTTCGTCGATCAGGCGGCGTCGAAACTCCTAAACGCTATTTCACGCCAGCCCTTTAGGGGCGGGTTTGCCCCGCCCGCTCTTTCCTTGCATGCGTTGAACGTTCCCATTTAGAGTGTTGACATCTCCATGAGCATCTACTCAACGCAACCTCTCACCTTCGGCGCAGTCCATACCTACCCGCTCGCTTCCCGCAAAAGCAAGGTAAGCGTCCGGGACTTCGCCAAACCACCCGGAGCCAATCTATCACTCTCAAAATTCTTAGACTCGCTTCCTAACTTTCTTGCCGCGAATGACTTGCGCCAACTCCTCGCTGCCGTCCATCGCGCACGCAAACAGCGTGCCCCTATCCTCTGGGGCATTGGCGGCCATGTAATTAAAGTCGGTCTCGGCCCTATCCTCATCGATCTGATGAAACGCGGCTTCGTCTCCGGCATCGCCATGAACGGCGCCGCGCTCATTCACGATTTCGAAATCGCTCTTGCCGGCAATACCTCCGAAGATGTCGAAGCCGGTCTCGGCGCGGGCCAGTTTGGCATGGCCAGCGAAACCGGGGAGTACATCAACGAATTTTCAAAACTCGCTGCTCGCCTCCACATCGGATATGGAGAAGCCGCAGGCCAGTTTCTCACCAGCGGCATTCTGAACGTGAAACACGCCGCCTCTAGTGTTCTCGTCGCCGCTTACAAGCAGCGCATCCCCGTCACCGTTCATCTCGCGATTGGCACGGACATTCCTCACATGCATCCAGCCGCCGACGGTCCTTGCCTCGGCGCCGCCACGTTTCTCGATTTCCGCCTCTTCTGCGCTCTCGTGAAACAAATGCATCCCGGCGGTGTCTACTTGAATTGGGGCTCAGCCGTGCTTCTTCCCGAAGTTTTCCTGAAAGCCGTGAGCGTCGTCCGCAATCTCGGTGTGTCCTTGCAGCCAATCACCACCGCCAACTTTGACTTTATCCAGCACTACCGTCCGTTGCAGATTGTAGTGAAGCGTCCCACCGTATCCGAACGCGGAGGCCGCAAACCGGAATCGCGCGGCTACGCTATCACGGGCCATCACGAACTGCTCATGCCCTTGGTTTCCGCCGCGCTCGCCGCTGGCTGGCCGAAAACTTTGCGCCAAGGCAAACGATGACCCTCTTCGACGATAACTCGTCACTTCCGCCGGATCAGGAGCCGCTCTCGCAATCTCCCGAGGAGCTCGGCCCCGGTCCTCTCGAGCCGCCTTCGGCTCCCGCCGAACCATCCCTCGCAGGCGATCCCATCAGCCTCGCGGCCACTGTTCCCTCGGCAGTTCCCACCTACTCCAATAAACCATCCCTTCCCGAGGATCTGCGCATCTCCTGGTCTTGGCTGCATCTCATCCTGTTTCTTTTGTTCGGATTCTTCAGCTTGATTCTTGTCCAGGCTGGCTTCGCGATTTATTACGCCCCCCTCCGCCACTTTGCTAACGAGAAGGATTTCGAGCGATTCGTCTTGTCGAAGCCGGCGTTCGCCATCGGTAGCATGGTTCTTTGGTACGCCTTCATTTTCCTGTTCCTCTACGTCACTCTGGCAGTCCTTCGCGGCTATCCTTTTTGGCGAACGCTCGGCTGGCGAAAAATCACGCGGCGCAACGGCGGCCTTTCGCGGAGTCCGTGGTTTTTTCTCTTGGCAGGCTGCGGACTTTCCTTCCTGGTCTCCGTCGTTACTCTCAAAATGCAGCCGCCGGAGAATGTGCCGATCGAGGAGCTCTTCCGCTACAAGAACACGGCCTTGCTGTTTATGGCCATGGCCGTTTTGGTAGCTCCGCTCGTCGAGGAAACCGTATTTCGCGGCTATCTTTACCCCTTGTTTGCCAGATCCTTCGGGGTCGCAACTGGAGTCATCATCACCGGCGTCCTCTTCGGTCTGATGCACGGCGCTCAGCTGGGCTGGACTTGGGGACTGGTTCTCGTGCTCATCGTCGTTGGCGTCATTTTTACGTCTGCTCGCGCCCTTACCGGCTCCGTCTTCGCCAGTTTTTTGCTGCACTTGGGCTATAACTCCACAATCGCCGTGATAACTATTCTCGGAACTCGGGGCTTCACCAAAGTCCCGTCCGCCCACTGACTCATTCGTCTTCCACCCTCGCCTCCGCTAGAATGCTTGTAGCGGCACAGCACGCTGTGCCCGATCTTGGCACTATCGCTCCGATGAATCGATGGGTCTGATTTTTCTTAGATGGAGACCAGCCTCTCGATTCACAGTCACATAGGACTCGCCAAAATGTACGTAGCACAGCCCATCGAATGGACCGACCGCGGCGTGGTCATGCTCGACCAACGCCTCCTTCCTGCCCAGGAAGTCAGCTACACCTACACCAATTACCGCGAAGTCGCCAAGGCTATCCGCGACATGGTCATTCGTGGCGCGCCGGCTATCGGTGTTGCCGCAGCCATGGGAGCTGCGCTAGGCGTTCTTCATTCCACAGCAAATTCCGTTGAATCCTTGCGCACCGAATTCACGGAAATCTGCGACACCCTCGCGAAAACCCGCCCCACTGCTGTCGACCTCTTCTGGGCCATCGAGCGCATGAAGCGCCGCTTTGCGGAGCTCACCGCGCAGACCTCGGACTTCCTGAAAATCCGCGAAGGAATGGTCGAAGAAGCGCGGCAAGTTCATCTCGAAAAAAAAGCCACCGACGAAGCCATCGGCCGCTTTGGTTCGGAATTCATGCCCCGCGATGGTCAGGTCATGACGCAATGCAACGCCGGCGCTCTCGCCACTGGCGGCATCGGCACCGCCCTCGGTGTCATCCGCATCGCCATCGAACAAGGCAAAAAGCTCCACGTTCTGGTGCCGGAAACGCGCCCCTATCTCCAGGGCGCGCGCCTCACCGCCTGGGAACTCCACAAAGGCGGCATCCCGCTCACACTCATCACGGACAACATGGTCGGCCACTTTCTGAAAACCGGCAAAGTCGGCGCCATCGTCACCGGCGCGGACCGCATCGCCGCCAACGGCGACACCGCCAATAAAATCGGCACCTACCAGATCGCCGTTCTCGCCAAAGAAAACAACGTGCCCTTTTACATCGCCGCGCCCGTCTCCACCTTCGATCTCGCGCTTCCCGATGGCGAGCACATTCCCATCGAGGAGCGCTCCGCCGCCGAAGTCACGCATCTGCAGGGCGTTCGTATCGCGCCAGACGTTCACGCCGCTCATCCCGCCTTCGACGTCACGCCCGCCCGCTACATCGCCGCTATCTTCACCGAACGCGGCGTCGCCCGCGCTCCCTATACGGAATCTCTGCGTACTTTGGCCCGCTCCGCTCAACTCGTCGCCACCCCTTCGTCCAGTAGCTAGTGGCCTGTAACAACTGAAACGATAGTATAATGGTGTTCATGGCGAACACGATTGTACTGACGGATGCGGAACGTATGGAACTCAACCAACGAGCGGCGAGTCGCAGCGGGCGTGCCGA